>Ga0233424_10001109_pt1 | contig 26150 bp, 24 predicted proteins | sample Watercolumn_Towu_FD_181011 | JGI IMG/M metagenome (GOLD analysis project Ga0233424, IMG submission 181011) | Freshwater microbial communities from Lake Towuti, South Sulawesi, Indonesia - Watercolumn_Towuti2014_125_MG | ecosystem: Environmental > Aquatic > Freshwater > Lake | place: Indonesia... | reverse complement strand
CTATTCCTAGGATTGTGACTTGGACATCTAGTGGACCATCAGAGCCTAGCTCGGAAGTTGTAAATTCTGTGACGCCGCTGTGTGCATGTTGAGCTGTTTCTGCTAGGACTTCGTTGCCGTCTTGAGTTGCAGTGATCTCAAAGTTCACATGCTCAATTGGGTTTCCGTCTGCATCTACAAATTCAACTGATACCATTGCTTCTGCGCCTTGTGCTGGCTCATCAGAGTCTATGTGTACAGTGACAGAGCCGTCTTGTGACATTACCATTGCACCGTGTGCGTCATGTCCATGTCCTTCCTCATCGGTGTGTTCCTCGTCTGTGTGCTCTTCACCTTCGGCTGCTTGAACGATTACCATCCCTTGCATCCATGGGTGTACTAGGCAAAAGTATGGGAACTCGCCTTCTTCATCAAACATATGTGAGAATGTTTGTCCTGAGAGGAATAATCCACTGTCAAAGATTCCATCTGGACCATCATTTGGAGTTCCGCTTGTTACAGTATGTGATGCGCTATCGTCATTTGACCACACCACTTCACTTCCAGCATCAATTGTTACTTCTGACTCGATGTAACATTCGTTGGTTGTTTCGCAGCCTGGTGTTGATGAGCCTGCTGGAACGTTGACCTCGACAGTTACATGGTCTGCAAATGCTGGAGCAGTTGCCATAACAGCAAAAATTGCCAAAATGGAGCCTATTACTATTGTCTTCATTAGTTTTTGGTGATCGCAGGCGAATAAAAATCCTTATTCAGAAATTCATCTGATGCGTACGCATAGAACCCACTCTGAATAATTATCTGCAAGCATTTGTAATCATTTGTTATTTTTTTGCAAATATTTTCTAATGTTGAATATGACAATTGCAGGTGCCATAAAGTAAATTCCTGCATTGAGTAGAATAATTCCAATTCCATATCCCAGCATTTGCTGCTCAGAGTCAATATCAACAAATTGCAGAATCGATAGTGTGGATAACATTGGTGTTATGATAGCTTTTACCATTTCTCTGAAAATCGGGCTTTGTCTTTCTAGGTCTGCTACTACAGGACTAAATGAATAATAGAATTCGTTGAATCCAGCCATGAATGTCGTGCCTGAATTGGTGCCAAACAGGACATTGTCCCTTACTTCTCGGAGTAGTTGGATTTGTGGTGCTAGCTCAGTTCCATGTGCAGCGGTTGCAATAAGGCATCCTGATTTTTCTTCTGGTGATGGAGCCTGTTCTTGAGCCATCACAGTAAAGGTAACTGTTTCTGGAGTAATTGGCCTGAACAAAATTCCTTCAACATCAATTGATATTTTGTTCTCACCGCTTTTGAGCTCCATTGGTATTGTGACTGAGCCTATCGATGTGTGGGTGCTGGGTATTGGGCCAAAGATTGGAGTTTCGCCATTTGTGGCTGTTACTTTGTAGTCGATGTGTTCTTGTATGTTATTTGTCTGCGGATTTACAAAATCGATTTTGATTTTGGTCTGTCCGTCTATGGTTGGCTTTTCTGGATCGGTTGACACATTGACAAGTAATGTTCCCCCATCTGTTGGCAATTGCTGAAAATCTGCAAATGCTGGTATGGTAAAAACTGGTATTAACAACAAAAACAGAAACTTCACAGATACAATTCTGATTTGAATGTATTATAATTTGCGAAGGATTGACTCTAACATTATATGTTGAATTATTCTAAACATGATGAATTGAACAAGATTGTAATTTTCGGACCTGTACTTGCAATTCTTCTGGCAAGCTCTAGTCTTGCATATGGGCAAAGCACCGACCCAATTCAAGATATTGTGTATAATGCAAAGTTTGTTTGCGGCTCTATTTCAGATGATACAGGACCGCTAAGACCGGGTCACTATGATACCTCAATTAACATACTAAACAACAAAAGCTACAAGGTGGGTATCTTTTGGACAGCAGTAATCAATGACGGCCCTACATCTAATGCCATTTACAAGAATCTGGAAGCGGAAAACTCGACTGGAATGGACTGTCGTGACATCAAAGAAATCTTTGGAATCGATAGCAAGGACCTAATTGAAGGATTTGTCTTAATCAAAATACCTGTGTCTTCACTCAAGGGAATAGCAAATGAGCAAGTCATACTTGACTATACTGAGGATCCATCTAACATTCTTGATGTGCACTTGTTCTATACTGCAAACGCCTTGGATACATTACCGCACGAAATAGCTGAGGAGAAAATCTCATTCTATATTATACAGGATGGTTCTGGCAAAATCCCAGACGAGGCATTCCGCAAATTACTTGATGTTACCATGCCTGCAACACTAAACCAAATAACAGACACTGAAGCAAAAGTCAAGTCTGCTCTAGCAACAAAATATGATCTGAACAAAAAAGACTTGGAAAAAATTATTCTTCGAATCAAAGACATCTCAATTGGTGTTGGATCTCTAATAGATGATCATGCAGTATCATTGCATGTTGTAAAACCAAGAATCAATCAGTAATTTCAGAATATCAAATCTTCTTAAAAGTTAAATATGTTCCAAAAAGCCTCAAGATCTATGATTTCTGCCAAGTTATTTGCTCCTATTTTTGCAGTTTTGTTGTTATCTCAAGTCTTCACACTTGCTCCTGTAGCACATGGCGACGGCCTCACAGAAGAAAAGCTTCCTCCAGCAAGCTTTGGGAATAGGCAAGCTGCACTATACATCAAAATCAGTCCACCGATTCTTACCAAGGACACTGTAGGAGATACGTATCTACAACTTCGACTTTTTGATTCAAACACAGACAAGACAGTTCCACATACATCATACTTTGTAGAAACATGGAAGGATGAGAAGTTACTGCTTCGAAGCAATTTTCATGCCCATTCTGGAGATCTGACGCTGAAGATCAAGCCAACCAAAACCGATGTGAATAATGTATTAGTATATGGGGATCAGCTGGAAGAGCTTCCAAACACATGGACTGCGTTTGGTGACAAAATAGATGTCTTAGCACCAGTCTTACTGGAATCTGGACTGTATCATTTCAAAATCACAATTACTGGAATTGACTTTGATAGAAACATCTTTGCAGAAAAAGACTACAAATCATTTGATTCTTGGCTAAGTGTTGGAGACATTTCTAATGAAAAAATTACACATGGCGGCAAAACATACGATGCGTCAATTGTCTCATATTATGATAAAATAGCAAACTTCAAGTTTGACTCCACAAAAAAGGCAATCTCATTTTCAATGCCATTTAACTGGGATACCAAACGAATTGAAGGCCAGCAAATCTTTGTGCACCAAGAGGTACGAATTCCAAAGGAATTCAAGGAATTCACCGACACCACTGCATATGAAGGCAAGGTAAACGGTGTCCCAACAATAGGAAGGATGCTGATCTTGGATCCATATTCCATGGAAGGAATGTCGATTCTGCACTTTTTGGTAAACAAAGAAGACATACTCAACATTGCAAAAAAGATTCCAGCTGGTACTGCAACAATGGACTTTGTTGTATCTCCAATAGCTGCAGTGGCAAAGAACAAATATGATGTAAAATTCTCAACTGGAGCTACTGCCAAAATAGAATTTGATTCCAATTTGGGTGCATCAAGCTCAATTCCGTTGCACTTTACATTCTTTGATAAGAACGGCCAGATTCTCAAGTATGTAAGATACATTTATGCAATTGATGATGACACGGGCAAAACTCTTCTAACTAATCTTGGGCCTGACCCAAACAGAATTGGATTGTTCTCAACTGAGGGAATTGACGTCCAAGAATTCAAGTTTCCAAAAGAAGGCAAATACACAATTCATCTTGGTATAATTAGCCACGGCTTGGATGACTCTACAACATATGCAACACCTACACCAAGTAGTACCGCAATAACGATTGGCAAGGGAGGAGCAACAACACCGGCACCATCAACATCATACACTATACCATCTTGGATTAAGACAAACGCAAAATTCTGGTCTGATGGAAAAATCACAGATAAGGACTTTGTTAATGGAATTCAATATCTGATCAAGCAAAAAATAATCAAGATTCCTGCAACACAAAAAGAAGGGACGGGTTCTAGCACAATTCCAGCTTGGGTCAAAAATGCAGCCAAGTTTTGGGCTGACGGCCAAACAACAGATGCTGACTTTGTAAACGGAATCCAATATTTGATTAAATCCGGAATAATCAAAGTCTAGATTTACGTTTTTATCCAATGTAGCACTTGAGCAATCATGCTTCCAATTAGAGACGAAAATCCCAAGCCCGTTGGATACACGCCAAAGATGACAATTGCCCTGATTATAGCAAACGTCATAATATTTTTCTTCGAAGTTGCGGTAACTGGTCAGTTCTTTGAGTTTGGAAATGACCGAGCAGCTACATTATTCTATGATTGGGGTGCAGTTCCTGCATGTGTGTCTGGTGATCGCGTTCTTAATTTTCAGGATGTAGAAATTTCATGTCCACCTGAGCCAATGATTACTTTGCTGAGCTCCACGTTTTTGCATGGTGGGCTGATGCATCTTGGCGGCAATATGCTGTTTTTGTGGATTTTTGGCGATAATATCGAGCTGAAATTTGGCCGACTCAAATATCTTGGAATTTATCTAATGTGGGGAATTGGCGCAGGCCTAGTCCATATTGTAGGTGATATCAACAGTCCAATTCCAGCAGTGGGTGCATCTGGGGCAATCTCTGGCATATTAGGTGCATATCTGATAATGTTTCCGCGTGCAAAAATTACGACCTTTATGATGCTCGGATTTTTCATGCGAATGACTCATGTTTCTGCAAAATGGTTCTTGCCGTTCTGGCTGATATTCCAAAACTTGCTTCCAATGTTTATTGGTGGATTCGGATTTGGCTCTGGCGGCGTTGCGTATTTGGCGCACATTGGCGGATTTGTGATTGGCCTAGGAACTGGTTATATCTACAAAAAGATGCGCAGTGGAGAATTTACGTATGGTGCTAGATACGGCTCCAGATACGGCTGGAAGGGCGACATTTAGCATAGAATAAATCCAAGACGGCAAAAATTTTCTTCATGCCAATAATCACAGTATCGATGTATCCTGGCAGAACCACTCAACAAAAGGAAGAATTTGCAAAGGCAATCACAAAAAATGCAGTTGAAATTCTCAAGACAAAGGAATCTCATGTTATAGTGGTCTTTGAGGACAATCCAAAAGAAAACTGGTACCTAGCAGGCAGCCCACTCTAAGGGTGCCTCACTCTTTTTATCTCATGATATGATAGACAAATCATGAAGATAGCTGTGGTACAATTCAAGGCATCAACTAGCAAGCAAAAGAACCTGCAAAAAATTCTAGACTACATCGAATTGGCTGCAAAAAAGGGGGCCCAGCTTTGCGCATTTCCGGAATTTATGATGTTCTATACTACATCTGACCAGTCTGCAAGACAGCTAGCAGAGCAGGCCGAATCTATATCTGGTGACTTTGTTGGACAAATTGCGAGGACTGCGAAAAAAAACAAGATCCAAGTTGTTGGTACAATATACGAAAAAGGCAAGAAAAAGGATCGCGTATATGATACTGCATTTATCATATCTAAATCCGGCAAAGTCATCTCTACGTACAGAAAAATCCATCTCTATGACGCATTGGGCTTTAGAGAATCCAACAAGCTAGAGCCTGGCCACAAGATCACACCTCCAAGCAAAACCACACTAGGCAAGATAGGTATGCTGATCTGCTATGATCTGAGATTTCCAGAAATGTCTAGAGTTTTGGCCTCATCTGGCTCTGAAATCTTGGTTATACCATCTGCGTGGGTGCAAGGCCCGCACAAAGAAGAACACTGGCTTGCGCTGAATAAAACTCGTGCAATAGAAAACGGATGCTATGTAATAGCGCCAGGACACCTAGGCAACATTTACTGCGGTCGAAGTCTTGTAGTGGATCCCTATGGAAAAATCATACTGGACATGAAACACAAATCAGGACTTGGCATTGTGGATATCTCACTAGATTTGGTCAAAAAGACAAGACTCTCATTGCCGTTACTAAAGAACAGAAGGACAGACATCTATTCTGATCTTAGTCTTTAGGCTTTTTTGTGGGACAATTGTAGTTTGCACACTGTTTTAGCCATTTTTGTTTTCTAGAATATCTGTACATTATCATGGGCCAGTGGCACTCTGCACATGCTGACTTTGTAGCATAGATCATTGCCTTTTGGAGCATTGGCGAGGACGCCTTGCAGCCATTATAATAGTTGGAACAACCCATGAATCGCTTTTTGGTTTTTCGCGATCTAATTATCATGAGCTTGCCTATTTTGCAGCTAGGACATGGCACCAAGCCGTTCTTTGGCTCGTTTGATCCCAAAATTATGTACTTTTTCTTGCTAGCAGACCAGGACAAAAATGAATTTGCGTCATAGTACTGCCGCATTTCGGTTTGGAGCTTGGCCACCTTGGTCTGAGTTACACGGATCTTGCCGAGTTTTTTGATAGGCCTAGCTAGGGCTGTCTTTTGTTTTAGCAACAACATGATATTTCATGAAGAATTTTTATATGGACTTGGTCGAAAACTGTCGTGGAAAAGGTCTGCGTTCTTGGCGCTGGTAGCACCAAATATGGAAAATTAGAAGATAGCATTACAGATATTACAATTCAGGCATCAGTTGGCGCAATCGAGTCAGCTGGAATAGATCCAAAAGAGATCCAGGCAGGCTACATCTCTAATGTTTTTGGCGTAGCAGACAAGCAGGTACACTTGGGTCCGGTTATAATGAGTAATCTGGGAATTCCAGAAAAACCATCACTATCAATCGAGTCTGCGTGCGGTTCTGGCTCTGTATCATTTAGAGAGGCATTTGCAAATGTAGCAGCGGGATTTTATGATGCAGTGCTAGTTGCAGGAACAGAAAAGGTAACTCATACCGGCACAGAATGGACCACTACATACTTTTCATATTGCTCTGATTTCTTTTATGAGGGTGGGGCAGGTGCATCATTCCCAGGACTGTTTGCATCAATGGCACGTGCATATCTGACTGAATTCAAGGCAACAGAGGAAGATCTGGCGGCAGTTGCAGTAAAGAACCATGAGAACGGTTTGCTAAACCCAAAGGCGCACTTGCGCAAAAAGATCACAATAGATGACGTTATGAACTCAGCAGTAGTCGCAAGCCCACTAAAATTATATGATTGCTGTCCATTCTCTGATGGCGCATCTGCAGTAATATTATGCTCAGAGAAATTTGCCAAAGCACATTCCAAGAATTATGTTAATGTAATTGGATCAGGAAGGGGCGGATCACCTGCAACCCTACAGGGCAGAGATCACATGACTACCATTCCAAGCACAAAACTAGCTGCACAAGCAGCATACAAGATGGCAGGAATCACAGCAAAAGACATTGACTTTGCTGAAGTGCATGACTGCTTTACAATAGCCGAAGTAGTAGACACTGAAGACTTGGGATTCTTTGAGAAAGGAACCGGAGTCCAAGCAGTGCGAGAGGGCAGAACTGCAAGAAACGGCGACATTCCAGTAAACCCATCAGGCGGCCTAAAGGCAAAGGGCCACCCAATTGGCGCAACAGGAGTAGGACAAGTAGTTGAGGTATTTGAGCAATTAACAGGAAAAGCAGGCGAGCGAACCGTAAAGGACGCAAAGATCGGCTTGACCCATAACTTTGGCGCAACTGGTGCAAGCTGCGCAGTTCACATTTTCCAAAGCGTGTAATCAGCCTTGACAATGAAGCAAGAATTCATAGATGCTGTCAAGGCAGGCAATGTTCTAACCAAAAAATGCACCAAGTGCGGTCATTTGCACTTGGCAACTGTGTATTTTTGTCAGAATTGCGGCGCAAAGGGCTTTGAGAATCAGATCCTAAAAGGAACAGGCACGGTAGCCACATATACGATAATTACGGTTCCACCGGCAGGCTTTGAGAAATACACTCCATATGCCTGGGTTGTGATGAAAATAGACGGATACGAGCTTAGGGTTTCTGGATTTTTGGGCGGAATTGGTTCCCCTGCACAACTACCAGTCGGTGCCAAGATCAAAATTATAGGCTATGATGATCGCGGAATCCTCCTAGAGAAACAGTAAATCGTTTTTTACCAAATTAATCGCAAAAATCAAAAAAGATTCTTAATAGTTTTGCCAAAATCAGATCTCTATGTCAGTTGATGTAACTTGCGGCAAATGCGGATCAAAAATTGCCAACATGAAAATGCTAAAATCAGTAAAAGATGTGATGAAACATTACAATTCCAAGTGCCCGTCTTGCGGTCAGACCCTGTCCACCTCGGAATTTTCGATCGACGTTAGCAAAAACTGATCATCGGGATCTGTTTTTAGAAACTTCACAAGTCTTATTTAGTACTGATCTTAAGCCTAACCATGAGTATTGAGGCTGCTGGGATAATTGATCCCAAAAAGTCCGGCGGAATTTTACAATCTACATCAAAGCGTGTAAGAATGATCTTCTCTGTCATGGCAAGTCCAAACAGAATTGATATTTTACGAATCCTAAACTCCAAAGGCCCACTGACATATTCTGAATTAAAGTCACTTGCTGGATTCAAGTCCAAAAAGGAAAGCGGCAAATTTGCGTACCACCTAAGAAAATTACTGCGACAGTCACTTGTTGCACTAAACAAATCCGAGAGAAGATACACCATTACAAATCTTGGCAAACTAGTACTAAGTCTGGCGCGCCAAATCGAAGAGCGCTCTATAATAGAGTCTGGCAAAATGTATGTTAGAACCTCACACGAATCAATTGAGGAATTCAACTCTCACAAAATTATCCAGTCTTTGGTTCGAGAAGGCAGCCTTCCACTGGAGCTTGCGCAAAAAATCACAGAAGAAGTGGAAAATCGTATTTACAAATACCAAACAACATACCTTACAGGCTCACTCATTCGTGAGATGGTAAACTCGGTCCTACTAGAGCACGGACACGAGGAATACCGCAATAAACTAGCACGTCTGGGCATGCCTGTCTTTGACATTCAGGAAATGCTCACAAATGTGGATAATATCGACAATGGCGCACAGGGACTCTTCTTTAGGTCCGGCCAAACCATATTTGCAGAAAATCTCTTGCTAAACACACTACCAAAAGATGTTGCAGACTCGCACCTCTCAGGAGACATTCACATCTCAAATCCTGGAATCTGGTCTCTGCTGCCTGATACAATATTCTTTAATCTAAAGGAGCTAATCGAAGACGGAGTAGATCTCAAAGGAAAGTTCCTTGGTGTTAGCAGACTCACCACAGTAAAGACACTGGATAATCTAATGTCGTCTCTGTCCATGATAATATCTTTGGCCTCAAAGGAAGCATCCAAAGAAATTATACTGGATGGCCTAGTACAATTATGCGCAAAACATGCAAAGAACATATCAGAACTAGAGGAAAAGCTGGTCAGCTCACTGGTCACCTCCTCTACTGCGTCCAAGTACACCAAAGAGCCAACACTGGTTTCATTTAGAATTGAGCTTGGTGCAGAACCCAAAGTAGTAGCTGCAATACTAAATGCATACAAGAACTATGTCAAAATGACTCCGGTTCCACAAGTAGGCCTCATAATTGATTATTCTGCAGGCAAAATAGCTGATGTGTCCCAAACCGTTTCTGAAATTGTATCACTTGGCGGCAAAGTCTTGTTCTCAAAAGATGAGACATCATACTCTGGCATAACTCGAATCAAGGCAAAGAACAGTACATCATCGATCAATTTACAATCCCTGACAATAAACCTGCCAAGACTTGCATTTGAGTCCAACAAAGACGAGACCTATTTTAGGGCAAGACTTGCATTATTGATGAAGCCAGCACTTGCTGCCATGTCTTTGCGCAAAAAAGATATTTCTGATCTCACAAGACGCGGACTAAATCCAGTCCTTGCGGCAAACACGCAATACATGCAGAGAAGCTCAGTAGGGCTAGTAGTAAATCTGGTAGGCCTAAAGGAAGCAGTCTTTAACATATTGGGCTATTCAGACGACAAGGAAGGCCACGAAATCCTCTACAAGGTCCTCCAAACTGCAGTAGACGTTGCCGAGAAAAAGGGCAAGGAAATGGGCGACTCTGTTATAGTAACCATGACTGAATCTGATGGCACATCCAGGTTTGGCTCACTGGACGGCGAAAAATACGGCAAAATGTCGGTTCTAAAATCCCTCGAAGATGGAGGCTACTCGCAAGGAGTGATAGTTTTAGCCTCAGAATTAGACTCGTTGAGCGCAAAGTCTGAGAAAATAGCAGACGCCAACAAGACAGCCAAGATCCTAAACGGGGGCTTGCTGGTTCAGGTTCGATTTGAGCGTGACTCCAAGGTAGAGGACATCAAAAAAGTAATTGAGAAGGCAGGCGATCTGGTAGGCTCCTTTAGACCAAGCAAGGACGTTCCAATCTGCGGCAACTGTGGCTTCAAAGACGAGAAGCTCTTTGAGAAATGCCCATCCTGCAAATCACCATACATTATCAGCTAAGAATCTGAAAATCGCAAACTTCATTTCTGTGTAATAAAAATTATCTCTCCTTGAGAGATCGATCAGTTTCAAAAATAACGCAAATCGTTTTTGAGATCACGAATGACCAAAACGAAAAATCTCATAACGGTGTAAAACAAGTTGAGCTAAAATCTGAAAGTTTTCGGCGTCACGGTTATATCCAAACTGATTATACCTAGTGAGGGGAGACAAAATGACAACAGATTTTTCTCAAATTGAAAGTTCTATAGTCGATGTTAAGAAACGCGATGGTAGAATTACAGCATTTAATAAAGAAAAGATCACTAATGCGATCTACAAGGCTCTGGTGGCAAACGGCCAGCCAGACCGCAAAATAGCTGATGACCTGACCAGCGGGGTTTTAGACAAACTAATCCAACAAGGATTTTCGGCATCACATCCACCGTCCGTGGAAGACGTTCAGGACATGGTAGAATCTACACTAATCGAAAAGGGCTATGGCGAAATTGCCAAGGCTTACATTCTGTACAGACACGAACGTCGCAAAGTACGAGAAGACAAAATGAAGGTACTGAACACCAAGAATTTGGACACAGTTGCAAAATCATTTGATCTGAACTGCCTGCGGGTCTTGGCATCAAGATACCTGCTTAGAAACAATAAAAACGAAATCACAGAATCTCCAAGCCAAATGTTTGAGCGAGTTGCCATACTAGTTGGTGTGGGTGATATTCTGTATGATTCTGAATTGTATGTTAGGGAGGGAGGGGCCCACCAGGATGCAGAAGAAGCAAGAAAATATCTATCAAAACTCGATGACTTTGATTACAAATTCAAGATAGGTCAATACTATCTGAACAAGTATCATTTCCGTGGATTGATCAACCAGTACATCTATCTGGCAAAGCGCGGACAGATGAAAAAGAGCTTCAAAGAAGTACTAACACTGCTTGCAGCAAAGAAATTTGAGCAATATTCCGACCGCATCACAGAATATTACACTTTGATGACAGAGCAGGACTTTTTGCCAAACTCCCCGACTATGATGAATGCAGGCGCAAGACTAGGACAGCTGTCTGCCTGCTTTGTTCTAGGCATGCCTGATGACATGGGTGATATCATGAAGTCAACATCCGATGCTGCACTGATATTCAAGTCAGGCGGAGGAGTTGGAATCAACTATTCCGACCTACGACACGAAGGTGACATTGTTGCATCAACATCTGGTGTTGCATCAGGACCTGTGTCCTTTATGAACATCATCAATACGGTAACCGAAGTAGTCAAGCAAGGAGGCAAGAGAAGGGGTGCAAACATGGGTATCCTAGAAGCTTGGCATCCAGACATTGAGAAGTTCATTACAAACAAGACCCAAGCAGGGATCCTAGAGAACTTTAACGTATCAGTTGGAGTCTGGGAGGACTTTTGGTCTGCACTAGTAGATTCAGCTGACGGCAAATACACACTGCGAAGTCCAAGAGACAGAGTTCCAGTAAAAGAAATCAATGCACACCAGCTAATTGATCTGATTGCTCTTTCTGCATGGAAGAGCGCAGAGCCTGGCTTGATATTCTTTGATAATATCAACAAGTACAACGTCTTTGCAAAGGCAAGGGGTGGACCACTGAGGGCAACCAATCCATGCGGTGAGCAGTCACTATATCCATACGAGTCATGCAACTTAGGCTCTATCAACCTGGCAAATCTTGTAAAAAGAAAGGCGGACGGCCAATACGAGTTTGACTGGCAAAGATACGAGGAGACAATTCGAAAGACAACACGATTCTTGGACAATGTAATTGATATGAATCACTATCCAGTCCCAGAAATAGACCAAGCATCAAAAGAATCTCGAAGAATTGGCTTGGGTGTAATGGGCGTGGCAGATCTCCTATACAAACTGAGAATTCCATACAACTCCAAGGAAGGATACGAGTTCCAGTACAAACTAGCTGAGACACTCACATACTATTCCATGGAAGAAAGCGTGGCACTGGCAAGATCTCGAGGAGAGTTTGATCTGTGCTCCAAGACTGAATTCCCAGAAGGAAAAATCCCGGTATCTGGCTATTATGAAAAGCCAAAAGGCGAGCACTATTACGACTGGGACGCACTAATATCAAAAATCCAAAAGCACGGAATCCGAAACGTTCTGACCACAACAGTAGCACCAACAGGGACACTGTCCATGATTGCAGACTGCTCAAACGGAATGGAGCCAACATTTGCTCTGGTGTTTGAAAAGCGCGTAACCGTAGGACGATTCTTTTACACCAACAAAATATTCGAAAATGTCCTTCGAGAAAACGGCCTATATTCAGAAGAACTATTGGCAAAAATAGCTGATAACTATGGTTCTGTTCGAGGACTAAAAGAAATCCCAGAATGGATTCAAAACATTTTCGTCACTGCAATGGACATACACTGGTCTGACCATCTGATGGCTCAGGCAGTATGGCAAGAATGGATTGGAAATGCAATAGCAAAGACAATCAATATGCCACACGATGTATCTGCAGAAGATGTCAAGGCAGCATACCTACTAGCACACGAGCTGGGACTAAAGGGAATCACCGTGTACAGGGACGGCTCTAGACACACCCAGGTACTGCACATGACTAGCGAAAATGCAGAAAAAACCTTTGATGTTGTGCCAAGCACATTCCTCAACGAGTTCATCTCACGAAACATCAAAAACAACTACATCCGAGCTCAGGTACACAATGCGCTACAGCTCAAGGTACCAGAGGAACCACTCCTAGAACAAGTAACAAAAGAAGAAGTATCTGAGGAAATGCTTTGCCCATCCTGCAAGAACGCTCTAGTGTTCGTAGAGGGATGCAGCATTTGCATCGAGTGCGGATTCTCCGGATGCACATCTGGATAACTCCAGCCTAATTCTTTTATTATCACTTTTCTCAATTCCTTTTTGTGGACAAGAAGATCTTCATAGCAATAGGAATAGCAGTAGCGGCTGCCATTGCCATGTTGGTGGCAGTGCCTGGAGGCCAAGAAAGTCCGTTTCCTACACAAAAAAACGACAAGCTTGGAATTATCATAAATGCACCAACGCAGCAAGTAACAGTAGACCAAATCAAAAAGACCTACTCTAGAGCAGGCGAGTCTGGCGCAGGCAGAACAAACCTATACCTATTTTGGAATAATATCGAGCCAGAGCAGGAAAAATACAATTTCAGAGAATCCGATGTTTTGATGAGTCTGAACAAAAACAACAACATGCAGGTTACACTATACTTTTCCATAGTAAACGGCAGAACCCTAGGACCATATCCTTCCTGGATGGGAACACCTGGGTTTGGTACACAGTTGGAGACCAAGGCAACTAGAACCTTGGATGCGATTCTTACTAGATATGATGGCGCTATAGACAGTGTGATAATTGGAGCAGAACTTGACTCTTATTTTGATGATGCAGACGGAAGCGTCAATTTGTACCTAGAATCATTTAATACAATTTACAATGAAATAAAGCAAAAGCACCCAGATGTAAAAATGGGTAATGCATTTTCACTAAACAATGTCTTGAACAAAAATCTCACCAACTATGTCACAGAATTTGCAGACACTGGTGATTTTGTTGCATTTACGTATCTACCAGTAGATAGAATCAACGACATTGCCAAAACCACACAAGAGGCGCAGGCTGATCTGCAAAAGGCGCTAGATCTGGTACCAAACAACAAAGTGGCGTTCTTTGAGCTAAGCTGGAGTACGGCAGAGGACATTGGTGGATCCGAGCAGGGCCAAGAGGAATTTATCAAAACAGCATATGACTTTTATCGAAACAACGAATCAAAAATAGATTTTTTTAACTGGTATAGAATCTATGATAGGCCAGACGGCTCTTGCGTAATAGACCAGAAATTTGCAGAATCACAGGTGTCTCTGACAAATAACGACCAGTATGTGCGAGAACGACTAGGCAATTACATCTGTAATGCGGGATTGCTAAAGACAGATAATTCTGCAAAACCTGGATGGGATGAGCTGAAAAAACAGATAGGCTCTAGCTAAAATGCTCTCTTTGGTAATAGCAGAGGCCTCACTGGAGCTAGTTCCTCGAGAATTATACAAGCACAATGCAATTACTGCCTATTGCAGAAAGTTTGACAAGAGGCCATCTGAAATCCTACTTGATAATTCGTGGCACTTTGGAGCAATGAAGGGCCTAAAAAACGAAATAAAGCGAGGACGACCAGACTTGGTACATTTTTGCCTGTTGGAAGCATGCACCGTACCTCTGTATGAAGAAGATGAGATATCCGTATATGTTCACACCATAGATGATAAGGTCATAACAGTTGGAGAAAGAGTACGATTTCCAAAATCATATCACAGATTTGCAGGAATAATGGAAAAATTATTTGTTGACAAGGTAATCCGAGCAGACGATCAGAAACTCTTTGAGCTGCAAAACATGAGCTTCTCTGAGCTAATTGATAGCCTAGATCCAGACCAAGTAATTGGATTATCCTCAGAAGGCAAAAAAAGCAGTTATGAATCTGTGGCAAAAACATGCACAGATGATACGTGCCTAGTCATTGGTGGATTTCCAAAGGGCGAGTTTTTTGATTCTACCAAAAAAAGCATCGATTCGTTATATTCAGTAGATGATAATCCACTGGAAGCGCATGTTGTGGTAGCTCGAACTTTGTATGAATACGAAAAAACCATTTTTATGTAGGCGCAAGGCGACTTCAATTTGTGCGGCCGTAGTATAGCCTGGTAGTACGCTGGACTTCCAATCCCGTTACCCGGGTTCAAATCCCGGCGGCCGCACCTGGCTTCATTCTAATTTTCAATAATACCAGTAAACATTGTAGCTATTCGAAGAGCAGTATTCCGCAATAGATGAAGACATTGACGATGTAGCCGAGCGAATTCGCGCATTGGGTGGCAAAACCTCTGCAACACTAGCTGAATTTGTATAGGCTGCAACACTAAAAGAACATCCGGGGAAATACCCTTCTGCAAAGGCAATGATCGCAAATCTGCTAGCAGACCATGAAACAGTCATCCGTAATTTGCGCAAGGGAATCGAAGTATGTGATGATGTGGACGATGATGGAACAGAAGACTTTCTCACACAACTATTGGAAAAACACGAAAAGACTGCTTGGATGCTACGGGCAACACTAGAAAACTAATATTCTATAATTTCCATTTTTTTGTATAATGCCGTACCAGCTGGATGATATTGATATTGCAATCATACAGTCATTGATCAAAGACGGCAGAAAGTCATTCCGGCAAATATCGCGAGAAATCAAAGTCAGCACGCCAACTGTTCAGGCAAGGTATGAAAGATTGGTCAATGTAGGTCTGATAAAGTCAGTATCGCCAATTTTGGATCACGGATTACTAGAAGACAAGGCCGAAAAGCAGCTTGACACCAAGACAAAACCAAAGCCAGTCAAGATAACCAAAGACATGGTGCTCAAGATGACCTGTGATTTGTGTAATGGTCCAATCCATGATAAGCCACACCCACTCAAAATAGCAAACTTTGAGCGATTTTTCTGCTGTATTACATGTAGGGCAACATACAAGGAAAAGTACAAGGGGCGAATCGAATCCCTAAACGAAAAAACTAAGCTTTGATCTTCTTGTAGGCTGCCTTTCCCAATCTGTTCATTATTCCTAAACCCAGTCCCTTTTGGCTGATTTCATGAGTCAATACGATGTCGATTTTTTTGGCATCAAACTCTCTAAATGATCTGAACAGATTGGCAGCCATTCTTTTTTGGTCTTTTTGTATTATGGTAAAGTCTGATCTGATGTTTCTTGTGCCCAAAACACCTACACGCAATCCCTGTTTTTTGTAATGTTGGATTAGTTGTATAATCTTCCTATTTGCTTTGGATGTTGAGCCTTGCACTAAAATGATCTTTGCCTTTGGGGAATAATGCCTGTACTTCATCCCAGGTGAGCGATGAACAGTCCTTGTTTTTTTGCCATGAATAATGGGATGAATTGCAATTTTGCCAAGAACTTTTTGCAGCTGCTCTAGTGGTATGCCTCCTGGCCGGAGCAACATTGGAGTTTTTTTGGAAAGATCAATCACTGTAGATTCTATTCCTATTTTGGTAGGTCCACCATCTAGTATGAGAGGTATTTTTCCAGAGAGGTCATCTATGACATGTTGTGTTATGGTGGGACTAGGCCTGCCTGCAACATTTGCAGATGGAGCTGCTATTGGGGTGCCAGATTGTGCGATCAGTGATATGGCTATTTTGCTTTTTGGCATTCGTATTGCAACTGTATCCAGGCCCCCAGTGACTATTTCTGGTACTATATTGGATTTTTTTAGAACCAATGTGAGTGGACCTGGCCAAAATCTCTCAATTAGATCAAATGCTATTTTTGGTATATCATCAGACAAAATGCCAAGGTCTGCAATATCGGAAATGTGAACTATAAGTGGATTATCCGATGGTCTGCCCTTTGCTAAAAAGATTTTTTTTACTGCTTTTGAGTCCAAAGCGTTTGCTCCAAGGCCATAGACTGTCTCTGTTGGAAATGCAACCAGATTTCCAGATTTTATTATCTTGGCTGCTTTTCTGATTTGTGCTATGTTGGGATTTTTTGGATCTATTCTTGTGATTCTAGTCTGCATGGGGCCGATTTTAAAAAAATCTCCCCAGCACCATATTAAGATATGATTGATTAGGTCATATCATATAACAATACCATGAAGCACGACCCAAAGCAAATTGCATTAGCCAGAATCCAAATCCTAGTAAAACAGGCCCAATCCAATATTGCAGATAATCCAGAGCTTGCCCAGCAACAGGCAGCCCTGGCAAAAAAAATTAGCACCAAATACAGAGTAAGGCTTCCATATGAAATCCAGATGCAGTTTTGCAAAAAGTGCAAGTCTTTCATTCCGCCAGGACCCAACGCCCGAGTCCGAATGGGTCGATCTACTCTAAAATCAATTAGAATAACGTGCCGATTTTGCAACCATACCTACCGCAAGGTCATCTCAAGACCTAAATGATTATAAGACGATTTGAAAGGTTGACTTTCACATGGCAAAAGCCTACGATGTACCAGCAGATGTTCTAATATCAAGACTAGCTGCTATACTAAAGTCCGAAAACATTGGAAGACCAGAATGGTCGCTATATGTCAAGACAGGTTCGCACGCAGTACGACCTCCACAAGACCGTGAATGGTGGTACACAAGATGCGCATCTATATTTAGAAAAATATACCTACACGGACCAATTGGCGTAAACGATCTTAGAATCGATTACGGTGGAAACAAGGCAGTAGGATATGCATTCTCGCACCACCGAGACTCTGGCGGTGCTATCATACGCAACGCAATCCAAGAACTAGAAAAACTAGGTTACGTCGAAAAAGTACAAGGCAAAGGCCGTGTAGTTACTCATGCAGGAATGAAAAAGCTAGACAGACTGGCATCTGAAATCCTAGATGAGCTTGCAGTGCAAAACCCACTACTCAAAATCTATTCCTAGTGATGTCCTTTGAGCTATGATCAAGGCGACCAAAACAGACCAAGCGACGAAGAAATTTTAGCACAAAAAGAAATCATCCTAAAACAGTTATTGTCTGCAGAGGCAAGACTACGACTGACTAATGTCAGAATGGTAAAGCCTGATCTTGCAGCACTGGTGGAAAACTATCTTATTGGCATGGCTTCACAAGGAAAAATCAGATCGCAAATAACTGATGATCAGCTAAAGCAAATACTCCTCTCGACCCAGCAGCCAAAACGTGATTTCAAAATAGAGCGAAGATAAAGCCCAAATAAAATATAATTAGGGGTCTGTAAGAGCAAAAACCATGAAGGCAGTAGTTTATGATGAATATGCACCAGACGATAATTATGCACGAATTCTAAAAGTCAAAGATATACCAGAACCAAAACCAAAACCAAACGAGGTTGTTTTCAAGGTAAAGGCAGCTGCTCTAAACTATAACGATATTTGGGGAATGAGAGGTGTTCCAGTAGCAGTTCCATTACCACATGTTTCAGGCTCTGATGCCGCAGGCGATGTAATTGCAGTAGGCGAAGACGTAACTAGCATCAAAGTAGGCGACAGAGTAGTATCACATTCAAACATGTCATGCAGGGTTTGCAAGGCATGCACTGATGGTCGTGAATTTGACTGCATCAAGCGAACAATCTGGGGATTCCAGACTGGTCCAACTTGGGGTGCATATCAAGAAATCACACACCTACCAGAAGTAAACGTACTCAAAATCCCTGACAATGTATCTTATGATGATGCAGCAGCTGCATCAATGACTCTGTTGACATCATGGCACATGCTAGTTGGCAGAGCCAAAATCAAACCAGGCCAAACCGTACTAATCATGGGAGGTGGTTCTGGTGTAGGATCATATGGTATACAAATTGCAAAACTATACGGCTGCACAGTCATTGCAACCGCCTCTGGTGACAAGCTAGACAAGTGCAAGCAACTTGGCGCAGACTATGCAGTGGATCATCGAAATCCAGACTGGAGCAAAGAAGTATTCAAGATTACAAAAGAAATTGCAAAATCATCTGGTGGAGTACCAGGAATTGATGTGTCGTTTGACCACATTGGTGAGACTCACTGGAACCCACAGCTGACACTACTAAAGTATGGTGCAACACTGGTATCATGTGGTGCAACAACTGGCTATGATGCAAAGACAGATCTTAGACACATCTTCTTCAAGGGAACGAACATCCTAGGTTCCACACAAGGAACAAGAGCAGAACTAGAAGATGGCTTGTACTGGATGGGTAAGGGCAAAATAAAATCAGTCATTGACTCGGTTTATTCCTTTGAGCAAGCAGCACAAGCTCACACAAAGATGTTGACAGGAAAAGGCCTCTTTGGCAAAATCCTGATGAAGCCAGAAGGCGCCTAAATTCTTGGCAAGGCTTTATCGCAGCCTCTTATTTGTACCAGGGAATAACACTCGCTTTTTAGAAAAGGCAAAAACCTCGCAAGCCGATATTGTCTGCTTTGATTTGGAGGATTCTGTGCCTGATTCAGAGAAAAAAACGGCAAGAAACCTCATCAAAGAGGCACTAAAATCCAGAGCACAATATTCTAGCTCTGTCTATGTTAGGACAAATTCGCCCATCTCCGGCAAAATTCCAGATGATCTATTAGAGATAATCCAAAAAGGCTTGGATGGAATTGTCATACCAAAGGTAAACAATACCAAGGAGCTAGGCAAGATAATCAAAATCATCACCACGCTGGAAAAGAAAAGAAAGCTAAAGCCAATCTTTGTAATTCCGTCTATAGAATCAGCTGAAGGAGTAGTCAATTGTTATGATATTGCAAAAGCAAGCAAGAGAATCCCAGCAGTAGTCTTTGGCGTCTTTGATTTGCTAAATGATCTAAAAATAGAATACACAAAGCAACCAGAGGGAGCAAAATACTCCCGCGCAAAAATCTCACTTGATGCTAAAGCAGCAGGCATATTGGCAATAGATGCAATTTGGCAAGATCTCAAAGATGTAGAAGGCCTAAAGCAAGACTGTATAATAGGAAAAAGCCTGGGATACTCCGGCAAATCCATCATACATCCTGATCAAATCATGCCAGCACACGAACTGTTTGCGCCAAACAAGTCCGAAATAGAATGGGCAACCAAGGTCTGTGCCATATACGAAGAGTCCACCAAAAAAGGAAAAGGCGCAACCGTAGTTGATGGCAAAATGATAGATGAAGTGCACTACAAGCAAGCAAAGGCACTATTAGAGCTGGCACAAAATTGAAGATCTATTTTGTGGCAGCAGGCGCAATGGCTGCCTATTTTGCCTTGGTTTTGGCAGTTTTTCCGGACACATACCAGGACACAGAGATTGGCTCACCCCAGCCAAGCCTACAAGTCACACTATCTGCACAGCAAATCAAGCTAGGTCAGTCCTTTGAGATGAGTCTGGTTGCCACCAATCTAGGAGAGGAAGCAGACATGCAGACAGTAACTGCAGGATTTCCTCAAAACCAAAACCTAGATAATGTTACAATCACATCATATGATTTTCTCCAATCTCCAAGATTATACTTGCAAGACAAAGAGGTTGGCTCTGCATATTCTGGGGGCGACACACTGGTCCAGTCCAAATATCCATTCATAGAAGCGTACAGCAGGCCAGCAAAGCCGGACCACACCTATACTATGACAATTCAGATAATCCCAACAGAATCAGGTCCATATCATATATACACCAAAACAGTTGCAATGCCACACGTAACTGAGCTGGCTCATTATCCCATACAGGGAATACTGGACCATCAAAACGAGTTTGTACAAGAACATGTAATAGAGGTAATACCATGAAGCGCGAGCTTGCACGAAGACTAGATTATGCCAGATTGTTTGGAATTGCAAATCTTATGGTCAGCTTTGGAATTATTCTGGTAACAAGTGGCGGAAGCTGGGACATTACAAACCATATTCTAAACAAGCCAGAGACATTTTTTGCACCACCGCACGCAATGCTGTATTCTGGTGTTGGAATTGCGCTAGTTGGATTTATCACATTGTATATCAGCTGGAAAAAGTCTGGCAAGCCGGCATCATTTGGATGGGGAGTCAAAATCACAACCTTTGGAGTTGGATTACTTTTGGTAGCTGGTCCAGTTGACTTTGTGTGGCATTCTGCATTTGGGTTGGACGGCTTGCTCAGCCCGCCACACCTGGTATTGATTGCAGGCATGGGCCTAACTAGCATTGGGGCACTGGCAAACACAAAATCCATACAAAAAGAGTCTGGCAAGCCAAGCCCACTTAGGACAATTGTATCATTTGTGCCTGTCTGGTTTTCAATTACTGGTCTGTTTTACTCGTTTTCGCTTCCTTTTTCAAAAACGGATTACTTTGATTTTAATCCAAATCCAATTTTTGCTGCAGGGTTTGCATCTATTGCATATCCGTTTTTGATCTCTACTATACTGATTAGCTCTGCCATATTATCAAAGCAGAGATTTGGTGTGGCATCTATGGTTGGTGTGTCATATTTGGGTATGATGACTCTTAGTGCCATCATGCCAAACCATACTCTGGTTCCAACCATTCCGTTCTATGTTGCAAATATCATCCCAATCATACTAGGTGATTATGTACTATCAAAGGCAAAAAACATCAAAAATATGATGGTATCTGGCGCAATCTTTGGAAGTGCATTTTATTTTCTGTATTATCCACTAATAACATACACGTACAACGAAGTCACACTGGAAAAATTATTGTGGCCAAGTCTTACTTCACTTGTTTATTTTGAGATGATACCAATAATTGCACCATTCTTGATAGTGTGTGGCGCAATAATAGGTGCAATATCTGTCAAGTTTGCGCAAAAAATCTCCAGCTAGGATTTTTCCAAGCTTAGCAGCAGATAGTCAATTATTTTCTTTTGTGAGGTTTCCTTCATTTTCTTCATGGACTTGAAAACCAAATTCTCCACGCTGCTCGAATATGTTGTAATGAGTTTTTCTTTGAGTGTCTGCCTGTTTTGTATGTAATAGTCCGCAAATGGCTCGTACACCAAATCTCCTATGGATTCTTCTTTTTTGAGGTTAAATCCTGCCTTTTCTATGGCACCTAGGATGTGGCCTTTTGTGTATTTTTTTGAAAGCCAGGTTATTGACAAAATGCCTAGCTTGAAAACTGATGAATCGCGCGCCACTGGAATTGCTAATATCAACTTGCCATCATCTGTTAGGATCCGTCTTGATTCTTCAAAGAATCTTTCCAGTGGAACAAAGTGCTGAGCTGACTCCAGTGCAATTATTCTATCAAATGACTTGTCCGCAAATGGAATCTCAACTGATGATGAGTTTATCTGAGATATCACATGGTTGCTGCCGTTTTTTAACTCCGAATAATTCAGGTCCATGCAAACTACATCCAAATGCGAAAATCGCCCCTTCCATATTGTAGCTGGAATGCAAAACCCACTTCCTACATCTAGGACCTTATTTGCCAAGCCAAGGCCGCCAAATTCTGCAACATATTCAGACATTTCATGTTGCGCATCAGGCAGTGTGGCAGAATTTTTCCACAGGCCAAAGTTGAGCATCTTGGTGTCTGCGCCAATTTGCATCATTGGGCCAAACTTGGAGTAAATGTTTACAATATCCTTGCCGGAATGCCTGCCGTTCCATATTATGACATCAAGTGGGTTTACTGTTATTTTACTCAAAGATGATATGTGAACAAAAAGGGGTTATTTTAGGTTCAATGGGATGCTGCCAGAGCCCCACGGCTCTTTTACATTGAACGTGTACTGTTTTGATGGGTCAAACTTGAAGTCGACATAGCTTCCATAGCCAATTGCCGGACCAAAGAGCATGTTGAATATTCTGGATGCTCCGGGCTTGAGCACAATTTGGCCATTGGTAAAGTCTTGCGCTGCATACTTGAATGTCGTAGTGCCATCAGATACGTCATAATTACAGAATGCAGGACCTGTGCAATACAAGGCGACATTGTCTTTGGGATTGGTGTTCTCTACTAGGAATCTAAGATTGACAATGTCTTTGCCACTGCTTTTTTCGACTGTAGCTCCTGCATAATAGAATGCAATTGGGCCAATCATGGTTTTTGTGGCCTTTGACTTGAATTCGTCGTTTCCTTGGCCTGCCTTGAGTGACTTTTCGCATTCGTACTGCTCTCGCTGGTTCGGCTTTGCCTTACATTCTGCAAGTTTTTGCTGCATTGGATCTATTGTTGTTGCATTGGTTCCGGTTGGTTTTGCTTCTTGTTTTGTCTCAGTTTTTTTGACTGTCTTTTTCTTGATGTCTTTTTTTGAATCCTTTTTGGAATCTTTCTTTACGTCTTTTTTCTTGTCCTTTTTTTCCTCTGCATACACACTAGTTGATAGTGTAACACTGAGAATGAGACTAGCTGCAATTACTAGTGCAACAAGTTTCATTGCGTTGTTTTGGACTGTTTGTTTCATTGATGTGATTTTATGATTTTAATTATATAAACTAGTGATAAAATAATCTTCTAGTGCTAATTTTTTTCATTATGATATTGCTAGCACTAGGTCTACAAGTTAGCCCGCGCTTAAATAAATTCCAGCACAAATCGTATCATGTCCACATCATGCAAGGGTTTTTGCATCACATACAAGGCAGAGCGCACATCCAATGGATTTCGCTATGATTTAGGGCAAAAAAGATGCACGTATTGTTCGGTGTATCTGCGAGTTGATTCCATAAATTGCCCTTGCTGTGGCTCTAGACTACGCTCAAAGGCAAGACACAAGCCAAAGCATTCCCAGAAATTATGATATCAAACACAAATATCTCTGAATTTATTCGATGACTCGCACCAAATCCTTTAGTTTTCGTCTAGATTTTGGTGGGCGATTCTTTTGCGGATAGCCGATGCACAATATGGATGATGGCCTAAGCTTGGTTCCAAGGATTTGCTTTATTTTTTCCTCATCAATCATTCCAATCCAAATTGAGCTCAAACCCAATGCGGATGCGGCAAGCTGAGAATATGCAGCTGCCAGAGTTGCGTCCTGTAGGGAGAATTTTGCTAGGATCTCTGGCGGAAAGTTCATCTTTACTCGCGATTGGTCCATGCAAAAAACCAACACTACAGGTGCATTCACAAATGGCTGGTTGTTTGCAGCCTCGACTAGTCTTCGTTTAATTTCCTTGTTTTTGACATAAAATACTTCAAAGCCCTGAAAGTTTCCTGCAGTAGGGGCAGTGTCTGCAGCTGCCAGTATTTTGTCTACCTGCCATTGTTCTACTACCTTGGAAGAATCAAAGTTTCTAGTGGAGCGTCTAGTTGACATGATACGAAAAAGGTCGTATTGTGGAATTCCCTTCTTTGGCTTTGATTTTAGGACTGTATTTAGATGATCATCGATATTATCTTTTTCAATTTGGATTGATGGCAAGAATTCCTTTGGATAAATCTTGATTGGTTTTGGATTGTGTGGGAGTTTTTTGTATTCCAGAACGGCCTTGGTCAAGGCAGTAGTCTTTACCTCTAAATATTTGGAGTCTTTTAGCCTGAACTGGACTAGGTCAGTGTTTATCAGAATGGTGCTGAACTCGTCTTCCAATTCTACTTTGCCAGTAGAATTTTTTGCCAAAATTTCAGTAAGAGAATCCAATTCGTCCTTGTTTAAGACCACCACATCGGAATCATCCTCGTCAATTCCCTCCCAAACCAGACGACATCCGTCTTTAGAAATGTAGGAAGGTTCTACTTTAGAAAACTCTCCCATGCACTAGTTTGTTCATTGCAATACAAATTCATATCGAATTGGGAAGTTTTCTTTCTGATAATTATGGACCTAGTGCCAATCCTTCTCTTTGATTTTTCTGCTTAAAATATCATTTTTTATTTAATGATATAGTGAGTGTATCAAAAAATACTGGCAATTTATTGACTAATTCGCAAATCTCTGAGTTTGTGAAAAAAGAATTCTCAGAAATTAAGTCTAATTCAGATTTAGTGTATTTTCATTCAATCAACAAATTTTTACTCATGGCTCACAGCCCAGATCGTATCAGATTACTCGGTAACATTGTTGCAAACCACAAAATTCTTCCATTTAAGACACTGCTTGATGAATATGACAAAAATCTGGAAATTCTGCTAAAAAATGAACCTACAACAAAACTACATGCAAATGTGCTGCAAAAAATATTTGGTTATTTTAAAAAAGATCTCTCTGCAGAAGAAAAATCAAAAATTCTAATGATTTTATCTGATTATAGACAAAACAAACAAACTCTTAACGACGTGCTTTTATTATTAGAAGGGCTGACCAGAAAATTCCAAAAAACCTATCTTGTAAGACAAACATATTTCCTTCTTTATGCCAAAGTATCAAAAACTGATGATATTTCTATCTAAGTTTTGGCTATTTTTTGCTCGTCACTAGTTTTGCTATGTTTTTTAGGTTGGAATCTCGAATTATCTGCGCATGTTCAAATTGTATGTGTTCATCCTTTAGGGCCTGACCGCCTACAAAAATTGGAATATCTCTGCGATCTATTATCTTCTTGACTAGTCTTTGACCTGGTTTTATGTTGTCTTCCAGTGTTATGGAAATAATCACGGAGTCTGGTTTTGCTGATTCGATAAAACTAGCTATTGAATCATGAGGCTCTGTCGGAGTGAGATTGTAGACTCTGTGTCCGATACTGCTAAGATGGGTCTCCAAAATGTTTGCGCCTAGATTGTGCTCTTCGCCTTCTGGTACACAAATCACGATTTTCTTTTTTGTAGGAATATCTATGTACTTGCTGTTTATCATCTTGACAAGTGTATTTGCTATATTGCTTGCAACATGCTCGTCGGCAATTCCGATCTGATTCTTTAACCACATAGCTCCAATTTGATACATTACTGGTGTGAGAATCTTCTCAAAGAAGCTTGCAGTCCCAGATGTGACTGAATATGTATCATAAAGCTGTTTTGTTGAATCAAAATCTCCTTTTATCAAATAGCGATACAGCTGACCTTTTAGCTTTGTGAGCAACTCTTCCTTTTCTGTTATGGAGATAGTGTCTATAGATGAAAGATATGCAAGAATTTTCTTGTCGTTTCTATAATCTGGTGGTATGTCGTCTTTTGTGATCTCTGCTGCCTTGCCCAGATACTTGATGGTCTCTTGCTTTGATGTGCTCTTTTTTGAATCCCAGACGCTTTTTACTAGGTAAAGATACTT
>Ga0233424_10001108_pt1 | contig 26152 bp, 26 predicted proteins | sample Watercolumn_Towu_FD_181011 | JGI IMG/M metagenome (GOLD analysis project Ga0233424, IMG submission 181011) | Freshwater microbial communities from Lake Towuti, South Sulawesi, Indonesia - Watercolumn_Towuti2014_125_MG | ecosystem: Environmental > Aquatic > Freshwater > Lake | place: Indonesia... | reverse complement strand
CGATCGAACGCCCAGGGTCCGCCGAACTCTTTGATCGTGTCGGAGTAACCGAAGTTCTCCGCGTCGTTGTAGTTGCGCAGCTCGTGCTCGATGCAGACCGCGCCGTAGCCGTCGGGCGGGCACGGCGCATCGAGCAGTCGTGGGGGCATCAACGGGAAGAACGCAAATCCGACGATCGCCAGCGCCGTCATCGCCGCGAGGCAGTTGCGCCACAGCGCGAACACGTCGGGCCGCTTCACGAACAATGCTACGAACACGGCGAGCGTCACGAAGAAGTGCGCGGTGCCGTAGTACACGTTGAAGAACTTCACGAGCGCGATGTGCGGCAAGAACCAATCTTGAATCGTCTCTTCGTGGTAGAGGCCAAGTGCGCGCTCGACGCGAATCATGCGCATCGCGTTGAGAAACGCCTCGACTGGAATCTGGCTGCCCGACACCAGCGCCGAACCGAAGAGATTTCTCACCAGCGTGTAGATGCCGTAGAACACGGCGACGATGAGCGCCTCTTTCCACCACAGCGTGCGATGCGTGCGAGTCGCGCTGTCCGCACGATCTTCGCACGCCGCAGTTGTTTCCGTCACGCGACGAGGCTACGTCTGCGCCGCGGCTGCGTCATTTGCGCGGCTGCGTCTGCGCCGCCGCGCGATGCCTCAGTAGGCTCTCGCCATGCCAAAACCAGAATCGCTCCTCGTCGCACCCGATGTGTTGTCACGAGTGCTCGTGAAGGGCCGCTCCACGGGTGCCGAATTCTCCGAAATCTTCGTCGAAGACAAGCGATCGACCTCGGCGGGTCTCGACGACGGAAAAATCGAGCAAGTGTCGAGCGGGCGCGACCGCGGTGCGGGCATTCGAGTCGTGAAGGGAGACACCACTGGTTTTGCCCACACGAGCGACCTCAGCGAAAAGGGCTTGCTCGCGGCGGCAGAGGCGGCGGCCACCGCCGCGTCGCGCGGTGGCGGCGGAGTCAACACCGTGGCGCTCGGCCCCGTGGTGCGACATCCGGTGAACACCATCGAAAAATGGCCTGACGAAATCGCCAAGCGCGACAAGGTGGCGCTTTTGCAGCGCGTCGACGCCGCCGCGCGGGCAGTGCACAAGGCGATCGTGCAGGTGTCGGCCGGCTACGGCGACTCGCGCAAGCGCATTCTCATCGCCAACAGCGACGGCGTGCTGGCCGCCGACGAGCAGGTGCGCACGCTGCTGCGCGTCAGTGTGGTCGCCAGCGGCGACGGCGGCATGCAGACCGGTTTTCAATCGCTCGGTCACACCATCGGCTTCGAGGTGTTCGACGAGAACGACGTCGAAGAACTCGCCCGCACCGCTGCGCAACAGGCGGTCACCAAACTCAGCGCGCGTCCGGCCCCGTCGGGTTCGCTGCCCGTCGTCATCAAGCACGGCTCGGGCGGCGTGCTCTTCCACGAGGCGTGCGGCCACGGGCTCGAGGCCGACATCATCAGCAAAGGCGCCAGCGTCTACAAAGACAAGCGCGGCGAACTCGTCGCATCGCCGCTCGTCACGCTGATCGACGACGGCACCATGACCGCCGAGTGGGGCGCCATCGGAGTCGACGACGAAGGGCATCCGTCGCAGCGCAACGTGCTGATCGAGAACGGCGTGCTCACCGACTACATGTGGGATTATCTGCGCGCGCGCAAAGAGGGCCGTGGCCAGTCAGGCAACGGCCGAAGGCAGAGCTACCAGCACCTGCCGATGGTGCGCATGACCAACACGTTCGTCTTGAACGGGCCGCACGACCCGAACCAGATCGTGCGCGACACCAAGCACGGCGTTTACGTCGCGAAACTCGGCGGCGGACAAGTCGACACGGCGAGCGGTGACTTCGTGTTCGGCATGACCGAGGCATATCTCATCGAGAACGGTCAGATCACCGAACCGCTGCGCGACGGCAACCTCATCGGCAACGGCCCGCAAGTACTGCGCGACATCGACCTTCTCGGCAACGACTTCGCGATGGGCAACCCCGGTACCTGCGGCAAAGACGGCCAGGGCGTGCCCGTCGGCGACGGCCAACCCACGCTGCGCGTGAAGAGCATGACCATCGGCGGCACGGCGGCATGAAAGTAGAAGTTCCCGACCTGCAGGCGATCGCCGACCGCATCGTCGCGCAGGCCAAGAACGGCGAGCAGATCGAGGCATACGTCGGACGCGGAGGAGAAACCAGCGTGCGCGTGTACGAGGGTGCGCTCGAGCACTTCGTGTCGGCGCAGAGCGAGGGAGTCGGAATCCGCGTGATCAAGGACGGCCGCACCGGCACCGCATACGCCGGAACGCTCGACGACATGGCCATCGCCGAGGTGCTCGCCGACGCGCGCGACAACGTGCAGTTCGGCACGCAAGACGAATTCGCCGGTCTCGCCACGCCCGACGGTGTCGAGCCCGTGCCGCAGAAGTTCTGGGACGACGCGCTCGCGCAGTACCCGACCGACAAGAAAGTCGACCTCACCAAGGATCTCGAGCGCCGTGCTCTCGCCGCCGACTCGCGCGTGCGCAGCGAGTCGGCCAACTACGACGACGGCTGGGACGAGTCGGCATTCGCCACGACCACCGGCATCCGCACGAGCGGCCGCTCGAACTCGTGCTACGTCTCGGTGGTCACGCTCGCCGACGACGGCGACGAGACGCAGACAGGTTTCGGGTTCTCCGTCGGCGACTCGCCCAATGACTTCGACCTCGACAAGGCCGCGCGCGAAGCCGCCGACCGCGCGACGCGGCTGCTCGGCGCCACCAAACCCGCCACCAAGCGCACCACCGTCGTGCTCGACCCGTACGTCACGTCGCAGTTCGTCAGCATCCTCTCCAGCGCATTCAACGGCGAGAATGTCGCGAAGGGCCGCAGCATCTTCGCCAACCGCCTCGGTGAGCAGGTTGCGGTGCCGTTCTTCACCCTGGTCGACGACCCGACCAACAAGCTCGCCTACACCGCCACTGACATCGACGGAGAAGGCCTCGCCGCGAGACGCAACGTGCTGATCAAAGACGGCGTGTTGCAGATGTTCGTGCACTCGTCGTACAGCGCGCGCCGCATGCAGCAGAAGAGCACGGGCAACGCGACGCGCGGCGGGTTCGCCGGGTCACCCGGTGTCGGTTGCCTCGCGATGCAGGTGACGCCAGGTGCGAAGTCGCAAGCCGAACTGATCGCTGACACCGACGACGGCGTACTCATCCAAGAAGTGTCGGGCTTGCACAGCGGCGTGAACCCGATCTCGGGCGACTTCTCGACCGGCGCTTCGGGCATGACCATCGTCAACGGCAAGGTCGGTGCACCCATCCGCGAATTCACCATCGGCTCGACGCTGCAGCGCATGCTGCAAGACATCGTCGCGGTCGGCAACGACGTCGACTGGTTGCCAATGCGCGCAGCCGGGCTCTCGCTCGTCATCAACGACGTGACAATCAGCGGCTCGTAGCCCGCCGCCGCACCGCGAACGCCCCGATACTCGCGCCGCGTCACTAGCGTCGGAGACGCACATGTCGTGGTGGCAAGCCCTCGTGCTCGGGGTCGTGCAGGGGCTCACCGAGTTTTTCCCCATCTCATCGAGCGGCCATCTCGAATTGGTGCCGTGGCTGTTCGACTGGAAGGACTTCGAGTCGGAGTCGGTCGCCACCGCGTTCGACGCCTCGTTGCACCTCGGCACGCTCGTCGCCGTGGTCGTCGCCGTGCGCGGCGAGTTGTCGCGGCTCATCGTCGCTGGGCTGCGCCACCCGTTCGCCTCGCCGCCGGAGCGCGCCGCGTCTCCGCACGGCCGTCTCGCGTGGCTGTATCTGCTCACCGCGGTGCCCGCAGCGGTGGTGGGTGCGCTGTTCGACGACGTGATCGTTGAGCGCCTCGGCGGGCCGGTCGCGGTCGCGATCTCGCTGGTCGGTTTCGCGGCGGTGCTGTGGTGGGCCGACCGGCGCAGCGGCGCGCGAACCGCCGAAGAACTCACCGCGCGCGACGCATGGTTGATCGGGGCGGCGCAAGTGCTCGCGCTCAACCCGGGTACGTCGCGATCTGGCATCACCATCTCCGCGATGCGGGCGCTCGGCTACGGGCGCGCCGCCGCCGTGCGCATGTCGTTCGTGATCGGCGTGCCGATCATCGCCGGCGCCGGAGTGTTCAAGGTGGGCTCGCTCGTGGTCGATGGAGTTCCCGACGGAATGCTTTTGTCGATGCTCATCGGCGTCAGCGCCGCGGCCGTCACGGGCTGGTTCGCAATCACCTCGCTCACGCGACTCGCGGCGCGCGGCAACTTCACCGTGTTCATCGCGTACCGCGTGGTGCTCGGCGCGGCGATCCTGGGCGTGGTGGCGAGCGGAATTCGCTAGCAACCCGCGCGACCCAACGTCGTGTCGGCAGCGAGGCGTCGCGGTGTGCCGGCGAAACAGGGAATAGGCGCGAGACTTCGTGTCCGACTAGTTCGTGGGAGAGTTCGCCGCGGCGCCGCTTGATTCGCTCGAACCGCTTGAACCGTTCGATCCGCTGGATGTGCTCGCCGCGGCGCCGTTGGTCGAGCCCGACGAGTCGGCCGACGATGCCGCTGCGGATGCGGCAGCAGGGGTGGAGCCGCTCGTCGGCGCGGCCGACTGGGCGTCCGACGGTGCATTCGACTGGGTGTCAGAAGCTGCGCTCGACGGCTTCTTTGCGCCATTGGAATCGGTCTTGTAGAACCCGGACCCCTTGAAGGTGATGCCGACCGGCATGAACACCTTCTTCACGGGTCGCATCGAGCCGTCGCTCGGATGCGGTGCCTGCGTGAGTGGTTCGTCTTCGAACGACTGGCGCACCTCGATGGTCTCGCCCGTGTCGATGAAGCGGTACACGTAGGTCGGCATGGGATGAAAAAGTCTACGATGAGGCGGTGCCCGTGCGTCATGCCGTGATTCCCGCCGCGGGTCTCGGCACGCGGTTCTTGCCCGCCACGCGCGCGGTGCCCAAAGAGTTGTTGCCCGTCTTCGACACGCCGTCGCTGCAGCACACCATCGACGAGGCAACGGGGGCGGGCATCGACCACATCGTGCTGGTCTCGAACCGCGCCAAACCGGCGATCGAAGCCTTTGCCGATCGAGCCACGAGCAGCGCGCGCATCTCGGTGGTGTACCAAGAATCGCCCCGCGGTCTCGGGCATGCCGTCATGTGCGCGCGCGAATCGGTCGGTGATGCGCCGTTTGCCGTGTTGTTGCCCGACGAACTGCTCGGCGCCAGTTCTCACCTGCGCGACTTGATACGCGAGCACGAGTCGAGTGGCAAAGCCGCGATCGGATTGAAGCGGGTGCCGCGTAACGAAGTGTCGGCCTACGGCTGCGTGATGCCCCAAGGCGTGCCCGACGGGCGCGGCCGCGTCGGTGTGCGAGACGTGGTCGAGAAACCCAACTCCGTCGACGCGCCGAGCGATCTCGTCATCATCGGTCGTTACGTATTCGGCCGCGACATCTTCGGCCATCTTGCCTCGCTGAAGCCCGCCGCCGACGGCGAGTTGCAGTTGAGCGACGCAATCGGCGCACTGGCGCGCAAAGGCGGAGTCAACGGTGTGCTGGTCGACTGCTCACGCCACGACACCGGCACACCGCTCGGCATGCTGACCGCATCCATCGAAGCCGCTTTGCGCCGCCGCGATGTCGGCGCACAGTTGCGTGAGTGGCTGAAGCTACGACTCGCCGAACCGCCGAGCACGAATTCCTGACCTACGACGTCAAACAAGGAGCCTCTATGACCGCCATCACGCAAACCGTCTCGCCGAGTGACGTCGGAATCGACGCGTCGCGCCTGCGGCGACTCGACGCGTACTTCGAGCAATACGTGAACGACGGGCGTCTGCCTGGATTCCAAGTCGTCGTCTCGCGCGACGGCAAAGTGGCGCACCACACTTGCTACGGCAAGCGCGACATCGAGGCGTCGCTGCCGGTGGAAGCCGACACGATCTGGCGAATCTATTCGATGACCAAGCCGATCACCTCCGTCGCGCTCATGATGCTCGTCGAAGAAGGCAAGTTGCTGCTCACCGACCCGGTCAGCCACTTCATTCCGAGTTTCGGCGCAAGTCGCGTGTGGCGCTCGGGCTCGGTTCTGCGGCCGTTCACCGAGCCGGTCACCGAGCCGATGCTGGTGTGGCACCTGCTCACGCACACCGCGGGCCTCACCTACGGCTTCTTGTACCAGTCGCCGGTCGATGATTTGTACCGCCGTGCCGGATACGAGTGGGGAGCCCCGCGCGACACGACGGTCGCGCAAGCGTGCGACACGTGGGCGTCGCTGCCGTTGCTCTTCCAGCCAGGCACCGAGTGGAACTACAGCGTCGCCACCGACGTGGTCGGGCGCATCGTTGAAATCGTCTCGGGTCAATCGCTCGACGAGTTCTTCGCGCAGCGCATCTTCGTGCCGCTGCGCATGAACGACACGGGGTTCTTTGCTCCCGAAGAAAAACATCCGCGGCTCGCGGCTCTCTACCAGCCCGACCCCGCGACGCGGCTCGCCAAGCGTCTCGACGGAATGGGCCGCTACGCGACGCGCGCGCCGAAATACCTGAGCGGCGGTGGCGGGCTCGTGTCGACCGCGCACGACTACGACCGGTTCATGCAGATGATCGCCAACCACGGCGCGCTCGACGGCGTGCGCATTCTCGCGCCGCGCACCGTGCGGCTCATGACGATGAATCACCTGCCTGGCGGGGCGGACATCAGCGCCTTTGGTCGGCCGCTCGACTTGGAGAACACCTACGACGGCATCGGCTTCGGACTCGGATTCTCCGTGATGGTGAACCAGGCCGACTCGAAGCTGCACGGTTCGCCCGGTGACTTCGGGTGGGGCGGCGCGGCGAGCACCACGTTCTGGATCGACTCGGTCGAGCGACTCTCCGTTGCGTTCTACACCCAGCTGCTGCCGTCGAGCACGTGGCCGCTGCGCACCTATCTCAAGACGTTGGTGCACCAGGCGCTCGTCGACTGAACCCGCCGGGCTCGTCGAGCACGAGACCGAAGTCGTCGAGCGTCGCCTCCACTTCGCGCTCTTGGTAGGCACTCGTGTAACGCCATCTTCGCGCCGAGAGCCGCGCGAACGTGCGTTGCCTCGGCATCACTTGCAGCGTCTCCACATCGACCGAAGCGACGGTGAGTGCTGCAGCGCGCGAGTCGAGCAGCGGCAGACGCTTCATTGTCGCCGACGACGCAAACGGATTCATCTTCAATTCCAAGTCGGTGCAACCGTCGAGGTCGGGCCGGTGCGCGCCGTTGACCTCGCCCCATCGCCCCGACCGATCGCGTCCGAGCCACAAGTCGGGTTCGTCCATGTCGCGAAACAACATGAACTGTTGCACCACGAGCGTCGCCGACAACCGGATGACGAATTGTGCGCGATCACTGCCCAGCGTGCCCTGCGCGGTCCAGCCTTCGTTCTCGTATCGCACCTCGAGCGTGCTCGTCGAGCCGTCATCCACGTTCCACTCCACTCGCAGCGGTGTCTGCGGATACGGGGAGAACTCGGCCACGCATAGAGCCTCGCACGAAGCGAAGCGTCGCTATCGTTCGTGAGATGATCCCGCTCGACGTCGCGTTGCAGCGCACGCTCGACGGTGTGTATCCGCTCGCCCCACGCGAAGTCGCGTGTCGTCACGCCGCCGGGCTCGTCTTGGCGCGCGATGTCGTGGCCACCGAGCACGTGCCCCCGTTCCCCAACACCGCAGTCGACGGTTTCGCGCTGCACTCTGCCGACGTGCAGACGGTGCCCGCGGTCTTGCGCGTGATCGGCACGTGCGCGGCGGGCGACTCACGCGAGTGGAGCGTGGCACGCGGCGAGGCGCTGCGCATCATGACGGGCGCGCCGATGCCCGCAGGTGCCGATGCGGTGGTGATGGTGGAAGATTGCGAGCAGTCGGGCGACACCGTTCGCGTCAGTCGTTCGGTTGCTTCTGGCAGTGCGGTGCGGCCGGTCGCCGACGACGTGCGCGCCGGCGACGTGGTGTTCGCCGCCGGCAGCGTCCTCACCGCGGCGGGTGCTGGCGTGCTCTCCAGCATCAACGCCCAGGACGTCGCAGCATTCCCGCGGGCGCGCGTCGCGCTGCTCTCCACCGGCGATGAACTGGTGACCGACGGTTCTCCGCTTCGCCGCGGCCAGATTCGCGAGAGCAACTTGACGATGCTCGAGGTCTTGCTCGCCCAGAACGGGTGCGAAGTGCAGAACCTCGGCGTCGTCGCCGACGACGAAGCAGTGCTCGAGCGCGTGCTACTCGAAGCAGCGCGCACCAACGACGCGATCGTCACGAGCGGCGGCGTGAGCATGGGCGACTTCGACGCGGTGAAGAAGGTGTTGTCGCGCATCGCCGACATGCAGTGGATGCAGATGGCGATCAAGCCCGCCAAACCGTTCGCTTTCGGCTTGCTTGCAGTCGACGACCGACGTGTGCCGGTGTTCGGGCTGCCGGGTAATCCCGTGTCGTCGCTCATCAGTTTCGAGCTGCTCGCACGCCCCGCCCTGCGCAAGATGATGGGCCACACCCGGCATCTCTCGCGACCGCTGGTGCGTGCCGTGGTCGACGCGCCGCTTCGACGCAAGCCCGACGGCAAGACGCACTACATGCGCGTTTTCGGCGAGTTCGCTGGTGACGGCAGGCTGCACGTGCGCGACACCGGGCCGCAGGGCAGTCATCAACTCGCGGCGAGCGCGGCCGCCAACGGTCTTGCCGTCGTGCCCGATGGTGCGGGCATCGCGGCTGGCGGCGAAGTCGACGTGATGCTGATTGGCTGAGCACGGCACGACGTGTGACGCGTCGCACTGAGCTTCGCTGTGTCGTGTCGCAGCGTGGCACGCCGTGGCACACTGTGGCGTGGGTTTCTTCGAACGCAACCGAGCCGAGGCAGCCGCCAAAGGTTTCGACGAGAAGCGTCTTCCGCCCGGCCAGTACCTCACCGAACGTTTTCCGGTGTTGCACGTGGGCGACGTGCCGACATACGCGCCGGGCGAGTGGTCGCTGCGCGTCTTCGGTGAGGTCGACTCGCCGTTCAGCCTCACCTACGAGCAGTTGCTCGCGCTGCCGTCGGTCAACATCACCACTGACATCCACTGCGTGACCAAGTGGTCGAAGTTCGACACGCAGTGGAGGGGCGTGCGCGTGCGCGACTTGTTCGAGCGCGCGGGAGTGCGCGCCGACGCGCAGTTCTTGATGGCGCACGCAGAGTACGGCTACACCGCTAACCTGCCGATGGTCGACGCCACGCGCGACGACGCTCTCGTCGCGTACTCTTACGACGGCGCCGACATCGAGCCGATTCACGGCGGGCCGGTGCGTCTCGTGATTCCGCATTTGTATTTCTGGAAATCAGCGAAGTGGTTGCGGGGCCTCGAGGCGGTCGCGCACGATGCGCCGGGGTTCTGGGAGCAGAACGGCTACCACATGTACGGCGATCCATTCCTTGAGCAGCGCTACTGGGGCGACTGAGCGACGCTGCGCGTTTACACGCCGCTCGGTCGCCCGCGCGCGGCTACACGCTGCGCGCGGTCAGGAGATTTTCTCGTCGAGCGTCGTCTCGCAGAAACGGTCGCCCTGCGGCAGCGACGCGGAAGTTTCCGGTGACGTCTCGCCGTAGAGCGCGTCGAGCATGCCCTTCACCATGCCGCGGTCGACCGCGCAGATGACGGGATGCTCGATCGCCACGTCGCCGAAGGGGCAGTGGTTGTTGATGATGCGCAACTTGTTCTGGCGCTTCTCGGCGTGCGCGGCAAAGCCGTGCGCGGTGAGCGCATCGGCGACTTTCTGCAGTGCCGAGCGCAACGATCGCTGACCCGCACCCACGTCGTCACTGCTCAGCCCCGCCGCCATCGCCTGGCCATATTTTCTGCCGACTTCTTCGGCCATCGCCTCGGCGTCGTGGCGCGGCAGACGCTCGAGCGCCTCGCCCAAGAGCGACAACACCAGGTCGTCGCTGCGCACGGGGAACTGCATCGGCGCGGCGCTGTCGACCGCGCGGTACTTTTTCGCTGGTCGCCCGGCTCCGGCTCGTTCGACCCGCACCACCGCGGCCTCGAGGTAGCCACCGGCAGAGAGCTTGTCGAGATGATGGCGCGCCACGTTGGGGTGCACGTCGAATTTCTCGGCCACTTGCAACGCGGTAGCCCCGTCTTCGCTGTCGCGAACGAAGAGGTACACGGCGCGGCGCGTCGGGTCGCCGAATGCGGAGGTGATGGCCGAAACCTGGGCGGAGAATGCGCCGCTCGTCACGCCGCCCGTCGTGGAGTTGTTGCGCGCCACGCGATTAGCCTACGCCTCGCCTCATGAACGGATTGTCGCCCGAACAAGTGATCGACGCGCTGCGGCCGGTGCAAGATCCCGAGTTGCATCGTTCCATCGTCGACTTGAACATGGTGCGAGACGTGCGCGTCGACGACGGCGTGGTGTCGCTCACCGTCGTGCTCACCATCGCGGGATGTCCGTTGCGCAACGAAATTCAACAGCGCGTCAACTCGGCTGTTCGTCCGCTCGCAGGCGTGCGCGACGTGCGGCTCGACTTTGGCGTGATGACCGATCAAGAGCGTGCCGCGTTGCGTGAGAAACTGCATGGTTCGCCGGCTGCATCCGCGGGCTCGGCCCCGGCGCACGGCCACGCGCAAGGTCGCGCGATTCCATTCGCCCAGCCCGGCTCAAAGACGCGCCCGCTCCTCATCTCGTCGGGCAAAGGCGGCGTCGGCAAGAGCAGCGTCACCACCAACCTCGCCGTCGCGCTCGCCGCAGCAGGGCACAGCGTCGGCGTGGTCGACGCCGACATTTATGGGTATTCGATTCCGCGCATGCTCGGAGCCGACCGCGACCCCGTCGTGATCGACCAGATGCTCGTGCCGCCTTCGTCATACGGCGTGCGCTGCATCTCAATCGGCTACTTCGTGCCCGACGGCCAGGCGGTCGTGTGGCGCGGGCCGATGCTGCACAAGGCGCTCGAGCAGTTCCTCACGGATGTGTTCTGGGACGAACCCGACTTCTTGCTCATCGACATGCCGCCGGGCACCGGTGACATCGCTCTCAGCTTGAGCCAGTACCTGCCGCGCGCCGAGGTGTACGTGGTCACCACACCGCAGGAAGCCGCGCAGAAAGTCGCGCGCCTCTCGGCGGCGATGGCGAAGAAGGTGAACATGTCGGTGCGCGGCGTGATCGAGAACATGTCGTGGTTCGTCGGCGACGATGGCAAGCGTTATGAGCTGTTCGGTTCGGGTGGTGGCAAGTCGCTCGCCGAAGAATTGGGCGTGCCGCTGCTCGCGCAGATTCCGCTCGTCAATCAATTGCGCGAAGGCGGCGACGAAGGCAAGCCGATCGCCGCGGTTGCGCCCCAGAGCGAGGTCGGGCTCGCGTTCGCCGACCTCGCTGCCAAGATCGTTGCGCTGCGACCGAAGAAAGTGTTCAGTCAGGCGCTCAAGGTCAACTGACCTGCCACACTGGTGACCATGGAACTTCGCATCAGCGTCTCTCACTCGGTTCGTGACATCACCCTCGAGGTGGAGAACGACGACAAGTCGCGCGCGGTGGCGCGCAAGTCGGTCGAAGAAGCGCTCGCTGGCAAGTCGTCGGTGCTGTGGCTGAAGGACAAGCGCGGACGTGAAGTCGCGGTGCCCGCGGAGAAGATTGCGTTCGTCGAGTTCGGCGCGCCCGAAGGGGAGCGCAAACTGGGGTTCGGCACCTGAAGCTGCGCGCGCTGCTCACGCGCCGGCTCGTCTTCGTCACCGGCAAGGGCGGCGTCGGAAAATCGGCGGTGTCCGCCGCACTTGCGCGGGTCGCCGCCGCGCAAGGCAAGCGCGTGCTCGTCTGCGAGATGGACGACAAAGGTTCGCTGGCGGCATACCTCGGACGTAACGAACTCGGGTTCGCGCCGACGGAGGTGTCGCCGGGCGTGTTCGCGATGGCGATGAACACCGAGGATTCGCTGCGCGAATACATCCGGCTGTTCTTGCGCTTGCCGATAATCACGAGCCTCGCGCCGCTGGCCCGTATCTTCGACTTCGTCGCCAACGCCGCACCCGCAGTGAAGGAGATTCTTGCGGTCGGAAAACTCTGCTACGAAGTGCGCGAACGCAACTACGACATCGTCATCGTCGACTCCGAGGCGAGCGGCCACTTCGTCGCGCAAGTGTCGGCGCCCGACGCGCTCGCCACGCTGGTGCGCATCGGCATCGTCGCCGATCAGACCAAGTGGATGAGCGACCTCTTGCACGACCACTCGGTGTCGAGCGTGCTGGCCGTCGTGACGCCCGAGGAGATGCCGGTGGTGGAGACCATCGAGCTTCGCGAACGACTTGCCAAGGCGACACCGATCGACTTCGCAGGCGTGGTCGTGAACCGCATGCCGCGCGACACGGTCTCCGACGCCGATCTCGCAACGGCGCGCTCGATAGGCACAGCGCAGGCGAGCGTGGCCGTCGCCGAGTGGCTCGTCGACCGCCGGCGTGCCGCGCAAGCACAGGTGGCGCGACTCGCCGAGGCGCTCGACCAAGCGGCATTGGCGACCGTGGTTGAAACCGTGCTCGAAACCGTGCTCGAGTCGCCCGACGCGTCGTCGCCGTCAGCAGTGGTCGACCACATCGTCGACGAGATCACGGCGCACCTCGGTGGTGCGGCATGACCGAGTCGTATTCTCCGCTCGATTCCCGCGTATACGCGATGCTGCGCGACTCGCGGATGATCATCGTCTGCGGCTCGGGCGGTGTCGGCAAGACCACTTCGGCCGCCGCGCTCGGTGTCGCAGCCGCCACCCACTTCGACAAGCGCGTGCTGGTGCTCACGGTCGACCCGGCGCGACGACTCGCGACCGCGCTCGGCCTCGAGGCGCTCGGCAACGTGGAGGTTCCCGTCGCACTCGATGGCGCGCGCGGTTCGCTCACAATGGCGATGATCGACACCAAGTCGAGTTGGGACGACATGATCCGCCGCCACGCGCCCGACGCCGCAACCCGCGACCGAGTGCTCGCCAACGACTTGTACAAGACGCTCACCTCGCGATTCGTGCACAGCCACGACTACGTGGTGACGGAGCGCCTGTTCGACGCGCGCGAGAGCGGCAACTTCGACCTCGTCATAGTCGACACTCCGCCGTCGCGCAGCGCGCTGTCGGTGCTCGACGCGCCGCGTCGCATGGAGCAGTTCTTCGGCAGTCGGCTGCTGCGGCTGCTCACCGCGCCGTCGCAGTCGCGCCTCCTGTCGCTCGCCTCGCGGCCGTTCTTCTTGGTCGCCGACCGCATTCTTGGTGCGGCGTTCCTGTCAGACATCGCCGAGTTCTTCACGCTGTTTCGCACGATGGAGTCGCCGATCGTCGCCCGCGCACGCCGCGTCGGCGCGCTGCTGTCTGACTCCGCCACGTCGTACCTCGTCGTCACGAGCGCCGAACCTGTCGCCATGAACGAAGCCGGATATCTCGTCGAGGCGCTGCGCGGCCGGCGCCATCGACTCGAAGCCGTGCTCGCCAATCGGCTCGTGCCGCGGCGACTCTCCGATGGTGCTCCGCAGCGTGCCGCCGCGCTCGCGTCGAACTCCGACCCGGTGTCGCAAGCACTGGCTGCTGCCGAGCGCGAGATTGCCGCGGTGGCAAGCCGCGAGGCCGAGGTGCTCGCGCGAATCGGCACGTGGGAGGTCGACGTGTTGGCGAGCGAGTCGCGTGCCGGGGACATCACCGACACAGGGTCGCTGCGCGGGCTCGCGCAAGACATTCGCTCGCTGCGCTGAATTCACCCGCCCCGTGTGGTTTTCGGCCGGTACCGATTCTGCCCGCCCCGTGCGAGCGACAAGAATGGTGAGCAGTCATGCCGACGCTGGTCGAACTCGCCGCGAAGCACACCGCACTCGACGACGACGACATCGCGCACCTCGCCGCACTCGTGTCGGAATGGGGCATGCTCGCCGACTTCTCGTTCGCCGACCTGCTGTTGTACGTCCCGGTCGCCTCGGGTGACGGCACCAACTGGCTGACGGCATCGCAGGTGCGAGCCGCGACCGGGCAAACGCTCTACCAGACGGACCTCGTCGGTGAGTACGCCGACGACACCGATCGCCCGTTCATCGCCGCAGCTGCGCAGAGCGGACAGATTCAAAAAGGCCAGATCACGCTCGCGTACCTTCCCGACCCCGTGAGCATGACGGCGATACCCGTGGTACGCGACGGCAAGGTGATCGCCGTGCTCACCCGCGAAGTGTCGACGGTGTCAGGACGCCGACCCGGACAACTTGAACGCACGTATCTGTCGATCTTCGACGACTTCGCCACGATGATCTCCACCGGACTGTTTCCGTTCAGCGGTCGCGTCGCCGACTCGAGCGTCGCGCCGCGCGTGGGTGACGGCGTGATCGTGCTCGACGGTGCGGCGCGGGTGCGCTATGCGTCGCCCAACGCGGTGTCTGCGCTGCACCGCATCGGTATTCGTGCAAACGCGGTCGGCCAGAGCCTCGCCGAGCTCGGCTTTGCGCACGATGCGGCCCGCGCATCATTCGAACGCCGCGAGCCGGTCGTCGAAGAGCTCGACCAAGAGCACGATGTGACGCTGCTCGTGCGTTCGATTCCCATCTTGAAGAAGGGTGCGCGCGCCACGAATGTGATTGGCGGCGTGGTGCTGATGCGCGACGTGTCCGAACTGCGCCGCCGCGACCGTCTCATCCTCACCAAGGACGCGACCATCAAAGAGATTCACCACCGCGTGAAGAACAACCTGCAGACCATCTCGTCACTCCTACGATTGCAAGGCCGGCGACTCGCCACCGACGAGGCCAAGGCGGCCATCGCCGACTCGGTGCGCCGCATTCGCACGATTGCCCTCGTGCATGAGACGCTCTCGCGCGAGCCCGGCGAAGACGTGTCGTTCGTCGAGATCGTGCGTCCGCTCATCCAGCTCACGCAGGAGAGCCTGCAGTCGTCTGATCGCCCCGTGCGTTTCGAGGTGCGCGGCGACGGCGGGCGCCTGCCGGCCACGATTGCGACGCCATTATCAGTGGTGATTCTCGAGCTGCTGCAGAACGTGGTCGACCACGCGTTCGGCGAGAGCCGGCGTGACGGCGTCGTGCGCGTGTTCTTGCAGCGCGACCCCGACGACGATGCGCTGCACATCCGCGTGATCGACAATGGCAAGGGTGTCGACGTCGCATTCGACATCGCGCGCGCGACCGGGCTCGGACTCTCGATCGTCCGCACGCTCGTGACCACCGAGTTGGGCGGCACCATCACCATGCGGCCGGCGACCACGCAAGATCGCAAGGATGCCGCTCTCGACGATCAGGCCGCCGACGACTCTGGCACCGTGGTCGACTTGCGAATTCCTACCGACTCACCGCGCTGACCGTCGGGTCTGGCGCTTGTGCGGCGACGGGTTCCCCGCCAGGGCTGGGTTCGGTCAACTCGTCGCTCCTCGGCCAGGCCATCAACGCCGCGCACATGAACGAGAGGTTGATCACGACGAGATGTCTTGGGTAGTACGACTCCATCTGGTATTTGAGCATCGGTAGCGCGTAGCCGAATGGAATTAGCAGCAATAAGCTACGCGCGCGCAAGGCGAGTCCGCGGCGAATCCGTGCGGCGACGAGACATAGCCACAACAGTTGCGAACCCCAAAAGGCGAGCGCCCACGCCCAATTACCTGCCGGGTTCCAAAACATCATGTAGCGCGCCTGATCCCACACGATCGCCCACGTGGCTTCGCCCGGGTCGAGACCGAGCACGTCCCGCCACGAGAACGCATAATTAATACCCGCATTCCCCGTGAACGGAACGAATGTTTCGCCGTAGTAAAGGTTGTGCCAGAGGCTGAATGAGGTGACCGCCACGAAGGCGATAGTCATCTTGCCGATAGTCGCTGCGGCTCGCGCGCGATCGATTCGGTCAACGAGCAATAACAGAGTGATGAAGAGCAGCACGATGCCGACAATCTGGTTGGGGCGCAATTGAGTCGAGTAGCCGAGTGCGAGCGACATACCGACTAGCAACCACGCGCGCGACTCGGAGCGGGTCGCGGCGACGAAGCCCGTGATGAGAAACAGGGCAGTCCACGTGGGGTATTCGCTCGAACCGACGAAGCCGAACATGACCATTACATCGTCAGCCAAGAAGAACCAGAGAACCAGCAAGAGGGCAGGACTCAACCACTGGATGAAGATGCTCTTGTGCGTGGCGGTGATTCGTTCGACGAGAACGGTTGCTGCGAAGAATCCGAATGCGACCGCAATGAATCCGATCATTGCATCGTTCTCGCCGAACAGCAATCGCGATACCAGAGCTAGGTAACGAGGTCCGGCCTGGAACCAGAACACTGCTTCACCGCCGCGTAGCGAGCCCTCGAGAAAGATCGTTCGCGCATATCCCTGCGTCACGTACCAATCCGAGTCCCGCCAGTAATAGAGCAGTCGCCCCCACCAACGCGACCCACCACTCAGGTAGTCGCTTGAGAGATGATTAAATCCAAGGACGATGCTGATTGCGAGGGACAACGGCAGGTACGCAGTCAGCGACTCGGGTCGAGAGAATCTCATCGTGATTGCCACAATCCCCGCAAGAATCAATAAAGGCAGGAAGAGTCGCGAGCCGAGAATCATCGGTGCTGCACGATTTCCGACATCGAGTATCCCGAGTGCGGCCAGGCCCAGACCGACTGCGATAAGTGACGATCTGCGGAGTACGACAAGAAGGCTTACAACGGAGGCGAGTACCAAGAGTGCGACGAGCAGATCAAGACCCACAAGCAACGTGCTGACAGAAGGTCCTGTGGTCCGGCGAGCTTGGGGAGCGAGCGCGGAGAAGTCATCGCGGTCAGCCACGGTTACGGCTGAAAACTGGGTCAGCAACGGCGCTACGGCAGCGATGGAAGCGGTTGTGGCCCGAGAGGGGTCGCGGGGGTCGAGTGAGAGTGTCCCGAGAGATCGCGCGACCTCCCCGAAGATTGCGACTAGTTCGATTGGACCAGTCTCGAAGTCGCGCATGGGCAGAGAGAAATCAAAACCGCTCCGCAGGAGAGATTCCCGACCGAAATGCGTGGCAACATCAGGTCGCTCAACGAGAGCGAAACGACGTGATTCGGCAAGAGAACCTGCCTTGATAGCGACGAAATCAGGGGTCAGGCCGCTCACTTCATCAAAAACCCATCCACGCACTCGGAGCTGAACGAAGCCTGCGAGCTGCTGAGCGTCTGCGAGTTGGCCGACCTTCAGGCTCGCGTACTGTCCGCGCGGCACCGGTGCCTCTTCGGGTGGTGTGTTTGCGTCGGAGTCCCTGTACTCGTATCTCAGGTTGAATTCAGTCAAACCCGGTTCGATCCGCACCAACGTCAATTGTTCGAACTCATAGTTGTTGACGGTCGACTCGCTGCTTCCCGCGGTCGCCGTCATGGTTCCAATCGACAGCACTGGCAAGAATCTCGGCGATTCAGACTCGTTTTGAAGAATTGCGCCGTACTTAGCGGTAAATGGGAAGCGATCTAGCCAGAGCGCGCCAAGTCTTGGGTACTCGTTCATGAACGGGAGGCTCCAGTCGTGCGCGTTAGTACCGAAGTCGACGGTGCGGTCAATACGCGAGGTGTTTGACAGTCCGAGGTCGCTTCGACGTAGGAAGGGCCCCTCGTAAGATTTTTCGCACGCGCCAGGATTTTCGAGCGGGTTGTAGATGCTTCGATAACACGCATCGAAACCATCGCTGAATGGGTACCACGCAAATGTCAGCAACTTCAGGAGAATCAGCAGTCCAATCGCCGGCTTTAGTACCCCGCGCCACTTTGTGCGGGTAATTCGCTCTCGCACCGCATTGCGAATTCTCTGGTTGGTGATTGCGAGGGTGAACATGGCAAGGGCCGCAACCTCCGCCCGAGTGGAGAGCGGCAATCCGTCCCAAACCAATTGTCCAGAACCTGGCACGACCAAGAACAGAAAAAGTAGAAGTGCGAGCGACTTCATGCCGAACAATCACCACGGTGATGTTTCATGCACAGCCACTCACCGTCGATAATGAGACGCTAACTCGTTGACATGTGCGGGTGCCGAAGTGGTAACCGCCCGCCTGGGTCACATGTGTTGATGAAAGTGCGCCAACTACGCGAGACTTGCGCGGCGTGCGGCGGCGGCGCGGCGGCGCAGGTCGCGGCGCTCGTCTTCGCTGGTGCCGCCCCAGACGCCACAGTCTTGGTTGGTCGCCATCGCGAACTCGAGACACTGCTGGCGAACACCGCAGTCGGCGCACACCGCGCGCGCCCGCACCAACATGCGCAACGCCTCGCCGGTGTTGCCGAGCGGAAAGAACAACTCGGGGTCGGTGTCGCGGCAATTGGCGTTGGCCCTCCAGGTGTAGTCAGCGGAACCGAGGGCGAGGCTTTGAGCAAGGAGCGACATGCGGGCAACAGAGTAAACGCCCGCTGCACCCAGCGCAAGGGGCAATTTGGCTACTCTGACCGCACCGAGGCCCACCGATGAACGCGCGCAAACCCACGCAAATTATGGCTCATCGCGGTGCATCGGCGGCCGCCCCGGCGAACACGGTCGCGGCTTTCGTCTTGGCCCGCGACATGGGCGCCCACGCCGTCGAGCTCGACGTACGACAGTGCGCGACCGGCGAATTGGTGGTGCACCACGACCCGCATCTCGCAGACGGGCGGGTCATCGCGCATCTCGACAAGCAGCACCTGCCCAAGCACATTCCGACGCTCGACGACGCGTTGGATGCGTGCGGTGATATGTGGGTGAACGTGGAAGTAAAGAACTACTTCACCGAGCCCGACTACGACTCGGGCGACCAGCGAACACTCGCTGTGCTCGAGGTGCTGCGTCGCCGCACGGCACAGCACGGCAACCCGCGGCGCTACTTGTTGTCGTGCTTCAGGCGCGCGACCGTCGAGCGTGCGCATGCCGAGTGGCCCGAACTACCGACTGCGTGGCTCACCGTGTTCGTTCGCGACGCGCGAGACGTTGCGCGCGACTTGCGCTCGAGCGGGCACGCAGCCGTGCACCCGGAAGTGTCGCGAGTATCGCGCGAGATGATCGAGGTCTTCCACGCCGAGGGACTCGCGGTGAACACGTGGACCTGCGACGACGCCGCGCGCATGCGCGAACTCATCGACTGGGGCATTGATGGCATCTGCACGAACGTGCCCGACGTGGGGCTGCGCGTGCTCGGCGAAACGGCGTGAGGGGCGAGGTGTGAGTCGCGCAGACTGAATCGCGCGGACAGAGCCGCGCGGACGGAATCGCGCGGCTCAGTACTCCACCAGCATCGGCTTGATCAACCGCAGCGACTCTGGTCGGTGTCGGATGGTGAGCGTCGTCGTCTCGTCGATGTAGTCGCCGTCGAGCTGGTAGCCAAACGGCGCCGGAAAGTCAAACGTCACTTGCGACACGTTCTCGATGATCTCCACGCCGCGGCGCGCCGCGACTCCGCCCTTGCGCAACGCCGCCACGATCGTGGAAACCATGAGCGGCGTCGACAGCCGGCGGAAGACGACCGCGACGAGCGGCTTCTCGAGCGACGCTGCCCGCGACAATTCGACGGCACGCTTGCCGACGTAGGTGTACGGGTTCGTGTTCAGCACCACCGCGAAGAATCCGTTCGGAATCTTGCGCGAGTCGACCTCCACCGTGAAGTGCGGAAACTTGCGGTCGTAGTCGACGAACCACGACTTGAGCGCCGAGTAGACAAAGAGCGGCTGGCCGACGAGCCGCTTGAAGCTGAACGTGCGCTCGACTTGGCGTACCACTTCTGCGTCGTAGCCGATGCCGGCATGAAACGTGAAGAAGCGGCCGTTGGCTTCGCCGAGTCCGATCGGCGCGACGAGACCGTCAGCCAAGCCCGCCGAGAGTTGCGTGACTGCGACGAGCGGATCGTTCGCCATGCCGAGCGACCTCGCGAACACGTTGGTCGAACCCCCGGGCAGCACGCCGAGAGCCACCGCGCTGCCGGCGAGCCCGGTGGCGACTTCGTTGAGGGTGCCGTCGCCACCGAATGCAATCACCGCGTCGAGCCCGCGCGCAGCAGCATCGACGGCGAACCTGGTGGCGTGCCCGCGATCGCTGGTTTCGACCACCTGCACGTCGTGGTGGCGCGCGAGGTACTGGTGCACCTGCACCGTGTTGCGGGGCGTCACCGACGTGGCGAACGAATTGACGACGAGCAGGATTCGCACGCAGTTTCACGGTATCGGCACGGCGACGGGCATTGACCGACGTCACAACGCGCTTGCACGCGGCCCGTCGGGTGGATTCTTCGAGGAGGTAACCGAGCGGTAACAATGATGGAGATGAAAATCGTCGTCTGCGTCAAACAAATTCCTGATCCCGCGACGCCGGGTTCGCTCGATCCGTCCACCAACGCGCTCTCGCGCAGCGGCAAGTTGATCCTCGACGAATCCGATGCCTACGGCGTCGAGATGGCGTTGCAGTTGGCGACGGCCGCGGGCGGCGGAGAAGTGAGCATCGTGTCGATGGCCCCCAACGGAGAAATGTCGGGCATGCGCACCGCGCTGGCGATGGGTGCGGCGCGCGGCGTGCTCGTGTCTGATCCGGCGCTCGCGGGTTCCGACGCCCTGACGACGGCCAAGGTGCTCGCAGCCGCGATCCAAAAGGTAGGCATGCCCGATCTCGTGATCGCCGCCACCGAGTCCACTGACGGATACACCGGCACGGTGCCCGAGCAGATCGCCGAAGTGCTCGGACTTCCGTCGGTGACGTTCGCCAAAAAAGTGAAGGTCGACGGCGGCACACTGAAGATCGATCGCCAGACCGAGGCCGGATACGACGAAGTCGAGTGCCCGCTGCCTGCGCTCGTCAGCGTGACCGCGGGCGTCGTCGAGCCGCGCTACCCGAGCTTCAAGGGAATCATGGACGCCAAGAAGAAAGAGATCGTCACCGTGACCGCCGCCGACCTCGGCGTGTCGCCCGTCGGTTGGTCGGGCGCCGGACAGAAAGTGTCGTCGGTGTCGCAAGCCGAAGCACGCAAAGCCGGCCAAGTGATCGAAGACGACGGCGAAGCATTCGGGAAAATCGTGGCGTTCTTGGAAACGCTGAAAGTGATCTGAGGAGAAGCGACCATGACCGTCAACAACGTGTGGGTGTTCGCGCAGGGCACGAACGGCAACCCGACCAGCTTCGCCGCGGAATTGCTCACCAAGGCGCGCAGCCTGAGCGGCAACCTGTCGGCATTCGTCGCCGGCGACGGGGCCTCGCTCGCCGCAGCGCTCGGCAAGTTCGGCGCGAAGAAGGTGTACTCCACCGGCGATCTCGGCGGCCGACTCGTCGGAGTCGCGGCCGCGAGCGCGATGGCGGCGATGATCGCGGGCGGCAACAAGCCCGACATCATCCTCTTTCCGCAGAACTACGACGGTCGCGACACGCTGGCGCGGCTCTCGGTGAAGCTCGGCGTCACCGTGCTCACCAACAACATCGACATCGCCGTGAACGGCAACGAAGTCGTCGCGACGACGCCGATCTTCGGCGGCAACGTGCTGTTCGCAACCGCGTTCACCGGCGCTGGCCCGCATCTTGCGTCGTTCCGCCCCAAGAGCTTCGCCGCAGAGGAGTCGGGTGGCGCGTCGGCCGAGGTCGTCGCCGTCACCGTGCCGGATGCCGGCAAGACGGCCGCCGCCAAAGTCACCGCGGTGCACGTGCAAGAAACGAGCGGCCCGAAGCTCGACGAGGCGAACATCGTGGTGTCGGGCGGTCGCGGGCTCGGTGAGTCGAAAAACTACGCGATGGTCGAGGAGCTCGCCAAGTTGCTGCACGGCGCGCCCGGTGCTTCACGCGCGATCGTCGACGCGGGATGGGTGCCGTACTCTTACCAAGTCGGTCAGACCGGCAAGGTCGTGAAGCCGAGCGTGTACATCGCCGCCGGAATCTCCGGCGCCACGCAGCACATGGTCGGCATGAAGGGCTCGAAGAACATCATCGCCATCAACAAAGACAAAGAAGCCCCGATCTTCGCCGTGGCCGACCTCGGCATTGTCGGCGACGTGCACAAGGTGCTGCCCAAGCTGATCGAGGCGCTCAAGTCGCGCGGCTAGCCGCGCGACGGCGATTCATGCGCGGCTAGACGCGCGCTAGACGAGCGGCCACGGATAGCGCCGACCGCTCGGGTCGACCGGCAAGCGCCGGTGTTCGAGCAACCACGCGGCCCGCTCGGTGCACGCCGCAACTTCGTCGTCGCTAAGCAGTGCGGCCACATCGAGCGGCAGGCTCGCCACTCGCTCGACCGCGCCGAGCATCGCGTCGGAGATTTCTTCGCCGCCGAACTCCCAGATAACCGTGCGGAGCTTGAAATCGGCCGCGAAGCACAACCCGTGGTCGATCGCCCACACATGACTCTCGCCGTCGACGAGCACGTGGCCCGACTTGCGGTCGGTGTTGTTGGCGACAATGTCGAACACTGCGACGTCGCGGAAGCGATCGTGCAACTCGGGCCGCGACTCAAAGAGCGTGAAGTAGTGGTGCTCGAAGTCGGCATCGACGAAGAGTTGCAGCGAGCCCTCTCCGAGCGGCCCGTCGCGCAGCACGGTGGGCGGCACGAAGTCGAATCCCATCGCGGTCGCCAGCCGGTAGGCCGCGATCTCGCGGCGGTGTAAGCCCGGTTCGAAGTCCCACAGCTGCCGCTCGCCGCGCAACGGCTTGTAGACGGCTCGCAACGTGGTGTCGGCGTGCGTCACGCGCACCACGAACGTGGCGTTGCTGCTATACGGCATGCGCGTCTCGATTTCGATCGCGCCGTGCTCGAGCACGGCGAGCGCGCTCAATTCATCCGAGGGCATGCGTGGCCATCGCGGTTCATCGGCAGGCCGCAGAAGTCGCACTGTGGCCGCCCGGCATTGACGAGTTGCTCGGCATGCTCGCAGAACCCGGAGGCTTGCGCGCGCGAGACGCGGATGCGTACGCGGCTTGCGTCGAAATCAGGTTGGTCTTCGGGAGTCACTTCTTCAAACTGCAAGATCACGCGGTCGTCGCGGCGGTCGTAGGCGAGCCCGATGCTGCCGAGCACGAAGTCGGCGTCGTCGGGTTCGACGAAGTCGCGCACGTTCGTCGATCGCTCCGCCACGGCCGGAGCATCCTCGAGCGTTTTTCGCAAGTACGCCGCGAGAGCCATCACCTGCTCTTTCTCGCACTTGATGGTGAGCACCTCGTCGGCCTCGCCGACCTGCAGGAAGAACGTGCGCGCGCCAGGCAATCCAACGGCGCCGGTGGTGAACGCATCGGCCTGCTCGAAGTCGCGGTACACCGTCATGACGGCCGCAGATCGCGCAGCGACGCGCCGGTGGAGTTGACGGTGAGCACGATCGGCCCGCCATCTGAGTACATGATCGCCGTCACCGAGCAGGTGGAGATGACGATGCGCTGGAAGAGATCGAGCGGCGTGCCCGTCGCGTGGGCGACTGCCGCCTTGATGGTGTCGGCGTGCGACACGCACACCACCGTGCGACCAGGATGCCGACGGCGAATCGAGTCGACTGCGCCGACCATCCGCGTCTGCATCTCGACGAAGCTCTCGCCGGCAGGGAAGCGGAACGTGCTCGGCGAGCGCTGCACCTGACCCCACTCGGGTTTCTTCATGAGTCGACGCAGCGACTGTCCGGTCCAGGCACCGAAGTCGCATTCGATGAGGCCGCGCTCGATGCGCGTGGTGTTCTTGGTGAGCCGCGCAATCGGTGCTGCGGTCTCGCGCGCGCGTTCGAGCGGCGAGGAATACACCGCGGCGATCTTGCCGAGTTCTGCGATGCGCTCGGCCGTGCGTTGCGCCTGCTCGCGCCCGCGCTCAGCGAGGTGCAACCCGCGGGCGCGCCCCGGCAGCACTTTGCCGGTCGTCGGCGTGGTGCCGTGGCGCACGAAGAGGACGAGCGTCGGTGCGGCAGGCATGAACGCTCAACCTATCCCGACATCTCGTAGCGTCGCCGTGCGTGGCGCCTAAAAAACGTGCGACGCGCGACACGCTGTGGCAGAGCGCGCCCGCCACGCGCGACACGCTGCGGCTGCTCAACGACGACATCACCGCGTGTCGCGCCTGCCCGCGCCTCGTGCGCTGGCGCGAATCGGTGGCTCGCGAGCGGCGCGCGGCGTACCGCGACGAGGATTACTGGGGCAAGCCGATCGCCGGGTTCGGCGACCCGAACGCGAGCATCGTCGTCCTTGGGCTCGCACCCGGCGCGCACGGCGCCAATCGCACGAGTCGCGTGTTCACCGGGGATCGCAGCGGTGACTGGCTGTTTCGCGCGATGCATCGCGCCGGTCTCGCCAGCCAGGCGACTTCGCAGCATCGCAATGACGGGCTCGCGTTGCGCGATGCGTGGGTGACGGTCGCGGTTCGTTGCGCTCCGCCCGACAACAAGCCGTTGCCGCTGGAAAAGAAACGCTGCGGTGCATACCTGTCGCGCGAGTTCGCCATGTTGCGCCGCGCGCGCGTGGTGGTGTGTCTCGGCAACTTCGCGTATGCGGCGGCGTGCGAACACTTCGCGGTGTCACCGCGACCGAAGTTCGCGCACGGCGCGGTGGTCGAGACCGGGCGAGTGGCGCTGGTGTGCTCGTATCACCCGAGTCAGCAGAACACGTTCACCGGTCGGCTGACCGAGGCGATGCTCGACGAAGTGTTTGCAACGGCGGTGCGACACGCGCGCTGAAGACGCGCCGACGATCTGGCGCGCTGAAGACGTGCCGATGTTCTTGTGCGCTGAAGACGCACCGGCGAACTAGTGCGCCGCGGGCGCTGAGCCGTCGGCCTTTTTCTTCGGGGGCGGCACGCCGACCTTCACCGACTTCTCGGCGAAGTCGGGCCAGCGGCGGCGGCTGACCACGCTCAGCAAGCGCAGCAACTTCATCGCTTTTTCGTCGGTCTGCGCCGGGCGCGCGATCACCGAGCCGTCTTTGATCATGCGATTCATCACTTCTTCGCCGAGTTCGGTGCGCACGACGCACAGCGTCCAGTCGTTGTCTTCGCCGATGCCGCCGGTCGAGATGTCGGCGTGCTCGGCGGCGAAGTCGGGGCACATCTTGCAGCCCTCGCGCGTCCATTGGTGGCATTCCTTCAGGTCGATCTCGTGATACGAACCGTCGCGCATCCAGATCTGGAAGACGCCCTTGATGTTCATCTTCACCATGTCTTCCTTGCGCAGCCCGTACTTGGCGAGGAAGAGCTCCTCGAAGATCGCGTCGTCGAAGGTCTTGGAGCACAAGAGCCCGATGTTGAAAAGGAACGGCTTGCCGATCTTGCCCGCCTTGCGCTTCCACATCACGGGCAGCACCGACGACTGGCAACTCATGCCGACGAGCGCGATGCGCTGCAACCCGGCCTCGGCGGCGTCCTTCAAGGCGAGGGTGTTCGCGGAATACGTGTAGCGACTGCCCGACGACGCGAGTACTTCTTCGCGGTTGCGGGCGAGACCGGGCTTGGCCTTCCAACTCGTGCCGTCACCCTCGAGGAAGCTCGTGAGTGCGGCGTCGATGTAGTCGTGCTTCAGAAGCCAGATGATCATCGCGCCGACGAAGCCGCCGTCTTGGCCCTTTTTGTGCGTCTCTTCGTCGGCGGCACGCACGAGGAGCAACTGGCGATACTGCCCGTACATCTCGTCGTCGTTGCGCGGGCGACCAAAGAGGTGCTCGTCGGCCTCGCGTTCCCAGTCGCGAAACCGCGGGCAGGCGCGCGTGCAGGTGGTGCAGCCCTTCTCGCCGTGGCCGCAGTTCGTCGGGCCGAGTTCTTCCTCGAGGTGGAACGGCTTGTACTTGCCTTCTTCGTGCTCGTAACCGATCACGTCGTGCGGACAAGAAATCACGCAGCCGGCGCAACCGGTGCACAGGCCCGTGTTGATGACCTCTTCGTACAACTCTTTCCACTGCGCCGTCCAACGTGTGTTGGTTGGCGCATCAGTCACCGTCACGCGCCCCACACTACGAGCGGCGCCCCATCGCGGCTCGAATCGTCGTTGCTGTCGCCCGCCCGACAGAATGAGTGCATGTCTTCCGTGCAGACTCCGGTTCGTTCCAGCATCATTTCGTATCCGCCCGACGTGGAGAAATTCCGCGGCGAGGTGCGCGAGTGGCTCGAGGCCAACCTGCCGCAGGGTTGGTTCGACGAGGGATACGAGATGTCGGCCTCCGAGCGCAAGAAATTCAACGACGAGTGGCCCGACAAGTTGTTCAAGGGCGGTTGGATCTGTGCGACGTGGCCCAAGGAGTACGGCGGCAAGGGGCTCTCCACG
>Ga0233424_10001107_pt1 | contig 26161 bp, 29 predicted proteins | sample Watercolumn_Towu_FD_181011 | JGI IMG/M metagenome (GOLD analysis project Ga0233424, IMG submission 181011) | Freshwater microbial communities from Lake Towuti, South Sulawesi, Indonesia - Watercolumn_Towuti2014_125_MG | ecosystem: Environmental > Aquatic > Freshwater > Lake | place: Indonesia... | reverse complement strand
GGGTCGGCAGTCGAGCCAGGATTATTGCTCCGAGGGATGCGCCGACGGTATCCGCGAGCCAATCCTGCCAGCTGGCATCGCGAAATGGAACGAACCATTGGTGCAGCTCGTCACTGACGCCGTACAGAGCAGCCAGGAGAATGGCCAGCGGAACCGCCCGTTCCCGCCACACGCCATTCGTGCCCCAGCGGAATGCCCGATAACACAGTCCCCCCAAACCGGCGTACTCTACGGCGTGGAGAACCCTATCGCTGAAAAGATCAATAAACAAAGGCAGGTCTTGCTCCGGGTGAGACTGAGCGGAGAGATAAAAAATGAGACCGGCATACCCGCACACCGGCGCCCAGTATCGGAAAAATGTCACCGCCTCACCTCCTCGAACTCGACAACGCGCGAACAAACCTTGTGGATGATTGCACCCCCCCTACCCCTATGACATACTTGAAAACATCCCGGAAATCACGAGCCAATGAAAAACGTTCACGTCTGTTTCTTGTGGCATATGCATCAGCCGTACTACACCGATCCGGTGACGGGATCAGCCAGTATGCCGTGGGTGCGTCTTCATGCGACCAAGGCTTACTACGATATGGCCTATGTGCTGGAAAGATTTCCAGGGGTCCGCTCAACATTCAATTTCACTCCTTCCCTTCTGTTACAACTAGACGAAGTCGGCACCGGCACAGTTCGCGACCTGTTCCTGGAATACGCGCAGCGCCCGGCGGCGGACCTGACCGCCGAGGAAAAAGCTTTTCTCATTCGCCATTTCTTTTCCGCCAACTGGGCCACGATGGTGCGCCCCTATCCGCGCTACCATGAGTTGTTGGTCAGGCGGAGCGTGGAGGCCCCCGCCCAGGATTTGCAGCAGATCGCCGCCCGGTTTTCCACCCAGGATTTTCTCGATCTGCAGGTCTGGCATAACCTCGCCTGGTTCGGATACGGCACCGTGCAGCGATACCCCCGCCTGGCCGCGCTGCGCAACAAGAACCGGGGATTCACGGAGGACGAGAAACGGGAGGTGTTGGCGCTCCAACGCGTGGCCGTACAGGAAATCGTTCCGCTCTATCGGCAGCTGATGGAACGGGGCCAGATCGAACTGACGACGACTCCCTTCTTTCATCCGATTCTGCCGCTGGTCATTGACACCGACATCTGCCGGCGCGCCAGGCCGGATCTGCCGCTGCCGCCTCGTTTCCGCGCGCCCGACGATGCCGAAACCCAGCTCCAACGGGCGGTTGATTTTCATCGCCGGACATTCGGTCGGCCCCCGGCCGGCCTGTGGCCGTCGGAGGGGGCGGTCTGCCCCGAGTTGCTTCCCCTGGTCCACCGAACCGGCCTCCGCTGGCTGGCCACCGATGAGGGCATCCTTGCGCGGTCTCTGGAGATGTCCGACCGCCCGTGGCATCGACACAACGATCTGTACCAGCCGTATCTGGCCGGCGAGCCCGGGCAGGACCTAGTCCTGCTGTTCCGCGATCGGGACATTTCCGACGCCTTCGGATTTGTCTATCACAAGACGACGCCGGAGTCAGCGACCGACGATGTGCTCCGCCGGCTACACAGCATCATCCACGATGCAGCGCGTGATCAGATTATCATTACGATCATCCTGGACGGGGAGAATCCGTGGGAACATTACCACGACGGCGGCGAACAGTTTCTCTCGGGCCTGTATGCGGCCTTGACGAACCGCGTACTGGATCAGGGAGGCGGCGTGGCCGTGCACGCTTCGACGGTGTCTGACGCGATCGCCGCCGTTCCTCCCCAACAGCGCCTCTCCGATCTGTATTCGGGATCATGGATCAATGCCGACTACAAAATCTGGATCGGCCATCAGGAGGATAATTGCGGCTGGGAGTTGATTGGCCGCACCAGAACGCGTCTCACCGAGCTCACCGCCGATCTCCCGCCGGACCGGGCGCGAAACGCGTGGGACGAGCTCTACGCCGCCGAGGGCAGCGACTGGTTCTGGTGGTACGGTGACGATTTCGAGACGGATTTGAAGTCGGAGTTCGACCTGCTCTTTCGAGCGCATCTCCGCAACGTATGGGTGCACATGGGGCTCACGCCGCCCGAACAGTTGAACCAGCCGATCTGCGCGGTGGCAGTCCAACCCGATGTTGATCGCGTGACCCAGCCGCTCGCTCTCCTGGCCCCCACGATCGACGGGCTGGTGACGGACTACTTCGAATGGCGAGGGGCAGGATCCATCAAAATTCAGCCACCGCTCGGCGCCATGTGGAAGGCCGACTGGATCTTCACCGCGATTCGATTCGGCTGGAGCCATGACCAGCTGTATCTGCGTCTCGACCCTGACAAAGCCTCGCACGCCCGGCAGAACAGCATGAGGGCGGATATCACGCTGCTGGGGCCGCAGCACACGTTTAGACTTACGTTCTCGCTCGCCCCCTCCGGCCTCCAGCACTTCACCTTGCTCCGGGCCACCGGACCGGATGCCTGGCAGGAACTCGGCCCCTATCGCTCGATCGCTAGCCGGGCCATCCTCGAACTGGCCCTTCCCTGGAAAGATCTGCATCTGGAGACGGGGCAGATTGTTCGGCTGTCGATCGTCGTGCTCGAACATGGCCTCGAAGTTGCGCGATACCCGCGTCAGAGTCCGGCCGCCTTGACCGTGCCGGGACCGGAATTTGAAGCAGCGCTGTGGCGAGTGTGATGCGGTGTGAAAGGTAAAACGTGAAAAAGTGACATGGGCGGGAACCAGAGCGCGTCTTTCTCGCAGTCCACATCGCTGACCTTTCACGATTCGCGATTCACGTTTCACGGAGGAAGAGATGCCTGATTTAAGACGCGATCCAATCGTCGGCCGCTGGGTGATCATTTCAACCAACCGAAGCGGCCGCCCGCATGACTTTGCGCAACTGCAGCCGGCGCGGCCCATCGCCACGGCCCTCTGCCCCTTCTGTCCCGGCCAAGAGCGGCTCACCCCGAAGGAAATCATGGCCTATCGCCCACAACACGCCGAGCCGAATGCGCCGAACTGGACGATCCGCGTCGTGCCCAATAAATTCCCCGCGCTGCAAGTGGAGGGCGACATGGGGCGCGAGGGTGTGGGGCTGTACGACCGGATGAACGGCATCGGCGCGCATGAGGTCATCATCGAAACGCCGGGCCATAAGGAAAACCTCGCCGATCTGACGACGAAGAAGATCGAAGACGTGCTCTGGGCCTACCGCGACCGCATGCTCGATCTCAAGAAGGACCTGCGCTTCCGGTATATTCTCATCTTCAAGAACCACGGCGCGTCGGCCGGTGCCACGCTGGAGCATAGTCATTCGCAGCTTATCGCGCTGCCGGTCGTACCAACCAACGTACAGGAGGAAATTGAGGGCTGCCGTGCTCACTACCAACAAAAAGAGCGCTGTATCTATTGCGACGTTCTTCGTCAGGAAATCTCGGACGGAGACCGGATCGTAGCGGAGAACCCGGAATTCCTCTGCGTCACGCCGTTCGCTCCCCGCTTCCCGTTTGAACAGTGGATCCTCCCCAAGCGCCACGCAGCCTATTTCGAAGAGAGTCAGAAATCCCAATTCGAATTCCTTGCCCCGATCCTGTCCGAATCGCTGCGCCGTATGGACAAGGCGCTGGCGAGACCGCCCTATAACTTCATTCTCCACAGTTCTCCGCTGCACGAAACCAGCAGCGACTATTATCACTGGCACATCGAGATCATTCCCAAACTCACGCAGGTCGCCGGCTTCGAATGGGGCACCGGCTTCTACATCAATCCCGTGTCGCCCGAAGAGTCGGCCAAGTTTCTCCGCGAAGCGGAACTCTAGTCATAGGGCGTACGGTTGAGGCTCGAGCATAATTCACTGGTGAACGGCCCGTGCCTACCTTCACCGTCGGTATAGCCCGGTCACAAAGTATCCCGCTAGCAGTGTCCAATCAGTAAACTCCAATCGGCCAACAAGTTGACTTGCTGCCGCGTTGCGGTAGCCTCTGAGAGGAGCCAGTAATCTACGGCGGATTGTTTGCTCTTTTCTGGGAAGAGAAATGAGGAAGGCGCTTGTAACCCTTGGCATTGTTTGTAGCGCGGTCATCGTTACCGGACTACTGAAGGGCTGTGCCAGCGAGCAACGACCGCTGCCTCTCGACACAAGCGAAGAAACGCTGCTTGGATCGAATGGCTTTAGGCTGTCGCTCGCTGTTGAGCCTTCAATCCCACCCGTGTACGCACAGAGTCTGCTTCATGCATTGCAGCAGACCGGACTCTTCCGCGAAGTTCAACCAGCGGAGAGGGTCCAAGCGCCCGATCTGCTCGTTCGGGTTGAAAGACCCATTTCCGGTAATGCAGTGATCCCGATACTCTCCCTCATAACCCTGGGTTTGATTCCCACCGTGACTGAGGAGGAGCATGGGTACTCGTTCTCCCTTCGGTTGCCCAAGTCATCGGAACGGGTGGTGATGGTGGAATATGTTCATCGGGGCTATACGGTTCTTGGATGGGTGGCAGGCCTCCTAAATCTTTTTCCTCAGTGGACTGGAGACAGCGTACAGAATGATCCGCGCTTCAAAGAACGGCTGAAGCTGGCCATCCTCATCAAAGCACAAGAAATTAAGGCGGTGACGTCTCAATGAAGCAGCGCTTGCACCGAGGGCCGAGTCAGGAATGTCAGGAGCACCGGCCCGAGCAAATCAGCACTGTAGAGCATGAGCCAGAATACCAATGAGAAGAAAGAAAAGGGCAATTCGCTGATCGTTGAGATGCTGAATGACTCTACGAGCACAAATGCCAGATGGAGGCTCAGCAGCGCTCCCCCCGCAAGCGCCACTCGCACCGCTGCCTTTCGGCGTAGATAGAGGCCGGGAGATGCCAAGCCGGCCAATAGGGTGGCGAGGAGAAAGACAAGCCGAAAGATCGCTTCCGCTCGATTCGGCCCGCTGACCTGAAGAAGTTCGATCGGGTCGGATAGGTAGCCAACGACGTAATATCCGCAGATGAGCAGGAGGAGCATCGAGAGGACTTTCAGTTTGAGTATCGTCCGGTCCATCGTCATACGCGAATTGTAGCACTCGGAGGGGAGACATGAACGAACCGCCGTCGATTCCGATCTTGAGACCAGAGTGGCACGCCTCCAGCTGGTTTGGTGGAACGCTGGGCAGCGTCTTGTGGATCGGGATCTATGCGGTTGTGATTCTCTCCGAAACCGGTTCTCTGCTGTACGGTAGTCTGTGCCTTGCTGCAGGACTGACGGTTATTGGCTTCGCATGGTATCTCTGGACGAACCAGGATTCGGTGTCATATGGTGTGGCCCTGCAAGTGTTATTAGGCATGGTGGGCCTGGCCGGCCTGGCATCGTTCGCTCTGGCGGATTTGGCAGGTGGAGTTGGGTACCCGCTTGCCAGCTATTGGTGGGTGTTCCTTCTCTTCCCCCTGCTGGGCTGGCAACTGACTCGCACGGTTCCCATCAACAACCCGAGAGGACCATTCGAAACTGTACACCAGTTCTCATCGGCTGATACCGTGCCGTCGTCGGCCTGTTCGCTCAAGGGGGACACGTTTCGCGTCTCGACTCTTGCGCGGGCCGAAGTCCCGCTCTTTCATCTTAAGAATGTCAGCTTTCGAAGCTGCGTTCTGCTTCTCCGGACACAGGCGCGGAGCGAGGGAGTCACCAGCAAGGCCTATCTCGAAATGGACTGCACGCTTGCGGGCAAGGGCACCTTCTTTTCGAAGGCCCTGCAAGATGCTGTGGTCGGTACACAGGATTGGCGATGGCACCAGACCCCTTTCTATCTTCGCGGCACGGAAGAGTGTCAAGAACTCCAGGTGAAGCTGGTCTTCGAAGGAAGCGGGCAGATCTGGATCAAAGATATTGAACTGTTTCGAGCGCCGAGCTGAATCATCTCTTGCCCCTCCTCCTTCCATGGGCTTACCATCACCTCGTGTCCGGACCATCCCTACGAGATCGGGAGTCATAGTTGCCGGTTCGCTTCCGCATTGAGGATTCCGCGCTTGCGGGGCCGCTGCGCCGCGTTGAGGAGCTGATTCGCCGAGCCGGCGGTCGCACCTGGCTGGTCGGCGGCTGTGTGCGGGATCTCGTGCTTGGCCGGCAGCCCCACGATCTTGACCTCGAAATCTTCAGGCTCCCGCCAGGCCGGCTCCATGCGCTGCTGGCGGAACATTTTTCCGTGCAGTTCGTCGGGAGAGCCTTCGGTGTATTCAAGCTGCAAGGCCTCCCAATCGACATCTCGATTCCCACCCGTGTGCTGACATCCACCGAGTCAGTTCCCAGCCTGCTGCGCCAGGCTGACCCCGACATGGACCTGGACGAAGCGCTGGCCCGGCGCGACTTCACGATGAACGCCATGGCTTGGGACCCCGATACGCTGGAGCTCCGCGATCCCTTCGACGGCCGGGCCGACCTCGGTGCGCGCGTCCTGCGGCACGTCTCCGACCGATTCGCTGAAGATCCGCTGCGCGTCCTGCGGGGCATGCAGCTGGCCGCTCGATTTGGATTGACCGCCGCACCGGAAACCATTGCGCTCTGCCGGACACTCACGCAGGAGGGACAACCGAGCGAACGGCTCTGGGAGGAATGGAAAAAGCTCCTGCTTCAGGGGATCACGCCCTCGCTGGGTCTCCGCTTCTTGAGCGACTGCGGCTGGCTCCGCTTCTACCCTGAACTCCCCGCCTTACAAGGCTGTGTGCAGGATCCCACGTGGCACCCGGAAGGCGATGTCTGGACACACACACTCCACTGCCTCGACTGGTTCGCCATGGAACGGACCGGCAATCAGGAGGACGATCTGATCGTAGGCCTCGGCGTGCTCTGTCACGACTTCGGCAAACCGCTCACGACCAGAGAAGAACTCGGACGGATCACCTCACGCGGCCACGAGCCGGAAGGAGAGGCTCCGACGAGGCGTTTCCTCGAACGACTGACGAACCAAGAGGATCTCATCAACGAGGTGATCCCTCTCGTGCTCTGTCATCTCCGCCCCCGGGCACTCTATGACGCCAACGCCTCAGACAGCGCGGTGCGTCGGCTCGCCAGGCAGGTTCGACGCATCGATCGCCTGGTCCGCGTCGCGCGGGCCGATCACGCGGGTCGCCCGCCGAAACCATTTGACGGCTTTCCTGCGGGCAAATGGCTCCTGGAACGGGCGCGGCGGATGGCCGTCGAAGCCCAGGCTCCTGCGCCGATCGTGTTGGGCCGGCATTTGCTGGAGCTCGGCGTCAAGCCGGGCCCCGAGATGGGACGGTTGCTCGATGACTGTTACGAAGCACAGTTGGATGGACTCTTCCTTACGCTCGACGACGGCCTGACCTACGCCCGATCACAACTTTCGTCGCTTTCTTAACCTGCTTTCGCTCCTTCCTCACTCGACGCCTTGCTCATGAGACGTCACTCGAATTCAATTCAACGCTCAAACCTCACAATTCACGATTGGGCTCTCACCCTCACCGTCCGTACCCCGCCCCTTGCCTCCCGCCGCAACCGAGGCTTATGATCGCACCATGCAGGTGCAACTCAGTCACCCCTCCAGAACCATCGAAATCAAAGGTCCCAAGAAGGCCAGAGATGTTCTTAAGGAATTAAGCCTCCTCGTCGAAGCGCATTTGGTCATCCGCGGCGATGAGTTGGTGACCGAAGACGAAATCATCTCCGATCGGGATCAGATCGAGATCCGGCCGGTCATCTCCGGGGGGTAACTTCCGTCGCACCTGCACGAAGGTTCCCCCACGCACTCAACACATCTTCTTCACTTGACCCTCTCTCCTCGAGAACTGTATAACCTCCACTGCGATCAGCAGCGAGTTTTGAATTCTGAGTGTTGAGTTGTGAGTTCAGGGCAGGCCACTTTCATGAGCCGTCCCTCGTTACTCCCTCCACCTCCTCATAACTCGGCACTAAGCACTTAAAACTCAACACTTCTTCAGTACGCGCCCGTAGCTCAATGGATAGAGCACCAGACTACGGATCTGGGGGTTACAGGTTCAAGTCCTGTCGGGCGCGCCAAACCAAGCTTGCTCGTACCGCCGGCTCACCAGGCGCAACCTCTCTTCATTTTCGCCGGCGGACAAACACCATAATCTGATTTTGTAGCAGCCTGAATCGACGGATCCGGGTTTATCTGATTCAGTCCTGTCGGGCGCGCCAGTAGATCAACAGCTTCGCTGCTCTCCCCTCCTTCTCATTTCCCAGCGGTGCCTGCGCCAGTCTCGGTCTCGACCAATACTGCCTTGATGCACGACATCCCGAAGATGCCCCGAAACCAGGCGGGCCAACCGCACAGACTCTCTATGTTTTCATCCGGCGCTGAAGAAACAGCACGAGCCAGACCAGGGTCGGCAGGGGCGCGACAATGAACGGAATCAGCCACACCCAGACGTTCTTGCCGCGCACCCGCGTCTGGTCGATCATCCAGACAAATACCCAGATCACCAGACCGACATAGTTCAGGGTGATCCAGCGGATCGTGTGCATTTTCAGCACGCTGACTTCGCTCCCCGCTCCCTCGGCCAGAAACAGGCCGAGCACCAACACAAAGCCGGCCAGCAAACCAAACAAGAGCCGCTTGCTCCACACGTACATAGTGACCTCCGTGGCCTTGTTGAAGCTTTCGTCAACCGTCAATCGTGAATCGTCAACCGTCAGTCAGAAGAAATGGTCAAAAGTAGGTTTCCAAAGAATTGACCTTTGACGGTTAATGTTGGTGCCACACCTCAGCTCTGCTGGATGGCTCTTGCAACATCCCCATCATCTCAAAAACAGAAGCCAGAGATAGAGCGCGCTGAGCGCGATCGACCCGACCGTGACGGGAAACCCGAACTTGACAAACTGCCAAAAGGTAATCCGGTAGCCGGCCTTGCGCGCAATGTCCACTATCACGACGTTCGCGCTCGCCCCAATGATCGTGCTGTTTCCCCCCAGACAAGCTCCGAGCGCCAGCGCCCACCAGAGCGGAATGATATCTACTTGATGCATCAAGGTGCCATAATCCGAAATCTCAGGGTGAAGCGACCGGGCGAGATCCACAATCAACGGATTCATAGCCGCGACGTAGGGAATGTTATTTACCACTGATGAGAGAATTGCCGACCCCCAGAGCACCGCCATCGTTGCCCCTGCGAGATTGCCCCGCGTCACTGCTACCAACTGCTCCGCCAAGTAGCGAATCGCGCCGACCTTGACCAACCCGCCTACGAGCACAAACAACCCGATAAAAAAGAAGATGGTTTCCCATTCGACATCGGTCAAATACGACAACTCTTCCGCATCTTCGTGCTTCCGTCTCGCATGACCGATCAGCATGAAGAGACTCGCCCCGAGGAGCGCAATCGTGGCCGGCTCAAGATGAATGAGCGAATGCACGCAGAACCCCACGTTGACGATCCCCAGCAGCCAGAGACAGCGGTGCAAGAACGCTCGATCTGAAACGGCCTCCCGTGAACTCAATGCCAGGACCGCCGTTCGGAGATGCGGATCCACGGTCATCTTCCGCCCAAGAATCACCCACAGCGTGCCCAAGAACCCAGCCATGATCACCACCACGATGGGACCCAGAACCAGCAGAAAATCGAGATAGCCTAGCTCAGCTTTACTGGCGATCATGATATTGGGCGGATCACCGACCAGGGTCGCGGTCCCGCCGATGTTGGACGCAAGGGCCTCGGTCACCAGGAACGCAATAGGATTGAGCTCCAATCGCTTGGTAATCGCCAAGGTGACGGGCGCCATGAGCAGCACGGTCGTGACGTTATCGAGCATGGCCGAGAGCCCGGCCGTCAACAGAGCCAGTAACACCAGGAGGCGAAACGGCCTGGCGTCGGCCCGCTGGGCGGCCCAGATGGCCAAAACCTCGAAGAGACCGGTCTCACGAATGATGTTAATGATCACCATCATCCCGACCAGGAGAAACACGACATTATAGTCAACACCAAAGTCATGCGAGTAGAACGCCTCTTCCTGCGACACCACGCCGAGCGCGATCATCAGCGCCGCCCCGAACAGCGCCACAATCGTCTTGTGGATCCGCTCGGTCATGATGACCAGGTAACAGACCCCGAAAATCAGAAGGGCCAGGTTGACGGTAGACATGCGAAGCCTGTTGTGGTCGAGACAATACCGCGTCGTTTAGAAACGTGTACGCATTATCCTGAGTGCTCTCGTGCAATGCAATGAGAGTCGTGTTTTATTATGGTCCGGACCCGGCCTGCGGCAGGGAACATTTTCTCCTTTCCAATCCTTGATGGGCGCTCTAGGATAGGAACCATGCTGTCACAGACCGATCTGCGGATAGAGGATCTCGAACGTCTAATCGCCGGCACACACTGGAATCCTCATTCTGTCCTGGGCCCGCACGCCGGCATGATCGAGGGCAAGCCCTGCCTGGTCATTCGCGCCTGGCTTCCCCATGCGGCGCAGGTCGATATCATTTTTCACCCACCCACCCCGGCGCGCCAAGGCGCGCGCGTCACCGAGCTCGGCCCACCCTCCAGTGACCCAGCGCCGACATCGCGTGAGTCGCTGCTGCCGATGACCTGTCTTCATGAGGCCGGCCTGTTCGAGGTTGTCGTTCCATCCAAGACCCCGATCCCGGCCTATCGGTTCAGAGTCTTGCAGCGCGATGGCACACGAATTGACAGCCGCGACCCCTATGCCTTCCCTCCGCTATTAACGGATTTTGAGCTCCACTTGTTTGCCGAAGGAACGTTCTACAAAGCCTACGAGACACTGGGCGCCCACCTCCGCACCATCGAGCACACGAGGGGCGTTCACTTTGTCGTGTGGGCTCCCAACGCCGCTCGCGTGGGCGTCGTGGGCGACTTCAATTGGTGGGACGGGCGCTGCCACCCAATGACGAACCGAGGCGCCACCGGACTCTGGGAACTCTTCATTCCCGATCTGCCGGAAGGCGCCCTGTACAAGTACGAAATCCGGTCTCGTGAGCATGATGCTCTGCTTGTGAAGGCTGATCCCCATGCCCGGGCCAGCGAGCTTCGCCCGCGGACCGCCTCCATCGTGCGCGATCTCTCTCGCTATGCCTGGCACGATCGCGATTGGATGACGGCACGGTCTCAGTGGGATCCTCTGACGGCTCCCCTCTCAATTTATGAAGTTCATTTGGCCTCCTGGATGCGGGTTCCGGAGGAGGGCCACCGCTGGCTCACGTATGGCGAACTCGCGCAAAAGCTGATCCCATACGCCAAGGATCTCGGGTACACGCATCTTGAACTGATGCCGGTGACCGAACATCCCTTCGACGGATCATGGGGCTATCAGGCGACCGGCTACTTCGCCGCCACCAGTCGGTACGGTTCGCCTGAAGATTTCATGGCCTTCGTAGACGCCGCCCATCAGGCTGGCCTGGGCGTGATCATGGACTGGGCCCCAGCACACTTCCCGGACGACCCTCACGGGCTGGCGACCTTCGACGGCACGCATCTCTACGATCATGCCGACCCGCGCCTCGGCCATCATCCCGAGTGGCACAGCCGCATTTTCAACTATGACCGTGCGGAGGTCCGCAACTTTCTGCTCAATAGCGCGCTCTTTTGGCTGGACCAGTACCACATCGACGGCCTGCGTGTGGACGCGGTGGCTTCGATGCTCTATCTCGACTATGGGCGCCAAGCCGGCGAGTGGATTCCCAACCAATTCGGGGGAAACGATAATCTCGGAGCCGTCTCGTTCCTAAAAGAGCTCAATGTCCTGGTCCATCGGGAATTTCCCGGCGCCATCACGATCGCCGAGGAATCCACCTCATGGCCCGGGGTCTCGCGCTCTACCTATGCCGGGGGGCTCGGCTTCACGTTCAAGTGGAACATGGGCTGGATGCATGATACGTTGGATTACTTCGGGCACGATCCCATCCATCGACGCTTTCACCAGAACCAAATCACCTTTGGGCTGCTCTATGCCTTCACCGAAAACTTCGTGCTCCCCCTCTCACACGACGAGGTCGTCCACGGCAAGCGCACTTTGCTCGACAAGATGCCCGGCGACGTCTGGCAGCGGTTTGCCAATCTCCGGTTGTTGTATGGGTACCTGTACAGCCATCCGGGCAAGAAAATGCTCTTCATGGGCGGAGAATTCGGCCAGTGGCGGGAATGGAATCACGACACCAGCTTGGACTGGCATCTGTGCGACTTCGAGCCGCACCGGGGTCTTCAGCGCCTCATTCGCGATCTGAATCGTGTGTACCGGGCGGAGCCGGCTCTACACGAAGCGGACTTCGATTGGAACGGATTTCAATGGATCGACTTCAACGATACCGATAACTCCATCATCGCGTACCTCCGAAAGGCAAAGACCGGCGACGCCACTATCGTCTGCATCTGCAATTTCACTCCCGTCCCGCGCCACGGCTATCGAATCGGGGTGCCGGCGGCCGGTTGGTATCGGGAGTTGATCAACAGCGACGCCGTGGCCTACGGCGGCGGGAATGTCGGGAACTGGGGCGGCGTGCAATCCGCCGAGCGTCCATGGCACAACTTCCCCCATTCGCTGACCCTCACGCTGCCCCCCTTGTCCATCCTGCTGCTCAAGCGCGAACCATAGAAACGAAGGGGTAACGGGAGGAGGGGATAGCGGGGCAAGCGGCAGACGAATCGCCTCAACCTCTTACGTTTTACGTTTCACCTCTGACGAGAAGAAGGCCGGGAAGGACTTACCAATGGCGGAACGGACCAGAATCCAGATGCACGAACTTCGAGCGCGGATAGTACCCGACGCCGCCGTAGCCCAGTTCGAGCGCGACCTGGCGAATCATCTTGGGATGGACTCCGGGAATCTGCATATCGACCGCCTGCCCCTGCACGTGCAGGCTGTTCCTGACGGCCCGCCGACCTGATCGAACCAGCATCGCATTGTACTCCGGAGACCGGAAACCGGAGATGATATGGATCTCGCGCTGGCCTCCCAGCTTCTTCTGCACCAGATTCACGTGCTCCAGTACGCGCACATCGATGGCCGCAACCTCGCCGGTAAAATGGCAGCGCAGGATATGATTCACGTCGTCGAGGGCCTCTAGGTCGTACGCTCCCGCTTCGTTGCGATAGGTCACGTCCAGCCGCTCATCCGTTCAGACGTTGAACAATGTGAGCCGGCCTTCCGGCAGCTCACGGGCGAAGGCTACCGAAGGGCAGACCAGCCGCCCACCCAACAACAGAGCTCCGACCAGCGACACGCGGAGGAAGGCGCGACGGGTCCAGGCTTCATTCGACTCTTGGGGATCGCTCACCAATTCAGCTCCTCCGTGACCCGCCTTGTGATCGGGGATCAAGGCGTCGAAGTTGTAGCAAATAAGTCCGAGGCGGTCAACCGATTTTCGCTCCCCCCGGTCTCCTATCTACCTTACAACCACAGGCCGACCCAGATGAATTTCTCCCTAGACAGAGGCTATCCTGCCAGGTAAGATCAACAAAAGTCTCTAGAGGGTCCGAATGGCGACCATCTTAATCATCGACGACGAACAATCGATCCGTGACCTGCTCAAGGAGGTCCTCGAAAAGGCCGGACACCGCGTGATCGAGGCCAAAGACGGCCGGGAAGGGCTAACGCTGTACCAATAACAGCCGGTCGACCTTGTCATTATGGACTTGTTGATGCCGGACACCGACGGCCTGGAAGCGACCCTGCAACTCACCCGGGAGTACGTCGACGCCAAAGTCATTGCGATGACAGGGGCTCAGGGCGATCGCAATTTTCTGGACGTGGCGAAACTCTTCGGCGCCCGCCGCACGTTCGAGAAGCCGTTTGACATCAATAAGCTGGTCCAAGCGGTCAAAGAGGAACTCGCGACCGCATAAAGAAGCCCGGTCGGTCAGGACCCATCGTCACCTCTCCAATCGGCTCAAGTCTCTTCCTCGCCCGTCCCGCGCACTGTCTGTTCCATCGCCGGAATTGCCCCGGCCGCTGTGGATTGGCCGGGCCGCTGCTACTCCCACCCGACCGGATCGTAGCCTCGTTCCTTCAAACAGCGATTCACGAATTGTTTATAGGCCTCGCTGGGTGGTGATTTGCGGAAGAGGCCACGGAGCAGTCCGCCCGTCGCGCCGCTGGCTGCCCCAATCATAGCGCCTCGCCCACCGCACCGGCGGCTGAGCCTATGGCGCCGCCCGCAGCCGTACTTCCGGCCACCTGTCCCGCTTTTCCCTGACTTGGCTTGGCACCGGCATCTTTCGCCATCTCGGAACATTCCGCTATGTCTCGTTCCGCTCCGGCGTCACCGACCTGCTGATAATGGGCGTTGGGATACAAGATGGGCTTCGGCGCGGAACAGGCCGATAAGAGGAGACTCATGCCTAGACACGGGACGAGTTGTCGCATAATAGGCCGTTGGTACGAAAGAAATGCGGCGTCAAGTTGTTGATGATGATTACCGTCTGCCGGTCAGTTCTTTCCTCGCCAAACCGCGCATCATCACCCGATCCTTGTAGCCTACCTCGCTGAGCGCGTCCATGAGGTGCATCTGCTTCGTGGCCGTCAGCTCCTTGGCCTTCGTATAGTTCTTCGCGCTGAATCGAGCCACTGCCGGTTGCCCGTTCACAATCTGGCACGCCAACACTTCACCATTCACCTCGAGCGTGCCGCCCTGCTCGATGAGCGTCTTGGCTTGAACCCGGGTGATACCATGGAGGCGGGCGAGCTCCTCCAGGCCGCCCGTCTCGACCAGTCGTCCGTCCGGCATGATGCAGAGCCGCTTGAAATGGGGCGACCAGTCCTTGCGGAAATCGATGTACTTGATACCCCCGCCCTTCACCACGGCCCGGCCCAACGCGCGGCAGTCGATGCCCAGATTGTTCTGATCGAGTTTGTCCCTCAGTTCTTCCGGCAACGTCCGATGAAAAACCAGCGCCGCTGTTTCACTGAGCGGAATGCCTCGCGCCTGCGACAATTGCTCCGCCTCGGCAAACTGCATGAGATCCAACGTCCAGGTCTGCTTGGGCATCGCTCCCGTCGGATCGATCCGGCAGGCAAACAATCCGCGCGTCAGGATGCCGCCCTCGTGAGGATAGACATGGACTCCGCCTTCGGTCAGGAGCTTGGTCATCGTCTGGAGAGGCACGTCGTAGCTCTCCGATAAAATCTTCGCGTGGGCGGCTAGGTCCTCCTGCTCGGTCATGGCACAGACGGTCACATTCCCCGGCGCGTCGAATTCGGAATAGTCCTCAACGATGTTATAGAGCACCGTCGACTGCGGTTTCCCAGTTTTCTTCTTGATCTTAAACATGGTGCAACTCATCGTTCCTGTTTGGCATCTCTTATCTCGCCGTGCGGACGTTTCTGGCTACGCGTTTCGGGTTTCGAAATGACGGACTTATCTTTACCGAGAAACTCGAAACCCGAAACTCCCCGCCACGATGTGTTTCACCCCTCACGCCTGACGGCTCACCCTTTACCCCTCACCTACCCCCCTCTCACGTCTCACGTTTGCATATGGCGGCAGCGTCATCAGCCGTCGATCCTCGACCGGCCCACCAATCGTGAAGTGATACAACGACTGCATGGCTAGACTCTTCATGCCGAGAATCTCGTGCACCGGGTCATCGAAGAAACAACCGATGCCGGTCGCCCGCACACCAGCCGCCTCCGCTTCGAGGTAGAGCACCTGACCGAGCAATCCCGATTCCCAGAAGAGACGTGGATACCACCAGGCCCCTCGCTCCCGCAAGAGGCCTTCAAACTCCGCGAGCATACCAAACGAGAACGCACCGTCCCCGGCGATATCTTGATGGCAGCTCACCTGCGCCGCCAATGGCTTCGCATCACCTTCCAGCAACCAATAGAGCGGCAGCCCGTCGGGGCACCCAGGTGCCGTGGTCCAGACCAGCTCCGGATTCATGGCACTCTGGATGAAGGGGAGCTTCGCGATATCACGGACGAGAAAATAGAGCCCCGGTGTGAGGCCATCCACGCGATGCACGAAGAGCATGAGATGAATCGCCGGATCGTAGGGCCAGACATCCCACGGCATCGGGCGTTCCAATTGAGGACGGTCGACTTGAGGCATGACCCGCTGCAGCATGAGGAAGAGGGTCACAGCGGAGATCGATGTTTTGCCATCGAACGACACGGCGCTCCGGCGCTGACGGATGATCTGGCCAGCGGATACCTCTCCGTGAGACGTGAAAGGTGAAACGTGAGAGGTTTTAGAACTGGTGACCGGAGCAAAGAGCCGTTCAGCGATCATCTTCCATGTCGTCTCCGCCGCCTCATCGATGATGTCCCAATGTACCCCGTGCTCACGGCTCAACCGGTTCGCCATCCCATGCCACGAAACCACTGAGAGCGCATTAACTAACGCTGGATCGAGGAAGAGCGGGATCTCCGCATCCCCACATTTCACGTCTAACGTTTCGCGTTTCACGCTCCCAGAAGGCCAGACCACCGCCAGGCAATCCGGATGCTCCGGTTCGGCCTCGCCAAAGTCTTCCCGGCGATGCGTACCGAGCAGTAGCGCCACCGTGTTCTGGTCCACACCGTCCAACAGCGCCATATTCCAGCCGAGCGTCTCCGCTGCGATCCGCACTGAGCCGATCGCATGGCCGACGTCGTGATTGCAGTAGCGAAACGCCCGCTCGCCATATTTCCACGCTTCCCGCCAATGTACTGAGGTCAAGCCGACGAGAAACGAGCGCGATGGAAATGGAGCCAACAGGCGAGCCACAGACTCGGCAGGGAACCCCGCGCGCAATTCCAATCCATGTTCCTTCGGCGCGTAGTGGTACAGACCCGGCTTCAAATCGAGTCCCCCGATCTGCGGCAAGACGACATAGCCTTCAGTCGGATGCAGATTGCCGGAGGAGGGGTTGCTCCGCAGCGCCCATTCCGACCCCCTCGCTTTCTTCCAAGCGGATAATGCCAGGGCGAGTTCAAAAAAGCGTGAGAGCGAGCGCAAGCTGACAGGCTGACAGGGAACGGCCCCGTGCTGATAGAGCGCGTCATACAGCGGTGAGACCGGCTCTTCATCCGGCTTGAGTAATGGAAGCGGGATCAGCGGCGCTCCTCTAAACCGCCGGAACGGATCAGGTTGATTCACCCAATCGAGAAACCCCAGCGAACGAGCATAGCGGTTGAAATGGTGCTTGGTTTGGACGTGATAACGAATGACCTGATCGACCGGATCAGTCGAAACTGATTCAGTGGATTTAGTGGGAATTGGTTGCTCGGTACTCATCGTAATGCTGAGGGCAGTCTACAGAGCAACAGGAAGCAAAGTAAACGCGGGAGAGAGGAGATACGAGGACAAAAGGTATCGCGGTTGCCCACGTTGCCCTCCTTCCCACTCGCACAGTATCCTGCAGCCAACTCACGAGAGACGCTTCACGAGCTACGAGGTACCTGGCCAAATGCGATTCGATCCCGCCCTGGCGGCACAGACTGCGTTTCACGCAGCAGAAGGTGAACTCGGCTCCGACTGGGACCGGGCCGTTGAACTCGAAGAGACCTTTTCCTCCAACACCGGAGCGTCAGCGCGGGAGGCCTATGAAGGATTGCTTGCCCTTGTGCAGCGCCATCCGGACGCACACTCGTTTCACGCCTTCTGCATCTACATCACCTGGCAGCAGGCGGCGGAAGAGACGATCGCCCGGCATTTTCAGACTGGGATGAGACTGTGTGAAGCGTATCGCGTATCCCGTGGAGCGGGAACAGGACGGGATTTTGAACAGATCGAGGAGCTGTACGGTTCGTTCAGGGCAGGGTTAGGTCTGGAAGCAGAGGACGAGATTCAGGTGGAGTTTCGACGCGACACGCCGAAAGGCGGTGACTGAATACGTATCTCGTGCGAGACTCGCGAGACTAGCTGGAAAAGCGGGACGAGTCAGAACCTTCATCTTTCCAGGTCGCGCAGTTCGCGCGTCTCTCGCTCACAACTTACGCGCCACGAGATACGAACGACGAGCGACGAAACCTATGTCAGACGACCATAAACACCGGGCACGGATTTTTCTCCATCGCGGCGATCTGGTCCATGCCCGTGCGGCCTGGGAAGCGGCGGTGGCCGACGATCGCGCCGCCGGTAACCAGCGGGAACTCTCCGACTCCCTGGGCAATCTCGGCAATACCTGCGCACTCATGGACGATTTCGACCGCGCGGAACAGTGCTACCGCGAGATTCTCCGCATTCAACGGACGGAACCTAATCGGCAGGCCGTCGCCCATACACTGGTCAATCTCGGCAACCTCCACATCGGCGCCGACCGTCCCGACAAAGCCCGCTCCTACTACCTCGAAGCGCTGGATCTCCTGCGTGAATTGAAGGACGACCGCGCGCTCGGTATTCTCTACAACAACCTCGCACTGCAAGAGGCGCGCGACGGCCAATGGGAGCAGGCCCTCACCTCGTTCAAGCTCGCGCTCGAGCATCACCGGATCGTCGGCAATGAGGAGGGACTCGCAGTGACCTACAGCCAGTTCGGCAAATACTTCCTCGACCAGGGCAACCTCGTCCAAGCCGAACGCTGCCTGAACAATGCCTCGGAACACTACATCAAGCTTGGTCACGAGCCGGCCGAGGCTGCGGTGCTCCGACTCCTCGCCAAGGTCTATGAATCGCGTCGGGACTTCGTCTCCGCCCGCCGGTGCCTCGATCGGGTGCTCTCTCTGGACTTGCGATACAAGTTGGCTGAATCGCAAGCCGACTCCGAGCATCTCGACAGGCTCAGCCGTTCCGATTGACCAGCCGCCTATCCTCATTCAGATCGCTCGGCGCCGGTTCTCCCCTGTCCAGCATTCTTTCGACTCTCGACAGGCCGAACCATTCGATGTTCTGGACACAATCCAATCCTCTGCTACCTTTGAAGCGTCACGCCTGTTGATCAAGTTTCATCGCCAACGAACGGACAGGACGTTGACGTGGATATTGCATGCCCTTTGTTGCGCGGACCCTTACAGCTCTGGCCTTCGGCTCGCTTATGACCACAACCGTCGTGCAGGCCGTAGACGGATCGCCCAGAATTATGATCGGCACCCAGGAAGTTGGGCTCAGCGCCGGCTACCTGCTTCCCCATCGACTCACTGTCAACCATACGACCAAGCAGCAGGGTCCGGCCTTGATGCCTTCCTGGATGATGACGCTCACTGACCCTGGCGGCGACGGCTGGTATCGCGGGCAGGTCTCGATCGGCGCCGAGATGGTCTATGTCCAGTTCCGTGAACCGGTTATGACGCATGGCATCGGCTTTACGCCGAGGATCAAGTACACATTCGTCGCCCTCGATCGCATCCGTCCCTATGTGGAATTCGCCGGTGGGCCCTTCTGGACCGACCTCGGGGGGCGGATCCCGGAAGAGTCCACCCAGTTCAACTTCGTGGTGACGGGGGGAGTCGGCGTCTCCTGGTTCATCACGCCGCAAACATCGTTCAACGCCGGCTACCGGTTCCATCATATTTCGAACGCGGGGACCCACTATCCGAATCTCGGACTGAATGCGAGCTTGCCGTTCGGCGGGTTCTCATTCTATTATTAAGGAGACCGTGATCATGACGCTTCATTGCCTTCGCTGGACGATGCTGAGTCTCGCCGGATTGGCCGCCACGATGCAGGGGTGCAGCCGATGGATCGACGTCCTGCCCTCCTCGACGCTTCAGACGAAGTCCGTCACCAGGTCGATCCCCAAGGATGAGCGGGTACCGTTTGTCTTGGACGGTTTCCGCCTCGTTCAGAACGGCGCACCCCAGAATCCGTTTCCCGAGGCGGAGCGCCGCTTCTTGAACAGCGTGCAGGAGACCCGCCTGTTCTCCACCCTCGTTCCGTTCGGCGGAAACGCCTCCGCGCTGGGTGGAAGACGGTGACCGCCCGCATCACGATGGAGGAAACCATCGATCCCCGGTCGGGCGCAACGGCCTGGAAGGGATTTCTGATCGGCGCCTCGATGTTTCTCCTCGCGCCGGTGATCGAGCTTGACTACGGCTATGCCGCACAGGCCAGCCTCGAACTGGAACACTGGGACGGCCGGGTGCGGCTTTACGAGGCTCGTTCGGCTGGCGCGGTGCGCTACTATTTATTCGGCGCCACGCCGATCATGCTTGACGAACTCAAGGGCCAGGTGACCGAAGCCTGTCTGAATGACCTTATGGAGCAGCTCGTGCGGGACACCGACCTCTACACCGCCGGCAGCAGCCCTCTCCCCGACCCTGCCATTCGCGCCGTAACGGTCAAGGCGCGGAGATCCGTGACCGGGACGCCGGCTGCCCCCGTCATCCCGGTGGCGAGTCCTCCTGCGCCATAGCAGATCACACCTCCCGTGCCTGATCCGCCATCTGGCCGATTTGATTCTGCGAATGCTATAGTGGGGCTCGTCCCATCAGGAGGGAGCCCTTCATGAGCCTCGACGATGCCAGAAAACGTATCGAATCGGCCGTCATCCAGTTTGGTCACCATGCCGCTCCCGCGATTGATTTGGTCATGGCTGAAGTCCGGTCCGATCTGGGGGCCGGCGCGTTCAACGAGCTGGTGGAGGAATTCGATCTTGAACTGACCTATAACATCGCCCCGATGGAATTGGACTACTCCAACAGTTGAACCAAGTAGCGACTCAGCAGGTAAACGACCATTCTCGGCCTCTTAACTTTCGACTTTTGACTTTCAACTTCTTCCGAGCATGCCCCTGATCTGGGCCGCCATCTCAGCGCACGGGTTCGGCCACGCCGCGCAGGTGGTGCCGGTGCTCAATGCGTTGGGCAGACTCGTGCCAGACCTCCGCGTGCTCCTTCGAACCACGGTCCCCGCTTCGTTCTTTGAGGATCGGCTCGAGATTCCCTGGGAACTGAGCGCTGTCCCACAGGACGTCGGATGTATTCAGAACGGGCCGCTGGCGATTGATACGGAGGCGACTTGGCTTGAACATGCGCGGTTTCATGCGACATGGGCGGAGCGGATTCAGGCGGAGGTCCAGGCCATGCGGGCCGAGGGGCCCGATGCGATTCTGGCCGATACGCCGTACCTGGCCGTGGCAGCGGGAGCGGAGGCCGCGATTCCCGCAATCGCCCTCGTCAGCCTCACCTGGGACCTCATTCTCTCGGACTACCCGGCTCCGCCGCACATCGACCGCCAGTCTCTCCTCCAATCCATTCGCCAGGCCTACGCCCGGGCCGATGTCGCTCTGCGGATCACTCCAGCGCCGAAGCTCGAGAGCTTCGCGCGCATCATTGACATCGGACCGATCGCCGAACCCGCCACCCCCGCCCGCGAGCAACTCGGTACAGTCCTTGGGCTTGCTCCGGGAGAACGAACCGTCCTCGTCGGATTCGGCGGTATTCCCTTGACCTGGCTCCCTTTCGCGAATCTGGAGCGACTGACCGGGTATCGCTTCCTCTTCGATGGCGCGACTCCACCGGAAAGCAGGCGATCCCTGTGCGTCAAATCTCTGCCCTTTTCGTTCAAAACGCTGTTGGCCTCCGTCGATATCGTCATCTCGAAACCGGGCTACAGCACCCTGGTCGAAGCAGTGGCGTTAGGACGGCCTCTTGTGTACGTGCGGCGATTCAATTTCGGCGACGAGCCGTCGTTGGTCGATCACCTCCATCAGTACGGGCGCGGCGTGCAACTCTCGCTGCAGGACTTCACGGAGGGCCGGTGGGAAGCTGCGCTTAGTCGGGTCATTGCGCTTCCCCTGCCGACACTTAGGCCACCGCCGAGCACAGGCGCAGAGGAGGCGGCCAGATACGTCCGAAAGCTCTTACGAGAAACCGCTTGACGGTGTCGGTAGGGCGGCAGACGCTAACTCATTGGTTTTCCAATGAAAGACGGCCTCGCATTTTGCACATCCTTTTGCCCGCTCCGTCCGTAGAGTGCTTATAGTTGTGGCGGGTTGCTGGATTCTCTCAGCTCCCTTTTGGTGACGCCTTATAATATGGACGCTCCGCCGCAACCAGCCGCCTCAACGATTGATCCGAAGTTACTCGCCCGCGTGGCCAAGGGAGACCACCAGGCGTTCAGCCAGCTTTATGACCAGTCGAGCACGCTCCTGTACAGCCTGGTGCTGCGCATCGTCGGTCACCGGGAGGAAGCGTCAGAGCTCCTCCAGGAGGTCTATCTCGAAGTCTGGCGAAAAGTGGCTCGGTATGATGTGGGCCGCGGAACGCCGATCGCGTGGCTTATCACGCTCGCGCGCAGTCGCGCCATCGACCGCCTGCGTGCGCGCAGCTCACGCGCCCATCACCAGGTCGGCAAGCCGCTCGATGGCACGCCAACCAACCAGGTCGCCGACTGGCACCCCGGCCCCTTTGAAGCCCATGCGGATCAGGAACTGCGGATCAAGATCCGGAGCGCATTGGCAAGCCTGCCGCAGGCGCAGCAAGAGGCCATCGAGTTGGCCTACTATGAGGGCCTGTCCCATATGGAAATCGCCCAACGACTGAATCAGCCGTTGGGTACCGTGAAAACCCGCATCAAGCTCGGCATGTCAAAACTGCGTGAGTTGTTGCGGCCTTGTTGGGAACAGGGTGAGCGGACATGACGCATGAAGAATTGGAAGATGCCGTACCCTTATACGCCGTCGGAGCGTTAGATCGAGTCGAGCGGCAGGCGATGGAGGCGCATCTGCTCTCCGGTTGCGTGTCCTGCCACACCGCGCTCAAAGAATATCAATCCGTGGCGGTTTTCGTCCCCTTCGGGCTCAATCTCACGGCTCCCCCCCGTGTCTTGAAGGCAAAGATCATGGCGGCTCGAACGCCGTCAGTAGGGGAACCGACGGCTCAACCACCTGCACAACCGAGTCTTGAACCAGGCGAATGGATGAATCACCTGTTCCCGCCGGGAACCACTCCCCGTGCCCGGTCGCTCGGATGGGCCTTGGGACTTGGCGCCATAGCCGTCCTGGCCATCGGCGGCTATCTGGCCTGGACTTTCTCTATGAGAATCGCCGAAGACTCGACAAAGCTGGCTCGATTGCAAGCGCAGGCCGATGCCGCCGGCTCCAAGCTGGTCGCCCTGCAACAGCAGCTCAGCGAGCGCGAGAGGTCTCTGACTCAGATACGGGAAGATCTGCAACGCCGCGCCTCGGACATGGCGGATCTGAAAGATCAGTTGATTCAGCGGGAGGCCGAACTGGAAGACGCGAAGCTGCAACTTGCGCAGCGAGCCGGCCAACGAACGAGCGCACCGCAGGACGAGCTGGCGGCCCTCCTGCGCATACCGAACGTCACCGCCATCTCATTGGCCGGAACCGACATGGCCAAACAGGCGGCCGGTCTGCTCCTGTACGATTCACGAACGCAGAAAGTCTGGTTTTACTCCGTGAATCTCCCCGAAAGTCCGAACGGCACCACCTATCAGCTCTGGGCGATTCACGAGAAACCCGTCAGCATCGGAATGTTCCACATGGACGGCGGAATAACTGCACACCTCCTGGTGAAGCAACTGCCGGCATTCACCGGCGCGAAGAAATTCGCCGTCAGCCTCGAGCCTCCCGGCGGACGTTCCCAACCTACAGGCCCGCTGTACCTGGTCAGCCATTCCTAGCCGACCCCGGAACCCATCCCTTCACCACGAGCACTGCCTTCAGCCTCGCGCGTTGTGCTACCATGCGGGCAAGCGAGCATTCGGTTCGCGCATTTTATGCCGCAGCACGATCAAGACTATCACTTCATGCAGCTGGCGCTCCGCGAGGCGGCGCTGGCTCCGGCGATCGGAGAAATTCCGATCGCTGCGGTACTCGTACGCGGCGGCGAAGTACTCGCCGTCGCTCACAACTATCGAGAGATTGCGCAGGACCCGACGGCGCACGCGGAGATCCTGGTCATCCAGAAGGCAGCGGAGCAGCTGCACAGCTGGCGGCTCACCGGGACCAGCCTCTATGTGACACTGGAACCCTGTACTATGTGCGCGGGAGCCATCGTCCAGTCCCGCATCGAGCGACTCGTGTTCGGCGCATGGGATTCCAAAGCCGGCGCTTGCGGATCGATCTTCGACATTCCAGCCGAGCGCCGGCTCAACCATCGAGTCGAAGTTGTCGGTGGGGTTCTCGAACAGGAAAGCCAGACTCTCTTGCAAAGCTTCTTCCGACAATTGCGAAGCGAAATGCCATCAGCCGCAGGCCCTGTTCCGGTGCACCGCCTTGGTTCTGCTGAATGAATCGTGCGACCCGACTCATCCTCTGCTCCAAAGCTCCTACCCCGATGAGATGTTGACCACCACTGCCTATGCCGGGGATGTCTGGCCAGACTCATTTCCATGACGGTCAGTGGAAGACCAGAGGTCCCGGCACTTCGCCGATCTCCCTATTCCGTCTCAAGCTGGATGCGCGATAACGTGAATGATTGGATCCTCAGGCCGTGACAACGGTCGAAGCCTCTTCCCCACCGTCTATGGGGTCACGAAGCATTTTGCTTTGCGCAGATCAATCCCGATATACTGACTCCCGCTGTATGTCTGGTTGAGTGGTTGTACCCTCCATCTTCCGGCCTGAGGGCCCCTTGGAGCCTTGGCTTCATGGTCCATCGAGACCGCATTCTACTTCAGCCTGGCAGGTACAGATCTTTCATTGCATCATGCCTCACTTCCCGTAGGAGTCCACTCAAACCGGAGGCCGCGATATGAGCGTGCTAGTTCGGCGTCGGGTTTTCTGGGATCACCTTCGCGGCGCGCTGTGGGTCCTGCCGACCGTGTCCGTCGTGATCTTCCTGGTGGCGGGGGCGTTCGTGTCACAAGTATCAATCAGCGACGACTCCCCCCTGAGATGGCTCGCGTTCCAGGGTACGCCCGAGGACGCCCGCCAACTGCTTGTCGTGGTGTCGTCCACGATGATCACGGTTACTGGTCTGGTGTTTGCCCTTACGATCATCGCCTTGCAGATCGCCTCGGGACAGTACTCGCCGCGGCTGCTGCGCAATTTTATGCGCGACCGCGGTACGCAGTTGGTGCTGAGCATCTTCGTGGGCGCCTTCGCATACAGCACGGCCGGGTTACACACCGTCGGCGTCCAGAACCCCGATGAGGCAGCCTTCATGCCCCGGCTGGCCGTCTCCGGATCGCTTGGGCTCGCGCTCGCCAGTTTGGGCGTGCTCATCTTCTTCATCCACCACCTTTCCCACTCGATTCAGATCGACACGATTATGAGCATGGTCGTGCGCGAGACTCTGCAGGTCATCGACGACCTCTACCCTGACCAGCTCGGCTACCCGGAATCAGAGGAGCGCTGCCCGGACCCACCCGCATGGGCCGTCATCCTGCCATCCGACCATTCCGGGTACATCCAAGGGGTCGCGCCTGCAGCGCTCGTCCAAGCTGCGACGCGGCACGACCTGGTTATCCGGCTCGTCAGCTCGTCAGGATGGTAGGTGACCACGTCGTCGCCGGAACCCCGATCGCCTGGGCCTGGCACCGGTCGGCCGATCACGCGCCACCCGAGCCCGGGCTGCGGAAGGCAATACGCAACTCGGTCCAGGTCGGGTTCGAGCGGACCATGCTGCAGGATGTTTCCTTCGGCATCCGCCGTTTGGTCGATATCGGCAACAAGGCTCTGTCTCCAGCGGTCAACGACCCCTACACGGCAACCCAAGCGGTGCACCACTTGTCGGTGATCCTGTACACCCTGGCTCGCCGGCGGCTGGGCGACTGGCTGTGCCGTGACGAGCATGGCACGGTGCGCGTGGCCATGCCGTTCCCTGGGTTTGCCGATTACCTAAAGCTTGGCACCGCGCAGATCCGCCGGTTCGGGGCTAAGGAGCCAGCGGTTGCCCGGAGCTTGATCCAACTCCTAAAGAATGTTGGCAGTAGCACAACAAGCGAGGATCGGCGCAAGGCCTGCGCCCGTCACCTTCGGCTGGTGCTGGAGGACGCCAAGCGCGAGACCGCCCAGCCGGCCGACATGGAGAACCTGCTGGCAGACGAGGCTGCCGCTCTCAGCGTGTTAGGGGCTGATGGTCCGCCGACGGCCCCAGCGTCTCAGCCCACAATTTGACTCTGTAGGGCTGTTTGCTCTGCTTGGGTAGATCCTGAGGCAGCGTGATGTGTCGCCCTGAGCATCCAAACAGCCATCCTTGGCCCCAGAAAACACAATGGCCTTCGGCCGGATAGCCGAAGGCCTTGTCACGGTACTCTCCACAATCTGCTTACCCGCCGAGCGTATCGAGGGCTTCTTTGAGGCTGCGGCGGATACAGGTGAAGATGGGCGTGTCCCGCAACGTGTAGCGCGACCCCTCCGTCTCCCGCAGCGCCATCACCAGGTCCAAAAAGTCATCCGGCT
>Ga0233424_10001105_pt1 | contig 26263 bp, 25 predicted proteins | sample Watercolumn_Towu_FD_181011 | JGI IMG/M metagenome (GOLD analysis project Ga0233424, IMG submission 181011) | Freshwater microbial communities from Lake Towuti, South Sulawesi, Indonesia - Watercolumn_Towuti2014_125_MG | ecosystem: Environmental > Aquatic > Freshwater > Lake | place: Indonesia... | reverse complement strand
GTTTGACTGTTTTTTTGGGGGTCCCTTGAGTTGCACGAATATCTTGATGCGCTGGAGCTGATTCAGGCTCTGAACCCGGCACAGCCGGTTACGCTGAACCGTCCGCAAGCGGCCACCCGCGCGGCGCGTTTCTTTGTTGATCGCTTTCCTGGCAAGTCGCTCTACGCGGTCAAGGCGAATCCCTCGCCCGACCTGCTGCGCGTGCTGTGGAACGCGGGGATCACGCATTACGACGTCGCCTCGATCGCCGAAGTTCGGCTGGTCGCGGGAACGCTGCCGGATGCGACCCTGTGCTTCATGCACCCAGTCAAGACCCCCGAAGCGATCGCCGAAGCCTATCACATTCATGGCGTGCGCGTGTTCTCGCTCGACAGCCGTGAAGAGCTCGACAAGATCGTCGCCGCCACCGGCGCGCCCGACGATCTGACTTTGTGCGTGCGCCTGCGTGTATCGTCCGAGCATTCGGAACTGAGCCTCGCATCCAAGTTCGGCACCGAACTCATCGATGCGCGCGAACTGCTGATGGCGACCCGCCAGGCAGCGGACAGCCTGGGCATCTGCTTCCATGTCGGCAGCCAAGCGATGAGCCCGCACGCTTATGTGCAGGCGCTCGACCGCGTCCGCGCGGCGATCGTCGATGCCTCGGTCACCGTGGACGTGATCGACGTCGGCGGCGGCTTCCCTTCCGCCTATCCGGGCATGCAGCCCCCGCCGCTCGAGGATTATTTCGCGATCATCGAACGCACCTTCGAAAGCCTGCCGATCAGCTATTCGGCCGAACTGTGGTGCGAGCCGGGCCGCGCGCTCTGCGCCGAGTACAATTCGATCATCGTGCGCGTTGATCGTCGCCGCGGCGAGGAACTGTACATCAACGATGGCGCCTATGGCGCGCTGTTCGATGCCGCGCATATCGGCTGGCGCTTCCCGGTCCGCTATCTCGGCACCCAGCGCAGCAGCACCACCGATGATTTCAGCTTTTTCGGCCCGACCTGCGACGATATCGATTACATGGCAGGTCCCTTCCCGCTGCCCGCGGACATCAAGGCCGGCGACTATATCGAGATCGGCATGATCGGCGCCTATGGTGCGGCGATGCGTACCGGCTTCAACGGCTTCGGCACGAGCGAGCATTATACCGTCGCCGACGAGCCGATGCAGTCCATGTACACCGGCGAGGCCCGCCCGCACTGGCGCGCCGACAATGTGGTCAGCATTAACCGCTGATCGCGCCGATCGGTTGCGATTGACAATCTAATAGCGCTGCCGCAGTTTCCTCCTCCGTAAAGCGGGGGAGGAACTGCTTCATGTCTGCCAATGTTCTGACGCCAGCCGCCGTGCTGGTGCTCTGGTCGCTCGTCATGCTCTTCTGGATGGCGGGCGCACGACTGCCCAATGCGAAGAAGCTGGGCGTCGATATTTCCAAGGCCGTCGGAGGGCGTGGCAGCGATCTCGATCCGATGCTCCCGCCGCAAGCCGCGTGGAAATCGCACAATTACGCGCATCTGATGGAGCAGCCGACCATCTTCTACGCCACCATCGCGATCGTGGCGATCGCCGGCGCAGGCACCGATGGCCTGAATGTCGCACTGGCCTGGGGCTATGTGCTGATCCGCATCGTGCACAGCATCTGGCAGGCCACCGTGAACAAGGTGCAAACGCGTTTCCTGCTGTTCCTAGCCTCCACCTTCTGCCTGATCGTGCTCGCGATCCGTGCACTGATCGCCACGCTTTGAGGGAGCCGCCACCATGATCCAGACAATTCTGCAACCCGTCGTCATCCTGCTCGCCTGGACCATGGTGATGTGGGCATGGATGTATGTCACCCGCATCCCGGCAATGCAGCAGGCGAAGATCGATGTCGCCAACCTGAAGGGCGGCACGGGCAAGGACCTCGATGCTGTCCTGCCGCAACCGATCCAGTGGAAAGCGCATAATTACAATCACCTGCTCGACGAACCGACAATCTTTTATGCAGTGTGCATCGTGCTGGCGATCATCGGCCATGGCGAAGGGATCAACGTCGCGGTCGCCTGGCTCTATGTCGCGCTTCGTATTGCACACAGCCTCGTCCAGGCGACGATCAACCGCGTCGCCGTGCGCTTCCTGCTGTTCGCCTCGTCAAGCCTGTGCCTGATGGTGCTGATCTTCCACGCGGCGATTCCGATCTTCGACCTGCACCTACATGGCTGATCCGCGCCGCATCCGTGCGGCGATCGTCCAGACCGCGCCTATTCCGCTCTCCGTGACGCAGGGCATTGCCGCCCTGCCCGCCCTGATTGAACCGGCGCTCGATCAGGGTGCGCAAATCATAGCCTTTGGCGAGACGTTCCTTGGCGGCTATCCGCTCTGGCTCGACGAAGCGCCGGGAGCGGCCTTGTGGGACCATCCGGGTACGCGCGCGCTGCATGCGGTGCTGCTTGAGGAAGCGATCCGCATCGGCGATCCGCGCCTCGCGCCGGTACAGGATCTGGTCGATCGCTCGGGCGCGCTGGTCAGCATCGGTGCGCACGAGCGCGTGCGATCGAGCCTCTACAACTGCCAATTGCTGCTGCGCCCCGGTCTGCAGCCGCTGCTCCACCGCAAGCTGGTGCCCACGCATGGCGAGCGGCTGATCTGGGCGCGCGGCGACGGGTCGACGCTCGGCACGCACGCCGCGCCCTTCGGACCTGTGGGCAGCCTGATCTGCTGGGAGCACTGGATGCCGCTCGCACGCGCCGCGATGCACAACCAGGGCGAGGTGGTGCACATCGCCGCCTGGCCAACGGTGCGCGAGACTTACGCCATGGCCTCACGCCATTATGCCTTTGAAGGCCGGTGTTTCGTGCTGGCCGCCGGAACGATCCAGAGCCGCGACGATGTTCTGCTGGGCCTCGATCATTGCAACCTTGACACCACAGCCCGCAAGGCCGCGCGCGCACTGCTCGAGGCCATGCCCGAGGGGCAGTTGCAGTTCGGTGGCAGTGCGATCATCGCGCCCGATGCCATGGTGCTCGCTCAAGCCGGGTCTGGCCCCGAAACGCTGGTCGCCGATCTGGACCTTGCCAGCATCGGCCAGGGGCTGGCTGGGCTCGACACCGATGGCCATTATGCGCGCCCGGACGTGTTCGAGCTTCGCGTTGACACCCGCCCGCGCGATGGCGTCGTGTGGAGCGATCAGGGCTGACGGAGGAACAGGCTGGCCAGCTCGACATGCGTCGACCAGCGGAACTGACCCACCGGCCACAAGGTATCGAGCGCGAACCCGGCATCGCACAGGATGCGAGCATCGCGCGCGAAGGTTGCCGGGTTGCAGCTGACATAGCAGACCCGCCTGATCGACGATCCGGCGATGGCGCGCACCTGCTCCTCGGCCCCTGCGCGCGGTGGATCGAGCACCAAGCCTTCGAGCCGGTCGAGCATGTCGCGCTGCACCGGATTTCGGAACAGGTCGCGATGCTCGGTGAATACCGGCAGCTGGCGCGCATCGGCCGCGGCCTTGAGTGCGAGGATCGCATCGCGCGCGGCTTCAGCGGCATAGATGCGGCGGCCCGGCGCGATCAGGTGGAAAGCGAAGCTGCCCAGCCCCGCAAACAGGTCCGCTACCATCCGGCAACCGTCCAGCGCCTCGCGCGCGGCCGCGGCCAGTCCTGCCTCGCCATCGCGCGTGGCCTGCAGGAAGCTCGCCTGCGGAAACCGGACCGCAATGTCGCCAAAGCTGATCGTGGCGGGCACCGGCTCGTACTGCGTTTCGGGTCCGAAGCCCTGGTCGATCGACAGCCGCGCCAGCTTCTGCGCCTCGGCAAAGCCGGAGAGCAGCTCGTGATGCGCCAGTGTCGTCGGCGCGAGACCCGAGATCAGCACATCGACGCCCTGGTCTATCTCGGTCAGCTCGACACTGCCGGAAAGCCTTGATTCCGGCCATTTCACGATCAGGCCGCGCACCGCCATCATGACGTCATGCAGCCGTGGCGTCACGATCTCGCAGGCACGGATATCGACCAGATCGTTGCTGCCCTGCCCGGCAAAGCCCAACACCACCTGCCCGCCCTTGCGCACATAGCGCAATGAGGCTCGCCTGCGGCTGCGCGGTGGCGAGAGGTGCACCGGTCGAACGTCACGCGCGACAATGCCCTTGGCCGTCAGCGGCCCGGTGACGCGGTCGCGGACGAAATCGGCGAGCGCGGCATCGTCGACATGCTGCAGCTGACAGCCGCCGCACGACCCGAAGTGCGGGCATGGCGGCACCGCGTGATGCGGGCCTGGCATGATGCTGCCATTAGGCGCGATCGTGTCTCCCGGAGCGGCTCCGGCGACATGGCGGCCCGCGGCGGTGACGCCATCGCCGCGCGCCGCGATACGCACGATCAGATCATCGCTCAAGGCAGGTCTCCAGCGCTTGCGGCAAGGCGTTGGCGAGCTGCAGCGCGCTGAACGCCGGTCCTGCGATTCGCGCGGCGCGGTCGTGCAGCCAGGCGGCCTCGGTCATGGCGTCGAACGGCTGCGCATGGCCCGCAAACCGCGCCGCCATGCAGCCGGCAAGCACATCACCGGTGCCCGCGACCGACAGCCAGGAATAGCGGCGGTCGGCAATGACCGCGCGGCCATCGGGCGCGGCGATGACGGTATCCGCACCCTTGTAGAGCACGAACGTATCCAGCGTCCGGGCAAGCGCCTCGGCCCGAGCGACCTTATTGATCGCATCGGCACCGGTCTCGCCCGCGAGCACATCGAATTCGCCCTGGTGCGGGGTCAGCAGCACCGGCGCGCCCCGCCCCTTCAGGCTCGCGAAATAACCGGGCAGCAGATGCAAGGCATCGGCATCGACGATCAGAGGATGACGGCACTCCAGCGCGGTCTCGAGCAGCGCGCGCGCCTGATCGTCCCGCCCCAGGCCCGGACCGACCACGACGGTGCCGATGCGCGAGTCCTGCAGCGCTTCGGCAACCGAGCCCGCGCCGTCCGTCCGCTGCCAGACAATATCGGCGGGAAGCTGCGGCGGCGGATCGCCCTCGCCGATCAGCTTCACATACCCGGCCCCTGCCCCCTGCGCTGCATGTGCCGCGAGCAGCGCCGCACCCGGCATCGCGCCGACCAACACCGCGACCAGCCCGCGGCGGTACTTGTGCGAACGCGCATCGGGCGCGACAATCGAGGGCCGGGCGATTCTGCGCACCTTGGCGGCTTCGGTATCGACTCCGATCTCGATCAGGCTCAGCGCGCCGCAATCGCTCGCGACGGGCTCGAGCAGATGGGCATATTTCCAAGCCCCCAGCGCCAGCACATGGTCGAAGCGCAGCGGTTCGTTGAGCCAGACCGCGCGGTCGGCATCCGCGCCGCTGGGCAGATCAATGGCGAAGCTGCGCCGTGCCTGGCCGACCAGTTCGGCAAAACGATGCCAGACGGCACCGTCGAGCGGGCGTGTCAGACCGCTACCAAACAGGCAATCGACGACCTGCGCAGCGGGTTCGACCTCATCGAACATGGTGGTCTTGCCACCAAAGCGCGCCCGAGCATGGCGCGCGGCGTCGGTGCGCGGTTCGGACAATGCGGCAACGGTGACCCGCACGCCCTTTGCACGCAAAAACTCTGCGATAACATAGCCATCGCCGCCATTGTTTCCAGGACCGCACAGCACCAGCGTCGGCGTCGTGCCGCCGATCCGCCAGATCATCTGGCCTGCCCCCTCGCCCGCACGCTGCATCAGCGCATCGACCGAGACGCCGGTGTCGAAGATCGCCTGTTCGGCCGCCACCATCTCGGCGACCGTCAGAACGGCTGATCCGCGATCAGCCACCGCCAGCGCCAGGCTTGATCGTGGCGGGGATACGATAGCGGTCATCGCCGACCGAAAGCTGGATGCGACCGTCTGCCAGAGGGGTTACGACCGCCTGTTCTGCCCCATCGGCCGCGATAAGTCCGCGCCCGTCGGTGACGATCTCGAACCGCCGAAAGCCGCCATCGGGGTGCCGCAACACCAATTCGCGCCTGTCACCATTCTGCACGCGCTCGACATCGCATTTCTGGGCAAATTCGGTATCGCTGCCCAGCGCGCAGGCGACGCGGCTGTCGTCGGCCTCTGCCACCGGATCTGGTTGGGTCTCGCCGGAGCACCCCGCCAGCATCGCCAGTGCAGCGGGAACGACCAGCGTCTCAGATATCCGCATAGACATGGCGTTCCGCCTTGGCCCCCGGATGCGTCACCGCGCCCTTGCTCGCCGGGCCGACATTCTGCGCATAGCGCCACAGCGCGCCCGCCTGATAGTCGTTGGTGCGCGGCTGCCAGGCCTTGCGGCGCTCGGCCAGCACCGCCTCGTCGACATGCAGGTCGATCGTACCCGCTTCGGCATCGATCGCGATGATGTCGCCATCTTCGACCAGCGCGATCGGGCCGCAATCGGCCGCTTCGGGGCCGACATGGCCGATGCAGAAGCCGCGCGTCGCGCCAGAAAAGCGTCCATCGGTGATCAGCGCGACGCTCTCGCCCATGCCCTGGCCATAAAGTGCCGCCGTGGTCGACAGCATCTCGCGCATGCCGGGGCCGCCCTTGGGGCCTTCATAGCGGATGACGATGACCGATCCTTCGCGAATCTGGCGTGCCTCGACCGCAGCGAAGCACTCTTCCTCGCAGTCGAACACCTGGGCGGGGCCAGTAAATTGCAACCGCGCCATGCCTGCCACCTTGACGATGGCGCCATCGGGCGCGAGCGAACCCTTGAGGCCAACGACGCCGCCGGTGGGGTTCAGCGGGGTCTTCACATCGTAGATGACCTTCTGATCGGGGTTCCACGTGACCTGGTCGATATTCTCGCCCAGCGTCTTGCCGGTGACCGTCATGCAGTCGCCGTGCAGCAGGCCATTCTCGAGCAGCGTCTTCATCAGCATGTAGACGCCGCCCGCCTCGTACATGTCGCGCGCGACATAGCGGCCACCAGGTTGCAGATCGGCGATATACGGCGTGGTCTTGAAGATTTCGGCGACGTCGAACAGGTCGAATTCGATCCCCGCTTCGCTCGCCATGGCGGGAAGGTGAAGCCCGGCATTGGTCGAGCCTCCCGTCGCGGCAACAACGCGGGCAGCATTTTCAAAGGCTTCGCGCGTACAGATGTCACGTGGCCTGAGGTTTTGCGCGAGCAGCTCCATGACCTGGCGTCCCGCTGCGACCGCAATCTCGGCGCGGCTTTCATAGGGCGCGGGCATCATGTTGCTGTTGGGCAGCGAAAGACCGATCGCCTCACCGACGCACGCCATGGTGTTTGCGGTATATTGTCCGCCGCACGCGCCATGGCCGGGGCACGCAACCTTTTCGAGCGCGATCAGGTCCTTGAGCGGACAATTACCCGCCGCGTGCTGGCCGACCATCTCGAACACGTCTTTCACCGTCACATCGCGGCCGTCATAATGGCCGGGCAGGATCGAGCCGCCATAGACGAAGATCGAAGGGACGTTGAGCCGCAGCATTGCCATCATCATGCCGGGCAGCGACTTGTCGCATCCGGCAAAGCCGACCAGCGCGTCGTAGCAATGGCCGCGCACCGACAGCTCGACCGAATCGGCGATGACCTCACGGCTGACCAGCGAGCTCTTCATACCCTGATGGCCCATGGCGATGCCATCGGTCACGGTGATGGTGTTGAAGCGGCGCGGCATGCCGCCTGCGGCATTCACCCCCTCGCGGCAGGCATCGGCCTGGGCATCAAGCGTGGTGTTGCACGGCGCGCTATCATTGCCGGCGCTGGCCACTGCAACGAAAGGCCTCGCAATCTCTTCCTCGGTCAGGCCCATCGCGTAATAATAGCTGCGGTGCGGCGCGCGCTCGGGCCCCACGGAGACGTGGCGGCTGGGGAGCTTCGACTTGTCGAAATTATGTGTCATGATCGGGCCTTTCTCTGGCCGCGCTCTTTCCAAAAAGCCGCGCGTTACGCAAGGCTATTGCGGCACGCGAGGACGACAGGTGCCAATATCTCCGCCATTCGGACCGCGCCTTGGGGGTGCGACACATGGTCCTGCCGCATCTCGACGCCCAGATAGGGCCTCCCCGGTTCTTCGGCATGGCGGTTCATCGTCGCGTTGAGCAATGTGCCCGCATAAGGCAGCTGATCGCCGACATGAAGTCCTGCCTGGGCGAGCAGCGGAATGGCGATCCGCGCGGCGCGGTCGTCGCGATTGTACAATATCCCGATATCCCAGGGCCTTGCCTCGTTTGGGCGCGTCGCGAGCTGCGGCGTGAAACTGTGCAGCGAGAGGATGAAGGGATTGCGCATGTCCGCCAACGTCTCCGTCACGGCGTCATGATACGGCCGATAGTAGGCGGCAAGGCGCGCTTCGGGGTCTGCTCCGGCATTGCCCGGAACCGCGATGCCGTCGCTGGTCAGCGGAATGAGGCCAGGCGCATTCTCCTCGCGGTTGAAATCGATCACCAGCCTAGAGACGCGCGCCAGCACCGCGCCGCAACCGATGGTCTCGCACAGCACCCGCGTGACATCGGCAACGCCGATATCGATCGCGACATGCTGCATCATGACGTCCGGCGCGACGCCCAGGTCGATGCCATCGGGCACATGGTTGCTGGCATGGTCGGCGATGATGACGATATTCTCGCCAGCGGACCCTAGCCGAGGCGCAATGATTTCATAGGGTTGAAAGCCGTTCATCGCAGCATTCCTGACATCAGCCACCATGCTGGGTACTCGGCCGCCAACGCCTGTTCGGCGGTGGCACAGGCCGCTGGCGAATCGAACAGCGCAAAGCAGGTCGCGCCGCTGCCCGACATGCGCGACAGGGTGGCGCCGGAGGTCGAGCGCAGCCGTTCGAGCACATCCGCGATCTCGGGTACGAGCGCGCGCGCGGGGCCTTCCAGATCATTGCGACCGCTTGAGATGACTGCCTCCAGGCAGGACGTATCGAGCGGGCCTCGATCGACCTGATCCCAGCCCCGGAACACCGGCGCAGTGCCGAGCGGAATGCCAGGATTGACCAGCAGGATCGGCATGCCCGAAAGGCCCGGCAGATCGTGCGGTTCCAGCGCTTCGCCCCTGCCCTCGACGCGCAGGCTCTGGCTGATGACACAGGCAGGGATATCGGAGCCGAGCGTCTCGCCGATCACGCACAGCGCGCGGTCGGTCAGGTTGCAGCCCCAGAGCCGATTGAGCAGGCGCAGCGCGGCGGCGGCATCGGCAGAGCCACCGCCTATTCCGGAAGCGACGGGGAGATTCTTGGTGAGGTGCAGATTGGCGCCAAGTTTTCCGCTAGAATGAACACCCACCCCCGCCAAGTTCCCGAGCGAAGTCGAGGGACGTTGCGCATACGTCCCTCGACTTCGCTCGGGACAAACGGAAATTTGCAGCGACCGAGCGGCGCGGAGCACCAGATTGTCATCGTCGCTATCGAGGCCATGCGCGAATGGCCCGCTGATCGTCAGAGACAGCCCACCATCCGCGCGAGCGTTCGCGCTCAGTTCATCCCCGCGATCGACAAAGGCGAACAGGCTCTCGAGATCATGATAGCCATCCTCGCGCCGCCGCCGGACGTGCAGCGCGAGGTTGACCTTGGCATAGGCGGTTTCGGTCAGCACCGGGGCTTCCGTTCCTCAAATCCTCCCCTGCAAGGGGAGGAATTTCGAAGGTCACATGTTCGGGTAGTTCGGGCCGCCGCCACCTTCGGGCACCACCCAGTTGATGTTCTGGCTCATTTCCTTGATGTCGCAGGTCTTGCAGTGGACGCAGTTCTGCGCGTTGATCTGGAAGCGCGGGTTGCCCTCTTCCTGCCCGACCACCTCGTACACGCCCGCAGGGCAGTAGCGCTGCGCCGGCTCGTCATAGAGCGGCAGGTTGACCTGGATCGGGATGCTGGGGTCCTTGAGCTGCAAGTGGACCGGCTGGTCTTCCTCATGATTGGTGTTCGACAGGAACACCGACGACAGCCGGTCGAAGGTGATCACACCATCGGGCTTGGGATAATCGATCGGCTTGTAGAGATCGGCCCGGCCCATATGCTTGTAATCGGGGTCGTGCTTCATCGTGATCGGCAGGCCGATACCCAGCTGACGCATCCACATGTCGATGCCGCCGAGAACGGTGCCGATGGTGCCGCCGAACTTGTCGACACAAGGTTCGACATTCTGGACCTTTTTCAGTTCCTCGGCGATCCAGCTGGCGTTGAGATTTTCCTGATAATCCGAGAGCTCATCCGACGTGCGATCGGCCTGGATCGCGCGGAACGCGGCTTCGGCAGCGAGCATGCCCGATTTCATCGCGGTATGGCTGCCCTTGATGCGCGGCACGTTGACGAAGCCAGCGCTGCACCCGATCAGCGCGCCGCCCGGGAAGGCGAGCTTGGGCACCGACTGCCAGCCGCCCTCGTTGATCGCGCGCGCGCCGTAGGACACGCGCTTGCCGCCTTCGAGGATCTTGCGGATTTCCGGGTGCGTCTTCCAGCGCTGGAATTCCTGGAAGGGCGATAGATGCGGGTTCTGATAAGACAGCGCGACCACGAAGCCCAATGCCACCTGGCCATTGGCCTGGTGATAGAGGAAACCGCCGCCCCAGGCGTCGTCGAGCGGCCAGCCCTGGGTATGGATCACGCGGCCCGGCACGTGCTTCTTGGGGTCGATGTCCCAAAGTTCCTTGAGGCCGATGCCATAGACCTGCGGTTCGCAATTGGCCTCCAGATCGAACTGGCGCTTGAGGATCTTGGTGAGATGGCCGCGCGCGCCTTCGGCAAAGAAGGTGTAGCGGGCATGCAGTTCCAGACCCGGCGTATAGTCGGGCTTGTGCTCGCCATCCTTGCCGATGCCCATGTCGCCGGTAGCAACGCCCTTGATCGAGCCGTCCCCGTTGTACAGGATTTCCGCCGCAGCGAAGCCGGGGAAGATCTGGACTTCCAGCTCTTCGGCCTTTTCCGCCAGCCAGCGGCACAGATTGCCGAGACTGCCGGTATAGGTGCCCTTGTTGTGCATGAACGAGGGCGTCGCGATATGCGGGATCGCCATCTTCCTGGTCTTGGTCAGCACCCAGTGATGGTTCTCGGTCACCGGGGTGGCGGCCATCGGGCAATCCTGCTCGCGCCAGTCGGGAATCAGCTCGTCGAGCGCACGCGGATCGAACACCGCGCCGGACAGGATGTGCGCACCGACTTCCGAGCCTTTCTCGATGACGCACACCTCGATCTCGGCATTCGCTTCCGCTGCCAGCTGTTTGAGCCGGATCGCCGCAGCGAGGCCGGCAGGGCCCGCGCCGACAATCACGACGTCAAATGGCATGGATTCGCGTTCAGTCATCTGTTCTTCCCCGTTGCTCAGGATGGGGCCTGTGCCATAAGGCGATGGCATGCCCTCTCCCATTCACTCCAATAGCGCCGCAGCGCGCAAGTCAACCCGCTTTGGGGCATCAACGTGCTGACACCGGTTAACGATCCGCTGCGCGAGGCACAAAGCCTGGTCGACTGGTGGCAGCTGGCCGGCGTGGACTGGGACTTTGCCGATACACCCAACGACTGGCTAGCCGATGATGCGCCGCCGGTGCGTACAGCGCCGGCGCAGCGCCCCGCGCCTCAGCAAGCGCCGGTGGCTGGCGCGCGTGCGCCCGGCGCACCCCTTGCCAAGGCGCCCGCCGAACTCGTCCTGCCCGAGACGCTCGATGCCTTTGTCGCGGCATGGCGCAGCGGGTCGCTCGCGGCAGACGGCGGCGACGGCCGCCATGTTGCACCAGCGGGACGGCAAGGTGCTAGGGTGATGGTCCTGACCGGCGCGCCAGAGCGTGACGACCAGGACACGGTGCTGTCGGGCCGCTCGGGCCGGCTGCTCGACATGATCGCGCGCGCGTGCGGTTTTGCGCCGGAGGATGTCTACCGCGCCTCGCTGTTCCCGCGGGTCGTTCTCGACAACCAGGCGGCGCTGCCGCATCTTGGCACCTGGACTCGCATTGCTCGGCATCACATCGGGCTGGCAGCCCCGGAAATGCTGGTGGTTGCAGGCGAAGACACCGCCAGGGCGCTGCTCAGCCACAACCCATCGCAAAAGCCAACCGATTTGCATTTTCTTAACCATGGTGACCGAACTGTCAAAACGGTGGTCACGCGCAAGCTCAGCCTGATGTTTCATCGCATCGCGCAAGAGAAAGGCATGGCGTGGCAGCAATGGCAGAAGCTGCTCGTGGAGTAAGACCTTGCTGAAGAAAGCGCTGATCATCGCCGGGGGTGCGGCCCTGATCTCCTGCCAGCCAGCCATGGCCGAAGAATCATCCTATAGCTATTTTTCCAGTCGCGTCGCCAAGACGCAGGTGCCCGATCTGCTCTCCTCGTCGGAGCGCGACTATTATTCGCAGGTGTTCGGCGCGATCAGGGGGCAGAACTGGGCGAAGGCGAGCGAACTGCTCGACAGCCGCGAAAAGGGCGTGCTGCACGATATCGCGCGGGCCGAGCTGTTCCTTGCCGCCAATTCGCCGCGTGTCGAGATGGGGCCGCTGCTCAGCCTGCTCAACGCCGCACCAGAGCTTCCGCATGCCGAGCGGCTGGCGTCGCTGGCCACCAAGCGCGGTGCGACGATCCTGCCCGACCGCCCCCAGATGGTGCGCATGGCGAATTTCGGCGGGCTGACCCGGCGTGGCAAGCCGCGCAGCATTGCCGACGGCACGGTGCCACCCACGCTTGCCGCGACGATCCAGGAACGCATCGTCGCCGACGATCCCGCCGGTGCGGCAGCGGCGCTGGCCGATCAGGTCGATTTCCTCAGCCCTCAGGCGCGCACCGAACTGCAGCAGCGGGTCGCCTGGTCCTATTATCTCGAGAACCGCGATCAGGAAGCACTCGACATGGCGCGCGCCGCGACGCTGGGTTCGGGCGAGTGGCTGGGCGAGGCGCACTGGACCGCCGGGCTTGCAGCATGGCGCCTGGGCAACTGCGCCGCTGCGCTCCAGGGCTTCGAAGGCGCCGCCGCCAATGCCTGGAACGAGGAACAGCGCGCTGCCGGATATTACTGGGCCTCGCGCGCCGCGACGCGCTGCCGACGCCCCGATCTGGTCCAGGCCAATCTGCGTGCGGCCAGCCAATATGGCGAGACGCTCTATGGCGTGCTCGCGGCCGAGCAGCTGGGCCTTGCCGACAGCTCGGTTCGCGCGCCCGATTTCAGCACCAACGACTGGAAACTGCTCAAGGACCGACCCAATGTCCGCCGTGCCATCGCGCTGACGCAGATCGGCGAATCGACCTTGGCCGACCAGGTGTTGCGCCACGAAGCGCAGATTGCCGGCGACAGCGCGCACGATTGCCTGCTGCGTCTCGCGCGCGATCTTTCGATGCCGCAGACGCAGATGTGGCTCGCGCAGAACGGACCGCAGGGCAGCCGCCCGGACAGCTTCGCACGCTTCCCCTCGCCTCGCTGGGTGCCGGTGGAAGGCTGGCGCGTCGATCCGGCGCTGGTCTATGCACATACGCTGCAGGAATCGAACTTCCGCAGCGATGCGCGCAGCCCTGCCGATGCGCGCGGGCTTATGCAGGTTCGCCCCGGCACGGCGCAGGACATGGCGCGCGCGCGCGGCCAGTCGCTCGATGCCAGCGCGCTCTATCAGCCCGCCGTGAACCTCGAATATGGCCAGCGCTATCTCGAATTCCTCAACACCCGGCCTGAGACCCAAGGGCTGCTGCCCAAGATCATCGCCGCTTATAATGCCGGTCCGCTGCCGGTCAGCCGTTGGAACGAGAAGGTGCGGGATAATGGCGATCCGCTGCTGTTCATCGAATCGATCCCCTATTGGGAAACGCGCGCCTATGTCGGCATCATCCTGCGCAACTACTGGATGTACGAAAAGCAGGCTGGCGTGAACTCGAAGAGCGCGACGGGCCTGGCCCAGGGCATGTGGCCACGCTTTCCGCATGCCGGTGGAATCGAGCTTGTCCGGCTGGATACGGTGCAGCACAACTGAGCGATGGCCATCGACGAATCGCGGGCGTTCAAGCCCATCAACATCGCGCTTCTGACCATTTCGGACACGCGCACCGCTGCCGACGACACATCGGGCGATATCCTGGCCGGGCTGATCACCGGCAAGGGCCACAGGCTGATCACGCGCGCGATCGAGAAGGACGATGTCGAAAGGCTGGTCGTGCGGCTCAACAACTGGATCGACGATCCCGAAATCGACGCGATCATCTCGACCGGCGGCACGGGCCTCACTGGACGCGACATCACCCCTGAGGCGCTCGACCGGGTGAAGGACAAGGACATTCCGGGCTTTGGCGAGCTGTTCCGCTGGCTCAGCTATCAGACCATCGGCACCAGCACCGTGCAATCGCGCGCCTGCGCGGTGCTCGCGCGCGGCACCTATATCTTCGCGCTGCCCGGATCGAACGGCGCCGTGAAGGATGGATGGAACGGCATTCTCAACGAGCAACTCGACAGCCGCAACCGGCCCTGCAATTTCATCGAGCTGATGCCGAGGCTGCGCGAGAAATAGGCGTTTCGATCCATCGCTGCCGTCGTCACCCCCGCGAAAGCGGGGGTGACGCTTGGTTCCCGCGAGAATTCAAGCGGGATTCCCGCGTTCGCGGGAACGACCAAAACGGTGGCATTTGTTCCTGAATTGTTCTATTCTCGGCGCATGTCTGCCCACCCGCCCCCTCTTAAAGGCCGAGGCGCACCGCTGAACCGCGAGTCGGCGCGCTTCAATCTGCCGGTGCGCGAGGCCGATGGCGACTGGCTCGACCAGCGCGCCGCGATCGACGATAGCCCTGCCCCGCTGCGCACCACGGTGACCATCGAACACCCCCGCTCGATCATCTCGCGCAACAGCTCCCCCGACCTGCCGTTCGACCAGTCCATCAACGCCTATCGCGGCTGCGAGCATGGCTGCATCTATTGCTATGCACGGCCCACCCATGCCTGGCTCGACCTGTCGCCCGGGCTGGATTTCGAAAGCCGGTTGTTCGCCAAGCCCGACGCAGCCAGGCTGCTACGCGCGACGCTGCGCAAGCCCGGTTATGTGCCCAAGGTGATCGCGCTCGGCACCAATACCGACCCGTATCAACCGATCGAGGCGGATTATCGTATCACCCGGTCGATCCTCGAGGTCTGCCTCGAGGCGCGCCATCCCGTCTCGATCACCACCAAGTCCGACCGCGTGCTGGGCGATATCGACCTGCTTGCCGAGATGGCCAGGTACGATCTGGTCGCCATCGCGCTCTCGGTCACCACGCTCGACAGCGCGATGGCCCGCACGCTCGAGCCGCGCGCGGCCGCCCCGCGCAAGCGGCTTGCCGCGATCCGGGCGCTGAGCAAAGCGGGCGTGCCGACGCATATCAACGTATCGCCTGTCATCCCGGCGATCACCGATCACGAGATCGAGGCGCTGGTCGCCGCCGGGGCCGAGGCCGGCGCGCTCTCGGCCTCCTATATCCCGGTCCGATTGCCACACGAGGTCGCGCCGCTGTTCCGCGCCTGGCTCGACGCGCATTTCCCCGATCGCGCGAGCAAGGTCATGGCGATCATCCAGCAGATGCGCGACGGTCGCGACAACGACCCCGATTTCGGCTCGCGCATGCGCGGCAAGGGCCCATGGGCCGACCTGATCCGCACCCGCTTCCGCCTCGCGGTGAAACGCGCCGAGCTGAACCAGCACAAATGGGTGCTGGACACCTCGCACTTCCGCGCCCCGGCGGACGGGACGCAGGGCGAGCTGTTCTAGCCTTTGTAGCCAAACGCCTCCTTCGCCAGCGCCACCAGCTCGGGATCGGCATCGGGCAGCGATTTGGGCACGCTGGCCTCGAGACGCTCGGCAATATGCGTCAGCACCGCAATGCGCGCGGCCTTCTTGCTGTTGCCGTCGAACACCTTCCACGGTGCCCAGCGGGTGTCGGTCTGGCGGAACATGTCGTGCATCGCGTCGAGATAATCCGCGCGTTTTGCGCGATTACGGAAATCGTCGTGCGTCACCTTCCAGCGCTTCTCGGGGACGGACAGCCGGTCGGCGAGGCGCTTGTCCTGCGTTGCCTGCGTCACGTGCAGGAAGATCTTGATGATCGCGGTGCCGCCATCGACCTGCTGCGCCTCGAATTCGTTGATCTCGTCATAGCCGCGCTTCCATTCGCGCTCGCTCGCGAACTGCTCAACGCGCTCGACCAGCACGCGCCCGTACCAGGAGCGATCGAAGACCGATATCTCGCGGCTGCCCGGCAGCTTCTGCCAGAAGCGCCAGAGGAAATGCCGGTCCTTTTCATATGCCGTCGGCGCGCTGATCGGCCAGACCTGGAAGTAGCGCGGGTCCCATTCCGCCGTCATCCGCTTGATGATGCCGCCCTTTCCCGCCGCGTCCCAGCCCTCCATGACGATGATCGCGCGGTGGCCATGGACGATGTGCCGGGCATGCGCATGCGACAGCCGTTCCTGCAGGTCCTTCAAAGCGGCATCGTAGTCGCCATCAAAGCCGGCGCCCTTCTCATAGTCAGATAGCTTGATGGTCATGAGCCCGTTCCCCCCAGTCGCGCCTCGCGGGCGTTGTAATCGGCTTCTGCAGCCTGCCGGGCGGCAATCCGGTCAAACGCCGCGCGGATCGCCGGTTCGCGCGGCAGCAGCGTCTGCGCCTGGCGATAGCGCGTCATGGCCTCATCAAGCTCGCCGCGCTGCTCGGCGCACAGTGCGAGGTTGAAGACGACCGAACTCTGTCCCGGCGCCTCGGTATCGAGCGACTGCCAGATCGAGCAGGCCTGGCCGGGGTCCCGGAAGGTTGCCTTGAGCGCATCCTTGAACCGGTTCGACTGGTCCTTGTCGAGCCCCTTGCGGCCTTCCAGCACGCGGATGGCGTCGCTGCGGAACACCGGGGCGATGTCATCGCGCACCTCATCCGCGACCTGCTCCACCAGCATCGACACCGTATCGGGCAGGCTGCGATTGGCCTGGCGGTCAGGGCAGGTCACCACCTGGTCGCTCTTGAATATCTGGCGCTGATAGACGATCGCGCCATCGTCGATCCGCGCCATGCGCAGCGACGGGTTGAGCGAGACGATCCGACGATTGCAGCGGATCTTCACCTGCTCCTCGCGGATGCACTTGTCGTTACCGTCGCGCTCGACGCATTCCTTGCGATTTTCCTCGACCGGCTGGTTCTGCACCTGCGCGGTGGCGATACCGGAAAGCACCGCGTCGGCCGGCGCCGAGGATCGTTCGGCGACCACCTTGAAATAGGGCTGACCATAGACGATGACCTCGTTCAGCACGCCCTCCAGAGCGAACGACAGTTCCGCGCCATCGCGTCCGCCAAAGCGTTCGACCACCAGCGAGCCGACCTGCGCGGCGTCCCGGTCGCGCGCGGGATAGAGCGCGTCGACCGTCAGCGTCTCGGCATGACCGACGCCTGACCATGCCAGCCCGGCCATGACCATCGCCAGGCGCAGCTTGCGCGCCCGTGATCCAAACTTAGTCCCCATGCCTTTCGCCCCAGATAGCTGCACCGCCATGGCAGCGCGATTCCGTTGAAATGTAACACAATCCTTGCCCAAGTCATGCGGCAAAGCTGTGCCAGAGGTCACTGCAATGACGGGATCAGGCGGGCAGACAAGGCACGCCATATTGCTGCATGATTCGGTCCGCGCTCATCATCACCGCCTCTTCGTGGACGGCCTGCGCTAGCAGAAGATGATCAAAGGGATCGCCATGCAGAACCGGCAATCGTTCGAGGGCGAACAAATGGGCGTTGGCCAGCTGCAACAGCTCGAAACCAAATTCTGTCAATCGGGGAAAGATATCGGCAGGTCCAACATGCAACTTGCCGACGCGATGCTTGATTGCAATCTCCCAGAGCGAAACCTGGCTCACCAGCACGCAATTGTCTGGAGCGGCGATGACGGCCCGCGACCGACGGGAAAGCCTGGAATCATCGTCCAGCCACCAGAGCATGATGTGGGTATCGATGATGAGCTTCATGCAGGGCTAGCGTCAGGCCGTTTTCGGCCCATTGCCGTAATCCCAAGCTTCAAAGCTGGCCAGAATGTCCTCCGGCCATTCGTTGAAATCGTCCGCCATATGGATCTTGCCGCGCAGCGCGCCCGGCTGCCGAGGCTTTTTCAGCGGCACGAAATCATCGGCAGGGGGATCGGCGGCATAGGGCATCGGCATTTCACGCACTCCGGCTGTTGGCGCGGATGCGGGGGCATCGCCCGCTGCAATACCCTGCAGATACGCCTTGACCATGGCCGAAAGCGACGTGCCCAGCTCGGCCGCACGAATGCGGGCGAGCCGGTGCGTTTCGTCGTCAAGCGCGATGGTCACGTTTTTCATGACTACCGCAGTATCACAGTTTCACAGTTTTTTGCAATCAGCCCGGCTTCAGCTCTTCTGGGGCTCAACCACGCGGATGTTCAGTTCGCGCAGCTGCTTGAGGCTGACCGGCGACGGCGCGCCCATCATCAGGTCCTCGGCCTTCTGGTTCATCGGGAACAGCACGACCTCGCGGATGTTCGGCTCGTCGGCGAGCAGCATGACCATGCGGTCGACGCCGGGCGCCGATCCACCGTGCGGCGGCGCGCCGTACTTGAAAGCGTTGAGCATGCCCGAGAAGTTCTTCTCGACATCCTCCTTGCTGTACCCGGCAATCTCGAACGCCTTGTACATGATGTCAGGGCGATGGTTCCGGATCGCGCCCGAGGACAGTTCGACGCCGTTGCAGACGATGTCATACTGCCAGGCGAGGATGTCGAGCGGGTCCATCGTTTCCAGCGCTTCCATCTCGCCCTGCGGCATCGAGAAGGGGTTGTGGCTGAAATCGATCTTCTTGGCGTCCTCGTCATATTCGAACATCGGGAAGTCGACGATCCAGCAGAACTTGTACACGCCCTGCTCGATCAGTCCGAGCTGTTCGCCGACGCGGGTGCGCGCGGCGCCGGCCAGCTTGGCGGCCTGAAGTTCCTTGCCCGCGGCGAAGAAGACGCCATCATTCGGGCCGAGGCCGAGTTCGGCGATCAGCTTGGCCGTGCCTTCCTCACCATGGTTCTTGGCAATCGGGCCGCCGGGCACGCCATCCTTGATGTTGATATAGCCCAGGCCCGCATGCCCTTCGCTGCGCGCCCAGTCGTTCATGTCGTCGAAGAACTTGCGGCTCATCGCGCCCGCACCCGGAGCCGGGATCGCGCGGACCTTGCCGCCACTGCCGACAATCTTGTCGAACAGGCCGAAGCCCGATCCGACGAAATGATCGGTCACATCGCTGATCACCAGCGGGTTGCGCAGGTCGGGCTTGTCCGAGCCATATTTCAGCATGGATTCGCGATAGGGAATGCGCGGGAAAGTGCCAGCGGGTGTGACATGCTTGCCGCCCGAGAATTCCTCGAACACGCCCGCGAGCACGGGCTCGAGCGCCGAGAAAACATCGTCCTGCGTCACGAAACTCATCTCGAGGTCGAGCTGGTAAAACTCGCCCGGGCTGCGGTCGGCGCGCGCATCCTCGTCGCGGAAGCACGGCGCGATCTGGAAATAGCGGTCGAAGCCCGCGACCATCAGCAGCTGCTTGAACATCTGCGGTGCCTGGGGCAGCGCATAGAACTTGCCGGGATGCACGCGGCTGGGGACCAGATAGTCACGCGCGCCTTCTGGCGAGGATGCGGTCAGGATCGGCGTCTGGAACTCGGTAAAGCCCTGTTCGACCATCCGGCGGCGCAGCGACGCGATCACTTGCGAACGAAGCATGATATTGCGGTGCAGCCGCTCGCGACGCAGATCGAGGAAGCGGTACCGCAGCCGGATATCCTCGGGATATTCCTGCTCGCCCGCGACCGGCATCGGCAGCTCTTCGGCGGCGGACTGGATCACGACCTCGGCAGCGCGGACCTCGATCTCGCCGGTCGGCAGGTTGGCGTTCACCGTCTCGGGCGAACGCGCGACGACGGTTCCGGTCACCGTAACGACGCTTTCGACGCGAAGCCGCTCGAGCGCGGCAAAGGCCGGGCTGTCGCTGTCGGTAACGATCTGGGTGAGTCCGTAATGGTCGCGCAGGTCGATGAACAGCAGGTTGCCATGGTCGCGCTTGCGATGGATCCAGCCCGACAGGCGGACCTGCTGGCCAACATCGGAAGCGCGAAGCGCGGTGCAGCTATGAGTGCGATATGCGTGCATGAGAACCATGGATCCTGATCGAAAATGGGCGATGATGAGCCTGCCCGATAGCAAGGCCAGCCGATAGCGCGGCTAACACCGTGCCGGTGCGCTTTTGTCAAGCTTTCAGCGCGATCGCGCCCCGAACCGGATCAGTCGATCAGCCCGAGATGCACCAATGGGTCGGAGCGGAACACCGCTATATCTGCCGAATCGGGCATCAGGCGGCGCTGCGCGACGCGGAAGCGGCGATAGTCGTCGCCATAATCGCGGGCCACGCGCACGGCATCGAGATCGTTGGTCTTGCCCCAGTGACGAGTGAAGCGGATGCCCAGAGCATCGAGCTTCGCCACCACCGCGCGATAGCTGCGATGGCTGACGTCGCTGCGCGGGCCATCGAAATCGATCACGACGTTGCTGTCGAACCGCGCCGGGGCGAGCAGACCGGCAGCGCGCTGCACGAAGCGCAGCGTCACCACCGTCCCGCCCCCACCGCTCAGAAACGCCTCGATCAACGGATCGAAGGCGCATTCCAGATCGGACCGCGGCATCGTCACCGAACCGTTGAACAGATTGGCGATCGGATTGTGCGGCTCGGTGGTGTGTCCCCAGGTGGCGATCGCCTCGGGATCATGAATGTCGCGCTGCACCGCATAACCCGCACGCATCGCCAGCTGCAGGATGTCGGCACGGAGCAGATCGATGCCCGCCATCGCCTTGCCGATCAGGGTGAGCGCATCATAGCCTGCGCCGGTCAGCGGACGCGGGGGCGGCGGGATAGCGGGGTCGAAATCGCGCAGATAGAGCATGCGCAGCAGCGCATCCTTTTCGAACGGGGCGAAGGGGTTGAGGATCACTTGGAGGAAATGCGGCTCCTCGTTCAACCCGAACGCGCGGGAGAAGCCGCAAAAGTCGCCCTCGGCGAGGCGCGAGATATCCTCCCTCTCGATGCGCGCGCGCTTCTGGATGTTGCGCACCATGTAGATGGGCACGCATTCGATCACCATCGCGGTGATGAAGCCCATCGCGCCGACGGCGACCTGGCAGGCCGCAAAGACATCATCATCGCGAAAGATCGTGCTCCCGGTCGCCGCAACGAATTCCGGCGACATGACGGGCCTGTGCGGCTCCACCCAGAATATTCCGGAAGGCGTCACCACCTGGAACGCACGGATATGATCCTGAATGCCCCCTGCATCCAGAACGCTGCCATGCGTGCCCGTGGCGCAGGCTCCTGCCCAGGTCTGGCCATTGCTCGCACCACCGGTCCGCAGGCTGAGACCCAGTTCCTCGGCGCAGTCATTGACCTCGTCGACGGTGGCCCCCGCCTGCACCAGCATCAATCGTGACGGATCGGTCCCCCGAACGACATCCTGCGCGGTGAGGCCGAAGCAACGGTTGATCCGCCGCGTCTCGACAAGCCAGCCTCCCTGCACGATCGCGATCGGCGATGGCGACCAGCCCGCACCCAGCGGGCGCAGCCTCGCCCCGCTTCGGCTGGCATCCTGCAACAAGGCCAGCACGTCAGTGGCCACTTCGTGCAGGACGTTGCGCCCGCCCTCCCGTTCGCTGTTCAGCAGCTCGATCAGATCGCCGAGCTCTGCCGATTCCGTGCCATGATAATTGACCCAGTGACGCGGGCCATGGCGCAAGGGACGAGGCATCAGGTTCCACCGACCGGGCTGTTGCCCGAATGCAGGCGGTAATCGATGTTCACCCGACGCACGAAACCCAGCGTGATCAGCGACAGCAGAATCTGCCCCAGGCTCATCGAAAAGCGCATATCGTTGATCCCGTGCCCGACCGGATCGGAGATACAGGCGCTTCGCCCGGCCCGCGTTGCAAAGCCCCAGGCCAATATTGTCAGCACCTCGCGATCGCCACCTACGGGCCGAGAGTTTTCCAGCACGAGAAACGCGTCACCGCCCTGAGCCAGCAACTGGCCCAATAATGCCAATGCCAGAACAACGATGATCAGCTGATACACCCACATGCTTGCCCCCGGCATCCGCGAATACGGTGCGTTACATAGACGGAGAGCCCATGATTCTCAAAGATACCAATTTGTTATTCTCATCCAATACGGATTGATTGTGGACTTGCGCGATGGTTTGCGGCGGCAGGCGCAGGCTGTATAGGTTGCCCATGAAAATCCATCCGCTGATTACCGACACCGATTCCCTCGCGCAGCTGTGCGATCGCCTCGCCCAATCCGATTTCGTCGCGGTCGACACCGAATTCATGCGCGAAAACACCTATTGGCCGGAACTGTGCCTGGTACAGATCGGCAATCTGGAAGAGGCAGCGGCAATCGATCCCAAGGCGCCCGGGATCGACCTTGGCCCCCTTCTCGACCTGCTCACCGAAAATCACGATGTGCTGAAGGTGTTTCATGCAGGGCCGCAGGATATCGAGATCATCTTCAACCTCACCGGTAAGACCCCGTCCCCGCTGTTCGACACGCAGATCGCGGCCATGGCGCTGGGTCAGGCCGAGCAGATTGGGTACGCCAACCTGGTCGAAAGCTGGCTGGGGCTGACCGTCGACAAGGGCGCGCGCTTTACCGACTGGTCGCGCCGCCCGCTCGAGGCGCGGCAGATCGACTATGCGATCGGCGATGTCACGCATCTGGCGAAGATCTTCCCCAAAATGCTCGACAAGCTCCGCCGTACCGGACGCGGCGCGTGGCTCGATATCGAGATGGAGAAGCTGGGCGACCCGCGCCAGTACAAGCCCGATCCCGACACCCTTTGGCAGCGCATCCGTCCGCCGGGCCGCAGCGCGCAGATTCTGGGCAGCATGCGCGCGCTCGCCTGGTGGCGCGAGACCGAAGCGCAGGACAAGAACTTGCCGCGCGGCCGCATCATGAAGGACGAGACGCTCGCCGATATCGCCGCGCATCCGCCCTCGACCCAGGCCGAACTCGGCAAGGTCCGCGGGCTGTCCGGCGCCTGGCGAGAGAATGACATTGGCGCGCGGATGATGGACGCGCTGTTCGCGGCGCGCCCGCTGACCGCTGCCGAAATGCCGCCGAAAAGCCCGCGTGGCCCCGCGCTGGGAAAGGAAGGCGCGCTCGTCGCTGACCTGCTCAAGCTGCTGCTCAAAATCCGCTCGCGCGAGATCGACGTGGCCGCTCGGCTGCTGGCGCGCAGCGACGATCTGGAGGCCCTGGCGGCAGGCGTGCGCAAGGGACTGCCGATCCTGGAAGGCTGGCGGTTCGAGCAGTTCGGGCGCGATGCGCTGGCGCTGGTCGAAGGGCGCATGGCCTTCGCGATCGCCGATGGCCGGATCAAGATGACCCGCACCGAACTCGCCGTCGAGCCCGAAGAGGTGGTGGTGACCGCCGCGCTCGCGGAGCAGCCATGACCTCCTACCTTCCCACGCTCAAGCAGCTGCAATATCTCGTTGCGCTCGAGGAGCATGGGCATTTCGGCAAGGCGGCAGACGCCTGTTTCGTGACGCAATCGACGCTGTCGGCGGGCCTGCGCGAGCTGGAGACGCTGCTCGGCGTGGTGCTGGTCGAACGCACGCGGCGCGTGGTGCGGTTCACGCCGCTCGGCAATAAGGTGGTCGCCAAGGCGCATCGCATCCTGCGCGAGGCCGAGGAGCTTGCCGATCTCGTCCGTTCCTCGGGCAAGCCGCTGTCGGGTGACCTCAGGATGAGCGTGATCCCCACCATCGCGCCGTTCCTGCTGCCACGGCTGCTGCCGGGTCTGCGCCGCGAGCAGCCCGAGCTCAAGCTGTTCCTGCGCGAAGAGGTCAGCGGCGCAGCGGTCGAATCGCTGCACCACGGCCAGGTCGATTGCGTGCTGCTGGCGCTGCCCTTTCCGGCGGGCGATGTGGAGCATGAAATCCTGTTCAGCGATGCTCTTTATGTCGCCTTTCCCAAGGACGATCCACGCGACCCGCCGGAAAAGGTCGCGCCCGAACTGATCGACGAATCGCGGCTGCTGCTGCTCGAGGACGGCCATTGCCTCAAGGACCATGCGCTCGCGGCGTGCAACCGGCCCGAACTGCGCGCGAGCGCGATGATGTTCGGCACCTCACTGCACACGCTGGTGCAGATGGTCGACAACCGGCTGGGCCTGACGCTGCTGCCGCAGATCGCGATCGATGCGGGCATATTGAACAACACCGATGTCGTGGCGCGCCCGCTGCTCGCAGACCATGCCTCGCGCGACATCGCGATCATCTGGCGCCGCAACAGCCCGCGCGCCGAGGAATTCCGCATGCTCGCTGACATCCTGCGGCGCGGCCATGCCGAGGGGAAATGCGCGGGTTGAAACGCGTTTCTCCCCTCCCGCTTGCGCGAGCGGAGAAAGCGGTCAATCCATGTGCTTGATACCGACGCGCAGATAGTCCCAGCCGGTGATCAGCGTCAGGATCGCTGCGGTCCATAGCGCGGCCAGGCCCAGTTGCTGCATCCATGGCTGGTCGGGAAAGCCGCCCGAGAAGATCAGCGTGCCCAGCGCGAGCAGCTGCAGCGTCGTCTTCCACTTGGCGAGCTGCGACACCGGCACCGAAACCTGCAATCCGGCGAGGAATTCGCGCAGGCCCGAAACGGTGATCTCGCGCAGCAGGATGATCAGCGCAGCGATGACGTGCAGCCCGTGGATATTGCCATTGGCGCAGAGAATCAGGATCACCGCCGCGACCATGATCTTGTCCGCAATCGGATCGAGGAAGATGCCGAGCCTGGAGACCGCGCCCTGGGCGCGTGCCAGATACCCGTCGAAATAGTCGGTAATGCCCATCAGGCAATAGACGACAAAGCCCATGAGATAGCCGGTCGCCCATTCGGGCCACCATAGCAGCGCGGCCAGCAAGGGCACGGTGACGATCCGCGAGAGCGTGAGGATGTTGGGCACGGTGAGCATAGGCTGTGCGCCTCATAACCGGATTATCCGACAATGGAAATGGCTTGACCGTCTGCCCCATGAACCCGATACGGCGGCCAAGGCTTTTCGTATCGCCGCTCGCCCGCACCGGGCAGGCCGGATGGCGGAGGGCCTTGCGGGCAAACCACCGAGGAACACTCAGCATGGCTTCAGCTGGCGCGCTTTTGAACAAGAGGCGCTTTCTCCCCCTGTTCGTGACCCAGCTGCTCGGCGCGTTCAACGACAATCTCTACAAGAACGCCATGGTTCTGTTCGTCGTGTACAGCGTGTACAACGACGAGACGGCGGAAACCTGGTTCAGCGCGATTGCGACCGCGATCTTCATCCTGCCGTTCTTCCTGCTGTCCGCGCTGGCCGGACAGCTTGCCGATACACGCGACAAGGCGGTGATCATCCGCATCGTCAAGTTCTGCGAGATCATCATCATGCTGGTCGGCGGAACCGGGCTATACATGGCCTGGGCGGGCACCGCGGTGCACACGGTCGCCATACCGCTGATGATGCTGGCGCTGTTCGCCATGGGCATTCATTCGACCTTTTTCGGGCCGATCAAATACGCCATTCTGCCGCAGCACCTGAATGACGAGGAAGTGCTCGGCGGGACCGGGCTGGTCGAGGCAGGAACCTATATCGCCATCCTGCTCGGCACCATCCTGGCGGGATGGATTCCGGTCGAGGTAGCGGGCGTCGCGGTCGTTCTTACCGCGATCATCGGATATTTCACTGGACGCCAGGTGCCGCCGGCCCCGCCGATGACCGAAGCGACCAAGCTCGATTTCAACTTCATCCGCGCTTCGATCGCGCTGATCAAGGCAACCACCCGGGTGCGCCGCGTGTTCCTGGCGATCGTCGCGATCAGCTTCTTCTGGACGATCGGCGCGGTGCTGTTCATCCAGTTCCCGCCGCTCGCCAAGAACGTGCTGACCGCAAGCAAGGAGGTCGCGAGCCTGTTTCTCGTGGTATTCTCGATCGGCGTCGCGATCGGATCGGTCGCGATCAACGCATTGCTCAAGGGCACCGTGTCGGCACGTTATTCGCCGGTATCGGTGATCGTCATGGGTCTGTTCGTCGTCGCGTTCTTCTTCGTCTGCCGTCAATGGGTGCCCGACGAGCCCGGATCGCTGTTCAGCGTGGGCGAGTTCGTCACCCATCCGATGGCGATCCCCTTGCTGCTCTCGCTTCTCGGCATTGCGGTCGCCGGCGGCATGTTCGTGGTGCCGCTCTATGCGTTTCTTACAACCACCGTGCACAAGAGCGAGGCGGCGCGCACGATTGCGGCGAACAATATCGTCAATTCAGGCGCGATGGTGATCGG
>Ga0233424_10001103_pt1 | contig 26295 bp, 21 predicted proteins | sample Watercolumn_Towu_FD_181011 | JGI IMG/M metagenome (GOLD analysis project Ga0233424, IMG submission 181011) | Freshwater microbial communities from Lake Towuti, South Sulawesi, Indonesia - Watercolumn_Towuti2014_125_MG | ecosystem: Environmental > Aquatic > Freshwater > Lake | place: Indonesia... | reverse complement strand
CCCCGCACCAGTCACCGAACAATGCCAGTCCGATACAACGACGAGCGGCTCGCCGACGTGCTCGACGCCGTGGGTCGCGAGCTTCGGCTCGGTGCTTCGCTTCATGCCGCGCTCGTCACCGCCATCGAGCGGCACTCAGCGAGCGAGTGGGAATGGCTGCGCGAGGCCGCACGAGGCGGGCACGACCTGCACGAAGTCATCACACAACGCATCGCGGCGCAGGGCGACGCCTTCTCGCTGCGCGTGATCGCCGCGGCAGCCGACGGCGGCGATGCGGTGCACGCCGTGGAGTCGGCGGCCCGCACGCTGCGTACCAACGCCGCCATCGCCGCCGACGCTCGCACGGCAGTCGCGCACACTGCCTCGTCGATCAGGGTGCTCACTTGGGTACCGATGGTGATCGCGCTGTGGCTCGTCTGGCGCGACACCGACGCGCGCACGTTCTATCTCTCGCGTGCCGGCGTGGTGTGCGTGGCGGCCGGGGCACTGCTGCAGTTCGTCGGACGACGGGCGGTGCGTCGCATGGCCCGCCACGCGACGCAGGTCGACGCCGAACTCCCCGACTTCGTCGATTTGGTGTCGGTGCACCTGCGCTCGGGCAAGCCCCCGGCGCTCGCGTTTCTTCACGCCAGCGATTCGGCGGCCGGCGACACGGGCGATGCGGCACGACAGGTGGCTAGTGCCGTCCGCAACGGAACACGATTCGTCGACGCGCTCGCGGAGGCCCGTGCGCGGTTCGGGTTGCGTGCCCAGACGCTGGTCGACGCGCTGGTCGACACCGAACGCGACGGCCTCCCACCGCGGGAGTTGTTCGAACGCCTGGCGTGCGACGCCAAAGACCAGCGTCGGCGCGAGGCCGAACGCCGGATTCGCGCACTCCCCGTGCGGCTCACTCTGCCGCTCGTCGGCTGCATCTTGCCCTCGTATCTGTTGCTCGCCGTCATTCCGCTCTTGGCGAGCCAGTTCTCTTCGGTCACTCTCGACCTGCACTGACTCAAGAAAGGAAACACCATGACACAGCCGACGAACAACGAGCATGCGCACTCGGCGCGACGCAGCCCGCGAAAGACGCGCACCGACGCCGGGCAAGCCACCACCGAATACGCGCTCGTGCTCATCGGTGCGGCCGTGATTGCCCTCCTCGTCGTGGCGTGGGCCACCGACGGCGGCGGTGCCGGACGCATCGGCGAGCTCTTCGAGAATGTGCTTTCGAACGTGATCGGTCGCAGCGAGTCGCTCGACGGGTGATGGGCCGGCATAGCGACCACGGGCAGGCCACCGTCGAGTTCGCGCTCATCCTGCCGCTCTTCGTGGCGGTGGTCGCGGCGATTCTCGACGTGACGATGATCGTGCGCGACCAGTTGCTCGTCGACGTGCTGGCTCGCGATGCCGCCCGCCGCGCGAGCCAGTCGACCACTGCCGACGAAGCACGCGACATCGTCGAAGACACCGTGTCGGCGGCGGCGCGGAGTGATGCTGAATGGCGCGTAGACATCGACGCCGACTCGATCGGGGTGAGTGTGAGCCTCGTGCCGCGCGCATCGTTGCTCGCGACGTCGGCGCGATGGCTCGGTGCGTCGCAACATGTCGTCGGCTCGGCGCGATTCGCGACGGAGTTCGAAATCGCCGAACAGTAGCGTCAGCGCCATGGCACCGCGCGAGACGATCTGGGTGTTCGGCGACCAACTCAACCGCGAAATCGGCGCGCTCGCTACGGCATCGCCCGCCACTCATCGGGTGCTTCTCGTGACTGCAGCCGACAAGATCGCGTCTCGACCGTGGCACCCCGCTCGCGTGTCGCTCATCACCCGCGCAATCGAGGCGTTCGCCGAAGAGTTGCGCACCGAGGGTTTCGAGGTCGACCATCAACATGCACCGTCGATGCGCGATGGTCTCGCGGCGCATCGGGAAGCGCACTCCCCCGAGCGTGTGACCGTGACCGAACCCAACTCGTACACTGCGCGGCGACTCGTCGCAGAACTCGGCTGCGAGTCGGTTCGCAGCAACCAGTTCCTTTGTCATGCCTCCGACTTCGAAGGCTGGGCCGACGGGCGAAAGTCGTTCAAGATGGAGGACTTCTACCGCTGGCAGCGGCGCCGGCTCGGCTACCTGATGGACGGCGAAGAGCCAGCGGGTGGTGAGTGGAATTACGACGAGCAGAACCGCGAGCGTCCGCCCAAGGACGGCCACGACCGCTGGCCCGTGCCCGTCGATGTGTGGGCGACCACGCGTGCCGGCGCGCTCGAGCGACTCGAATTTTTCGTCACTCGCGCACTCCCGATGTTCGGCCCGCACGAAGATGCGATGCTCTCCGCCAACTGGCACCTCGCGCATTCGGTTTTGTCGCCGTATCTCAACCTTGGCTTGCTCTTGCCGCACGAGGTGTGCGACCGCGTGCAAGCGGAGTTCCGCGCTGGTCGCGTGCCGATCAACTCCGCCGAAGGATTCATTCGACAGGTGATCGGGTGGCGCGAGTACGTCTGGAATCTCTATTGGCGTTGGATGCCGGAGTACGCGACGCTCAACTCACTCGGCGCAGATCTTGACTTGCCGCCGGTCTTCACCGGCTCGGCACAGACATCGATGAATTGCGTCGGCTCGATTCTGCGCGACCTGCAGGCGCGCGGCTGGGTGCACCATATTCCTCGTCTCATGGTGCTCGGCAACCTCGCCCTGATCGCAGGAGTGAACCCACAGCAGTTCACGCGCTGGATGTGGGACTCGTTCGTCGACGCGGCTGAGTGGGTGATGGTGCCCAACGTGATCGGCATGTCGCTGCACGCCGACGGCGGAAAGATGGCATCCAAGCCGTACGCCGCGGGCGGCGCCTACATCAGTCGCATGAGCGACTACTGCGGCGACTGCGAATACGACCGCGAGAAGAGGGTGGGTGACGACGCGTGTCCGTTCACGACGCTCTACTGGGATTTCCTGCTGCGGCACGCGGATCGCTTCGTGAAGAACCCGCGAATCGCGACCCAAGTACGCGGCGCCCAGAAACTGAAGGACGCCGCCGCCGTGCGCGAACGTGCCAAGCAAGTGCTCGGCAAGTTGCGTTCGGGCACGTTGTAGTCGCGCTGACCGCGCAGTGCGCGCGTCGGTCAGGTCAGCGACGGCGGGCGCGCTGCTGGGTGCGTTCGAGTGCGGCTTCTTCGGCAACGAGCCGTCGCATGCTCTCAAGACGGGCCCTGTCGAGGGTTCCATCGACTGTGCCGTCGGCAATCGCCGCCAGCACCGCGCAACCAGGTTCGTGCTCGTGCTTGCAATCGCGGAATCGACAGTGCTCCGCGAGGGCGAAGATGTCGGCGAATGCCCGCTCGATGCCGTGTCCGCTAGTCCACAGCCCAACGGCGCGAAGCCCGGGCGTGTCGATCAGCCACCCGTGTTCTGGGAGGGGAATGAGTTCGACCGCCGCCGTCGTGTGGCGCCCGCGTTGGTCAACGCGGCGCACGGCGCCGGTCTCCTGCGAACTGGTGCCCGTGAGGGCGTTGACGAGCGTCGACTTTCCGACTCCGCTGGCACCCAGCACCGCTGCGGTCACACCGTCGCTCACGAATCTGCGCAGTTCGTCGATTCCCTCGCCGGTCACGCTGCTCACGACGCACACGGCGACGCCGAGCGAGATTGCAGCCATCGTATCGCGCATCGCCGCAGCCTCGACCGTGTCGATGCCGTCGCTCTTGGTGAGCACCACGACCGGTCGTGCGCCCGAATCGAAAGCGAGCACGAGTTCGCGCTCGAGTCGGCGCTGGTTCGGCGGGGCGTCGAGCGCGTGCACGAGGAACACCACGTCGAGATTTGCGGCGATTCTTTGGGCCGTCGCACGGTCGTCGTCCGACGCGGCACGACGCACGAGGCATGAGTACGGCGGCACGATGCCGACGATTCGTTCGCAGTCCGCGGTGACCACGATCCAGTCCCCGACCGCCACGTCCGAACGAAGATTGCGCACGCGATGCTCCTCGAACGATTGCTGTTCCGACATTCGACCCACGTGCACACAGTGGAATGTGCTGAGACCGCGGTCGATTCGTCGTATTCGTCCGAGCAGTTGCTCGTCGTTGAACTTGATCGACTTGCGCATCGAACGATCGAGTGCATCGGACCATCCGAGTTCGCTCAAAGCGTTGCGCACTATGGCTCTCAGGGTAACGAGTTGCATTTCACTGCATCAGGTGCTTGACTGCCCGACTCGAATGTCTTACAACGGAATACTGCTGCATGTCGCGACCGCTCGTCATCGTTGAATCGCCGGCGAAGGCGAAGACCATCGCCAAGCTTCTCGGCAAGGACTTCGTCGTTGAGGCATCCGTCGGACACATCGCCGACCTGCCGAAGTCCGGGTTGCAAGTCGACGTAGAGAACGGCTTCACGCCGAACTACGAGATCACCGAGCGCGGTGCCAAGGTCATCCGCGAACTTAAAGCGCGATTGAAAGACGCATCAGAGTTGTATCTCGCGACCGACGAAGACCGTGAGGGCGAAGCGATCTCTTACCACTTGGTGGAGTACCTGAAGCCGAAGATTCCCGTGAAGCGAATGGTGTTCCACGAGATCACTCGCACGGCAATCGACGAAGCCGTGCGCAACACGCGCGATATCGACGAAGAGCTCGTCGACGCTGCCGAGGCGCGGCGCATCCTCGACCGGTTGTTCGGCTACACGCTCTCTCCCGTGCTGTGGCGCAAGATCAACCGTGGTCTGTCGGCAGGCCGCGTGCAGAGCCCGGCGATTCGTTTGGTCGTCGAGCGCGAACAAGAGCGAATGAGCTTCGTCGTCGCCGACTACTGGGATCTCGCGGCCGTCACGGCCACGACGCCGTCATTCAAGGCGACGCTGGCGATACTCAACGGCATGCGGGTGGCGAGCGGACGCGACTTCGACGAAAAAGGCATCGCCAAAGACGGTGTGGCGGTCGTGACCAAGGAGCGAGCCGAGGCGCTCGCCGCCGCGCTGACCGGCAGCGACCTCGCCGTGCGGTCGCTCGAAGAAAAGCCGTACCGCAAGTCGCCCAAAGCCCCGTTCATCACGAGTTCGCTGCAGCAAGAGGCCGGCAACAAGCTGCGCCTCAGTGCCGGCGAGGTGATGCGCATCGCCCAGGACTTGTACGAGTCGGGATACATCTCTTATATGCGCACCGACAACGTCGCGCTCTCCGACGAGGCGATCGCCGCGGTGCGCGGTGAAATCACCTCCTCCTACGGCGCCAAGTTCGCGCCTGAAGAGCCCCGCACCTACAAGTCGAAAGTAAAGAACGCTCAGGAGGCCCACGAGGCGATTCGTCCGACACTGCCGCTTCGCTCGCCCGACAGCCTGCGGGGCGAACTGAACCCGACCCAACTCAACGTCTACCGCCTCATCTGGCAACGCACGCTCGCCTCGCAGATGGGCGACGCCGCCGGCGTCACCTTGGTCGTGCGACTGGCCGCCACGGCAAACACCGGCGAGAAGGACGACTGCGAGTTCTCCGCGAGCGGCACCACGATCACCTTCCCGGGCTACCGCGCGGTGTACGAAGAAGTCGACGAGGACCGCAGCGAAGACGACGCGGAGGCCATGCTGCCGCGGCTCGCAGTCAGTGATCGCGTATCAGTCGCCGAGCTCACTGCCGTCGGCCACGCCACGACGCCGCCTGCGCGATACACCGAGCCGACCCTGGTGAAAAAACTCGAGGAACTCGGCATCGGGCGACCCTCGACGTACGCGAGCATCCTGAAGGTGATCGTCGATCGCGGATACGTGTGGAAGAAAGGGCAAGCCCTCGTGCCGAGCTGGACGGCGTTCGCCGTCGTGCGACTGCTCACCCAGCACTTCGCGAGCATCATCGACGACAAGTTCACCGCGCTGATCGAAGAGGATCTCGACGAGATTGCGCGCGGCGAGCGAGACCGCACCACGTGGCTGCGTGAGTTTTACTTCGGCAACGGCAAAGAACTCCCCGGCATCTTCCCTGTGACAGAGGCGGCGAAAGATTCGATTGACGCCCGCGAAATCAACGGGTTCGTCGTCGGTCGGCACCCCGCATCAGGCGACATGATCGAGGCGCGGCCGGGCAAGTTTGGTCCGTACGTGCGCTGCGGCGAGCGAACAGCAGGCATCCCCGAAGACCTGACGCCCGAAGATCTCACCGTCGAGAAGGCGCTCGAGTTGCTCGATGCGCCGAGCACCGACAAGCCGATCGGAATGCTCGACGGTCTCCCCGTGTACGTGAAGTCGGGTCGATTCGGACCGTACGTGCAGATGGGTGACCGTGGCAACGACGGCAATCCGGCACCGAAGACCGCCTCGCTCTTCCCCGACATGAAGCCCGCCGACGTGACGATGGAAGTCGCGCAGCGATTGCTGTCGCTGCCGCGAGTCGTCGGCAGCGACCCGGCCGACGGTGTCACCATCACCGCGCAGAACGGCAGATACGGCCCGTACATCACGAAAGGCAAAGAGAGCCGCTCGCTCGCGACCCACGAAGAGATCTTCTCGATCACCCTCGGGCAGGCGCTCGCTCTTCTCGCACAGCCGCGCAAGTTTGGTCGCCGTGGCACACCGAAGCCGCCGCTGCGTGACTTCGGCGCAGACCCCGTGACCGGAAAGCTTGTGATTGCCAGAGACGGCAAGTTCGGCACCTACGTGACCGACGGGGAGACGAATGCGAGCCTCACGCGCGGCGATCGACTCGAGCACATGAGCCCCGAGCGCGCATTCGAGTTGCTCGCCGCGCGACGCGCGAATCCACCCGAACCGAAGCAGAAATCGCGCGACACGAAGACAGAGCGTGAGGTTCCGGAGACAAAGCCCGAGCATAAAACGAGCAAACCGAAGAAGACGAGTACGCCGAAGAAAGCAGCCAAGCCAAAGAAATCCGAGAAGTCCGACGACTGAGTGCTTCGCACCCGCGCCCTAGCGTGAGGGCGGTGCCTGGTCGATACATCGCTTTCGAGGGCGTGGAGGGTTGCGGAAAATCCACCCACGTGCAACGCCTCGCTGCGCATCTCGGTGCGGTCGTCACGCGAGAACCAGGCGGCACGCCGATCGGCGCGACGCTGCGTGCGATCATGGCCGACCCGGCGAACACTCACTTGTCGCCGCGGGCCGAAGCATTGATGATGGCGGCCGACCGCGCCCAGCACCTTCGCGAACTCGTGTTGCCCGCGCTCGAGTCGGGGCGACACGTGGTGAGCGATCGCACGGTGTACTCGTCGCTCGCTTACCAGGGCTACGGTCGCGGTCTCGACGTCGCCGAGCTGCGACGCTTCAACGATTTCGCAATCGCCTCACGCTGGCCGGACCTCGTCGTGTATATACGTGTCGATCTGTCGGCAGTGCGCAAACGGCTCGCTAAGCGCAACCCCGACCGATTCGAGCGAGAAGACGACGAGTTCTTCGAGCGCGTGATGCACGGGTTCGAAGAACTTGCGAAAGCTGAACCGACGCGTTGGCTCGTGGTCGACGGAGCACCGCCGAAAGACGAGCTCGAACTCACCATTCGCCGCGGCGTGAAGGAGCGACTCGGGTTGTGAGCACGGTGTGGGATCTCGTCGTCGGCCAAGACGATGCCGTCGCCCGGCTGCGGTCGCTGGCACAACGCCCGACCCACGCCTATCTCTTCGTCGGACCTGACGGTGCCGGCAAAGAACTTGCCGCGCGCGCATTCGCCGCGCGGCTGGTCAGCGGCTCTGACGACGCCGAGTCGCGGGTCGCCGACCTCGTGATGCGCGGCGGATTCGTGGACGTGAGCGAGATCGTGCGCGAGGGTGCGGCAATCGACCGCGAAGAAGCCCAGGCGGTCGTGCAGGCGGCGGTGCTGACACCGAGCGAAGCCGACCTGCGCGTCGTGATCGTGCACGAGGTGCACCTGATGCGCGACGATACAGCTGCACGACTGTTGAAGACTTTCGAAGAGCCCAACGATCGGCTCATCTTCATCCTGCTCGCCGAACAACTGCTGCCAGCTCTGTCGACGATCGCGTCGCGCTGCGTGATCGTGCAGTTTCCGGCGCTGTCGTCGGAGGTCATCATCGAGCAACTCGTCGCCGACGGCACCAAGCGCACTGTCGCAGCGCGTGCGGCGCGCTCGGCGGGCGGCAGCCTCGAGCGGGCGAGAATTCTCGCGACCGACTCCGCGCTCGCCGAGCGTCAGGCGGCGTTCTCGGCGGTGCCCTACCAACTCGACGGCAGCGGAGCGGCGGTGGCCAAGGCGGTCGAAGCGGTGAATGTACTCGTCGAACGCGCGGCCGAGCCGTTGCTCGCCCAGCACGAGTCCGAACTCGAGGCCCTCGAACAACGAGTGAAGCTCGTCGGCGAGCGCGGCAGTGGCAGGCGCGTGCTCGCAGAGGCGCACAAGCGACAGCTGCGCAAGTTCAAGACCGACGAGTTGCGCGAAGGTCTCGCCCTAGTGGCTGCCGAGTACCACAAGGTGGTCGTCAGCCTGCAAGATGGAGTCGACCCAGCCATCTACGAGCGTGCGATGCACGACGTGTTCGACGCCATCTCTGCGATGTCACTCAACGTGAACGAGACGTTGCTGCTGCACGCACTCTTTGCCAAGTGCCCGTCGCTGCACATGATCGCCGGGCACCGCGACCTTATCGAGGCGTGAGGTGAAAGTCGGCATTCTCGTCGTCGCGTACGAAGCGGAGACGACCCTCGAGTCGGTGCTCAACCGAATACCGGAGACATTTCGTGCCTCAATCCACTCGATTCTCGTGTGCGACGACGCCAGCAGCGACGACACGTATCAAGTGGGAATGCGCGTGAAGCAAGCGCGCCCCGACTTGCCGTTGCAGGTGTTGCGACGCCCGGTGAACCTCGGCTACGGCGGCAACCAGAAGGCCGGCTACCGCTGGATGATCGACAACGGGCTCGACGTGGTCGTGCTGCTGCACGGCGACGGACAATACGCACCCGAGTTCCTGCCGCAGATGGTGGCACCGATCCTCGATGGTCGAGCCGATGTGGTGTTCGGATCGCGGATGCTCGAGCGAGGTGCGGCGCTGCGCGGCGGCATGCCGAAGTACAAGTTCGTTGGCAACAGGATTCTCACGTTTCTCCAGAATCGACTCGCGGGTGTGCGACTCAGCGAGTGGCACAGCGGTTATCGCGCCTACTCGATTGCCGCGCTTGCGGGCGTCGGATTCGAGCTCAACGCCGACTATTACGACTTCGATACGCAGATCATCCTGCAGATGACCGAGGCACGACGGCGCATCGTCGAGATTCCGATTCCGACGTTCTACGGCGACGAACTCTCGCGAGTCAACGGAGTTCGCTACGGATGGCGTATTCTCAGGCACACCTTGCGATGGCGACTCTCGCGCTGATACCACGACTCGCCTCGCGCGCTGCGGCCAACGAGAACAAGTTGCTGTTCGGAGTGGCGGTAATTGGTGCGATGCTCGGCGTCATCGCGAATCGTCGTGGCATCGGCATCAGTTGGGACTCCACCGACTACATCTCGGTCGGACTCAGCATGTCGGAGGGCCGCGGAGTACTCGATGTCACCGGAAAACCGATGGTGATCCGGCCGCCGGGGCTCTCGTTGTTCGTAGCCGCTGGCGACCGGCTGGGTGTATCGCCGAGTCTCGCGCTCGTGATCGTGAATGCCGTGTCGATGGCGATCGTCGTGTGGTGCACACACCGCTTGCTCGTGCGCACGGCGGCGAGGCATGTCGCCGTGTGGATTGGGGTGGCGCTCGTGGCTGTGAGCCCGTCAATGCTCGACATCTTTTCGATGGCGTGGTCAGAGCCGCCGTTCATCGCGCTGATACTCGTCGCCCTGCTCATCGCCACGCGCGAACGCGAGTGGCCCTGGGAATTCGTTCTTGCGGCGACCTTCACCTCGATGTTCTTCGTGCGCTACACGGGGCCGTTCTATGCCGCACCGATTGCCCTCGTGGCGGCCGTGGTGCAGGTGCGCAAGTCGGGATTGCTGCTTGCATTCTTGCGGGTCGGCACGGTGCTCGCTGTGTCGCTCGTTGCCCCGTGGTTGTGGCTGATGCGCAACAAAGAGTTGTCGGGCTATTTGACGGGCTACCGCGTCGCGGGTGGCGGAACCCTGCTCGACCCGTTCAAGACGTTCACCGCGACCGTCGGCAGTTGGCTCGTTGGTCGCGCGCCGCTGCAGGGCAACGGCGGCATCTACCTGAACTGGAACGACTATTCGGCGCTGATGCAAGTTGGCGGAGTCATAATTTGGCTTGCGGTCGCCGCGGTGATCGTGGCGTACTTCGCGCGCGCGAGTCGTCATCCTCGCGAGGCGACGATCGTGTTGAGTGCCTGCCTGTGGCTCGTCGTTTTCTACGGAGGATTCTCGGCCTACCGATTCGTGTATGACGAGATGGGTCCGCTCGACTCTCGAATGATGAGCGGACTGTACGTGCCGATGGTGATTCTTCTCGTCGTCGGAATCGATCGCATCACCGCGCAGACTTCGCCTGTAGCACTGCGCATCGCCCGCGTTGCCGCAACAGTTGCGCTCGTCGTTGTCACGTGGCACTCGGCGACGAGCGTTCGCGATGCCGTGCGCTACGGCGACGAAGGCCGTCACTGGGGTTCGCTCACCCACAAATTGGCTCCGATTCATCTTTTTGCGCGCGGTCTGCCCGACGACGCAGCTCTCTTCAGCAACGAACCACAAAGTCTTTTTGCCGGCTCGTACCGCTGGCCGATTCGAAATCAATACATGACGGCCGAGCCGGCGTTAGTTCCCTGCGGGAAGCGGTATTTCTTTTGGTACAACACGACGTTCCTGCCCGACGGCAAGCCCGTCGGCGGCACTGTCGTCTTCTCAGACTCAACCGGCGAGGTGATCGACCTCGGCACGTGCGACATAGATATCGGCGTCTACTGGCCGTGAGTCGAGCGGTAGCGTGGTGAGCCGCGCCCGAGTGGCTCAGTGGTAGAGCAACGCACTCGTAATGCGTAGGTCGCGGGTTCGATTCCCGCCTCGGGCTCCAGCGCATGGCTGCACGGGTGCCGTGCGTACGCTTTTTTCCTACGCTCGGAGAGATGTGTATAACCGCTCTCAGTCATTGACTTTCCGCTGCAGATTTAGGCTTATCTCACGTCTGGCTCTTTGACAGCCGCTCGCACACATTCTTTGGACACCGAAAGTTCGTCATTGCGACCGGCGGTCGTGGCCGTCTTCACCAATGGTGGGAGTACCTTCACCACAAGCATCTGCTCTATTCGCAGCCGCCAATGCGGAGACTTATTGTGCGACCAGGATTCAACTCTAATCGCACACTACGCACCAAATGCAACTTTCAGCGCACGAGTGATTCTGGACATCACGTTCTCAATGCCGACTGACCGATGTATCAGTCAACAACACGCGGCTGCCAACGGCGCCAATCCTCGTTATGACCTGTATCTCTAAATTGTCTTGTGCTCTATTTGATGTTTGAAACAGTCATAGGTTTCAAACTTGATCTTCCCACCAGATCCCAGGAGTATCAAGTACCATCCCGACCAAAACTACTTAGTCAGGTGAGAGTGCCGACTTATCCGGAGTGCGGTAGTCTCGCGCCACGGTAGTTTGTGGTGAAGCGTCTCTGGTTTTTGCTCCTACGAGCCGAGCGACTCAGTCGAATACATCGATGGCATTTTTTCTTTCGATACGTTCCAGGTGCGGTAATTCGACGCTATGTCTCGCAAGAGAGTCTGCTCACTAGGTTTCTTGCCCAGCGTTCCATCACACATCTGCAAGCTAAATTATCGCTGACTTCTCGACCGAGAGCCGCTACCAATCAGGATGACCTGGAGTTCAATCAAAAATATGAGGCTGCAGAACGATCAAATTCGTTCTCCGAATTCGCCCGGCAGAACATCAACACCTCACGACTGTCACCACGTCAACTTGAACTACTGAGTCATGTATATTTCAGTTCGGGAGCCTTCGGCGCAGGAACTCGCGTTCTCGAACAAGCAAGGTCTGTTCGCCTCGCGAATCAACACTCTGAGTTGTCACCTCGTATTGCGCTGCTAGGTCTCCACTGGACGAATGCATTGGGACACCTATTAAACATTGAGCGCTTCCAACAACTTTGCAAGGCTGGTGAGTTGCCGTACGACCGGATTGTCGTACTCACTCAGCAGTTCCCGATTCCAAACCGAACATTCCTTCTGAGACTCGGCGAATCAACACCAAATTTAGAAGTGGTGGAGGTCAATGCCGTGACGGCGGTCTCTCGTGCACTAGAAGCCTTCGCGCTTCACCCCAGTCTCGTGCGCGATCGGTGTGGAAACCTCCTCGATGCTCACGCACTTTGGGATCGAGCTGCGTGGATGACCGATGAATCGCCCGAAACCTCAACACGGCTCATGACTGAGGAGATCAAGCAGCGCGGTGATGAGACACTTGGGAAGTGGGGTATTGGGACACAGGACGAAGTTGTCTGCTTGCACGTTCGGTCTGGTTCTAGTGGAGCAGGTCGAGGCTTAGCCAACTCAGATGTCATGACCTACATCCCAGCCATCAAGAAGATCTTGGCTGGTGGACGTCAGGTGATCAGGATGGGTGACCCATCAATGCCGAAGCTTCCCGCAATTGATGGTCTTGTCGATTTGGCTCACTCAGCGGAGAAGAGCCCATGGTTGGACTTTTACCTATGGTGTCGCCCACGGTTTGCAATCGGTACCTGTTCGGGAGGGAGTGAGGCTTTCCCAATCTTTGGAATCCCAACGGTCTACACCAATACAACCGGGGTCGCGAGATACCCATTTGCTCGGAGGAGTTTTATCTTGCCGAAGCTCTTCAGGCGACCGCAGTCGCGTCTTCCGATGCCATTGAGTGAGTTCGTAGCCTCACCGTTTGGCCGTTCGGATGCTCTCACACACAAGAGCTTTGGAGGAGTGGAAATCATCGACAACACTCCTGATGACATATTGGCCGCCGTCAACGAGATGGAAAATCTCCTCATAAGCACAGATAGTATTGTCCCGAAGACAGCAGCCCAAATGCTTCTGATGGAAATCCGTGAGAGTTTGGGGCGTTCAGAGCGATCTGTGCTCTCACGGAGCTTCATAGACGCACACCCTTACTTGATTGCGTAACCACTAAATATCCGGTCCAGCAACTCTCTCTTGCCCCTCAATCAGGCGCGAAGACCCGTGAAGAGCGTGATCATTCGCTACAGAGTGACAGTTAGCCCAGTTTCCAGCGCACCTCGACGGTCACCGTCACCTCTTGCGTTCCGAGATCGACCTGCGTCGCCGCACCCTCGGCCATCGCGTCCGATGACTTGGCGGCGACCACGTTGGTGGGGGCGCTGATCTCCGTCAGATACACGATGTCGCCGAGCTCGACGCCGAGCAACTCGGCGTAGGCCTCCGCCTTCGCGCGGGCTTTCGCCACCGCGTCTTCGCGTGCTGCTTCGGCGCCGGCCGTCGCATCTTCGACGACCGGGTACGTGGAGTTCACCGATACGTTCACGCCACCCTTGGCAATCACCGCATCAATCACTGCACCGGCATTCGCCGCGTCGCGCACGAGCACGTCGAACATTTGCGTGGCTCGGTAACCGACGATCTTCTGGCCCTCTGCCTCGGTGTAGGTGTACTCGGGGCTCACCGAGAGACCCTGCGTGGCGAAGTCAGCCTCGTCGATTTTCATGCCAAGAAGCGTCTGACGCACTACGTCGGCGCTCGCCGACGCCTGCGCGAGCGCGACATCGTTCGTCTCTGCGAGCACGCTCACGGCGAGTGAAATTTGTACGGCATCGGGAACGACGTCGGCGGTGCCAGTCGCCTGCACGGTGATGCCTTGCGTGACTCCGTTCTCGCCGATATTGACGGTTTCGCCGCAGGCAGAAAGCGCAATCGCACTCGCCACCAACACGACCATCGTTCGTATCTTTCGCATGCGGTCACGCTACCCAAGTAGCATGCAGGCAATGTTCGCGGCTGTTCCTTGGCACTGGTGGCTCGGCGCAGGATTGTTGCTCGCCGGAGTCGGCGCGGTGGTCGCACTCGTGGCCGGTTACCTCGGCACCGTCGAAGCAAAGAAGCATCCTTCGCGCGCGCAACGACGCGCACAACACGACGCCCTATAGCGGGCGCGCACAATGAGCGCCCTGCGCGAGCGGTTGTTCACCTCGGTGCTCGCATCGGGGCTCGCGGCCAGGTCGAACTTCCCTCTCGAGGCACGCCTGCACTGCGCGGTGTCGGGGGGCGCCGACTCGCTGGCCTTGCTTTTGCTCGCCTGTCGCACCGAGACGCCGGTGACCGCGTGGCACGTCGACCACTCGCTGCGCCACGACTCGTCTCGTGAAGCGGACTTCGTGGCCGAAGTAGCCAGCGAGCTCGACACGCAGTTCGAGTCGCGCACGGTGCGAGTCGAGCCTGGTGCGAACCTCGAAGCACGCGCCCGTGCAGCCCGATACGGCGCGCTACCTGCCGAAGTGTTGACCGGGCACACCGCCGACGACCAGGCAGAGACCGTGCTCATCAACCTCTTGCGCGGATCAGGCACCGCAGGACTCGCGGGCATGCGCCGCGAACGCAGACCGCTCCTGCGCTTGCGCCGTCAAGAGACTGCGATGCTGTGCGCCGAACTCGGTCTTGTGCCGCTTCGCGACCCGATGAACGAAGACGATCGCTTTCAGCGGGTGAGGGTGCGCCATGAACTCATCGGGCTTCTCGACGACATCGCCAAGCGCGATGTCGTCGAAGTGCTCGTGCGCCAGGCGGATGTGATGCGCGACGACGACGACCTGCTCGAAGAACTTGCGGCAATGATCGACGTCGAGGACGCAAAGGCGTTGACGACTGCGCCGGTCGCGCTCGCGCGCCGCGCCGTGCGGCAGTGGCTCGCGAATCCGCTGCCGCCGGATGCGGCCACCGTCGAGCGCGTGCTCGCCGTCGCACGCGGTGATGCGACAGCGTGCGAAATCGGCAACGGTCGCGAGGTGCGCCGCAGTCACCAGCGACTCGGAATCCGCCAGAACCGCGTGCGGTAACATCGTCACCCGATGTCACAGAAACTTCGCGGCAAGTGGGCGCTCGGCATCCAACCGCGCGACCTGATCTGGATCATCAAGGACAAGCTCGCGATCTGCGAGCGCCCCGGCGGATACGGCGCGAGCCACCGCAAGGTTCGTCGGCAGGAAGAGGTCATCTGGTTGCGCGAGAACGACTTCCACTGCATCGTGAACGTGAGCGGGGCTCCGCACAATCTGCAGACCTACGAGGAAGTCGGCGTGCCCTACAAGCACATCGCTTTGCTCACGAGCGACGACATCGACGAGTGGTGCCGACGATTCTTTGCCGAGTTGAATGCGCTGCTCTCGGCGGGCAACCGCGTGGTCGTTCACGCCGAAGAAGTCGGCGACCAGCTCGTCAGCGTGATGGGCACGTATCTTCGTTGGCTCGGGGTCGTCGAGCAGCCGACCGAAGCAGTGACGCTCATCGAGCGGTTGACGAATCGCGCGCTCGAGCCCGCGTCGCGCGCGCTCATCTTCCGCGCCCACGAGCTGCGCGGCTGAACGAACTCGTTCACGACGGCACACCCTTGTGTGTGCGCACGTGCCACTCGGTAATCTGACAACCGTGGGAGAACAACGACTCCTCGTGATCGGAGTCGGCAGCGAATTGGGTTCGTTGACGACGACACTGCTCGAGGCCGACGCGCGGTTCACGGACATCGTCGGCATCGATGTGCACCCGCCGCGACGGCGCCTGCGGCGCACCGAGTACCTGCGCGTGGAGCACGCCGATACTTCCGAGTTCGTGCGACGAGTCGTCGGCCATCGCCCTGATGTGATCGTGCACCTCGGCGTGTGGGAGCCTCACGCCAGGCTCGGCACCGACGCCGCACGAATCGCAACCGGCGCCTACGCGCGCGGCTTGTGCGAAGCCCTCGTGCGGCTCGACGGACTGTCGCGCTTGGTCGTGCGCTCGGGCATCGAGGTCTACGGTGCGCCGCCGCAAGACATACCGAATGCTGCGCCAAACGAGTCGGCGGTCGTCTCGCCGACTTCGACCTACGGCCACATGCTCGCCTCGCTCGAGGCGATGGTCGCCGACTCCGCGCCGGCGACCGCGACGGTGACCACACTGCGACTCGCGCCAGTCATTGGTGCGCACGTACCCAGCCCGCTCGGACGCCTGTTTCGACTCCCCGTCGTGCCGATCGATCCACTGTCGCGCGCAACCTTCCAAGTCGTCGCCGACGACGACGCAGCGCGCGCGGTGGTGCACGCGGCCACCCACGGACACCACGGTGCGGTGAACGTAGCGGCAGTCGATGCGATCACCGTCGCGTCAGCGATGCGCCTCGGGCGCCGACTCGTGGCACCCGTCTTGCCGCAGGCGTGGCTGCTCGCGGCATCGCTCACCATGCTCGCGGGCGCGCCGCTGCCCGACCACGTTCGCGAACTGCTGCGCCACGGCCGCAACGCGTCGACACAGGTGCACGACATCGGATACCAACCGATGCACACGACGAGCGACGTGATCGCACGGCTCTACTCCTGGCCGTCGGTCGTTCGCATCGCCCCGAATCATCCGACTGAACGAGTGGCCTGATGCCCTGGATCCATCGACCCGACGGCACGCGAATCCACTCGCAAGTCACCGGGCGCAACGACGCACCGCCCGTGCTCCTCATCCAAGGCCTCGGCACGAACAAGAACGGCTGGACGATGCAGCGCATCGCGATGGCGACGAAGTTCCGCACGATCGCAATGGACAACCGCGGGGCTGGGCGCAGCACGCTGCCCTCGCAACCGTTCACTCTCGAAGAGATGGCGGATGATGCGGCCGCGGTGCTCGACCACTACGGAGTGAATGATGCCCACATCGTCGGTGCCTCGATGGGCGGCGCGATCGCCCAGGTACTCGGCGTCAAGTATCCCGATCGAGTGCGTTCGCTCACGCTCGCTTGCACCGCCTGCCGCAACCAACCGTGGCGCGCCGAGCTACTGCGACATTGGGCCGATACGGCGAACGCGCGCGGGTTGCGCCAATGGGCCGACGAGAGCGCCCGTTGGTTGGTGGGCCCACGCTCCTTCCGCCGACTCGCACCCGCGATTGGTTGGCTCGGGCCGTTCGCCATGTTCAGGCCGTCCCAGGGATTCAGCGCGCAAGTGGATGCCATCCTCGGCACCGACGACACACTCATCACCGAGTTGGGACGCATCACCGCGCCGACTCTGGTGATCGTCGGGAACCAGGACATCCTCACGCCGCGCAGCGACAGCGAAGAGATTGCCGAACGGATTCCGCAGGCGGAGCTGGTGGTGATCTCGGGTGCCGCGCACGGCCTCATGGTCGAGCACGCGACCACGTTCAATTCTGTGGTGATCGATTTCATCAGCCGTGCCGAGCGGGCCGCGAGGTCGTTGGCGCAGGCCGGCTGACGCATCGATGCGCGTCGTCGTAGTCGGAGCAGGGCTCGCCGGGCTCGTCGCCGCGCGAGAGATCAAGAGTGCAGGCCACGAAGTGGTGGTCTTGGACAAGTCGAGATCGAGCGGTGGTCGTTGCGCGACGAGACGCATCGGCGACGCGATTCTCGACCACGGCGCACAGTTTTTCACGGTGCGCAGCGACGACTTCGCGCGCATCAACGACGCATGGCTGCGCGACGACGTCACGCGCGAGTGGTGCCGCGGCTTCGGCGCGGGTGACGGCCACCCTCGCTATTGCGGCACGCGAGGAATGACCAGCATCAGCAAGCACCTCGCGGCGGGGCTCGATGTGCGCTACGGGCAGATGGCGTTCAACATCGTGCGGTCGGACATTCGATGGCGCGTGCATCTCGACGGCGCGACGCATCACGATGCCGACCGCGTGGTCGTCACCTGCCCGGTGCCGCAGTCGATGGCACTACTCGTGAATGCCGGGTTGTCCGTGCCCGACGCCATCCGCACCATCGAGTACGACAAGACCATCGCGGCGCTGGTCGTGATCGACGGAGACAGCGCTGTGCCAGAACCAGGCGGCGTGCAAGACGCCGACGCGACATTTTCGTTCGTGGCCGACAACAGACGCAAAGGCGTGAGCCCGCTCGCTGCTCTCACCCTGCACTGCAATGCTGCATTCAGCGAGGCGAAATGGTGGGCAGACCCGGCGGTGATGCACGCCGAGGTGATGGAGCGTGCGCGGGCATGGATCGGTTCGGCGTGCGTCGTCGAGCACCAGCCGAAACGCTGGCGCATGGCGACTCCGCGGACCACGTGGCCGGAGCGCTGTTGGTCGTCGGACGGAATCGTGCTCGCCGGCGACGCCTTCGGTGGGCCGCGGGTCGAAGGTGCCGTGCTCTCAGGTTTGGCAGCCGCAAAGCGCGTGCTGGAATAGCACCGCCACGAGCGTGGTGCTCGCGAGTGGTTCGCTGATCAGAAGTCGACGAGCGATTCGAGCAACGCGCGAGGCGCGCGGCGAAGAGCCTCGGTGGCCGGGCTCTGCGGAAGTTTGTCGCACTCCGCCTCGGCGATCGCCGCATAGTTTCGCGCAGAATCGAGTGCGCTCGACAGCCCGCTACCGCTGCGCACAATCTTCAACGCCTTAATGCGCTCTTTTGCCGTGAGCGGCGAGCCGAGCATGTCGAAGAGCTCGCGCGACTCCGCGGTGGCGCTGGCGAGCGTGAGCAGAACGGGCAGCGTGTACACGCCTTCTTCGAGGTCGTGCCCCGCCGGCTTGCCGAGTTGCTCGTCGGTCGCGACGATGTCGAGCACGTCATCCACTATTTGGAAGACCATGCCGTAGGCATCGGCGACGTTGGTGATGGTGTCGGTGACCGCGCGGTCGTGCCCGACCAAGAGCGAGCCGATGCGCGCCGAGGCGGAAAACAACGACGCCGTCTTGCCCTCGATGCTCACGAGATACGACGGCACCGTGCGATTGCGGTCGTAGGTGTGGCGGAGCTCTTCGATTTGGCCCTCGCACAAACGGCCGATGGTGCGCGCGAGGAGCCCGGCAATTTCGCTTCCGAGCGACGCTGCGATCTCCGAGGCCCGCGCCAGCAGAAAATCGCCGGCGACGATCGCCTGCAGGTTGCCCCACTTGGCGTTCACCGTCTCGACACCGCGGCGCGTGGTGCTCTCGTCCATCACATCGTCGTGGTACAGCGAGCCGAGGTGCACAAGTTCGCACGAAATCGCACCTCGAATCACCGTGTCGGGAACCGCGGAGGTGCGACCCACTTGTGCCGCGGCGACGGCGAGCACCGGACGCAGCCGCTTGCCGCCCGCCACGATGAGATGCGAAGCGATTTCGGTGAGATACGTGTCGGGAGTTCGTACCGCATCGCTCAATGCCGCGTCGATGCGCTCGCGGTCGCCCGACATGAGCGGCAGGTCGAGCAACGGCGACGCACGATTCACCCCGTCAGGCTATGCGCAGCCCGGCTCAACACGCCGCATGCAGGCGGCGCATCGAACCCGCGGCCGACTGACACTCGTCACAACGCGATGTCTTCGTGCGTATCCAGATTGCGACTCGTATCACGAGCACGTCAGCGACCAGCGTCGCTCGGCGGGGATACACTTTCCGATACGACCGCGCGTCGTATTCATCCACCAAGGCGGTAGCAGCAGTGTTCGAACGTTTCACCGACAGGGCCCGCCGGGTCGTCGTGTTGGCACAAGAAGAAGCGCGCCTGCTCAACCACTCTTACATCGGCACCGAGCACATCCTGCTCGGGCTCATCCACGAGGGCGAAGGAGTGGCGGCCAAGGCCCTCGAGTCGCTGAACATCTCGCTCGAAGCCGTCCGCGCGCAGGTGGAAGAAATTATCGGTCAGGGCGGCTCGTCGCCGTCGGGCCACATTCCGTTCACCCCGCGCGCGAAGAAGGTGCTCGAGTTGTCGTTGCGCGAGGCACTGCAACTGGGCCACAACTACATCGGCACCGAGCACATCCTGCTCGGGCTCATCCGCGAAGGTGAAGGAGTGGCGGCCCAGGTGCTCGTCAAGCTCGGCGCTGATCTCTCGCGCGTGCGCCAGCAAGTCATCCAGTTGTTGAGCGGCTACGAGGGTTCGGGCGGCGAAGGCAAGGGCGAGCCGGTCGGCGCGAAAGAGACGCCGAGCGAAAAAGGCGGCAGCCAGATTCTCGACCAGTTCGGACGCAACCTCACGCAACTCGCGCGCGACAAGAAACTCGACCCGGTCATCGGTCGCCAGCGCGAGACGGAACGCGTGATGCAGATCCTCTCGCGGCGCACCAAGAACAATCCGGTGCTCATCGGCGAGCCGGGCGTCGGCAAGACCGCCATCGTCGAGGGACTCGCCCAGCGCATCGTCGCCAACGACGTGCCCGAGACGCTGACGAACAGGCAGCTCTACACCCTCGACCTCGGCGCGCTCGTGGCGGGAAGCCGATACCGCGGCGACTTCGAAGAGCGCCTGAAGAAGGTGCTGAAAGAAATCCGCACGCGCGGCGACATCATCTTGTTCATCGACGAGATTCACACGCTCGTCGGCGCCGGCGCTGCAGAAGGTGCCATCGACGCCGCATCGATCTTGAAGCCGATGCTCGCGCGCGGCGAACTGCAGACCATCGGTGCCACCACGCTGGATGAGTACCGCAAGCACTTCGAGAAAGATGCCGCGCTCGAGCGACGCTTCCAGCCGGTGAAAGTCGACGAGCCGTCGGTGGCGCACACCATAGAAATCCTGAAAGGCATCCGCGACAAGTACGAGAGCCACCACCGAGTCACCATCACCGACCAGGCGCTCGTCGCCGCGGCGAACATGGCCGACCGCTACATCTCCGACCGTCATCTTCCCGACAAGGCGATCGACTTGATCGACGAAGCCGGTAGCCGTCTGCGCATCAGGCGCATGAAGACGCCGCCCGACCTGAAGGAAATCGAGAACAAGATCAAAGAAGTGCAGACGGCGAAGAAGAAGGCCGTCGATGAACAGCGCTTCGAAGAAGCCGGGCGCCTGCGCGACCAAGAGCGCTCGCTACTCGAGGAGCGCGCGCAAAAAGAAGCCGACGTGAAGGCCCAAGGCATCAACCTCTACGACGAGGTGAACGAAGAGGCAATCGCCGACGTGCTGAGTGTGTGGACCGGCATCCCCGTCTACAAACTCACCGAAGAAGAGACCGCGAAGCTGCTCAACATGGAGGCCGAGCTGCACAAGCGCATCATCGGACAAGAGGACGCGATCAAGGCCGTCAGCCAGAGCATCCGCCGCACACGCGCGGGCCTCAAAGACCCGAAGCGGCCGAGCGGTTCGTTCATTTTCCTCGGCCCGACCGGCGTCGGCAAGACCGAACTCGCCAAGACCCTCGCCGAGTTCCTCTTCGGCGACGAAGACGCGCTGATCTCGCTCGACATGAGCGAATACATGGAGAAGCACACCGTGAGCCGCCTCGTCGGCTCACCCCCGGGATACGTCGGATACGACGAGGGCGGCCAGTTGACCGAGGCGGTGCGCCGCAAGCCGTTCTCCGTCGTGTTGTTCGACGAAATCGAGAAGGCGCACGCTGACGTGTTCAACACGCTGCTGCAGATCCTCGAAGAAGGTCGCCTCACCGACGCGCAGGGCCGCACCACCGACTTCCGTAACACGGTCATCATCATGACCTCCAACCTCGGCACACAAGACCTGCGCAAGGCCAACGTCGGCTTCGGCAAGAACGACGAGGCGATGTCGTACGCCCGTATGCGCGACAAGGTGAACGACGCACTGAAGGTGCACTTCCGCCCCGAGTTCCTGAACCGCGTCGACGAAGTGATCGTGTTCCACGAGCTCACGATGGCCGAAGTGATTGCGATGGTCGACCTGATGAGCAAGCGCCTCGTCAGCCAGCTGGAGGGCTTGGGCCTCGGTCTCGAGCTCACGCAGCCGGCGAAAGAACTGCTCGCTCGCGAGGGCTACGACCCGCAGCTTGGCGCGCGCCCGTTGCGCCGCGCGCTGCAACGCCTGATCGAAGACCCGCTGTCAGAGCAACTGTTGAACAAGCAGTTCGTCGCCGGCGAGATCGTGGTGGTCGGCATCGAAGACGACCCGGAGCAGCCGGGCGACCAACGCTTCACGTTCAAGGCCGTCGAAGGTTTCAAGCCGCCGGTCGGCGTCGATCTCGCCGGGGCGGGCGAAGGCGGCCACGCCGCCGGCGAGTGACTAACTCGCGCGGCTCGCTTCGCCGGGCCGCTCGGCTGGTTCTTCCCGGAGTCGCGTTCGTCTCGTTGACGGCGTGTCGTGTCGATCTTGCCACCACCATCAACGTCGCTGAGAACGGCAGCGGTGCGATCACGGTGGTCGCAAAAGCCGACGCTGCGGCACTGCGCGCGGCACCCGAGCTGCCCGAGGCGCTGAATCTCGACGACCTGCGGGCCGCTGGCTGGGAGGTCACTGTGCAAGATCCGACCGTGCAAGACCCGACCACAGACGGAAGCCTGTCGGTCACGGCGCGGCGCGAATTCGCCACCGTCGACGAAGCCACGATGTTCCTCTCCCAACTCTCGGGTGAGAACGGACCGCTGCGCGAGATGTCAATCGTGCGCACGGGCGGAGTCAACGACTCCACATACACGTTCTCAGCACAAGGCGGTCTGCGCGACGGCCTCGCCGGCTTCGCCGATGCCGAGGCGCTCGTGTCGCTCGGCGGGGCGCCGTTTGCCGAGTCGCTCGCCGCTCGTGGAATGACACTCGCCGACGTGCTCGGAATGTCGTTGTCGCTCACGATGCCGGGCGAGCCGGTCGACACCAACGGCACGGCTGCGGCGCGGACCGATGACGACTTGACGACCACGATCACCTGGACGATTCCCGTCGATGTGGCCGACGCCCCGCTCGCTGCCACGACGCGTGCTCGAGACGTGTCGGCACTGGTCTCCGGAGTTATCGCGCGAGTGTTCCTTATCGCGATGATCCTGTTCATCGCCGCAGTATTCGTGTACGTCGCGACGGTCATACAACGGCGTAGCCGCAGCGCACCCGGCTCGTAGAGTTGGCGCGTGCCGCGCCTGCGTACCGTCTATATCTGCTCGGACTGCGGAGCACAACACCCGAAATGGAACGGTCAATGTGCAACCTGCGGCGCGTGGAACACGCTGGTCGAAGACGTGGTGGGTGCCTATGTGCCCGCAGTGTCAAAGACCGTCGCGGTCAGTCGTGCGCTGAATTCGGCGAGTGAACCACTGGCGCTCTCGAGCGTCGCGCACGATGCTGCTGCGGCTGAATCCACGGGCATTGCGGAATTTGATCGGGTGCTCGACGGTGGACTCGTCGCCGGGTCAGTCACGCTGGTGAGCGGCGAGCCGGGTATCGGCAAGTCGACGTTGCTGATGCAGATCGCCGCATCTTGGGGCGGACGCACGTTGTACGTGAGCGCCGAAGAGAGCGCGCAACAGGTGCGCCTGCGTGCCGAGCGGCTCGGGTGCGCGGATGAGAACACTTATCTCGTCTCTGCGATGTCGCTCGCTGACATCATCGCGGCAGTCGACAAGGTGAAGCCGTCGCTCGTGGTCGTCGACAGCGTGCAGACGATCGCCGACGAAACCATCGAGTCTGCTCCGGGCTCGGTCACCCAAGTGCGTGAGTGCGCTTTCAGGCTCGTGCAGGAAGCGAAGGCTCGTTCGATCGCCGTCATCCTCGTCGGGCACGTCACCAAAGACGGCAACATCGCAGGGCCGCGACTGCTTGAGCACGTCGTCGACACGGTGATTTCATTCGAAGGCGACCGTCTGCATCCGTTGCGCATGGTTCGCACCATGAAGCACCGCTTCGGTACCACCAACGAACTCGGACTGTTCGAGATGACCGAACGCGGCCTCGTCGGCGTGCCTGACGCGAGCAACATGCTGCTCGCCGACCGCCAGCACGGGATCGCGGGCTCGGTGGTCGTGCCGACCATCGACGGCCAACGGCCGCTGCTCGTCGAAGTGCAGGCACTCACCACCAAAGTGACCACGGGGGTCACACCGAGACGCAGCGCGCAAGGCATCGAGTCTTCGCGTCTGGCGATGCTGCTCGCCGTGCTCGAACGACGAAGTGCCATCGCCTTCGGCACGCTCGAGGTGTATGCATCGGTGGTCGGCGGCGTGCGGCTCAACGATCCGGGCAGCGACCTCGCCGTGTGTCTTGCTCTTGCATCTGCGGCACTCGACAAGCCGGCACACGCTGACATCGTTGCACTGGGCGAAGTCGGCCTGGGCGGCGAAGTGCGGCACGTGAGCCATCTCGAACGCAGAATCATCGAGGCAGAGCGCATGGGTTTCCGGCGCGTCATCATCCCATTGAACAGCAAGGCGCCCGACAACGGCTGGTCGACGCTCGTGCGCGTCGCGAGGGTCAACGACGCTCTCGCGCACGCACTGTAGGTTCTTGTCGTGCGAGTCGCGGTGATGACACCGACGTACAACGAGCGCGACAACATCGACACTTTCATCGCTCGCACCCGGGCCGCGGTACCTGAGGCGCACATCTTCGTCGTCGACGATGCGAGCCCTGACGGCACTGGCGAACGCGTCGTCGAGCTCGCCACGAGCGATCCACTACTCTCGCTTATCTCTCGCAACAGCCCGCGCGGTTACGCAGCAGCGAGCCGCGACGGCCTCGCGCACGTCGCCGCGCTCGGCTACGAGGCGGTCGTCACGATCGACTGCGACCTCTCGCACGACCCGAGCGACATCCCGACCATGCTGCAGCGACTCGCACGCGATGCCGACATGGTGATTGGTTCGCGGTACGTGCCGGGCGGCGGTGTACGCAACTGGCTTCTGTATCGGCGCCTCTTGTCGCGCTGGGGCAATTGGTACACCGGAGTGATGCTCGGCGTCGGGGTCCGCGACTGCACGTCCGGCTTCCGCGCGTACCGACGGGAGGTGCTCCACAGCGGGGTGTTCGCTGAGACGACTTCGGATGGTTATGCGTTCTTGACTGATGTCTTGTTCCGACTACACAAGAAGAAACGTTGGCGCATCGTCGAGGTGCCGATCATTTGCACCGAGCGCACGGCCGGCGAGTCAAAGATGAACAAGACCATCATCATTGAGTCCATGCGCCGTGTGACACTGTGGGGGCTGCGGCGGCTCGTAAACCACTAGAGCTTTCTTGCATTTTGCCTAGCATTCCGTGTGGAGAGATCACTCGCTCCGACATTCGTTCGAGTAACAAGACAGTTGGCTACGGTGCATACAATGCGGTGATGTCAAAAACATAGAAAGCACCAGCCTCCTTCAGTTACGAGCGATTCGACAGCGACATGGAGTTGCGAGTCGAATCACCTAACGATGACACAGCCAACATGGCAAGTACCCCAGTCAGATACACCGCAACAACATGAATCGGGTAGTAGCGGTAGATGGTGTACTTGAGGAATGGAACCATCTGACCAACTAGACAAACGACCGCCAATGCCAACACTCGCCATTTCTGCCGTTCTTGATAGAGCGCAGTCCCGAGTACCGTCAGCAGCATGCTGAGAACAAAACCGATAAACGCAAGTCCCAAACGAGCTGAGTAAATATCAGGTAGAACCGAAGGAAGATAGGCAATCCCGCGAATCTGACCGAGAGTGAACTCTCGTGCAGGTGAATCAAACGGCGCACGAAGGACCGCATCCCAAGAACTCTGACCGGCATAGAGATGACCGCCAGGTAAGAATTGTAAGCGATTGCCATATAGCAAATTGTGTAAGGGAATCAGAGCGAGCGTGCCGGCGAACGCAAGCAATGATGCTGTGAGATCGAGAAACAGCCGCCGCGAAGACTCCCTGTATAGGTAATTCGCTAGAAAGACGACCGCCACCATCGCAATACCCTGATTGGGTCGAATCCAGATGATGGCGCCAGCTGCGAGGCTGGTCAACACGAGCTGATACCTACTCAAAGGTCGCAACAGGAGCGAAAAACCCCCAAGAAGCAGGATCCACGTACCGAACTCGGATAGCCCGAAAATCGCCGATTGCGTTGTATGTGAGGATGACCACAAAATAACCAGTGAAATGACTCCTATCACCTGTGCCAGTTTGTCAATTGCATGCTTCGACTGAAGTCGGTCAGCTACCGCCAGAATTCCGAGTGCTAGGGCAAAGACACTCGCTATACCGGTGAGCACTCCACTCTCACCCAGCAAAGTCTGCTGAATGAAGAAGACATAGCGGATTCCGGGCTGGAAGTAAAACACATCTTCGCCGCCTCGAAGGAACCCAGAATCGAGCATTTCTCGGGCAAGACCGTGGTATACGAGGTGGTCGTTTCCCCGAAGGCGCACAATGACATGGTCAAGACTTACCCTTGTGCCAGCAACAAACTCCACTTCAGTGAGGACGAGGCTCACCGAGTTCGCGAGATAGGAAGGGGCGAGGAGGAACGTCGGCCATCGTCGGAGCAGCATCGCAAGTGTCAAAATGA
>Ga0233424_10001102_pt1 | contig 26299 bp, 23 predicted proteins | sample Watercolumn_Towu_FD_181011 | JGI IMG/M metagenome (GOLD analysis project Ga0233424, IMG submission 181011) | Freshwater microbial communities from Lake Towuti, South Sulawesi, Indonesia - Watercolumn_Towuti2014_125_MG | ecosystem: Environmental > Aquatic > Freshwater > Lake | place: Indonesia... | reverse complement strand
TCGCTCACCGAGAACCTCGACGAGGACGTCGTCGACTTCATCCCGAACTACGACGGCCAGTTCCAGCAGCCGGCCGTGCTGCCCGCGGCGTTCCCCAACCTGCTCGTCAACGGTGCCAGCGGCATCGCGGTGGGCATGGCGACCAACATGGCGCCGCACAACCTCATCGAGGTCGTCGCCGCGGCGACCCACCTGCTCGAGAACCCGGACGCCACCACCGAGGATCTCATGGAGTACGTCCCCGGTCCCGACTTCCCGTCGGGCGGGATCCTCATGGGGCTCGATGGCGTGAAGGACGCCTATACGACCGGGCGCGGTGCCCTCAAGGTCCGCGGGCGGACGTCGATCGAGCCGCTGGGCCCCCGGCGCACGGGCATCATCGTGTCGGAGCTGCCCTACATGGTCGGCCCGGAGCGTCTCATCGAGAAGATCCGCGACGCGGTGCAGGCGAAGAAGCTGCAGGGCATCAGCGACGTCACCGACCTCACCGACCGGAACCACGGCCTGCGCGTCGCGATCGGGATCAAGACCGGATTCGACCCGAACGCCGTCCTGGAGCAGCTGTACCGGCTCACTCCGCTGGAGGACTCCTTCAGCATCAACAACGTCGCCCTCGTCGACGGTCAGCCCCGCACGCTCGGGCTCAAGGAGATGCTCAGCGTCTACGTGGGGCACCGCATCGAGGTCATCACCCGCCGCAGCCGGTACCGGCTCGCGCGCCGGGAGGAGCGCCTGCACCTGGTGGAGGGGCTCCTCATCGCGATCCTCGACATCGACGAGGTCATCCAGGTCATCCGCTCCTCGGACGACACGGAGCAGGCCCGCACCCGACTCCGGTCGGTGTTCGACCTCAGCGAGCCGCAGGCCGAGTACATCCTCGAACTGCGACTGCGCCGCCTGACCAAGTTCTCCCGCATCGAGCTCGAAGCGGAGCGGGACGCCCTCCTCGCGGAGATCGCGTCGCTGCGCGAACTGCTCGCCAGCCCGGCGCTGCTGCGCGCCGCCGTCGCCCAGGAGCTGGACGCCGTGGCGGAGGCCTACGGCACGCCGCGCCGCACGCTGCTGATGAACGCCGCCCCGCCGAAGCCCCGCGCGACGAAGGGCGCGGTGGATCTGCAGATCGCCGATGCTCCGACCACCGTGGTCCTGTCGACGACGGGCCGCGCCGTGCGCGTGGACCTCGGCGAAGGACAGGAGCTCACCGCCCCGGCCCGGCGGAGCAAGCACGACGCCATCCTCGCGACAGTCGAGACGACGGTCCGGGGCGAGGTCGGGGCGCTCACCAGCACGGGACGCGTCGTCCGCTTCTCCCCCGTCGACCTGCCCTCGGTGCCCGGCACCTCGGTGCAGCTCGCCGCGGGGACTCCGCTGCGCGACTACCTCGGGATCACGACCAAGGGCGAGCGCATCCTCGGGTTCGTCCGTTTCGACAGCGAGACCCCCGTCGCCCTCGGCACCGCTCAGGGCATCGTGAAGCGCATCGTGCCGTCGACCCTGCCCGTGCGGCCCGACCTGGAGGTCATCGGCCTCAAGGCCGGCGACGCCGTGGTCGGTGCGGCTGACGCTGCGGATGACGCCGACCTCGTGTTCCTCACCACCGACGCGCAGCTCCTCCGGTTCTCGGCTTCGACGGTCCGCCCCCAGGGCGCCCCGGCGGGCGGCATGGCGGGCATCAAGCTCGGCTCCGGCGCCTCTGTCCTCTTCTTCGGCACCGTCCGCCCGGACACGGAGGCCGTCGTCGCCACGGTGTCCGGCGCGGAGAGCATCCTGCCAGGCACCGATCCCGGCCGCGCGAAGGTCTCGGCCTTCACGGAGTACCCGTCGAAGGGCCGCGCGACTGGCGGCGTCCGCGCCCACGCCTTCCTGAAGGGCGAGGACCGCCTCACCGTCGCCTGGGTCGGCCCGAGTCCGGCACTGGCCGTCGACCCCACCGGCGCGGTGCGCAAGCTCCCGGACGTGGGGGCACGACGCGACGCCTCCGGTCAGCCGATCGACGGCGTCATCGGCAGCATCGGCCGCACGCTCGTCTGATCCGTTCCACGAAGAAGGGGACCCGGCCACGCCGGGTCCCCTTCTTCGTGACCTCTGCACTCAGGCGTCGATGGACTCGCGGGAGAGCTGGTCGGCGGAGTCGATGATGAACTCCCGCCGCGGGGCGACCTCGTTGCCCATGAGGAGTTCGAAGACGCGGCCCGCCGCCTCGGCGTCCTCCATCCGGACGCGGCGGAGCAGACGACCGGAGCGGTCCATCGTCGTGTTCGCGAGCTGCTCGGCGTCCATCTCGCCGAGACCCTTGTAGCGCTGGATCGGCTCGTGCCAGCGCTTGCCGGCCTTGCGGAGCTTCGCGAGCAGCGCGTGCAGCTCCTGCTCGCTGTAGGTGTAGATCGTCTCGTTCGGCTTGGATCCCGGATTGATGACGATGATCCGATGCAGCGGCGGCACGGCGGCGAACACCCGTCCGTTCTCGATGAGGGGCCGCATGTAGCGGAAGAAGAGCGTGAGCAGCAGAGTGCGGATGTGCGCGCCGTCGACGTCGGCGTCGCTCATGAGGATGATCTTCCCGTAGCGCGCGGCGTCGATGTCGAACGTCCGACCGGAGCCGGCCCCGATCACCTGGATGATGGACGCGCACTCGGCGTTGGACAGCATGTCGCCGACCGACGCCTTCTGCACGTTGAGGATCTTCCCGCGGATCGGCAGCAGCGCCTGGAACTCGCTGTTGCGCGCGTTCTTCGCCGTGCCGAGGGCCGAGTCGCCCTCGACGATGAAGAGCTCGCTGCGCTCCACGTCGTTCGTCCGGCAGTCGACGAGCTTGGTCGGCAGGGTGGACGACTCGAGCGCGTTCTTCCGGCGCTGCGTCTCCTTGTGGGCGCGTGCCGACACGCGGGCCTTCATCTCGGAGACGATCTTGTCGAGCAGCTGCGTGGCCTGGCTCTTGTCGTCGCGCTTGGTGGAGGTGAAACGCTGCTGAAGGTCCTTGCGCATCACCTGGGCCACGATCTGGCGCACGGCGGGCGTGCCGAGCACCTCCTTCGTCTGACCCTCGAACTGCGGCTCCGGTACGTTGACCGTGAGGACCGCGGTGAGGCCGGCGAGGACGTCGTCCTTCTCGAGCTTGTCGTTGCCGACCTTGAGCCGGCGGGCGTTCTGCTCGACCTGGCTGCGGAGCACCTTCAGCAGCTCCTGCTCGAAGCCCTGCTGATGCGTGCCGCCCTTCGGCGTGGAGATGATGTTCACGAAGGAGCGGATGCGGGTGTCGTAGCCGGTGCCCCAGCGCAGGGCGATGTCGACGGCGCAGACGCGCTCGACCTCGGTCGCCACCATGTGCCCGTCCGGCTGCAGGACCGGGACGGTCTCGGTGAACGTGCCCTCCCCCTGGATGCGCCAGGTGTCGGTCACCGGCGGGTCGACCGCGAGGTAGTCCACGAACTCGGAGATGCCGCCCTCGTAGAGGTACGAGGTCTCCACGGGGCCGGTCGGCGCACCGTCCTCCCCCACCCCGGCGCTCGCGGCGCGCTCGTCGCGCACCACGATCTCGAGCCCGGGGACCAGGAAGGCCGTCTGACGCGCCCGCGTCTCGAGCTCGGCGAGCTGGAACGCGGCGTCCTTGGTGAAGATCTGGCGGTCGGCCCAGTACCGCACCCGCGTGCCGGTGACGCCGCGCGGCGCCTTGCCGACGACGCGCAGCTCGCTGTTCTCCTCGAACGGGGTGAACGGCGCATCGGGCCGCTTCTCCCCCGAGTCCTGGAAGATGCCGGGCTCACCGCGGTGGAAGGACATCGCGTAGGTCTTGCCGCCGCGGTCGACCTCGACGTCGAGGCGCTCGGAGAGGGCGTTCACGACCGAGGCGCCGACGCCGTGCAGACCGCCCGATGCCGCATAGGAGCCACCGCCGAACTTCCCTCCGGCGTGCAGCTTCGTGTACACGACCTCGACGCCGGTCAGACCGGTCCGGGGCTCGACGTCGACGGGGATGCCGCGACCGCGGTCGTGCACCTCGACGCTGCCGTCGTCGTGGAGGATGACGTCGATCCGGGAACCGTTGCCGGCGACGGCCTCGTCCACGGAGTTGTCGATGATCTCCCAGAGGCAGTGCATGAGCCCGGGCGAACCGTTCGAGCCGATGTACATACCGGGGCGCTTGCGGACCGCTTCGAGTCCTTCGAGCACCTGGAGATGATGGGCGGAGTACTCGGCATTCACAATCTCCGAGTCTATTCGCGGGAGGGAGCCGCCCCTCGCAGACACTCCCCGGGGCGCCGCCTTCGCGGGTGCGCGCGTACGCGCTGAGCGAAACACGCCGTCGACCGGGCATGCCCCCAGGTGCAGCGTGGTTGTATTGAGCACGACCAACAAGGACGCCGACACCCGAGGAGGCCCCGAGATGAATGCAACGACCGAACGTGAGACCTCCGCTGTCGAGTACCGCCTGACCGCGATGGACCGCTGCGACTCGTGTGGAGCGCAGGCCTACATCGCCGCCGAGGTCAACGGTTCCGAGCTGCTCTTCTGCGCCCACCACGGCCGCAAGTACGAAGAGAAGCTGCGCAGCGTGGCCACGAGCTGGCACGACGAGACCGCCCGTCTCATCGAGACGGTCTGATCAGCGCCTGACCCGGCCGGGCCGGTTCAGTCCACGACCCTCCGCCGAATCCGCGGACCGAGGCGGGTGAGGATCTCCTCGCCCACCGTATCGATCCGCTCGGCGAGGGTCGTTGCTGTCTCCTCCCCCTGTGCGCCGGGGCCGAAGATCGTCACCTCGTCGCCGACCGCCATCCCCGGCCAGCCTTCGACCGTCATCGTGGCGACATCGATGGTCGACACCGCACGCGAGCCGGCGGGGGTGCCCACCGTCATCCCGGCCAGCGTGGAGGGGACGCCGTCCAGGCTCCCGACAGCGACGATCGCGTTCTCGCCCTCCAGCCGCACGACCGGCGCGACGAGACGCGCCGCGGGACGGATCCCGTCGAGGTCCGGGCCGTCCGCCGAGCGGACGCCGTAGCAGAACGCGCCGATCCGCGACACGGTCCCGCGCAGCTCGGGTCGCCACCAGGACGCGGCCGAGGCCGTGAGGTGCACAGACGCCGGCTGCGGCCCGGTCAGGCCGACCTGCCGGACGGCGTCGAGGAACACGGCCTGCGCCTCGTCGTCCTCGGCATCGCTCGCCTCGGCGATGTGGCTCCAGACGCCGACGAGGGCGAGTGCGCCGGAGCGCTCGGCGTCTCGGGCTTCGGCGACCGCGGCCGCCCAGTCCTCCGGGCGCACGCCGTTGCGATGTAGCCCGGTGTCGATCTTGAGGTGGATCCGTGCGCGCAAGCCGAGGACCTCCGCCCGCGCGGCGATGCGCCGGAGATACTCGACCGTGCCGACGCCGAGCTCGATGTCCTGCAGGAGCGCCTCGTCGATCTCCTCATCGGTCGAGGTCGCCCAGGCGAACACCGTCACCTCCCCGCCCGCGATGCGCCGGACCTCGACGCCTCCGCGCACGTCATAGCTGCCGAACGAGGTCACCCCGGCCTCGAGGGCCGTCTCGACCGCCCAGCGGAGCCCGTGGCCGTAGGCGTCGTCCTTGAGGACCAGCATCAGCGTGGAGTCGCCGAGGCGGTCACGGACCGCCGCGATGTTCGTGCGGAAGACGGCGCTGTCCAGACGCAGTTCGGGGCGCATCGGGCCTCCCATCATGCCTCCCATCCGCGCACGGCGTGCGCTCCCGGGACCGCGACGAGCTCGGCCGGGGTCATCCGAGTGAGCTCCGCCCAGCGCGCGATGGCGCCGGAGGCGGGTCCGGTCCCTCCGAAGTAGGTCACCGCGTCGCCCACCTCCGCGGGGGCGCCCTGGAGGTCGATGACGCAGACGTCCATCGCGACACGCCCGACGATGGGGTGCAGCGCGCCGTCGATCTCCACGTCCGCGTGGTTGCCCAGGGCCCGGACGACGCCCTGAGCGTAGCCGCCCGTCACGAGCGCGACCGTGGTGTCCGCCGCCGCCCGGAAGGTGTAGCCGTACGAGACGGCCTCTCCCGCCCGCAGGCGCTTGGTGGACATGACACGGCCGACCAGACGCATGACCGGAGGCGTCGTCGGGAGGCCCTCCGCGGACGGCAGCCCATAGAGGAGACGGGGATCGAGGTCCGGCTCTCCAGTGGTCGTGGCGGTGATGCCTTCGAGACGGAGCGCCTCGACCTCTCCGGGGGAGTCGACGAGGACCTCCTTCGCTCCTGCCGCGGTCACCGCCTGGGCGACGGCGAGCAGACCGTGACCCCACGCATCGCGCCGCAAGTCGGCCCGACGACCTCCCGCCTGGATCGCCGCGGACGCGCCGGCAGCGAGGGCCGAACGCGAGATCATCGCCTGCGGAAGCGCACTCGAACTCGTGTCACACACGTGCTCCAGCCTAGCTTCCGCGCTCCCAGGAGCCTGGGGGCTCCCCGCGTAGACTGGGACGTCGATCCCTAGACCCGGAGCTTCATGTCTCGTCTTTCTCTCGCGCCCCGCATCCGCTACCTCCTCGGCCGTGCCCGCCGCATCGACGTCGGTTCGGTGTTCGAACGCGCCAAGGAGGCCTCGGCCCAGCATCACCGGCCCGTGCCCACGATCGTCGCCGACATGCTCTGGTCGGCGGCCCGTCACAACGTCGGCTTCCAGGACTACATCGACTACGACTTCGCGATGCTGAACCGGGCCGAGCGTGAGACGTACATGACGCACCCCGTGTCCAACCAGCTCTCGCAGAAGTACGACCACCCCGACTTCCGCTGGATCTTCCAGGACAAGATCGAGTTCAACCGCAAGTTCTCCGCGCACCTGCACCGTGAGTGGATGGTGGTCGAGGAGGGGAACGCCGACGAGGTCCGCGCCCTGACGGAGCGCCTCGGCACGATCGTCACGAAGGAGCCGGTCGGCCAGGCCGGGACCGGTGTGCACCGGTATCACGCGGCCGACATCACGGACTGGACCGAGTTCCACCGCGGCCTCCTCGATCGCGGCGAGCTGCTGATCGAAGAGGTCATCCGCCAGCACGACGACCTCGCAGCCGTGTGCCCCGGGACCGTGAACACCACGCGCATCACCGCGTTCTTCGACGGCGAGAAGGCGCACATCCTCGCGATGGCGCAGAAGTTCGGACGCGGCGCGGTGAGCGACCAGATGACCTTCGGCGGCTTCTACACGATGCTCGACGAGAACGGGCACGCGGTGGGCGCCGGCTACGACTCGCACGGCCACGTCCACGAGACGCACCCGGACTCCGGGTTCCGTATCGCCGACTTCCAGCTGCCCTATATGGACGAGGTGCGGGCGTTCATCGATCAGGTCGCCCGCGTCGTGCCGCAGGTGCAGTACGTCGGCTGGGACGTCGTCGTGACCCCTGACGGCCCCGTGCTCGTCGAGGGCAACTGGGGCGCAGGCGTGTACGAGAACAAGCCCAGCATCACCGGCATCCGTACCGGGCACAAGCCGCGGTATCGCGAGGTCATCGGCTTCTGAGCCTGTCGAAGCGTCGACCCGGCCCCTTACGAACGAACCGGCCCCTTGCGTTCAAACGCAAGGGGCCGGTTCGTATGTGAAGGGGTGGTTCGACCCGCTCAGACCGCGCGGACGATGCCGAGCGGGGTGGACTCGAGGCCCTGCCCCAGCGGGTTGTCACCGAGGATCTTCACCAGCCGCAGCTCCCCCGCCTTGTCCAGCGTGGAGCCGAGGATGTTGCCGCCGAGATCGTTGATGTCGACCACGGCCACCTCCGCCTGACCGCCGATCAGCGTCTTCAGGTGCGCCGCGACCCGGTCCGGATCCTTCGGCCCGAGCACCACAGCCTCGTTGTACGGAGGGATGGTGTGCTTCGTCGGTCCGTCGATCGCGCGCGCCTTGTCCCCCGCGATGCGGTAGAAGTCGCCCTTGCGCCCGAACGCCTTGGTGATCGCCGAGACGGCCGCCGCGAAGAGGATGCGCGGCGTACCGCACTCACGCAGCGCCATCTCCATCGTCTCGGGCATGCCGAGACCGATGCCGTACGGCGTGCGCGTGACGTACTTCGACAGGAACAGCGCGAGCTTCCGCGGCTTGATCTCGTCCAGGCGGTAGGACCGCCCCTGCGTGATCGCGACGATCTTCTCGGTCACGAAGAGGAGGTCGCCCGGCTGGACGGCATCTTTGGCGTACTCCGTGATGATGGCGTCGAGATCGTCGTCCGGCATCACGACGCGGGTGCGCAGCGGGATCCGCGCGTAGCTCTTTCCGTCGACGCTCGTCTCGAGCGCCTTGCCCTCGTTCGCCTGCATCACTCGAGGTAGTCCCGCAGCGACTGCGAGCGGCTCGGGTGGCGCAGCTTGGCCATCGTCTTGGACTCGATCTGGCGGATGCGCTCACGCGTCACCCCGAACGTGTCACCGATCTGGTCGAGCGTCTTCGGCTGACCGTCGCCCAGGCCGAAGCGCATCCGGATCACGCCGGCCTCGCGCTCGGAGAGCGAGTCGAGGAGCTGCTCGAGCTGACGCTGCAGCATCGTGAAGCCCACGGCATCGGCGGGGACCACGGCCTCGGTGTCCTCGATGAGGTCGCCGAACTCGCTGTCGCCGTCTTCGCCGAGCGGCGTGTGCAGGGAGATCGGCTCGCGGCCGTACTTCTGTACCTCCACGACCTTCTCGGGGGTCATGTCGAGCTCGCGGCTCAGCTCTTCCGGGGTGGGCTCGCGACCGAGATCCTGGAGCATCTGGCGCTGCACGCGGGCGAGCTTGTTGATGACCTCGACCATGTGCACGGGGATGCGGATCGTGCGGGCCTGGTCGGCCATGGCACGCGTGATCGCCTGACGGATCCACCAGGTGGCATAGGTCGAGAACTTGAAGCCCTTGGTGTAGTCGAACTTCTCGACGGCGCGGATCAGGCCGAGGTTGCCCTCCTGGATCAGGTCCAGGAACTGCATCCCGCGTCCGGTGTAGCGCTTGGCAAGGGAGACGACGAGACGGAGGTTCGCGCCGAGGAGGTGGCTCTTCGCGCGCTGACCGTCACGGGCGACCCACTGCAGGTCGAGTCCGAGCTGGCTCGTCTTCTCGGCGGGAGACATCGCGGAGAGCTTCTCCTCCGCGAACAGACCCGCCTCGATGCGCATCGCGAGCTCGACCTCTTCGGCCGCGTTCAGCAGCGCGACCTTTCCGATCTGCTTCAGGTAGTCCTTGACCGGGTCGGCCGTCGCGCCGGTGATCTGGGTCGAGTAGACCGGGACCTCTTCGTCGTCCTTGGAGGAGATGACGATCGCACCGGTCGGCAGCGGCTCGGTGAAGGCCGGCTTCGCGTCGTCCTCCTCCTCGTCGCCCGCGGCGTCTTCGGAGCCCTCGGCCGCAGCGGCGTCGTCTTCCTCGACGACGTCGTCCGACTTCTTCTTCTTCGCGGGGGCGCGCTTGGCCGCGGCGCGCTTGGGCGCGGGAGCCGCTTCGGTCGCTTCGACGTCCTCGACCTCGGGATCCGCGGTGATCTGATCGGCCTTCTTCGTCCGCGTGTTCTTCGTCGTGGCAGGAGTCACGTTTCGCCTTTCACGGGGCCGCTGGGAGACCCCGGGACATTTCGGACACTAGTAAGACCCTTGTCAAGTCCAGCGCTCGAAAACACTGATTGACAACGGGTCGGACTCCTAGTATCGCACACGTATGGCGATGAGGACGCATTCGAGGGCGATCCGCTGCGAGAGATTCAGCCGCGCCCCGGCTTGTCCTCGTCGCTGGACGGACGCGAGGCGAGGTAGCGCTCGAGCTCGGCCGCAAGTTCATCGGCGCTGGGCAGGTCGCGTTCGCTGAACCCGCCCTCGTCGTACGAGTCGTCTTCGGGGTCGCGACCGGCCATGTAGGCGTCGTAACGACGTTCGAGGTTGTGCACCATCTGCTGCAGCTCGTCGTTCGCCGCGACCTGCTCGTCGACCCGGGCGATGTAGTCCGCGCGCCGCTCCTGCACCGCGTCGAGCATGAGCACGAGACCGGTCGACGCCATGAGCTTCTCTGCCGCCGCGCTGACCGCCTCCGGATTCTCCGTCTCGGCGAGGTAATGCGGCACCAGCAGCACGAAGCCGACGACGCGCTCGCCCCGCTCCGCGAACCGGAACTCGAGCAGGTGGCCGGCGGTGGCGGGCACCTGCGTGCGCGGACGCCATACGGAGTGTGACACCACGAGATCGCGCCGATTACCGCTCACCGTCGTCCCGATGGGACGCGTGTGCGGCACGGGCATGGCGATCGAGTGGACCCAGTGCAGTCCTGAGGCCTCGAATTCCGCAGCGAGATCCAGAACGGTCTCCGCGAAGGCGTTCCATGCGAAGTCGGGCTCATACCCCGTGAGCAGCAGGAACGGGCGTCCCAGCGCATCCGTGGCGAGGGAGAGCTCGAGGCGGGGCGGGCGGAACTCGGCGAGGTGGTCCTGGTCGAACGAGATGACCGGGCGGCGCGCGCGGTAGTCGAGGAGCACATCGTTGTCGAAGATCGCGAGCGGCTGCGGCGACGTCGTCTCCCGCAGGTGATCGATGAGCCCGGACACCGCACTGCCGGCGTCGGTGAACCCGGTGAGCAGCATCACGAGAGGCAGGCCGTGGGGCACCGCGGGGGCGTTCGCGACGCGTTCGTGGATCTCTCCGGAGAAGGGCATGTCTCCATGCTACGAGCCGCACCCGGAGCCGGGCTCTGACGTGTCTCGCTGAGAGCGAACACACCCCGGCCGCCGGACCGACGACCCCGGTGCGGAGATCCTAGGATGGAGAGCATGACGCTTCCCGTGCTCTCGCACACCACCGATCAGTTCCCCGGAAGCGCTGCCGATGCCGCAGTGCTCGTCGTCCCCGATCTCTCCGAGTCGGCCGAGTCGCTGGTGGCTCACCCCGGTCTCGCCGACGTCCTGGCGGGCATCGGCTTCACCGGCGCCGCCGGAGCGTTCGCGCGGGTCTACGCCCCCGAGGTGACGACCCTCCCCTTCGCGGTCGTCGGCGTCGGCTCTACCATCGACGACGCGTCGGTGCGGAGCGCCGCGGGCACGGCTCTTCGCTCTCTCACCGGCTTCGACACCGTCGCGCTCGGCCTCGCCTCCGGGCTCGAGGCGCACGCGGCCGCCGCGGCGGAGGGCGCCGTCCTCGGTGGCTACCGCTTCGATGACTACCGCGCCGAGAACGGCAGGAAGAAGCGGGCGACGGCGGTCGTCGTCCACGCCCCGCTCGACGACGCGACCGTCGCTCGCGCCCAGGCCACGGGCGAGGCTGTCGCCCTCATCAAGGACCTCGTGAACGTGCCCGCGGAGTGGCAGAGCCCCGCACAGCTCGCGCAGAGCGCCGCCGACAGCGTCGCCGACCTCGACGTGACCGTGCAGATCCTCGACGAGACCGCTCTCGCGGAACAGGGTTTCGGCGGCATCCTCGGCGTCGGCCAGGGCTCCGACCGCCCACCGCGTCTCGTCCGCCTCGACTACGCGCCGGCGGACGCGCAGCGCCACATCGCCCTCGTCGGCAAGGGGATCACGTTCGACACCGGTGGGCTCTCCCTGAAGCCGGCCGCGTCGATGGTCGGCATGAAGTTCGACATGGCGGGCGCCGCCACCTCTCTCGCCGCGCTCCGCGCCATCGCAGCCCTGCGACTTCCCGTGCACGTGACCGCCTGGCTCTGCATCACCGACAACATGCCGTCCGGCCGCGCCCTCCGCCCCGGCGACGTCATCCGCATCCTCGACGGCACCACCGTCGAGGTGCTGAACACCGACGCGGAAGGGCGCCTCGTCCTCGCCGACGGCCTGGTCGCCGCGAGCCGGGAGAACCCCGACGTCATCATCGACGTCGCGACCCTGACCGGCGCGATCGTCGCGGCCCTCGGCCACCGCCACACGGGTGTCTTCGGCGACAACGAGACGGTCGCGGAGTTCCTCGCCGCCGCTGCGCGCACGGGAGAGCCGGCGTGGCACATGCCCCTGCCCGCCTACATGGAGGAGACGCTGGACTCCCCCATCGCCGACATGATCAACGCCAACATGGGAGATCGGATGGGCGGCGCGTCCTTCGCCGGCCTCTTCCTGCGACGCTTCGTCGGCCGCACCTCGGACGCGGACGACGCGCCGCGCATCCCCTGGGTGCACCTGGACATCGCGGGCTCCGGTGAACACGCCGGCGCCCCCTACGGCTTCACCGAGAAGGGCCCCACGGGGGCGATGGTCCGATCGATCATCGCCTTCGCCGAAGCAGCATCCCACCCGGAGGCATGACACCCATGACAACCCACACCTTCGACATCGTCGTCCTGGGCGGCGGCAGCGGCGGGTACGCCGCGGCACTGCGAGCGAGCGAGCTCGGCAAGTCCGTCGCACTGATCGAGAAGGACAAGGTGGGAGGCACATGCCTCCACCGCGGGTGCATCCCCACCAAGGCGCTGCTGCACGCCGCCGAGGTGGCGGACCACGTGCGCGACGCCTCCTCCGTGGGAGTCACGGCCTCGTTCGGCGGGATCGACGTCGCCGGGGTGCGCACGTACCGCGAGGGCATCGTCGCCAAGAAGTACAAAGGCCTCGAGGGGCTCGTGAAGGCGCGCGGGATCACGACGGTCCCCGGGCTCGGCCGCCTGAACACGGACCGGAGCATCAGCGTGGGCGACGACGTCTACGTCGGCACCGACGTGATCCTCGCCACGGGCTCCTACAGCCGCTCGCTGCCGGGGCTCGAGATCGGCGGACGGATCCTGACCAGCGAGCAGGCCCTCGCCCTGGACGTCATCCCCGAGCGCGTGCTCATCCTGGGCGGCGGCGTGATCGGCGTCGAGTTCGCGAGCGTATGGCGCTCCTTCGGCGCCGAGGTCACCATCGTGGAGGCCCTGCCCCACCTCGTCCCGAACGAGGACATCGCGATGAGCAAGGGCCTCGAACGCGCGTTCCGCCGGCGTGGCATCCAGTACTCGCTCGGCGTGCGCTTCCAGACCGCCACGCAGGACGACTCGTCCGTGACTGTCACCCTGGAGGACGGCAAGGAGCTCACTGCCGACTACCTCCTCGTCGCCGTCGGCCGCGGCCCCGCCACCGCCGACCTGGGATTCGAGGAGGCCGGCGTGCGCCTTGACCGGGGGTTCGTGACGGTGGACGACGAGCTCCGCACCGGCGTCCCCGGCGTGTGGGCGGTCGGCGACATCGTCCCGGGTCTCCAGCTCGCCCACCGCGGGTTCCAGCAGGGCATCGCGGTCGCCGAGCGCATCGCGGGCCTCACCCCCGTGAACGTCCCTGACGTGCAGATCCCCAAGGTGACCTACTCCAGCCCCGAGGTCGCCTCGGTCGGTCTCACCGAAGAGGCGGCGATCGCGGCACATGGCGCCGACGCCGTCCACTCCTACGAGTACAACCTCGCGGGGAACGGGAAGAGCGAGATCATCGGCACGGGCGGCCTCGTCAAGGTCGTCCGCCTCAAGGACGGTCCCGTCCTCGGCGTGCATCTCCTCGGCGACCGCGTCGGCGAGCTCATCACCGAGGGGCAGCTCGCGGTCGCGTGGGAAGCCCACCCGGAGGACATCGCGCCGCTCATCCACGCCCACCCGACCCAGAGCGAGGCCCTCGGCGAAGCCTTCCTCGCGCTGGCCGGAAAGCCCCTGCACGCCCTCTGAGCACCAACCGGTGCCCGAGTCACTAAGCTAGACAAGCGTCATACAACTTCTGAAGGAGACTCAGTCATGAGCACATCCGTGGTCCTCCCCGCTCTCGGTGAGAGCGTCACAGAGGGTACGGTCACCCGCTGGCTCAAGCAGGTGGGAGACACCGTCCAGGCGGACGAGGGCCTGCTCGAGATCTCGACCGACAAGGTCGACACCGAGATCCCCTCTCCCGTCACCGGCGTCATCGAGGAGATCCTCGTCGCCGAGGACGAGACCGTCGAGGTCGGTGCTCTGCTGGCCCGCATCGGTGACGGCAGCGGCGCGGCCCCTGCCGGCGATGCCGCTGCCGCCGCCGAGGCCGCTCCGGCCGAAGCCGCCGCCCCCGCCGCTCCGGAGCCCGAGGCGGCTCCCGCAGCGGAGCAGCAGGCTCCCGCCGAGTCCGCTCCCGCCGAGGCCGCCCCTGCGGCTCCGTCCGGCGACGCGACCGACATCGTGCTCCCCGAGCTCGGCGAGAGCGTCACCGAGGGCACGGTCACCCGCTGGCTCAAGCAGGTCGGCGACTCGGTCGAGGTCGACGAGGCGCTCCTCGAGATCTCCACCGACAAGGTCGACACCGAGATCCCATCGCCGGTCGCCGGCGTGCTGCAGGAGATCGTCGCCGGCGAGGACGAGACCGTCGAGGTCGGCGCCGTGCTGGCACGTGTCGGTTCCGGTGCTGCTCCCGCGGCTCAGGCCGAGGCTCCCGCCGCGCCGCAGGCCGAGGCTCCCGCCGCGCCGGCTCCGCAGGCCGAGGCTCCCGCCGCGCCGGCTCCGCAGGCCGAGACTCCGGCTGCACAGCCCGAGGCTCCGGCTGCTCCTGCCCCGCAGGCCGCTGCTCCCGCCGCGCCGGCCCAGCCCGCTGCTCCCGCACAGCCCGCTGCTCCGGCACAGCCCGCGCAGGCCGAGGCTCCCAAGCTGTCGCTGCCGACCGAGAGCGACAACCTGTACGTGACCCCGCTCGTCCGCCGTCTGGCTGCGCAGCAGGGTGTCGACCTCGCCACGGTCAAGGGCACCGGCGTCGGAGGCCGTATCCGCAAGGAGGACGTCCTCAAGGCGGCCGAGACGGCGACCGCCGCACCGGCGGCCGCCGCGGCACCGGCTCCGGCACCCCTCGAGGTGTCGCCGCTGCGCGGGACCACTCAGCCGATGTCGCGCCTGCGCAAGGTCCTCGCCAAGCGCGCGGTCGAGTCGATGCAGCAGACCGCTCAGCTCACCACCGTGGTCGAGGTCGACGTCACCGCTCTCGCCGAGTACCGCGACAGCGTCAAGGCGTCCTTCCTCGAGAAGACGGGCGACAAGCTCTCCTTCCTGCCGTTCTTCGCGCTGGCGGCGGCGGAAGCCCTGCAGGCCTTCCCGATCATCAACGCGACGGTCGACGGCGAGCAGATCGTCTACCCGGCCTCCGAGAACGTCTCGATCGCGGTCGACACCGAGCGCGGTCTGCTCACGCCGGTGCTCCGCGACGCGGCGTCGAAGAACATCGCCGAGATCGCCCACGAGATCGCCGACCTCGCGGCGCGCACGCGCGACAACAAGCTGAAGCCCGACGAGCTCGCGGGCGGCACGTTCACGCTGACCAACACCGGTTCGCGCGGCGCGCTGTTCGACACCCCCGTGGTGTTCCTGCCGCAGTCGGCGATCCTCGGCACCGGCACGGTCGTCAAGCGCCCTGGCCTGGTCAAGGTCGGCGGCACGGACGCGATCGCGGTGCGCTCCTATGTGTACCTGGCCCTGTCGTACGACCACCGCATCATCGACGGTGCCGACGCGGCCCGCTTCCTCGGCGCTGTCAAGGCTCGCCTGGAGGCCGCGCAGTTCAGCGGTCAGCTCGGCGCCTGACTCGACGGCTTCGTCTCACCTCGGCTGGTCCGCGACGCGATATGCGTCGCGGACCAGCCATTTCTCTTCTATGCGCGCGAGAACGAGAGTGATCGCACCCTCCGTCCACTCCTCGTCAGCGGACGATGACGGCACTTCCAGCACGGCGATGTCTCCATACCGATCGATGAGAGCGGCGTCCTGGACGTCGGCGGCTCCGGAGACGAGCGGGATGACCTCCGACGGGCTCGCCGCGACCGCGGAAGCGCACACCCGGTCCTCCTGAGCTTCGCACTCCTCGATCTGGGCCACGAGCCCCGGCAGGGCGAGCACCGGATCGTCGCCCGTCGGCGCCACCGGTGTGCGGGCCGCGGGAGCCGGCGACGGGGAGTCTACGTCCGCAGAGTCGGCCCCCGCTCGATGGGGCGAGGCCGAGGGCCGGCTCTCCGGGGGCCCGTCCGCCGGATCATCTCGCTCGTTAGGCCACAGCAAGCCGGCAAGCAGCACCACCACCGCGCCGGCACCGGCCACGGCGAGAACCCGCGGCCGTCGGGATCCGGTCCCCCGCTCCGGTGCGGCCCGGCGCGGCCTGCCGGCCTGCTGGCCGATGAGGGCTCGCGTCCTGCCGACGAGGCGGTCACGCAGAACGAGAATGTCGGCAACGATCCGTGTCGAGCGCGGTCCGCCCGCTCCTTCCACCCGCGCCCGGCGGTGCCGCAGTCGCGCACGGGCAACCGGCTCGACCCGGACGCGCCGCAGCGCCCCGGCAACCCCCGTCTCCACGGGAGGGCCTGCCCGGTCTTCGGCCGCCTCTTCCAAAGGTCGCGGCGCCGCCATCTCCAGGAGCTCGCTCTCCACCTCCTCGAGCAGCCGCCGTGGCACCCTGCGCTGTGCCGCGGCCGTGTCGATTCGATCCCGGGCGCGGTCGAGAGCCCGAGCCAGCATCTTGTCCATACACTCCGCGCGCAGCCGGCCTACGATCTCGGAGACGGCAGACGCCGCCTCCTGGCCGGGCCCGACCACGAAGAGCGGCCGGCCACCCTCGGTGAGCCACCATGTTCCCTGCGCCTCGACAGCCGGCGCCGGACCCAGTTCCGCCAGTCCGCGCAGCAGACTCACGACCACCGTGCCGATCTCCCCGGGCGGCAGCCCACCCTGTGTCCGGAGCCGTCGGTCCAGGTACGACTCCAGCCGCTCCGTGCACCAGGGAAGCAACACGTCATGCCCGTCCAGCCGTCGGGCGATGTCGACCGGAGCCGCGATGTGCTGAAAGCCCGCGTACCGCCAGCCCGCCCAGCCGGCGAAGCTCTCAGCGTCGGCGCGCACGAGCGGCCCGTCCGGTGAGGTCACGAGCGCACCGTGGAAGGGCCCTTCGGAGCGGTCGAGGAGACGGATCGTGCGGTGCGCCTGGGCGAGCACGGCCGGTTCCTGCAACGGAGTCTCACGCGCTGGTGTCATGTGGTCCATCCCACCCGACCCGCCGGACCCGCCGTGGCTGTTCGGTGCCGCCGGGAGGGGATCCGGTCGCGGTCCGAATTGTGCAGGAACGGTCACCCTCTGCTCTCCGCTGCACGCGAACGGCGGCATCGCAAGGCGCTCGGACTCGGTAGGCTGGTCTCCATGGCAAAGCGTGCTCCCGAACCCGAGAAGCGTCCTGGGTTCTTCTCCCAGATCAAGTCCCTCTTCCGGTTCACGCGCGAGGCCTACCCCTGGCTCCCCTGGGCGCAGGCCGCGATCCTCATCGGCGGCGTGCTCCTCGGTCTCCTGGCCGGCTACCTGATCCCGCCGTTCCAGGTGTGGACGCTCGTCCTCTGGGCGATCACCGGCCTCATGCTCGGCGTGCTCGGCGCCCTCTTCCTCATGACCAGGCTCTCGACCTCGGCCATGTACACGAAGATCGACGGCATGCCCGGTGCGACGGGTCACGTGCTCAGCACCAGCCTGGGTCGCCAGTGGCAGGCTTCCGAGACCCCGGTGGGCATCAACCCGAAGACGCAGGAGGCCGTGTACCGAACGGTCGGCCGCGGCGGCATCGTCGTCGTCGGCGAAGGCGCCCGCGGACGTCTCACGCGGCTGGTGAACGAGGAGCGCAGCCGGGCGCAGCGCGTCGCCCATGGCGTGCCGATCACGGTGCTCTACGTCGGGCACGGCGAGGACGAGGTCCCCATCGCCGACCTCGCGAAGACCATCAAGAAGCTCCCGAAGGCCATCGACAAGGCCACGATGGCGGCCGTCATCCGCCGCATCGACTCGGTCTCGCAGTCGCTGTCGTCGCTTCCCATCCCGAAGGGGATCGACCCGACGAAGGTGCGGGCGCAGCGTCCGCGCTGACCCGCTCCCCCGAACCGCGAAGCGCGGCCGTCCTCACCGAGGGCGGCCGCGCTTCTCTTATTCCGAGAGCGGCTGTTTGGGGAGACGGCGCACCTTCGCCCGGCGGCGACGACGCTCGGGGATCATGGAGCGCATCTCATCGAGCTTGCCGAAGCAGAACAGGCGGTCGTCGGGTTCGAGGACCACGTGCTTGCGCGGGTTCGGGATCACGCTCACCCCGCGGTGCAGCGTGAGGACGGTGATGTCGCGTTCCCACAGACCCGCCTCCCCCAGCGTCTTGCCGACGAGGTCGGCGGCGCCGTGGACCATGAGCTCGGCGACGCCGTATCCCGTGGAGACCGTGAGGCGCTGCCGCACGTCGATCTCCGGGAAGGCCACCTGACCGGCGATGTAGTCGATGATCGCGCCCGCGACGTCGAGCTTGGTCGCGGTCTCGATGCCCTGCAGGCCCGGGGAGGAGTTGACCTCCATCACCAGGGGTCCCTCGTCCCCCTCCAGCATGTCCACGCCGGCGACGCGGAGTCCCATGATCTGGGCCGATCGCACGGCGGCCCGCTCGTAGACCGGGTCGAGCTCGATCGCCTCGACCGAGCCGCCACGGTGCACGTTCGAGCGGAACTCGTCTCCGGCCGCCGAGCGCCGCATCGCCGCGACCACGCGGTCCCCGACGACGAGCGCGCGGATGTCGCGCCCCCGGCTCTCGGCGATGAACTTCTGGATGAGCACGTTCTGCTTGGTGGAGTGGAGCGTCTCGATGATGGCCTCGGCCACCTTCACCTGAGGCGCGAGGATGACGCCGATGCCCTGGGTGCCCTCGAGCAGCTTGATCACCACGGGAGCACCCCCGACGCGCTCGATCGCCGGTCGCACGTCGGCGCGGTTGCGCACGAAGGCCGTCGGAGGCATAGCGATGTTGTGCCGGGAGAGGATCTGGTTCGCCCGCAGCTTGTCGCGCGCGCTGGAGATGCCGTTCGCCGTGTTGGGGGTGTAGACGTCCATCTGCTCGAACTGCCGCACCACGGCGGTGCCGAAATACGTGATCGAGTTGCCGATGCGGGGCAGGATCGCGTCGTAGTCGCTGAGCTGCCGGCCCCGGTAGTGCAGGTCGGGCTCATCGGAGGTCAGGTCGATCGCGAAGCGCAGCGTGTTGAGCACCTTCACGTTGTGGCCCCGCTGCAGTGCGGCCGCGCGGAGGCGTTGGGTGGAGTACGCCTGCGGCGCACGGGACAGCACTGCGATCTTCACGGGGGATTTCCTGCCAGGATGTATCAGGTGAGTAGGTCTACCCATTCAAACACCCTTACGGGGTGGCGCGAGTGGGTGAGCCTGCCCGATCTCGGCGTCGACTGGATCAAAGCCAAGATCGACACCGGCGCCCGCACCTCGTCCCTGCACGCGTTCGACATCCAGGAGTTCGAGCGCGACGGCGAGGCGTGGGTGCGCTTCCGCGTGAAGCCCTGGCAGGACAGCCAGGAGGACGCGGTCGTCGTGGAGTCCCCCATCCACGACCGCCGAGCCGTCCGGAGCTCGTCCGGACACGCGCAGGAGCGTCTCGTCGTGCAGCTGATGATCCGGCTCGTCGACCGCGAGGTGATGGCCGAGGTCACGTTGAGCAACCGGGACGAGATGGGTTTCCGCATGTTGATCGGCCGCGAAGCGCTGCGTCGCGGTTACGTCGTCGATCCGGCGCGTTCCTTCCTCGGCGGCCGCGCACCCCGTGAGGCACGCCGGCGCAACCGCGGCCGCGCCTGAGCGTCAGGCGCGGATGAGGACCGTTCCCACGGCCTTGTCGTGCAGACCGCGCTGATCCGGGTCCCACACCACGGCCGGAATCACGATCAGCAGCAGCAGCGTGCGTACGATCGGGCGCCATAGGCCGACCCAGCCGCCGTCGAGACGGACGACGCGCATGCCGAGGATGCGGTGCCCGGGGCTGCCGCCCGCGGTCGGGATGAAGAGGATCTGCACGACGCCGAAGATGAGCAGCGTGGCGAACGGGTCGTACTGGAAGAACGCGACGGAGAGGATGACGGCTGCCGTCCAGTCGATCGCGAGGGCGCCGATCCGGCGACCGGGGCGGCCGATGCTTCCCGGTCCGGACTCCGGGAGTCCGAGTCGCTCACCGGGGTACGTGTTCACAGCATCCGTCACCCCTCCAGCCTACCGAGGCTGTGGATGCCCTCCGATCCTGCTCACGCTGTAACACGGACGAAACAAAGCGGATACCGTGGAGAAATCCCCCGTCCGTACTGTGCAAAGTGGCCCCGAAGCCATCGATCCGCATCACAGGAGTCGTACATGTTCAAAGATTCGTCCGAGGTACTGGCCTACATCAAGGAGAACGACGTCAAATTCCTTGACATCCGTTTCACCGACCTCCCTGGTGTGCAGCAGCACTTCAACATCCCTGCGGCGACGGTCGACGAGGCCTTCTTCACGGACGGACAGCTGTTCGACGGCTCCTCCATCCGCGGCTTCGCCAGCATCCACGAGTCGGACATGCAGCTCATCCCGGATGTGACGACGGCGTACATCGACCCCTTCCGCGAGGCGAGCACCCTCGTGATGATCTTCGACATCTACAACCCGCGCACCGGCGAGATCTACTCGAAGGACCCGCGTCAGGTCGCGAAGAAGGCGGAGAAGTACCTCACCTCCACCGGCATCGCCGACACCGCGTTCTTCGCTCCCGAGGCCGAGTTCTACATCTTCGACGACGTGCGCTACTCCGTGACCGCCGGCGAGAGCTTCTACAAGGTCGACTCCGAGGAGGCCGCGTGGAACACCGGCCGCGAGGAGGAGGGCGGGAACCTCGCCAACAAGACCCCCTACAAGGGCGGCTACTTCCCCGTCAGCCCGGTCGACAAGACGGCCGACCTGCGCGACGACATCACCCTCAAGCTCATCGATGCGGGCTTCATCCTCGAGCGCTCCCACCACGAGGTGGGCACGGCCGGCCAGCAGGAGATCAACTACCGCTTCGACACCATGGTGCACGCGGCCGACGACATCCTGAAGTTCAAGTACATCGTCAAGAACACCGCCGAGGAGTGGGGCAAGGTCGCCACCTTCATGCCGAAGCCGCTGTACGGCGACAACGGCTCGGGTATGCACACCCACCAGTCGCTGTGGAACGACGGCAAGCCGCTGTTCTACGACGAGGCCGGCTACGGTCAGCTCAGCGACATCGCGCGGTGGTACATCGGCGGCATCCTGGCGCACGCGCCGGCCCTGCTCGCCTTCACCAACCCGACGCTGAACAGCTACCACCGTCTGGTCAAGGGCTTCGAGGCTCCGGTCAATCTGGTCTACTCGGCCGGCAACCGCTCCGCCGCGATCCGCATCCCGATCACGGGCTCGAACCCGAAGGCCAAGCGCATCGAGTTCCGCGCCCCCGACGCCTCGGGCAACCCGTACCTCGCCTTCGCCGCGCAGCTCATGGCGGGCCTCGACGGCATCAAGAACCGCATCGAGCCGCACGAGCCCGTCGACAAGGACCTCTACGAGCTCCCGCCCGAGGAGGCCAAGAACATCCCGCAGGTGCCGAACTCCCTGCTGGACTCGCTCGAGGCGCTCCGCGCCGACCACCAGTTCCTCCTCGAGGGCGGCGTGTTCACCGAGGAGCTCATCGAGACCTGGATCTCCTACAAGTACGAGAACGAGATCCTGCCGATCGCTCAGCGCCCGCACCCGTTCGAGTACGAGCTGTACTTCGGAGTCTGAGCCGAACGCAGATCGCGAAAGAGTCCGTCCCCATCCGGGGGCGGGCTCTTTCGCTGTCCAGGGCCGGGCGATGACGGCAGCCTTATCCCTCCGTACTCATCCGAGGTTACTTCCTACGCATACACAGACATTTCGCTATCCTCTGACCACGTCTTCGCCTATGCTCGATCCCGCAGCCGGGGGGGCTCGCAGGAAGAGGGCGGCATGTCGCAGGACTACGAGGTCGACACGGACGTGTTGCGGACGATGGCGGCGAAGACGCGACGCATCATCTCAGACGTCGGGGCGACCGACCTCACCCCGCCGACGAGCGCCGGCCACGAGTGGGTGGTCGCGGCCTCTGAGCGGTTCGCCGAAGCCTGGTCTGCGGGCCTCGCGGCCCGGGTGACGGACTCCGACGCTTTCACCGAACGTTTGGCGACGACGGCCCGGATCTTCGACGAGGGGACGGATGCCGCGAAGGCCGAGGTCGACGCGATGATCTGGGAAGAGTGATGGAGCTCGGGCAGACCCGCTCCGCCGCCGCCCTCATTCCCGGCTCCCCCGGCGAGGTCCGGCAGACAGCCGAGGCGTGGAAGGCACACGGCTCGGCTGCAGCACGGGTGCACGACAAGCTCGCGACGCTCGACGATGAGGGCACCTGGACCGGCGAGGCCTACGACGCGTACTTGGCGCGCTTCGACCGTCAGCTGCTGCACTGGTCGAACGCCGGCGACGGGCTCCGCGAGGGCGCTCACGCCCTGTTCACCTGGGCGGATGCGCTGGAGTGGGCGCAGGAGGAAGCCGCGCGCGCCATCACCCTGTGGGACGAGGCCGAGCAGCAGGCCGCCACGGCGTTAGCCGCGCACCGCGCGTACGTCCGCGAGCTTCGGGTCGGGCAGGGTCTACGGCACCCGGACGTGGAGGTGCCGTTCGTCGACCCGTCCGGTCCGGCGCATGAACAGGCCAGAGAGGTGCTGTTCACCGCCCGGGCGACGCTGGAGGTCTTCGCCCGGGACTGCGCTGTCCGATTGGAGCAGGCTGCAGAGGCCGCGCGCATGCCGCTCACCGAGGCTGAGGCCGCGACCGCAGCCCAGCATGCCGTCACCGAGGCGGTGTTCACCCTTGCTGTCGTGCAGCCGTTCCAGGCCACGACGGACATGCTCGCCGTCTCCGCGCAGACGCTGTGGGAGCACCCGGACATCATCCTCGAACTCCTCGGCGGGGCTGCGACCTTCATCGGAGGCGCGGCACTCGCTGTCGGTGGCGGAGGTCTGACCATCACCGGAGCCGGCGCACTCGCCGGCGCACCCGCCATCGCCGCCGCAGGCCTCGGCGTCGCCGGCGTCGGTGCGGGACTCATCGGGGATGCAACCGGGCGGTGGTTCCGCGAAACCGACAGAGCCGCCGACTCCCGCAAGGGTGTCGATCGCGGGGATGGACGAGACTACGAGGGCAAATACGCAAACGGTCAGGAGGAAAAGCCGTGGGTCGACAAAGAGAAGATCGGACTCGACAAGTTCGCCGCTGAGGAGCAAGTGGAAGTGATCCGTATCAAAGCCAAGGTGGGCTACGACGGCGCGCCACAGGACGGCCGATACTATGACGGCCTCGTCCGAAACCCTGACGGGACGTTCACAGCCATCGAGGTCAAGTCCGGTGGTGCTTATGACGCGTATTTCCGGCCGGGGAGCACACAGCGCCAGTTCGACGCGCAAGTGAACGATGGGGCCGTCGCGAGAGGGCGGCTCAATGGTGAGAGTATCGAGATTTCTAGGGTGATTGTGAGAAGGGAACCATGAGCAGCTACGGACCGTTCGCAGAGAGAACCCCACGCGGCCAGGAAGGGTGGATTGAAGAGGTCTTTCGTCCGGTCCCGGATACTCTTCGGCTGAGGCTCGAAGCACTGGACGGCCTGGAGACATTCACCTACATCATCTGGCGGGGCAGCGACCCGACGAGCATCGTGGGGTTCGACTCCAAGCCTGGTGGATCCTTCATGCAGGCGGCGGGTTCAGCCGATCAGATGACCGTGGAGGTCCGGTTGGCAGGGCCTGACGGTCAGACCCGCCTGTACACGGTCGGTCGTCCCGAGCCTGCCGATGGGACGACGCTGATCCCGATCAGTCAGACCCGTGCGGTGCGCGTGTTCTCGAACGAGGTGTTCACCGCCGACGAAGCCGCGGTCATCTTCTACACCTACTACCTCACCGACGCCGTCGCTCAGCCGTACGTCCTCCGCGAGCTCGACCTCAGCCAAGAACTGTCGGAGCAACGATGAGAGTAGCGGTCCGTCACGACGCCATTAGCGACACGGTCGCGCGTCTCGCCCTCACCGTCCGGCAGTTCCAGGAGCGGCTCGACGCCCTCGACGCGGAGGCCGCTCGACTTCGATCCTCATGGTCCGGTGAGGCGCAGGCGGCATACGACCGCGCCCACCACGACTGGGACACCGCCATCCGCCGGATGAAGGCCGCCCTCGCCGAAGCCAACCGCCGACTCATCACCGCCAACGCCATCTCCATGGAGACCGCCAGCACCGCCGCCCGCCTCTGGCGGTAACGGTGCTCCGGGCATGGCCCGCGTCAGAACTCGTCGGCGACGATCTCGGCCTTGAAGCCCGCGGAGTTCTCCAGCCATCCGGCGTAGTGATCCGGCCCGCCCGCGTGCGGGTAGCGCTCCGCGTACAAAGGCCGCCAGCCGTGTTCTGGCGCCGCCGCCATGATCGCGTCCACACGGTCCCGCGGGCCCGCAGCGAAGGCGAGATGGTTCACGCCCGGGGCACGACGATCGTGTTCACTGCTGCTGAGGTTCGGGGATGTCGTGAGGGTGACATACGCGCCACCCGCCTCCCAGGACTCGCCCTCGGGCCATGCACCGGCGCGGACGAAACCCACCGCACCGAGCAGCCACCCCCACTCCGCTCGCGACGACACGAGGTCGGCGACCCAGACCTCCACGTGGTGAATCCCTGCCATCCGTCCAGTCTCTCAGCTCCCCGTGGATCCGCCATTGCAGGTGTCGGGCTCTACGTCAACCCCAACGCGTCGCTTTTTTTGCGCGGATACGGTGAATACATCGTCGGGATACCCGGTCCCGCCAGTGGAGGACGCCGTGATCACCCAGGAAGCCCCGCCCACCGCCGCGCTTCTGGACGGCCGCTACCGCCTGGCGGAGGCTGTCGGCATGGGCGGGATGGCGACCGTGTATCGCGCGGAGGACATCGCCCTCGAACGCACCGTCGCGGTGAAGATGTTCCGCGAGTCAGACGATGCCGTCGTGTCCGTGGAGCGGGTGCATTCGGAGAAGGCGCTCCTCGCGGGCCTCAACCACCCGGGCCTGGTCACACTCCTCGACGCGCACCTCGAGCCCGGACGACCGAAGTACCTCGTGATGGAGTACGTGCCGGGACCGACGCTGAGCAAGCGCATGGCCCGCGCGACGGTCCCACCGCGGGAGATCGCCACGATCGGGGCGGACATCGCCTCCGCCCTCCACGCCGTGCACAGCGCCGGCATCGTGCACCGCGACATCAAGCCCTCGAATGTCCTCCTCACGCCGCCCCTCGACACGAACGGCCGCTGGAGCGCGAAGCTGGCCGACTTCGGGATCGCCTGCGCCATCGACATGTCCCGCGTCACCACTCCCGGCATCGTCCTCGGGACGCTGACCTACATGGCACCGGAGCAGTTGCGCAACGGCGACATCCGTCCCGCGGTCGACGTCTACGCGCTCGGGCTCGTCCTGTTGGAGGCGCTCACCGGTAAGCCCGGCTTCGCTCCCACCCTCAGCGTCGAATCCGCCCTCGCCCGTCTCCACATCGCGCCGGAGATCCCGGCGGAACTGGGATCGGAGTGGGCCGCTCTGCTCAGCGCGATGACGGCGATCGACCCCGACGCACGGCCGCACGCTCTGGAGGTCGAGAGCGAACTTCGCCGGCTGATCGACCTCCCTTCGACCGAGGAGGTCGCCACGGACGTCACCGTGCCGCTTCCCGCGCCGACGGCAGGCACCCTCCCCCGCACCCGCGCCGAGGCCCGCGCCCGCCGTCGCGCCGCCTCGGCGCACCCCGCCGCGTCCCCGGCCGGGCGCACGCGCCGTCGTCGCGAGTCCCTGCTCATCGCTGCGGTGGTCGTACTCGGCGCGGTGACCACCGCCTCCGCAGCACTGCTCGGACACGGCGAGCAGGCCCTCGCCAGTTCGGGTGCCGTCTCCGACGGTGCCTCGAGGATCGTCGAGGACCTCCCGCCGGTCGAGCCGACTCCCGCGGACGCCGTCGTCGACTCGGAGCAATCAGAGACCGTCGCCGTGGAGCCGGTGGCCGCGACCCCGGTGACACGGACGGCACCGGTCACCGAGTCGGTCGCCGAGGATAGCCTGCCCGAGAACGCCGCACCGCAGGCGCAGGAGAACCGAGGCAAGAGCCCCGGCCGCGACCGCAACAACGGCAAGGGCAATAGCAGCCACTGATCCGACGCTTCCGACGCCCGCCGGGCCGGCGGGTGTCGCTGAGCAGCGCGCGGGACCGGGTGGAGGATGATCGAGTGTCGAGTATCGACAGAGGGAGGGGACCATGCGTCGCAGGAAGTTGATCGCACCGCCGGATCAGGCACCCAGCGTGTCCGCGCAGCGACGGTCGCCGTCGAGCGTGGTCGCCGGCGCCAGGGCGAACCCGTTCATGTTCGGTCTCCTCGGTGCCCTCGGGGTTCTCGTCGCGCTCATGATCGGCGGCATCGTCGGCCAGCTCGCCACCGTGCTGGTCTACATCGGCGTCGCGCTCTTCCTGGCGCTCGGCCTCGATCCGATCGTGCGGTTCATCGAGCG
>Ga0233424_10001101_pt1 | contig 26375 bp, 21 predicted proteins | sample Watercolumn_Towu_FD_181011 | JGI IMG/M metagenome (GOLD analysis project Ga0233424, IMG submission 181011) | Freshwater microbial communities from Lake Towuti, South Sulawesi, Indonesia - Watercolumn_Towuti2014_125_MG | ecosystem: Environmental > Aquatic > Freshwater > Lake | place: Indonesia... | reverse complement strand
CTGTTGGTGATGGTGATCTTCCTGTTCCTGCGCAGCGCCTCGGCCACGCTGATCCCGGCGGCGGCGGTGCCGCTGTCGCTGGTGGGCACGTTCGGGGTGATGTACCTGGCGGGCTTCTCGATCAACAACCTGACGTTGATGGCGCTGACGATCTCGACCGGCTTCGTGGTCGACGATGCGATCGTGATGATCGAGAACATAGCCCGCTATGTCGAGGAGGGCGAGTCGCCGATGGCCGCGGCGCTGAAGGGCAGCCGCCAGATCGGCTTCACCATCATCTCGCTGACCTTCTCGCTGATCGCGGTGCTGATCCCGCTGCTGTTCATGGGCGACGTGGTCGGGCGGCTGTTCCACGAATTCGCGATCACGCTGGCGGTGTCGATCCTGATCTCGGCGTTCGTGTCGCTGACGCTGACGCCGATGATGTGCGCGCGCCTGCTGAAGCACACGCCGGAAGCATCCCACGGCCGCCTCTACCAGGCGGTGGGCCGCGGCTTCGAGGCCTGCATCGCGTGGTACGACCGCTGGCTGCAGCGGGCGCTGCGCCACCAGCGCTTCACGCTGGCGGCGTTCTTCGCCACCCTGGGCCTGACGGTGGCGCTCTACGCCTGGGTGCCCAAGGGCTTCTTCCCGGTGCAGGACACCGGCGCCATCCAGGGCTTCACCGAGGCGTCGCCGACGCTGTCGTATGCCGCGATGGCCGTGCAGCAGCAGCGCGTGGCCGAGCAGGTGCTGCGCGATCCGGCGGTGGCCACGGTGTCGTCGTTCATCGGCGTGGACGGCAGCAACGCCACGCTGAACACCGGCCGGCTGCTGATCACGCTGAAGCCGCACGGCCAGCGCGATGCCTCGGCCAGCGAGGTGATCCGCCGGCTCGGCGAGGCCAGCGCCGCGTGGGCCGGCGTGCGGCTCTACCTGCAGCCGGTGCAGGACCTGAGCATCGAGGACCGCCTCGCGAAGACGCAGTACCAGCTCACGCTCAGCTCGCCGGACACGCGCGAGCTGGCCGACGCCAACCGGCGCCTGCTGGAGAAACTGCAGACGCTGCCGCAGCTGCGCGACGTGACCTCGGACTTCCAGGACCAGGGCCTGCAGGCCTATGTCGAGATCGACCGCGACGCCTGCGCGCGCCTCGGCGTCACGGTGGCCGCGATCGACACCGCGCTGTACAACGCCTTCGGCCAGCGGCCGATCTCGACCATCTTCACCCAGGCCGCGCAGTACCGCGTGATCCTCGAACACGACGCCACGCTGGCGGCCGGGCCGGAGGCGCTGGCCCAGGTGTACGTGGCGGCCACCAACGGCGCGCTGCTGCCGCTGTCGTCGCTGGCGCGCCTGAGCGAGCGGCCGGCGCCGCTGGCGGTGCACCACCTGGCGCAGTTCCCGGCCGCGACGGTGTCGTTCAACCTGGCCCCGGGCGTGGCGCTCGGCGAGGCGGTGGCCGCCATCCGCGCCGAGCAGGCCGCGCTGGCCCTGCCGGCCGGCGTGGAGTCGCACTTCCAGGGCGCGGCGCTGGCGTTCGAGGCGTCGCTGCGCAACACGCTGCTGCTGATCCTGGCCGCGATCGTGACGATGTACATCGTGCTCGGCGTGCTGTACGAGAGCTACGTGCACCCGGTCACCATCCTGTCGACGCTGCCCTCCGCGGGCGTCGGCGCGCTGCTCGCGCTGCTGGCGGCGCGGCTGGAGCTCGGGCTGATCGCGGTGATCGGCATCGTGCTGCTGATCGGCATCGTCAAGAAGAACGCGATCATGATGATCGACTTCGCGCTGGAGGCGCAGGCGGGCGGCCTGTCGCCGCGCGAGGCCATCCACCAGGCCTGCCTGCTGCGCTTCCGGCCGATCCTGATGACCACGCTGGCCGCGCTGCTCGGCGCGGTGCCGATGATGATCGGCAGCGGCGTGGGCAGCGAGCTGCGGCACCCGCTGGGCGTCACGATGGTGGGCGGGCTCATCGTCAGCCAGTTGCTGACGCTGTTCACGACGCCGGTGATCTACCTGAAGTTCGAGGGGCTGCGGCGGCGGCGCGCGCAAGACCCCTCACCCCAACCGGGGCCACTCCCTCTCCCGCTGGCGGGAGAGGGCCGGGGTGAGGGTCGATGAGCTTCTCCGCCCTGTTCATCCGCCGCCCCGTCGCCACCAGCCTGCTCACCGCCGGCCTGGCCCTGCTCGGCGCGATCTCGTATTTCCTGCTGCCGATTGCGCCGCTGCCGCAGATCGACTACCCGATGATCTCCGTGAGCGCCGGCCTGCCCGGCGCCAGCGCCGAGACCATGGCCGCCACCGTGGCCACGCCGCTGGAGCGCGCGCTGGGCAGCATCGCCGGCGTCAACGAGATCACCTCGCAGTCGACCCAGGGCAGCACCCGCGTGACGCTGCAGTTCGACCTCGACCGCGACATCGACGCCTCGGCCCGCGCGGTGCAGGCCGCCATCAACGCCGCGCGCACGATGCTGCCCACCGGCCTGCCGAGCAGCCCGACCTACCGCAAGGTGAACCCGGCCGACCCGCCGATCATCGTGCTGTCGCTGCGCTCGGACAGCGTGCCGCTGGCCACGCTGTACGACCGCGCCGCCACCGTGCTGGCGCAGCGCCTGTCGCAGGTGCGCGGCGTCGGCGACGTGGCGCTGGGCGGCGGCTCGCTGCCGGCGGTGCGGGTGGCGGTCGACCCGAACCGGCTGTCGGCCAACGGCCTGTCGCTCGACCAGGTGCGCCTGACGCTGGTGAGCGGCAACACCCACCGCCCCAAGGGCCTGGTGGAGGATGCGCAGCGCCAGTGGCAGGTGGGCGCCAACGACCAGGCCCGCACGGCCGCCGAATACGGCCCGATGGTGCTGAGCTGGCGCAACGGCGCCGCGGTGCGGCTGCAGGACGTGGCGGGGGTGCGCGACGGCATGCAGGACGAACGCGCCCATGCGCTGGCCGACGGCCGCCCCGCCGTGCTGCTGATGCTGCAGAAGGCGCCCAACGCCAACGTCGTCGACACCGTCGACCGGGTGCAGCGGCTGCTGCCGCAGCTGCGCGCGGCGCTGCCGGCCGATGCCCGGCTCGACGTGGTGATGGAACGCACCGGCCCGATCCGCGCGTCGATCGCCGAGGTGCAGCGCAGCCTGGCGCTGTCGGTGGGGCTGGTGATCGTGGTGGTGTTCGCGTTCCTGCGCAGCGCGCGTGCCACGCTGATCCCGGCGGTGGTGGTGCCGGTGGCGCTGGTGAGTGCCTTCGCGGTGATGCACCTGTGCGGCTACAGCCTGGACAACCTCTCGCTGATGGCGCTGACGGTGGCCACCGGCTTCGTCGTCGACGATGCCATCGTCGTGGTCGAGCACATCCAGCGCCATGTCGAGCGCGGCAAGACCGCCCTGCAGGCCGCGCTCGACGGGGCGCGCGAGATCGGCTTCACGGTGGTGTCGATCAGCCTGGCGCTGATCGCCGCGTTCATCCCGATCCTCTACATGGGCGGCATCGTCGGCCGGCTGTTCCGCGAGTTCGCGGTGGTGCTGGCGGTGGCCATCGTCGCGTCGCTGGCGGTGTCGCTGACCACCACGCCGATGATGGCCGCGCGACTGCTGGCTCCGCGGGCCGCGGCGCCGCGCCGCCGCACCGGCAGGTGGCTCGCCGCGGCGCAGCGTGCCTACCGCGGCAGCCTGCGCTGGACACTGCGCCATCCGGCGGTGGCGCTGGCCGCGCTGGCCGGCCTGATCGCGCTGAACACCACGCTCTACGGCGTGCTCGAGAAGGGCTTCTTCCCGCAGCAGGACAGCGGCCGCCTGATCGGCTACATCGGCGCCGACCAGGGCAGCTCGTTCCAGTCGATGAAGACCAAGATGGACGCCTTCTCGGCCATCGTGATGCGCGACCCCGCGGTGCTGCACATGACGGCCGCCACGGGCGGCGGCCAGCGCAACGGCGGCCAGGTGTTCGTCGCGCTGAAGCCGGCGGCCGAACGCGGCGCCACCGCCGAGCAGGTGATCGACCGGCTGCGCCCGCAGCTCGCCCGGGTGCCCGGCGCGGCGCTGTACCTGCGCCAGGGGCAGGACTTGCGCATCGGCGGGCGCCAGTCGAGCAGCGAGTACCAGTACACGCTGCAGGCCGACGACCTGGCCGACCTCGCGACCTGGGAGCCGCGCATCCGCCGCGCGATGAACGAGCTCAAGGTGATCGAGGACGTCGACGGCGACCGCCAGGACCGCGGCCCGCAGACCAGCGTGGTGATCGACCGCGACGCCGCCACCGCGCTCGGCATCACCGTGCGCAACATCGACAACACGCTGAACAACGCCTTCGGCCAGCGCCAAGTGGGCGTGATCTACAACCCGCTGAACCAGTACCGCGTGGTGCTCGAACTGGCCCCCGAGTACCAGCAGAGCGCGCTGTCGCTGCAGAACCTGTTCGTCACCTCGGCCAGCGGCGCGCAGGTGCCGCTGTCGGCGTTCGCGCGCATCGAGTCGACCCTGGCACCGCTGTCGGTCAACCACGAGAAGGGCACGCCGGCCTCGACGCTGAGCTTCAACGTCGCGCTGGGCCATTCGCTCTCCGAGGCCACCGAGGCGATCGAGGCCGCGGTGGCGCAGCTCGGCGTGCCGAGCACGGTGCGCGGCACGTTCAGCGGCACCGCCAACGCGTTCCGCGATTCGCTGAAATCGCAGCCGCTGTTGATCCTCTGTGCGGTGGTCACCATCTACCTGCTGCTCGGCATGCTGTACGAGAGCCTGGTGCACCCGCTCACCATCCTGTCGACGCTGCCGTCGGCCGGGGTCGGCGCCCTGCTCGCGCTGCTGGCCTTCAAGACCGAGTTCTCGGTGGTCGCGATGATCGGCGTGGTGCTGCTGATCGGCATCGTGATGAAGAACGCCATCCTGCTGATCGACTTCGCGATCGCGCGGCAGAAACGCGCCGCGCTGGCCGGCCAGGCGCTCGGCGCCGGCCCGGCCATCTACCGCGCCGCGCAGCTGCGGCTGCGGCCGATCCTGATGACGACGCTGGCCGCGCTGTTCGGCGCGCTGCCGCTGGCCTTCGGCTGGGGTGCCGGCGCCGAGCTGCGCCAGCCGCTGGGCATCGCGGTGGTCGGCGGCCTGGCGCTCAGCCAGCTGCTCACGCTGTACACCACGCCGGTGGTCTTCGTCTGCCTGGCCCGGCTCACCAGCGGATCTCGTCGCCCCTCTCGCCGCCGTGCGGCGTCCCCGCCCCGCTTCCCGCGCGCCCTGCCGCCGCTCGTCCGATGAACTGCCTGCCTTCCCTGCCGCGCTGCGGCCTCTGGTCCGCGCTCCTGGTGGCGATGCTCGCCGGCTGCGCCGGCCCGCAGCACACGCCGCCCACGGCGCCGGTGCCCGAGCGGTTCGCCCATGCGCCCGATGCCGCAGCGGACGGCCTCGTCCCGGCGAACTGGTGGCAGGCCTTCGGCGACCCGGTGCTCGACCGCCTGCAGGCCCGGCTCGAACTTGGCAACCAGAACCTGCAGGCCGCCGCCGCACGCGTGGCCGCCGCACAGGCCGCGCTGGGCACGCAACGCGCGGCGACGCTGCCGGTGCTGAACGGCACCGCCAACGCCACCCGCAGCGACAGCGGCCAGGCCTCGCTGACCCGCCAGCCGCAGAACTCGTTCTCGCTGGGCGCCACCGCGAGCTGGGAGCTCGACCTGTGGGGCCGCCTGTCGTCCGGCGTGCGCGCCGGCGAAGCGCGGCTGGCGGCCAGCGTCGGCGACCTCGACGCCGCCCGCCTGTCGGCCCGCGCCACGTTGGCCCAGACCTACTTCACACTGCGCGCCGCCGAGGCCAAACGCGCGGTGCTCGAGGGCAGCGTGGCCGCCTACCGCCGCACGCTGGCGCTCACGCAGGCGCGCCTCGACGTCGGCGTCGCGCCCACGTCCGACGTGCTGCAGGCGCGCCTGCAACTGCGCGATGCCGAGGTGGCGCTGCTCGAAGCCGACACGCAGCAGGCCCAGGCCACGCATGCGATCGCGGTGCTGCTGGGCACCGCGCCGTCGGCGCTGGAGGCCGGCCTGGCCGAACGTGCCGCGCTGCTGCCCGCCGTGCCCGGCGTGCCGGCGCTGCTGCCGGCCGGCGTGATCCAGGGCCGCCCCGACATCGCCGCCGCCGAGCGCCGCCTGGCCGCAGCGCGCTGGACCACCGAGGTCGCCCGCACCGCGTGGTGGCCCACGCTGAGCATCGGCGCCAGCGGCGGCCTGCGCAGCTCCGCGCTCGACGACCTGATGCGCTCGCCGACGCTGTTCTGGTCGGTCGGCCCGTCGCTGGTGCAAAAGCTGTTCGACGGCGGCGCCACCCGCTCGGCGATCGACCAGGCCCGCGCCGGCGAGGACGAGGCGCTGGCCACCTACCGCCAGGCCGTGCTGGCCGCGCTGCAGGAAGTCGAGGACAACCTCGTGCTGGCCCGCCGCCTGGCCGACGAGGAGGTGCTGCAGCAGGCCTCGGTGCAGGATGCGCAGCGCACGCTGGACATCGTGCAGGCGCAGTACGAAGCCGGCACGGTGGGCTTCCTGAACGTCGCCGCGGCGCAGGTCAACGCCCTGAGCGCCCGGCAGAAGCTGCTCGACCTGCAGGCACGCCGGCTGACCGCGGTGACGGTGCTGCTGCGCAACACGGCAGCGGCGCCACAGACGCTGGCGCTGCCGCGCAGCTGATCCACCTTCTGCTGGGGGTTCTGTGGGAGCGGCTTCAGCCGCGATGCGCGCCCTGCCACGAGCGATCGCGGCTGAAGCCGCTCCCACAGAGAAGCCCCCACCGGGCCCCTCTCATCACTTCAACAACTGCCTACAGGCGCAGTACGAAGCCGGCACGGTCGGCTTCCTGAACGTCGCCGCGGCGCAGGTCAACGCCCTGGGCGCCCGGCAGAAGCTGCGGTGACGGTGCTGCTGCGCAACACCGCGGCAGCGCCACAGACGCTGGCGCTGCAGCGCAGCTGATCCACCTTCTGCTGGGGGTTCTGTGGGAGCGGCTTCAGCCGCGATGCGCCCCCTGCCACGAGCGATCGCGGCTGAAGCCGCTCCTACAGAGAAGCCCCCACCGGGCCCCTCTCATCACTTCAACAACTGCCAGCGCCTACTGCGGATCTGCACCATCACCGCGGCCCGCTCGTCATAGCCCACGTGGTCGGCCGCACCGAGGTTCATCACGACCTGCGACGTGACGAGATGGCGCGTCTGTTCCAGTCCATCGCGCAGCGCCGCACGTCGTCCGGCGGCAGCACGCCGGCTCAGGGTTCTGTGCACCGTGTCTCCTGTTGTCGAGGGCCCGTCGGTGGCGCATGCACCGGCAGTGGAATACTGCAGCCTTTGCCCGCGAGCGCCGCCGATGACCCGCCTGCAGTCCGAACTCGAACGCCTCTACCTGCCGTCCGCCGAGGACGGCGTGCGCGCCGCGGTGCTGGCGCTGGCCCGGCCGGCCGACTGGGAGCGCCTGGGCGAGGTGTGGCGCGGCGTACAGGCCGAGCTCGGCCTGCCGGCGCCGGGCATCGCGGTGTCCGGCAGCGAGGCGCTGCAGCTGTGGTTCTCGTGGCGCCAGCCGGTGCCCGCGGCGCAGGCCGCGGCATTCGTCGACGCGTTGCGCCGGCGCTGGCTCGGCGACCTGCCGGCGCACCGGGTGGAAGCCCCCGCCGTCGAGCCCGCCGCCTGGCCGCCGCAGCAGCCGGTGGACGGCCAGTGGTCGGCGTTCGTCGCCCCGGACCTGGCGCCGCTGTTCTCGGACACGCCCTGGCTCGACATCCCGCCGAACGACGACGGGCAGGCTCAGTTGCTGAGCCAGCTGCAGCCGATCACGCCGCCGGCCTGGGCCGCCGCGCAGGCCATGCTGGGCCTGGGGTCGGCCACTGCTGGAGCGACGACCGGGGGGACGACTGGGCCCACCCCTGCGGCCGGCTCCGCAGCCGCCGACGACGCCGGCGCTCTCGAGCCGCAGGCCTTCCTGCTCTCGGTGATGCGCGACGAACGCGTCGCGCTGCCGCTGCGCATCGAAGCGGCGAAGGCGCTGCTGCCCTACACCGGCGGCCGCTAGGTGCGGCGGCGCCCGCCGAACAGCCCGCGCAGCGACAGCACCACCGGCACCGCCAGCAGGGCCCACGACAGGGCATCGGCCCAGCCGTCGCCGAGCAGCGCCGAGAGCAGGCCGACCAGCGAGACGGCGCCGATGACCACCGGCCAGCGCCACATCGAGGGGCGGCTCATCGTGCGGCTCCGGTGGGGGCGGCGGCGGTCAGCGCACCGGCGGGCAGGTCGGCCTCCACCGGCCGGCGGCCGCGGGCCACCCACAGGTACAGGCCGCTGCCCAGCACGATGATGGTCAGGATGTCGAGCGCCGCCCACAGGATCTGCATCGGCAGGCCGCCGTAGTCGCCGAAGTGCAGCGGCTGCGACAGCAGCAGCGCCGACAGGTACCACGGCAGCGGCGGTGCGGCGGTCACCGCAGCGGTCTTCGCGTCCACCAGCACCGGCTGCAGCAGCTTGGCGGTGATCGGCGTGTCGCCGCGCAGGAAGAAGGTGTGGTGGTGCGGGCTGGAGAACGCGGTGCCGGGGAACGCGATGAACGACAGCTGCGTGTGCGGCGCCTGCCGCTGCGCCGCGTCCAGCGACGCCTGCAGCGAGGCCCGCTCGGCCACCGGCACCGTCGGCTGGCCGGCATACGGCGCCAGCAGCGCGGTGAGCTGGTCGTGCTGCCAGTACTTGATCAGCAGGTCGGCCCAGGTGTTGATGACGCCGGTGGCACCGACCACCAGCGCCCACACCAGCGTGACGATGCCCAGCAGGTTGTGCAGGTCGAGCCAGCGGATGCGCGTGGAGCGGGTGCGGCGCACGGTGGCGAAGTCGAGCTTGCGCATGAACGGCGCATACAGCACCACGCCCGAGACGATGGCCACCACCAGCAACAGCCCCATGAAGCCGAGGAACAGCTTGCCCGGCAGGCCCGCGAACAGGTCCACGTGCAGCTTGAACATCACCCACATGAAACCTTCGTCGAAACGCGGCTGGGCCAGCACCTCGCCGGTGCGGGCATCGATCGCCACCGAACGGAAGTCGTCGGTGGGCGCGGGCGTGGGCGTCAGCGTGAAGAACCAGACGTTGGCATCGTCCTCGTCCTGCGAGGCGAACTGCACCACGCGGTCCGGGTGCAGCGCCAGCGCGGTGGCCACCATGCGGTCGACGCTGACGGGCGCCAGGCTCGCATCGGGCGGCAGCTCGGGCGCTTCCACCTCGGTGCCGGTCAGGTGCGCGATCTCGTGGTGGAAGATCAGCGGCAGCCCGGTCAGGCACAGCAGCAGCATGAAGACCGTGCACACCAGGCTGGACCACTTGTGCAGCCAGGCCCAGGTCTTGAGGGTGGAGGTCTTCATCGCGGGGTCCTGTCAGAAACGGTAAGTGGCCGTGGCCACGATCGTGCGGCGGTTGCCGAACCAGCAGTCGCCGCGGCCCAGGCAGGTGCTGAAGTAGCGGCGGTCGGCGAGGTTGTTGACGTTCAGCGCGAGGCGCCACGACGCGGTGTCGTAGGCCAGCAGCGCGTCGACCAGCGCCACCGAGGGCACTTCGGGGCCGACCATGCCGCCCGAGCGGTCGGTGAAGCGGCTCATCCAGCGCACCCCCGCACCGGCCGAGAAGCCGGCGACCGAGCCGAGCGCGAAGCGCTGCTTGGCCCACAGCGACGCGGTGTGGCGCGGCATGCCTTCGAGCTCGTCGTCGAGGTCGGTGTAGTTGTAGTGACCGATCAGGTCGAGCGTGCTGCCCACGCTGCCGCGCGCCTCCAGCTCGACGCCGCGGGTCTTGGTGCTGCCGAGCTGCTGGTAGACATTGGGCAGCGGCGAGGTGATGCGGTTCTTCTCGCGCAGGTCGTACACCGCGGCGTTGAAGGCCAGCGCGCGGCCTTCGGGCTCGTACTTCACGCCGGCTTCGAGCTGCTTGCCGCGCAGCGGGGCGAACGACTGCGAGAACGATCCGGTCGAGGTGCTGACGGTGATGTTCGATTGCGGCGTGAACGATTCGCTGTAGCTGACGTACGGCGACCAGCCGCTGTCGAAGCGGTGCATCAGGCCAAGGCGCTTCGACGTGGCGCTGGTCTTCTCTTCCACCGCGCCGTCGGTGCTGTTGGTGACGCGGTCGTGGCGCAGGCCGGCGACGACGATCCAGTGTCGGTCGATCTTCAACTGGTCCTGCAGGTAGAGGCCGGTCTGGCGCATCGTGTTCGGCGCGGCCTCGAAGTAGTCGCCCGGCGATGCGGCGACATACACCCGGTTGTACGCGTCGATCGGATCCAGCACCGTGGTGGCGGTGGCGGAACTGCGGGTCTTGAAGCGCGCGAAGTCCAGCCCACCGAGCAGCTGGTGCTCGACCGCGCCGGTGCGCAGCTTGCCTTCGACATGCTGGTCGGCATTCAGCGTGGTCACCTGCGTGCGGTTGCCGCCGTAGTAGCGCGCGATCAGGCGCTTGTTGGCCAAGTCCGACCCCCAATCGCCGGGCACGCTGAACGAATCGCCATAGGCGCTCACGTACTCGACGTCGTTGCGCGAGAACCGCAGGTTCTGCCGCACCGTCCAGCCGCTGTCGAGGCGGTGTTCGAACAGGTAGCCCACCGTGCGGCGCTTGGTGTCGTAGTGGTCGCCGGGCTGGCCGATGAAGGTGTTCGACGCCAGCAGGCCGGCCGGGCTGGGCAGCAGCGTGCCGGTCCACGGCAGGAACTGCGAGGTCGAGCCGGTGTGGTCCTTCTGGTAGAGCGCCTGCAGCGTCAGGCTGGTGGCAGCGCTCGGGCGCCAGGTCAGCGACGGCGCGATCAGGCGGCGGTCGTCGGCCACCTGGTCGACCTGCGTGTCCGACTCGCGGCCGACGGCCACCAGGCGGTAGAGCCACTGGCCGTCGGCGGAGAGCGGGCCGGCCAGGTCGGCCTGCAGCTGGCGGCGGCCGAAGTTGCCGACCTGCACGCCGATCTCGTTCTGGCGTTCGGCCAGCGGGCGCTTGCTGACCATGTTGACCACGCCGGCCGTGGAGCCCTGGCCGAACAGCATCGCGGCCGGGCCGCGCAGCACCTCGATGCGTTCGAGCGTGTACGGGTCGGTGCGGCCGGTGGAGGTGTAGTAGCCATTGGCCTTGCGCAGGCCGTCGAGGTATTCGTCGGGGTAGGCGCCGCGCACCCGGAAGCCGTCGCTGCGTGAGTCGAGGCCGTAGGCATCCGAGCGCACGCCGGCGGCGTAGTTGAGCGCGTCCTGCAGGTTGGCCGCGCCCTGGTCGACCATCTGGTCACGCGTGACGATGGTGATCGATTGCGGCGTCTCGTCCAGCGGCGTGTCGGTCTTGGTCGCGCTGGCGGCGCGGCGGGCGCGGTAGCCGTTGACCGGCGAGGTGGCGGTTTCGGTGGCCCCGCGCACCGTGACGGCGGGCAGCGTGGCCTCGGCGGCGTCGCCCGTCTGGGCGGTCACGCAGAGCGGCGACAGCGCCGCGGACATCGCGGCACTGGCCAGCAGCAGCAAACGGAAAGGCGGCACGGCAGATCCCTTTGGGGGCTCGTGCGCACGGCTGGCGGCAGGCTGGCGGGCGCGTGAAGGGGGAATCGCATTCTAATGCGAATAAATCTCATTCATGCAACCACGCTGCTGGTCTGGTCCGAACCCGGCAACGGGAGTCCTACAAGGCTCACTTCAACAGCACCAGCTCTTCGGCCATGCTCGGGTGCAACGCCACGGTCTGGTCGAACTGGTGCTTGGTGAGCCCGGCCTTCACCGCGATGGCCGCGGCCTGCAGGATCTCGGGCGCGTCGGGGCCGATCATGTGCAGGCCGACCACGCGCTGCGTCGCCGCGTCGACCACCATCTTGTAGAGCGCCCGTTCGTTGCGCTGCGCCAGCACGTTCTTCATCGGCCGGAAGTCGGCGGTGAAGACCTGGATGTCGCCGAACTGTTCGCGCGCCTGCGCCTCGGTGAGGCCCACGCCGGCCAGCGGCGGGTGGCTGAACACCGCCGAGGGGATGCAGCTGTGGTCCACCGTCCACGGCTGGCCGCCGAAGACGCTGTCGGCGAAGGCCTGGCCTTCGCGGATCGCCACCGGGGTGAGCTGCACGCGGTCGGTCACGTCGCCCACCGCGTAGAGGCTGTCGACGCTGGTGCGGCTCTCGGCGTTCACCTGCACCGCGCCGTGGCGGCCCAGCGCCACGCCCAACGCCTCCAGGCCCAGCCCTTCGGTGTTGGGCTGGCGGCCGGTGGCGAACAGCAGCAGGTCGCAGTCGATCGGCGGGTTGCCGTCGCCCAGGTGCACCCGCAGCGTGCCGTCGTCGCGCTTCTCGATGCGTTCGAACGGCGCGTTGAAGCGGAACTGGATGCCCTTGCCGAGGCTGATCTGCAGCAGCCGGTCGCGGATCGACGCGTCGTAGCCGCGCAGGATCTCGTCGGAGCGGTTCACCACGGTGACCTGCGCACCGAACTCGTGGAAGATGCCCGCGAACTCGTTGGCGATGTAGCCGCCCCCGCCGATCACCACGCGGCGCGGGCACTGCGGCAGGTGGAACACCTCGTTCGAGGTGATGCCGCGTTCGGCGCCCGGCACGTCGGGCACCACCGGGCGTGCGCCGGTGGCCAGCAGGATCACCTTCGCGCTGACCACGCGGCCATCGGCCAGCGCCACCTCGTGCGGGCCGACCAGCCGGGCGCGCTGCGGCAGCAGCGTCACCTGGTGGCGGTCGAGCGTCTGCTGGTAGAGACCGCAAAGCCGGTCGACCTCGCCCAGCACGCGGTCGCGCAGCGTCGCCCAGTCGAACCTCGGCGACCCGGGCCCTTCCTCGGGGATGCGCCAGCCGAAGTGGCGCGCGTCGCGCAGGTCCTCGGCGAAATGGGCGCCGTAGACCAGCAGCTTCTTCGGCACGCAACCGCGGATCACGCAGGTGCCGCCCACGCGGTACTCCTCGGCCACCGCCACCCGGGCGCCGTGCGCGGCGGCCACCCGCGCGGCACGCACCCCGCCGGAGCCGGCGCCGATGACGAGGAGGTCGTGGTCGAAAGCGGTCATGGTGCGGGCGGCGGGCAGCCGCGGTGGACGGGGTGCGGCGATTGTGACCAGCACGCGCGTTCCGCGCCGGCGCGGGGCTGCTGGCGAACACTCGCGGGAAGCCCTGTGTCGCGTGCGGTCGAGGCCCCCGGCGCATCGGCTACGCTGCGGGCATGCTCGCGGCCTTCGTCTTCGAATCGGCATTCCGCCTGTCGCCGTTCGGCGGCTACCTGCTCTCCCCGAGCGACGACCCGGTGATCCTGGCGGTCAACGACACCTTCCTGCGGGCGTCGGGCCGCCGCCGCGAGGAGCTGGTGGGCCAGCGCCTGTTCGCCGCGTTCCCCGGCGACCCGGACGACACCGGCGACACCGGCGTGGCCGCGCTGAAGGCCTCGCTCGCCCGGGTCGTGGCGACCGGGCAGGTCGACACGCTGCCGCTGCAGCGCTACCCCATCCGCGTGCAGCGCGCCGATGGCAGCGAGGCCTTCGAGGAGCGCTGGTGGTACGCCACCAGCACGCCGATCTTCGACGAACACGGCACGATGGTGTGCATCGCGCACCGCAACGACGACGTCACCGAAAGGCGCGAGGTGGCCGAGGCGCTGCGCCGCAGCACCGAGCGGCAGGCCTTCCAGCTCGCGCTGTCGGACCGGCTGCGCGCCCTCGGCTCGCCCGACGAGATTGCCCGCACCGCCACCGCGATGCTCGGTGAGACCTTCGCCATCGCGCGTGTCACCTACGTCGAGGTGGACGACACCAGCGGCACCTTCGTGCAGCGCCACTGGCGCAGCGATGGCGGCCCCGAGCCGGCCCACGGGGAGCGCCGCCGCCTCGAGGAATTCGGCAGCGCGATCATTGAGACGCTGCGCCGCGGCGAGCCGCTGGTGATCCGCGACGTCGACACCGACCTGCGCACCCGGCCGCATGCCGACGCCTACGCCAGCATCGGCGTGCGCTCGAACCTGGCCATCCCGCTGGTCAAGGGCGGGCGGCTCAGCATCGTGCTGAGCCTGCAGCACGACCGGCCGCGCCACTGGAACGCCGCCGAGATCGAGCTGGCGCTCGACGTGGCCGAGCGCACCTGGCTGGCCGCCGAGAACGCCCGCGCGCAGGAAGAACTGCGCGAGGCCAGCCGGCGCAAGGACGAGTTCCTCGCGATGCTGGCCCACGAGCTGCGCAACCCGCTCGCGCCCATCCGCGTGGCCGCCGACCTGCTCGGCCGCAGCCGGCTCGACGAAGCCGGGCTGCAACGCACCAGTGCCATCCTCACCCGCCAGGTGCGCCACATGACGGGGCTGGTCGACGACCTGCTCGACGTCTCGCGGGTCACGCGCGGGCTGGTCACGATCGACGCCGCGCCGCAGGACATGAAGGCCGTCGTCGCCAACGCGGTGGAACAGGTGCGTCCGATGATGGAGACCCACCGGCACCACCTCGCCCTCGAGCTGCCGGCGGGCGCGGCGCTGGTCAGCGGCGATGCCAAGCGGCTGGTGCAGGTGGTCGTCAACCTGATGAACAACGCGGCCAAGTACACGCCGCCCGGCGGGCGCATCCACGTCTCGCTGGCGGTCGACGCCGCGCACGTCACCGTCGAGGTGCTCGACAACGGCATCGGCATCGACCCCGCGCTGCAGCCGCGCATCTTCGAGCTCTTCGCGCAGGCCGACCGCTCACCGGACCGCTCGCAAGGCGGCCTCGGCCTCGGCCTCGCGTTGGTCAGGAGCCTGGTCGAGCTGCACGGTGGCCAGGTCGGCGTGCACAGCGAAGGGCCGGGCACCGGCAGCCGCTTCACCGTGACGCTGCCGCGGCTGTCGCCCTCCGCGGACGCGCCGGGCCCCGCCGACACCCCCTCCATCCACCCGGCCGCGGCGCGCCGCGGCCTCGACGTGCTGGTGGTCGACGACAACGCCGACGCCGCCGACATGCTGATGCTGCTGCTGCAGGCCGCCGGGCACCGCGTGCGCGTCGAACACGACCCGGCCCGCGCCCTCGCCGAGGCCGCCGCCCACCCGCCCGAAGTCGGCATCATCGACATCGGCCTGCCCGGGATGGACGGCTACGAGGTGGTGCGCCGCCTGCGCGCCGACGCCGCCACCGCCGGCGCGCGCTACATCGCCCTGACCGGCTATGGCCAGGCCGCCGACCGCCAGCGCGCGCTGGCCGCCGGGTTCGACGAGCACCTGGTCAAGCCGGCGGATCCGGATCGGTTGCTGGCGTTGCTGGGGGCGTTGTCGCCGGGTTTGTCGGCGGGGTTGTCGCCGGGTTGAATGCGGCCGCGTGCAACGCCCGCTCGAACCACGGCCCCGCCGAGAGCCCCTGGTCCGGCCCGAGGCAGGCGAAGCCGCCGTCCACCGCCAGGTCGGTGCCGGTCATCCACGCGGCGTCGTCGCTGGCGGCGAAGACGACCACCCGGCCGACCTCGGCACCGCGGCCGATGCGGCCGAGCGGGTGGGTGAGGGCGCCGGCGGCATCGGCCACCGCGAGGTCGCCGCCCACCGCGCGTTCGACCGCGGGCGACCAGGTCCAGGCCGGCGACACCGACAGCACGCGGATGCCGCGCGGGGCCAGCTCGACCGCGAAGTTCTTGGTGATCTGCAGCAGGCCGGCCTTCGAGGCGGGATAGACGGCCCGCCCCTGCATGCCGAACTTGCCGCCGACGCTGCCGAGGTGGATGACCACCGCGCCGCGCGGCATGTGCGGCACCGCCTTCTGCGTGAAGACCGCGGCCGAGACGAGGTTGACGTTCAGCGTCTGCAGCCACTGCGCACGCGGGGTGTCGAGGCCGGCATCGGCGTAACTGCAGGCGCCGTTGATGAGCAGGTCGAGGCGGCCGGTGACGGCCACCGCGCGTTCGATGCAGCGGTCGATCGCCGCATCGTCGGTGATGTCGGCCTCCAGCAGTTCGGCCTGCGGGCCGATGGCCGCGACCACGGCCTCGCCCGCCTCGCGCCCGAGGCCGACGACGAACACCCGCTCGATACCGGCGAGCGCGAGCTCGCGTGCGATGTCGGCACCGAGCCCCTGCGTGGCCCCGGTGACGACGGCCACCTTGCCCGACAGCCGCGGGCCGGTCATCAGATGAAGACCTCGAGGTTGCCGAACACGCCGTCGCAGTTGATGAGGTCGACCCGCTTCAGGCGGATCTTCCAGCCGCCGTCGTCGGTGGCCACCAGCTTGTGGTGCACGGTGCCGGCGAGGTGGCGCTGCTCGCCGCGCCACTCGGTGTAGTGCAGCACCGAGCGCACGATCAGGTGGCCGGCGGCGTCCAGCCCTTCGATGGTGACGTTGCCAATCAGGTGCGAGGCGCGGGTCTTCGGCTGCTGCGACCAGTTGCGCGGGTTCTCGACGCGGCGCACGCGGGTCTCGCGCAGCATCCGGTCTTCCCAGAACAGCGAGATCTGGTCGAACGGCGACGCCTGGTCCTGGAAGCGCGGCACCCAGTAGCGGCCGTCGTCGTCCCACAGCGCGAGCCAGTCATGGAGGCGGCGGTCGTCGAGGCAGCGGGCCTCCTGGAAGAGGAACCGCTCGACGGCGCGCTGCGCCTCGGCGGGGAGCTCCGCGCCGGCCACCGGCTGCACGGACACATCGAAACTTCGGTCAAGCAGCAGCACGGTTCGTCTCCTCGTCTTCCAGCGGCGCGGTCACGTCGGTGCCGAGCATGAAGTGCCGCCACGCGGCCATCTGGTTGCGCATCGGCAGCTCGCTGGTGCCGTTGGTCGACACCATGCCGTCGGGCAACGCCCGATCGGTGCCGACGTAGCGGTGCATGCTGACCCAGTCGCCCCCCTGCGTCAGGTTGCCTTCCTGGCAGCGCTTGTACACCTCCACGTCGTCGGGCATCACGTTCGACGACGGCGAGTTGATCAGGTTCGCGTAGGTGAGCGCGCGGTTGAACACCTCGTCGGGCGCGCCCTTCAGGCGGAAGGTCTGGATCTCGACCAGCGTGCGGTCCACCGCGATCGGGCGGATCACGCGGAACTGCTGGAACACCGTGTGCGGCGAGCCGCTGCCGTACAGCACCGTGTTGTGGCGGTTCATGCCGAGGATGGCGCGGGCGCGGTCTTCGCCGTGCACGGCGCGCAGCGCCTCGAAGTGGGCGCGCGACACCGGGTCGCGCGTGGCGGCCGCGGGGTCGAAGATGCCTTCCATGTAGCCGTGGCCGTAGTGGTAGGCGCGCAGCTCGAGCTTTTCCCAGAAGTCGTACGGCTCGCCGTTGCCGTCCATGATCAGCAGCTCGAACGGCATCTCGCCGACCGCCTTGGCTTCCTCGCGCGCGGCCTCGAACGACGACTCGTGCGTGACCCGCGCGTGCATGGTGTCGTGCAGGTTCTCGTAGAACACCTTCCAGTTCGACTGCTGCAGCACGCGGAACGATCCGCCGGCAGCCACCTCGACCTCGCCCACCGGCGAGCGGTCGCAGAGGTTGTCGATCGACGAGATCACACCGCCGAGGAAGGTCTTCAGGCTCGGCCCCTCGGCCGCCTGTGACGCGAACACGAAGCCGCGGTAGACCTCGACCCGCGCCAGCGGGTTGACGGAGAAGTCCGTGTCCGCCGGGTCGTAGTTGGTGCCCTCGAGGCCGTTCTTCAGCGGCAGCGACAGGTGGCGGCCATCGAGCCGGAACGTCCAGCCGTGGTAGGGGCAGCGGAAGAACTTGCCGGTGTTGCCCGCGTGACCGTGGCCATCCGGCACCAGCTTCGCGCCCTTGTGCGGGCAGCGGTTGTAGATGACGCTGACCTTGCGGTCGGCACCGCGCACCATCACCACGTCCTGGTGACCGATGCGGGTGGTGGCGTAGTCGCCCGGGTGGGGCACCTGGCTGTCGTGGCCGACGTAGATCCACGCATGGCCGTAGATGCGCTCCATCTCCAGCGCGAAGATGTCGGGGTCGGTGTACAGGCGCTTGTGGACGCTGTCGGGCCGCAGCAGGCGGGCCAGCGCCTCGTTGGACAGGCTCATGTGGCTTTCTCCTTCACAGGGTGGATCTTCAAAGGTCGAGCACCAGCCGCTCGGACCGGGCGCGCGACACGCAGGTGCAGAAGCTGCCGGACTGCCGGTCTCTTGCCGACAGGCAGTGGTCGCGGTGGTCGGCCTCGCCGTCGATCACCTGCGCCACACAGATGCCGCAGTCGCCGCGGCGGCAGTCGAACATCGGGTCGAGGCCGGCGTCTTCCATCACGTCCATCACGCTCTTGCCGACCGGCACGGCGAGCGTCATGCCGCTGGCCTTCAGTTCGACGGTGAAGGCGCGGTCGCCGGCGGCGGCGAGCGTGCCGGTGAACAGCTCGCAGTGCAATTGGGCCTCGGGCCAGCCGAGGTCGCGCGCGGTGTCCAGCGTGGCGGTGATGAAGCCCTTCGGCCCGCACACATGCAGGTGGCGGCCCGGCAGCGGCCGGCCGATGACCTCGGCCAGCGGCAGGCCGCGGCGGGGGTCGCCGCCATCGAACCAGCAGGTCGCGCCGTCGAGGTGTTGAACGTCGGCGGCATACGCGGCCTGCGCGGCATCGCGCGCCACGTAGTGCAGGTCGAACGGCAGGCCGCGCTCGCGCAGCGCCAACGCCATGCAGAGGATCGGCGTGATGCCGATGCCGGCGGCCAGCAGCAGCGGCCGCTGCGCCTCGCCATGCATCGGGAAGTGGTTGCGCGGGGGTGTGGCATCGAGCCGGTCGCCCACCTGCAGCTGGTGCACCCAGCGGGAGCCGCCGGTGCCGGTCTCCTCCAGCTGCACTGCGATCTCGTAGCGGTCTGCCGTGGCCACCGGCCGCACCAGCGAATAGGCGCGGTGCAGCGGGCCGTTCGGACCGCTTGCTGGCACGTGCAGCTCGATGTGCGAACCCGGCGCATAGGCCGGCAACGGCGTGCCGTCGAGGCCCTTCAGCAGCAGCCGGCGCACTCGCGGGGTGAGGGGGTCGATGTGCTCGACCTGCAAGGCGATGGTGTTCATGGATGAGGTGTCTCCAAGCGCCCGGGCCGACAGCGGCCCTGAGCCTTGGCTTCACTGTAGGAAGCCGCTGTGCCGTGGGAAAGCCGTGGCTCGCAGGCGGTGTCCGCTATCAGCAAGGCCATCTTCGCCATGAAAAAGGAGGTCGCGAGGACCTCCTTTCGGGTGGGTTCAAGGTGCCGCTACGGCAGCGCCGCCCAGGCGCCGTCGACATCGGTGATCGAGGCGATCAACGCCATGCCGTTCAGGGCGCCCTCGTGCACGCTGGGCGAGGCCGCGGCGCAGGCATCGGCCGCCACGGTGATCTCGTAGCCGCGGTCGGCCGCATCGCGCACGGTGTTCTCCACCACCGAGTGCGTGGCCACCCCGGCGACGATCAGGTGCCGTGCGTCGAGCAGGCGCAGCGTCTGTTCGAGCGAGGTGCCGGCAAACGCGCTGATGCGGGTGTGCGTGACGACAAATTCCAGCGGTGAATCGAGCGGTGCCAGCGGATCGAGGAACGCGCTGCCCCATTCGCCTTCCTTCACCGCGCCGAGCGCCACCGTCTTGCGGAAGATCGGCGTGTTGCGCGGGCAGTCGGCGTAGTCGGGCCTGAACGCGATGCGCACGTGCAGGATGGGCAGCGACCGGGCGCGTGCGCCGGCCAGCAGGCGGCGTGCGGCATCGACCACCCGCTCGCGGGCCGGGTCGTCGGCAGCCAGGCCGACGCGGATGCGGCCATCGGGGTGCAGCACCTCGTTCTGGTAGTGCAGCGCGAGCACCGCGGTGCGCGGGCCGCCTTCTCCCTCTCCCCTTGCGGGAGAGGGCCGGGGAGAGGGGGTCGTGGCATGCCCCCCCTCTCCCCCACCCCTCTCCCGCGAGGGGAGAGGGGCTTCGAGGCGCGTGCGGCGCTTCATTTCAACGAGCACGACGAGGCGAACGCATCGACATGGTCGGTCAACAGCGTCGTCACCAGCTTGTTCGAGATCTTGCCGCCCGCGCCCTTCTGCACCGCCCGCAGGTACACGTTCTGCACCGGATACTGGTTGATCCCGAACTTGAACGAGCCGCGCACCGACGTGAAGTGGGCCGCGCGCAGCGCGGTGCGGAAGGCCTCGCGGTCTTCCACCTTGCCACCCACCGTCTTCACCGCGCCGTCGAGCAGCATCGCGGTGTCGTAGGCCTGCGCGGCGTACAGCGTGGGCAGGCGGCCATAGGCCTTCTTGAACTCGGCGACGAACTTCTCGTTGGCCGCGTTGGGCAGGTCCACCGCCCAGCTCGATGCGTTGTGCACACCTACCAGCGGCTCGCCCACGGCCTTGATGGTGTCCTCGTCGGCCGAGAAGCCCAGCGTCAGCAGGTCGACCTGCTTCGACATGCCGGTGGCCTCGAACTGCTTGATGAAGTTGACGCCCATGCCGCCGGGCAGGAAGAAGAAGATCGCATCGGGCTTCGACGCGCGCAGCACCGCCAGTTCGGCGGCGAAGTCGAGCTGGCCGAGCTTCGGGTAGACCTCGTCGACCAGCGTGCCGCGGTACTGGCGCTTGAAGCCCGCCAGGATCTCGCGGCCCCCGGGGTAGTTGGGCGCGATCAGCGCCACGCGCTGGTACTTGCGCTCCATCGCGTACTTGCCCATGGCCTGCGGCATGTCCTCGTTCTGCAGCGCCACCGAGAAGAAGTTGCGGTGGCACTTGGCGCCCGCGTAGTCGGCCGGCCCCGAGTTGAGGCTGAGGAACACGGTGTCGCTGTTCAGCACCGCCGGCACCACCGGCAGCAGCACATTCGAGTAGATGATGCCGGTGACCACGTCGACCTTGTCGCGCTTGACCAGCCGCTCGACCGCCTGGCGGCCGGCATCGGCGTTCATCTGGTCGTCGACCACCTCCAGCTCCACCGGCACGCCGCCGAGCTTGTTGCCGGTGGCCTTCAGCCCCAACGCGAAGCCGTCCTTGGCCTCCTGGCCGATCACCGCGCCGGGGCCGGACAGCGTGGTCACGAACCCGATCTTCACGCTCGACGCGGCCTGCGCCCACGGGGCCGCGCACAGCGCCAGGCCCGCCAGAAGTGCCCACTTGATCTGCTTCATTGCCGTTCCTTGTTGAGTCATCCGTTCAGACGCTGAGGTAGCGTGTCCACAGCGCGCGGTCGGCGGCCAGCGCGGCCGACGAGCCCTGCCACGCGACACGCCCACGGTCGAGCACCACGTGCCGGTCGGCCAGCGAGAGCAGCCGCTCGACGTACTTGTCGACCACCAGCGTGGTCTGCCCTTCGTCGCGCAGCAAGCGCAGGCAGCGCCAGATCTCCTCGCGGATCAGCGGCGCCAGGCCTTCAGTGGCCTCGTCGAGGATCAGCAGCCGCGGCTGGGTGGAGAGCGCGCGGGCGATGGCCAGCATCTGCTGCTCGCCGCCGGAGAGCTGGTTGCCGAAGTTCGAGCGCCGCTCCTTCAGGCGCGGGAAGAGTCCATAGAGCCGCTGCAGCGTCCACGCCCCGCGGCGCGCGAAGGCCACCAGGTGCTCCTCGACGGTCAGGTTCGGAAAACACTGCCGGCCTTCCGGCACCACCGAGATGCCCAGCCGCGCGATCTCGTTGGCGGCCTTGCCGTCGATGCGCTGGCCATCGAACACCACCTCGCCACGCCGCGGCCGCAGCACGCCCACCAGGTGCTTGATCGTCGTGCTCTTGCCCATGCCGTTGCGGCCCAGCAGGCCCACCACCTCGCCGGCACCGATGCTGCAGTCGATGCCGAACAGCACCTCGCTGATGCCGTAGCCGCCGCAGATCGCGCTGCATTGCAACAGTCCGCCGCTCATCCCGTCACCTCCTCGCCCAGGTACACCGCCTTCACGTCCGCGTTGCGCTGGATCTCCTGCACCGTGCCGGTGGCCAGCACACGCCCGTACACCAGCACCGAGATGCGGTCGGCCAGGCGGAACACCGCCGCCATGTCGTGTTCGATCAGCAGCAGGCCCATGTGGCCGCGCAGGCGGTCGATCAGGTCGGCCATGCGTTCGGACTCCTCGCCGCCCATGCCGGCCATCGGCTCGTCGAGCAGCAGCAGCTTGGGCTGGTTCGACAGCGCCAGCGCGACGTCGAGCTGGCGTTGCGCGCCATGGGGCAGCGCACCGGCCACGCGGTCGAGCACCGTCTGCAGCCCCACCTGCTCGGCCAGCGCCTCGGCCTGATCCGCCAAGCCGGCTGCGCGGCGTGTGCCCCACGGGCGCGCCGCCGCGCGGTGGCGGCCCTGCAGCGCGAACAGCAGGTTGTCGCGCACCGTCAGCGCCGGGTAGATGCTGGTGATCTGGAAACAGCGCGACAGCCCGGCGCGCACGCGCTCGTGCACCGGGAGGGTCTCGATGCGCCGGCCTTCGAGTTCGATGGTGCCGGCATCGGGCCGCAGCGCACCGGAGATCAGGTTCACCAGCGTGCTCTTGCCGGCGCCGTTGGGGCCGATCAGGGCGTGGATCTCGCCCGGGCGCAGTGCGAGGTCGACATCGTCGGTGGCCACCAGGCCACGGAAGCGCTTGCGCAGGCCGCGCGTGCGGAACAGGACCTCGTTCATCACCGCCCCTTCATGAAGCTGCCGGCCCGCAGCGCGGCCAGCCCCGCCGGCGCCCACAGCGCCACCACGATGAGCATCGCGCCCAGCGGCCAATGCCAGTACTCGGTGCCCTGCTTCAGCACTTCCTCGAGCAGTTGCCAGAGCCCGACGCCGAGCGCCGGCCCCCAGCGCCGCCCGATGCCGCCGATCACCAGCATCGTCAGCAGCACGGCCGAAGCCGACCAGTGCAGGCTGGCGGGGCTGACGAAGCCGTTGTGCACCAGCATCAGCGCACCGGCGAGGCCCGACAGCGCCCCGGCGAACACGAAGGCCAGCAGCCGCACCTTGAACACCGAGTGGCCCAGCGCGCTGGTGCGGGCCTCGTTGTCGCGCGAGGCGCGCAGCACATGGCCGAACGGCGAGGCCATCACACGCTGCACCCCCCACAGCGACAGCGCCACCAGCCCGAGCACCAGCCAGTAGAAGGTGGTGTCGTCGTCGAGCGAGAGGCCGGCGGGCAGCAGCGGCCGCGCGGTCAGGTTGAAGCCGTCGTCGCCGCCGAAGTTCTTCAGCGTGACGGCCAGGTAGTACATCATCTGCGCGAAGGCCAGCGTGATCATGATGAAGTACACGCCGCGCACCCGCATCGCCACCGCCCCGACGCCGGCCGCGAACAGCGCCGCGACGCCCAGCGCCAGCGGCAGCAGCGACACACTCGAGGTCAGGCCCGCTTCGAACCCGGCCGCCACCGCATAGGCACCCACGCCCATGAAGCCGGCCTGGCCCATCGCCACGAGGCCGGCCTGGCCGACCAGCAGGTCGAGCGCCGAGACGGCCAGCACGGTGATCAGCAGCTTGCGCACGAAGCCGAGGTAGTACTCCAGGCCGAGCGGGGCCAGCAGCCACGGCAGCACGGCGAGCAGGACGAAGACCGTCGCGCAGGTGAGCCACGCCGCCCGGTGCGACGTTGCCGGGGCCGGTGCTTCGGCATGCCCGAGAGAAGACAGGATCGCTGCCATGTTCATCCAACCTTGTGGTTCAGCCGCGCGCGGCAAACAGGCCCGTCGGCCGCACGCTCAGCACCACCGCCATCAGGAGGTACATCAGGATGCCGGCGGCAGCGGAGCCGATGTCCGCGGCCACGGCGGGTTCGAGAAACTGCTTCAGCAGCGGCGGCAGGAACGCGCGGCCGCTGGTCTCCACCAGGCCCACCGCCAGCGCGGCGATGAACGCGCCGCGCACCGAGCCGATGCCGCCGATCACGATGACCACCAGCGCCGGCACCAGGATCGACTCGCCCATGCCGTTGACCACCGCGGTCACCGGACTCATGAGCACGCCGGCCAGGCCGGCCAGCGCCGCGCTGATGACGAACACCAGCGCGAACACGCCCTGCACGCGCACGCCCATCAGTTCGGCCATCTGGCGGTTCGACGCGCCGGCGCGCACCAGCATGCCCAGGCGCGTCTTGTTGACCAGCAGGTACAGCGCGCCGGCGGTGGCCAGCCCGGCCGCCAGGATCAGCAACCGGTACGACGGGTAGGGCCAGTCTGCCATCAGGTAGACCGGGCCGCGCAGCGCTTCGGGCGTGGGGGCGGACAGGCTCGCACTGCCCCAGGTGGCCTTCACCACGTCCTCGGCGATCAGGATGATGCCCAGCGTCGCGATCACCTGCGTGAGGTGGCTGGCGGCGTACAGGCGCTTCATCAGCAGCCGCTCCAGCACCAGCGCGATCAGCGCCACGCCGACGACGGCCGCCCCGACCGCGAGCAGGAACGAGCCGGTGTGTTCATGCACCGTGGCGCCGATGAACGCGCCCAGCATGAACAGCGTGCCATGGCCGAGGTTGAAGGTGTCCATCACGCCGAACACCAGCGTGAGCCCGGCGGCCAGCAGGAACAGCATGAAGCCGTAGCCCAGGCCGTTGAACAGCTGCTCGATGAAGAGATCGATGGACATCGGATGGCGTCGCAAGGAGGATGGGATTCAGTCTAGGAATCCCCTCCCGGCGCAGCAATCCAGATCTGGCAACGGGGGCCATCCGATTCTGGATGGCGATGGCCTTGTGTGGTGCGTTCTGTGGTGCCTTCTGTAGGAGCGGCTTCAGCCGCGATGGGCTCTTGGCGCGCGCGCAATCGCGGCTGAAGCCGCTCCTACAAGAAGCCTGACAAGAAGGATCAGTCCAGCACCGCCGTCTCGCGCGGCAGCTCGCCGAAGCGCTCGCGGTAGTACGCCGCGAAGCGGCCGAGGTGGCCGAAGCCGCAGGCCATCGCAACCTCGGTGACATGCGCACTGCCGCTTTGCTGCAGCTTCTCGCGCGCCACGTCCAGCCGCAGGTGGCGCAGCCATTCCATCGGCCCGACACCGAACTCGCGCTTGCAATGGAAGTGCAGCGTGCGCGCGCTGACCCCGGCCGCGCGGGCCAGGTCTTCCAGCGCGATGGGCGCGCACAGGCGCGTGCGCGCAAAGCGTTCGGCCAGCACCATCGGGTGGCTGCGGGTGCCGGCCCAGCGGGCGTCGGCGCCGTCATCGGTGGCATCGGCCTGCAGCGTCAGCAGGTAGAGCGCCAGCCCGAGCTCGCTGTAGCCGATCCACGCCGGGTGCGCGCTGCTGCCCTCGTCGGCATCGCACAGCACCGTGTCCATCAGCGACTGCACCTGGGCATTCCAGCGCCGGCCCTGCGGCCCGTCGAGCACGGTCAGCGGCGCCAGCAGCGCGCGGATGTTGTGCGCCGAGCGTTGCCATTGCGCATGGCCCAGCGCGGCGGTGCGCACCAGGCTGTTGGGCACGCGCACGATCAGCTGCTCGCAGTCGGCGCTCCACAGCAGCTTCAGGCTCTTGCGCGGCGACACCACCGCCGACTGGCCCGGCACCAGCAGCGCGCGCTGGCCGTCGCATTCGATCTCGGTGCAGCCGCGCAGCGGGATCTGCACCAGCGAGAAATCCTCGAACGCCCCCGGCGTCACCTCGACCTCGGGCCCGTAGCGCAGCAGCATGAACTGCAGCCGGCCGGTGCCGGCGGCGAACAGCGTGGAGTCGACCTCGCCTGCGCCGGAGCGGATCTCGTGGTCGGAGATCAGCGAGCGCAGGTGCGAATGCGAGCTGCGCAGGTCACCGCAGCGGAACACCGGGTGGCGGTACAGCGACGACGCGTTCACCGGCGCCGACACGGGCGGGCTCTCGAGGCAGGCAGGGGACATGATGACGAACCGGCTCACGGTGCCGAAGCAGGGAGACCACCACGGACGGGCACTGGCGGCCCACGGTTCAACGACCCTGCACGCACCAGCATCCCGCCGCACCAACCCAAGTCGCGAACACCCGTCTTGGGGCACCCATCGGCTGCACGACCGGTGGAGCGCAGAGGCTAGCGGCTCACCGGGGCATCACCAATCCTGGATACACCTGATCCAGAGCAATGCATGTGCCAAAGCGGTGTGGTTGGAGGGGCCGTGCTCCATGATCCGTCATGGAGGCAAGGGCCGCGCAGGCAGCGGCCTCGCGGCTCGCAGCGCGATGTCGATGCGCTCTTGAAGGCAGCCTGAGCGTCCTGGGTCACCACGGTGGAGGGCGGCCTGCGAGCCACGAGTCATCAACCCTCGTGAATCGTCACCCCGGCGCAGGCCGGGGTCCACGCGCACCACGCGCGCAGAGGGTCGAAGCCCTTCCTTTATCGAGCGAAGCTCGCTGTTGGAGAGCGGGTCGGCGAAGTTCGGCTCGTGGCGCTCGCTGTCTTCGTGGACCCCGGCCTGCGCCCACTGCTGTCCGGAATGTTGAAGCCCGTCGCCGGAGGAGCCCGTGTTCATCGGCCTTCCAGTCGATACAACGTGAAGCGACTCGATTCAGGCGACTGCGGGCGGCTTCTTTGGTGTTGCGGCCTGCCGGCCGTGGTCTTGCTTTTGTGTTGGCAAGAGCCCGCCGGGATTCCGCCCCGGCGGGCGGGTCACTTT
>Ga0233424_10001096_pt1 | contig 26513 bp, 25 predicted proteins | sample Watercolumn_Towu_FD_181011 | JGI IMG/M metagenome (GOLD analysis project Ga0233424, IMG submission 181011) | Freshwater microbial communities from Lake Towuti, South Sulawesi, Indonesia - Watercolumn_Towuti2014_125_MG | ecosystem: Environmental > Aquatic > Freshwater > Lake | place: Indonesia... | reverse complement strand
GCCGATCACCGTGGTCGGACGCTGTTCGGTCATCGTCATGTCGTGCTCCCTTCGTCGGCGGTGTGCGTCACTTCGTGCCCGCGGCCGCGAGCACGGACTTCACGATGTTGTGGTATCCGGTGCACCGACAGAGGTTGCCCTCGAGCCCGACGCGCACCTCCTCCTCGGTCGGCTTCGGGTTCTCGTTGAGCAGCCCGATCGCCGCCATCACCATGCCGGGCGTGCAGTACCCGCACTGCAGGCCGTGGTTTTCCATGAAGGCCTTCTGCATCGGGTGCATCTCGCCGCCCTTGGCGAGGCCCTCGATCGTCGTCACCGATCCGCCGTCGGCCTGCGCCGCGAGGATGGTGCAACTCTTCGCGGCCTCGCCGTCGAGGTGCACGGTGCAGGCGCCGCAACTGGACGTGTCGCACCCCACGTTTGTGCCGGTGAGCCCGAGGTGCTCGCGGATGTAGTGCACGAGCAGCGTGCGCGCCTCCACCTCGCCCGAGGTGGCCGCGCCATTGACCGTGATGCTGACCTTGATCCTGCCCGTGGCCATGACCGCCCCTTTCGGTGCCGCCCGTGGTGTCGGGCGACACGCCGTTGGGGGCAGTATTCCCCGCGCCGTGGCGCGTGTCCACTTCGTGAAGGTCCGCACGAGCCGACCCGCTCGGCCCGTCCCGTTGCGCGCCGCTGCACCCAGCCGAGGCACCGGAGCCCGTGACGGCCCCGGCCCCACGGCCCGCCGCGCCCCTTTTAGTCGTCGAGGCGTTGCAGGGAGCGAGCGGCGAAGCCCAGGGTGAGCGCCGCCATGACCGCGAGCGCGACGAGTCCGCCCCACGCGGTGGCCCACGAGAGGTGGTCCGGGTCGGCGCGGTCCACGAGCCCGCCCCGCGCGAGGCGCAGGATGTTGGTCGCGGGATTGACCCGCGCGACGGCATGGAGCCAGCCCTGCATCACGTCGAGCGGGACCTGGGCCGTGGAGAGGAACATCACCACGAACACCGACAGCTGCATGATCGCCGCCCCGCGCATGTCGCGGAAGCGGTAGGCGAGCGCGAGACCCCAGCCCGCGGCGACGGTGGCGAGCCCGAGCGAGGCGGCGAGCAGCGCGAGCACGCCCCAGACGCCCGCGGTGTAGCGCACGCCGAGCGCCACGCCGAGCGCCGTGACGAGCAGGTTCATGATCAGCACGCGCACCCAGGTGGACATCAGCGGGCCGAGGATGAGCGAGGTGCGCGAGGTGGGGGCCATGCGCAGGCGGTCGTAGAAGCCGCTCTCGAGGTCGCGGATCGTCGAGAAGCCGAGGCCCACGCCGCCGAAGGCCGAGCCCATGAGGATCCCGAGCGGCATGTACCAGTTGATGGATCGGTCGGTGGGGAACCCCGGGAGGCGCGTGACGGCGTAGAAGGTGCCGGAGAACGCGATCATGTTGAAGATCGGCATCGCCAGCGCGGGGAAGAAGGCCGACGGCAGGCGTCGGACGTTGCGGATGCCGCGCAGCGCGAGCCCGCGCGCGCTGCGCAGCGTGCCGTGTTCGGCCGGTGCGTCGGTGACGGCGCCGAGCACGACGCGTCCCGAGGTGCTCACGACGCCGCCAGTCGTCGCCGCAGGGTGGCGAGCGCGAGCGCGGTGCCCAGCACGCCGAGTCCGGCGGGCACGAGCAACGCCCGAGCGGCGGCCGACGCGCTCCAGCCCGTCACGGTGAGGGCCCGCTGGCCCTCCACCATGTGCGAGATCGGATTCCAGTCTGCGATCGTGCGGTAGACGCCGCTCATCGTCTCGCGCGGGAAGAACGCGCTCGACAAGAACAGCAGGATGAACAGCAGCGGGAACGCCCCCTGCACGGCCTCGGCCGAGCCCGTGCGCAGCGCGACGCTGGACATGAGGGCGCCCACCGCGTACGCCGTGAGCAGGCCCGCGAGCACGAGCACGGCGAAGCCGGCCAGCCCCGCGCGCACCTCGGCGCCGAACGGCCAGAGCACGGCGACGAACACGGCGGCCTGCACCGCGCCGAAGAGCGCGCCGCCGGCCAGCCGTCCGAAGAGGATGCCCGTGCGCGAGGTGGGCGAGGCGAGCAGGCGGTCGAAGAAGCCGTCCTGGATGTCGGTGGCGAGCGCCGCGGCACCCGTGACCGAGCCGAACAGCACGCCCTGGGTGATCGTGCCCGCGAGGCCGAACTGCAGGAACGACGCCACCTTGGGAAAGCCCGGGAGGGCGGTCGCGCGGGAGAACGACGAGTTGCTGAGTGCGGCGAAGAAGAGCGGAAACACGATGCTGGGCCCCACGAGGGCCGGCTGGCGCGCGATGGCCATCGTCGAGCGCCTCGCGAGCGCGACCACGTGGGTCGCGCGCATCACGCCCCCTCGAGACGGTGACCCGTCGCGTCGGCGAAGACGTCGTCGAGGCTGGGCTCGTGCAACTCGAGGTGCTGCAGGCGCACCCCTGCGTCGTCCAGCGCGCGCACCACGTCGGTGACCGTGGCGGCCCCGCCGCGCAGGCCCACCCTGAGGCGACCCTCGGCGCCGGGGCGCAGGTCGCCGAAGCGGGCGAGCACGCCGCGCGCCGCCTCCTGCTGTGCGACCGGCACGGTGACGAGCAGGGAGGGCTCGCGCACCACCGACTTCAGCTCTGCGGGCGTGCCGAGCCGCACGATGCGGCCCTGGTCGATGATGGCGACGCGGTCGGCCAGTTGGTCGGCCTCCTCCAGGTACTGCGTGGTGAGCATCACCGTGGTGCCCTCGCGGTTGAGACGACGCACCTCCTCCCACAGCGCGACCCGGCTCGTGGGGTCGAGGCCCGTCGTGGGCTCGTCGAGGAACAACACCGTCGGACGGTGGATGAGCGACAGCGCGAGGTCCAGTCGCCGACGCATCCCGCCCGAGTAGGTGCCGACGCGGCGGTCGGCCGCCGCGGTGAGGCCCACCCGCTCGAGGAGCTCCTCGGTGCGCCCGCGCGACTCGGCGCGAGGGATGCCGTAGAGCACGGCCTGCAGGGCGAGCAGCTCGCGCCCCGTCATGAGCGGGTCGATGGCGGCATCCTGCAGCGCGACGCCGATGTTGCGCCGCACGGCGTCGGCCTCGCGCACCACGTCGTGTCCCGCCACGCGCGCGGTGCCGCTCGTCGGGCGCAGGAGCGTCGTGAGCATCCGCACCGCGGTGCTCTTGCCGGCGCCGTTGGGCCCGAGAAATCCGAAGATCTCGCCGGCGCGGACCTCGAGGTCGATGCCGTCCACGGCCGTGACCTCGCCGAAGCGGCGCACGAGGCGCTCGGCGACGATCGGCGCCGTCATGGAGGTGCGTCCCAGCGCGGTGGGTGGGGTGTGCGGCCGGGGGTCAGGCGCCCGTGAGCGCGCGCCAGACGCGCTCGGGCGTGGCGGGCATGTCCACGTGGCGCACGCCGAGGTGGGCGAGCGCGTCCACCACGGCCGACTGCACGGCGGGGGTGGACCCGATGGTGCCCGATTCCCCGATGCCCTTGGCCCCGAGCGGGTTGAGCGGGGTGGGCGTCTCCATGCGCACGAGTTCCATCGCCGGAGTCTCGACCGCGGAGATGAAGGCGTACTCGGCGAGGTTGGTCGTGGTGGGGTTGCCGTCCACGTCGTAGCGGACTTCCTCGAGCAGCGCCTGCGCCGCGCCCTGCGCGATGCCGCCGTGGACCTGACCCTCCAGCAGCAACGGGTTGAGCACGCGCCCCGCGTCGTCGCACGCCACGTGGCGCAGGTGGCGCACCTTGCCCGTTTCGGCATCCACCTCGACCACCGCCACGTGCGCGCCGAACGGATAGGTCGCGCCACCCGAGGTGAACGAGTGCTCCTCGACGAGCCCGCCGTCGGCGGCGAGCCGCGAGGCGAGGTCACCCCACGACACGGTGCGTGCGGGCGTGCCCGCGACGTGGAACGCGCCGCGCCCGCGGTCGAGCACCACGTCGGCCGGGTCGGCCTCCAGCACGCGGGCGGCGTGCCCGCGCGCCGTCTCGACGAGCCGCAGCGCGGTCTCGTGCACCGCGGCACCGCCGAGCTGCAGCGAGCGCGACCCGTAGGTGCCGAGGCCGTTCGGCACGAGGTCGGTGTCGCCCCACACGACGTCGATGCGATCCATCGGGATGCCCGTGTGTTCGTGGGCCAGCATCGACCATGCGGTGACGTGACCCTGGCCGTGCGGAGACGTGCCCGTGTAGACGACCGCGCGACCGTCGGGCAACACCTCGATGCGCGCCATCTCCTTGGTGGTGCCGCCGCTCGTGATCTCCACGTAGACGCTGACGCCGATGCCGAGCAGCACCCGGTCGCCCGCCGCGCGGCGACGGGCCTGTTCGGCCCGCAGCGAGGGGTAGTCGGCGGCGGCGAGCACCCGCTCCAGTGCCGCCCCGTAGTTGCCCACGTCGTAGACGGTGCCGATGGCGGTGGTGTGGGGCGCCTCGAACGGCGCGATGAGGTTGACCCGGCGCACCTCCGCGGGATCCATGCCGATCTCCGCGGCGAACATGTCCATTGCACGCTCGACCGCCGCGGTGGCCTCGGGGCGTCCCGCGCCCCGGTACGCCACGATCGGGGTGGTCGTGGTGACGACCGAGCGGGTGCGGCACTCGATCTTGGGGATCGCGTAGACCCCCGATGCCATGGGGCGGGTGCAGAAGGGCGCGAGGACGGTGCCCATGTCCACCGCCCCACCGCAGTCCTGCAGCACGTCGAGCTGGTAGGCCAGCACGCGCCCGTCGCGGGTACCGCCGATGGCGACGCGCTGCACCTGGCCCCGCCCGTGGCCCAGACCCACCATGGATTCGCTGCGGGTCTCGCGCCACCGCACGGGACGCCCGAGCGCGGCGGCGAGCCGCCCGAGCAGGCGCTCCTCGGCGTACGAGTCGATCTTGGCACCGAAGCCGCCGCCCACGTCGGGGGTGATCACGCGCACCGCATCGGGCTCCACGCCGTTGGCCCGCGCGATCTGCGTGCGCACGCCCTGTGCGTGCTGCGTGGAGATCCACTGGTGCAGTCGGCCGTCCACCCACGCCGCCGCCGCCCCGCGGGTCTCGAGCGGGCACGGCGCGACGCGCTGGTTGACGAAGCGTCCGCGCACCACGACCTCGCACCCGTCGAAGAACGCGTCGTCGCTCACGCCCGGCATGCCGATCGCCGCCGTGTCGAACGCGACGTTGCCGCCCATCGCGGGATACACGTGGGTCTGCGACTCGAGCGCCGCCTCGAGATCCACGAGCGGCTCCAACGGCTCGTAGTCGATCACCACGAGGTCGGCGGCATCGGCCGCCTGCTCGGGTCGCTCCGCGACGATCGCGACGACGGGCTCACCCACCCACCGCACGCGGTCGGACGCGAGCATCGACTTGAGCGCATTGGGGTTGTACGGGGCCTTCTCGGGTGCGAGGCCGAGCGTCGCGGCCGTGAAGGCGCCGAGGACGCCCGGGGCGGCCTCGGCGGCCGAGACGTCGATGCCCGCGAGGGTGGCGTGCGCCATGGAGGAGCGCACGTAGTGCACCCAGGCCGCGCCGCGCAGCGCCGGCTCGTCGCGCAGGTCGTCCATGTACGCCCCGCCGTCGGTGAGGAACCTCGGGTCCTCCTTGCGAAGGACGCGGTTGCCGAGGATGCTGCCGCCCATGTCGCGGCGACGCTACCCGACGCGCTACGGCTGGAGCGGTCCGAGCGGCCCGACGGTCGATCCCGCCCGCGCGCGGTCGCCGCGCACCGACAGGATGCCCGTCACGAGCGTGTAGGGCCATCGGGCCGGCAGTTGCGCGCTCGCGGCGGGGGCGTCCAGCATCGGCACGCGCCGTTCGGAGGGCAGCAGGTAGCCGAGTTGCGAACGGATCGCATCCCTCGTGCCCTGTGCGCTGCGCAACTCGTCCACCTCGTCCTGCAGGGCGTCGTTTGCATCCTCGAAGACCGCGAAGGTGGCGCGGGCCTCGCCCAGTGCGCGGTGTTGTGCGATCCAGGCGCGCAGCGGCATGACGAACAGGGCGGTCACGAAGCCGCCGACGACGAGCACGCCGACGGCCGGCACGACCCAGCGCGTCCGCGAGCGGACCACCGCGACCATCGACACGCCCACAAGTCTGCCCGCTTCCGACGCGGTCGGCGCGGATCCTGACGCGCGTCGCGCGTCAGGAGCGCGGGAGCGGCGCGAAGGCCGCGCGGCCCGGGTAGCGCGCGGCACCGCCGAGATCGCGCTCGATGCGCAACAGGCGGTTGTACTTCGCGACACGGTCGCTGCGGGCGGGGGCCCCCGTCTTGATCTGGCCGCATCCCGTTGCGACGGCGAGGTCGGCGATCGTCGCGTCCTCGGTCTCACCGCTGCGGTGACTCATGACGCGCGCATAGCGGTGCGCGGCGGCGAGCGACATGGTCTCGAGCGTCTCGGAGAGCGTGCCGATCTGGTTGACCTTGATGAGCACGGCGTTGGCGACCCGCTGTTCGATGCCGCGCCGCAGGCGCGCCGCGTTGGTGACGAACAGGTCGTCGCCGACCAGTTGGACGCGGTCGCCGAGCGCCGCGGTGAGCGTCGCCCAGCCGTCCCAGTCGTCCTCGGCCATCGCATCCTCGATGGACACGATCGGCCAGCGCCCGACGAGATCCGACCACCACGCCACCAGCGCGTCTGGATCCAGCGTGCGCCCCTCGCCTTCGAGCACGTAGCGACCCTCGCGGTACAACTCGCTCATCGCTGGGTCGAGGGCGATGGCCACGTCGCGTCCCGGCTCGAAGCCCGCCCGCCGCACCGCCTCCACGAGCACCTCGATCGCGGCCTCGTTGCTCGCGAGGTCCGGCGCGAAGCCGCCCTCGTCGCCGACGCCGGTGGAGAGGCCGCGTTCGCGCAGCACGGCCTTCAACGCGTGGTACGTCTCGGTGCCCCAGCGCAATGCCTCGGCGAAACGCGGCGCTCCGACCGGCACGACCATGAACTCCTGCAAGTCCACGTTGTTGTCGGCGTGCGCACCGCCGTTGAGCACGTTCATCATCGGCACGGGCAATACGCGGGCGTCCGCGCCGCCGACGTGACGCCAGAGCGGCAGGCCGAGCGAGGCGGCCGTCGCGTGCGCCGTGGCGAGGCTCGCGCCGAGGATCGCGTTCGCGCCGAGGCGCGACTTGGCGCGCGTGCCGTCGAGCGCGACCAGTGCGGCGTCCACCGCTCCCTGGTCGGCGGCGTCGGCGCCGCGCAGTGTGCGCGCGATCTCGCCGTCGACGTGCGACACCGCCCGCGCGACGCCCTTGCCCGCGTAGCGGGGGCCACCGTCGCGCAACTCGACCGCCTCGTGCTCGCCCGTCGAGGCGCCGGACGGCACCATCGCGCGCCCGCACGCACCCGAGGCAAGGGTCACCTCCACCTCGACGGTCGGGTTGCCGCGCGAGTCCAGCACCTCGAGGCCGTGCACCTCGCGGATCGTCGTGGGGGGGTGTGCGGAGGGCATCGCAGTGAGGCTAGGGGCGGGCCTTCACCTCGTCCCACAGGGCGTCGAGCGCCGCCAGGTCGGTCGTGCGGAGGTCCACGCCGCGCGCGCCGGCGAGTGCGAGCACGGCCTCGAAACGCCCGCGGAACTTCTCGGTCGCCCCACGCAGCGCGATCTCGCCATCGGCGCCGAGGTGGCGGGCGAGGTTCACCACCGAAAAGAGCAAGTCACCCACCTCCATGCGCACCACCTCGGGGTCCCCGGCCTGCACGGCACGGCGCAGTTCGAGCGACTCCTCGGTGACCTTCTGCCATGGGCCGTCGGCGTCGGGCCAGTCGAAGCCCCGGTCCGCCGCCCGTTTCTGGACCTTGGCGGCGTACATCAGCGCCGGCGCGGCCCGCGCCACCCCGTCGAAGGGGCCGGCGGGGCCCGGCCCCGCCGACTCGCGCTCGTGCCGCTTGGACGCCTCCCAGGACGCCACCACGTCGCCCGCCGAGTGGGCCACCGCGTCGGCGAACACGTGGGGATGGCGCCGCACGAGTTTGGCGTGGATGGCACGCGCGACGTCGGCCATGGTGAACCGCCCCTGCTGCTCGGCGATCGTCGCGTGGAACTCCACCTGGTACAGCAGGTCGCCCAGTTCCTCGATGAACGCCTCGTCGCCGTCCCCGTCGGCGTCCAGTGCGGAGATCGCCTCCACGACCTCGTAGGTCTCCTCGAGCAGGTAGCGCACGAGCGAGCCGTGCGTCTGCTCGCGGTCCCACGGGCACCGCTCGCGCAGGGTGCGGGCGAGCGCATGCAGCCGCACGAGCTCGCCCGCCACCGGTTCGGCGAGCGCCGGGATCCACAGCGACGTGAGGTGGTCGGCCTCCACCGTGCGATCCATCTCGGCCCAGGTGGTACGCACGACCCGCTCGTCGGGCGTGCCGAGTCGCACGAGCAGCGCGACGGGCTCGTCGCCCGTGGCCGACTCGTGCGCGAGCTTCACCTCGGACAGCACCCAGTTGGCGTGGCACTGCGCGACGAGCAGCGGGCCTCGCGCCCCCGCGGCGTGCTGCGCGAAGCGGTGCGCATCCACGAGGCGCGCCCCGTCGGTGAAGGGATCCACGCCGAGCGCGGCCCACGCCGCGTCGAGGAATCCGACGGAGGGCAGCACGCGCACCTCGACGCGCGGGTCGGCGCGCAGCAGTTCCACCGAATGCTCGAGCACGAGCGGCGATCCCGGTACGCCGTAGAGCACCTCGCCGTGTTCCTCGGCGCCGGCCACGAGGCGCGTCACGATGGCGCGGTACACCTCGTCGAAGGTGGCGTGGCGCTCGTACTCGTCGTCGAAGGTGTCCGCCCCGAGCGCGAGCGCGACGCCGGCGCTCGGGTGGTGCGCGGTGCGCAGCCACCGCACGGGGTGCGCGTCCAGCGCGGCGCGCGTCGCCTCGGTGAGGTGCGCGGGGTCGCCGGGGCCGAGTCCGACGACGGTGACCCGCGGCGCCATCGGCGCTGCGTCAGGTGTTGGGCTCGACGCGGCCGACCGCCGGGTCCCAGCGGCCGTAGCCGGAGGCGACCGAGATGTCGGAGGTGGCGAGCAGGCCGTCCAGCAGCACCGCACCCGCGTCGCTCGCCGCGAGCGCCCGCAGGTCGTCGGCCACCTCGTCGTAGGGCCGCACCCAAATGAGGTGCCAGCCGAAGGACGTGCGCACGGGCTCGCTCGGGGTGCCGGGCCGCGCGCGCAGCGCGCCCGCATTGAAATCTCGGTCGAACGACGACCACATCTCGCGCAGCGAGAGGCAGTCACCCGAGGCTCCCCCGAGCGCGCCGCCCGTGCCGGCGGCGGCCGGCTCCTCGGAGTGGGCGGCGGCGATCTCGGCGAAGGACGCGCCCGCCAGCACCCGGGCACGCAACTCGCGGGCCCGTGTGCGGGAGCCGACCACGAGGTGGCGCAGGCACAGCGCCCCGAGCGACGCGGGGCGGCTCGCGTACGCGGCACGCATCTCGGCCTCGGGTGGCGGCGTGAGCCGGGCGCGCGCGGTGAGCGCGGCGTTGATGTCGAGCACGAGGGTCTCGAGGTGCGCGGGGGCCGAGCCGAACTGGCCCCCGGCCTCCATCGCGGCACGGGCCGCGGCGCGGTCGGCGTTGGTGACGGCCTCGCCGCGGGCGATCAACAGCTGCCGCGTCACCTCGGCCTCGATGAGCGCCGTGAGCACCCCCCGCAGGCTGTCGCCGGGGGCGACCCCGCCCACGAGCGAGCCCTGGCCGACCGTCGCGAGGTCGGCCAGGGTCGTCTCGAGCTCGGCTCGCGAGATTGCCACGCCCCCCACCTCGGCGGCCGTGGGCCGCGTGAGGCCGCACCCCGCGAGGAGCGTGCAGCACAGCGCCACGGAGGCGCCGTGTGCGATGCGGCGTGCGGCGCGCCCGGGGGACATCGCGGTCACACTAGTCCTCGGGCGGCGAGAGCTCCCGCAGCAACGCGAGCGACGCGCGTGCGGGTTCGACGTCGCGGGGGAGTCGCACCACGAGCCGACGCGCGCGCTCGTCGTGCGTCGCCGAGGGCATCGTGCGCGCGATGCGCATGCGCACGCTCGCGCGCAGGTCGATGGGGGTGATCGTGGCGACGCCGTCGCTCACGGCGATGCTGCGCACCCCGAGACGGTGGCACTCGGCGCGCAGCGCGCCCACGTCGAGCAGCGCCTCGGCAGGGGGTGGGGGCGGGCCGAAGCGGTCGGCCCACTCGCGGCGCAGGTCCTCCACCTGGGCGTGCGTCGTGACGCCCACGAGGCGGCGGTACGCGTCGAGGCGCTGGTCCTCGCGCGGCACGTAGTCGGAGGGCAGGTAGGCCGTGGTCGGCACGTCCAGCACGACCTCGGCGGGTGCGGTGCGCACCTCGCCCTTCATTTCCGAGACGGCCTCGTTCACGAGTTGGCAGTAGAGGTCGTAGCCGACCGCCGCGATGTGGCCGCTCTGCGCCTCGCCCAGCAGGTTGCCCGCCCCGCGGATCTCGAGGTCGCGCATGGCGATGCGAAAGCCGCTGCCGAGCTCGGTGGACTCGCCGATGGTGCGGAGCCGCTCGTGGGCCTCCTCGGTGAGCGTGCGGTCCCGCGGGTGGAACAGGTAGGCGTACGCGCGCTGGCCGCTCCGCCCCACGCGCCCACGCAACTGATGGAGCTGGCCGAGGCCCAGCAGGTCGGCGCGCTCCACCACGAGCGTGTTGACCGTCGGCATGTCGATGCCGCTCTCGATGATGGTGGTGCACACGAGCACGTCGTGGGCTCCCTCCCAGAAGTCGAGCACGACGCGCTCGAGGCGCGACTCGTCCATGCGCCCGTGGGCCACGGCGATGCGCGCCTCGGGCACGAGGCGGCGCAACTCCTCCGCGCGGTCCTCGATCGTCTGCACGCGGGGATGCACCCAGAACACCTGGCCGTCCCGGAGGCGTTCGCGTCGGATCGCCTCGACCGCGACCCGCTCGTCGTACTCGCCCACGAAGGTGAGGATCGGCTGGCGGTCGGCCGGCGGCGTCTGCAGCAGCGACAGGTCGCGGATGCCCACGAGACTCATCTCGAGCGTGCGGGGGATCGGCGTGGCCGACAGCGTGAGCACGTCCACGTCCGCGCGCAGGCGCTTCATCCGCTCCTTGTGGTGCACGCCGAAGCGTTGCTCCTCGTCCACCACGAGCAGGCCGAGGTCGCGGAAGCGCACGTCGTCCTGCAGCAACCGGTGCGTGCCGATCACGCAGTCCACCGAGCCGTCGGCGATCCCGCGCAGCACCTCGCGGGTCTCGGCCGGCGTGTTGAAGCGCGAGAGCGTGGCGACGCGCACCGGGTAGCCGGCGAAGCGCGCGGCGAACGTGGCGCCGTGCTGGGCCGCGAGCAGCGTCGTGGGCACGAGCACCGCCACCTGCTTGTTGCCCTGGATGCACTTGAACGCCGCGCGTACCGCCACCTCGGTCTTGCCGAAGCCCACGTCCCCGCACACGAGCCGGTCCATCGGCACGGGGCGTTCCATGTCGGCCTTGGTCTCCTGGATGGCGCGGAGCTGGTCGGGCGTCTCCACCCATGCAAAGGCCCCCTCCATCTCGCCCTGCCAGGCCGTGTCGGCGTCGAACGCGTGTCCCGGCGCGTGCACGCGTCGCTGGTAGAGCACCACCAGTTCCTGGGCCACCTCGCGCGCGGCGCTGCGCACGCGGGCCTTGGACCTCGCGAAGTCGGCGCCACCCATGCGGTGCAGCGTCGGGGCGTCGCCCCCGACGTACTGGCGCACGACGTCGAGGTGGTCGGTGGGCACGTAGATCGTGCCGTTCGCGTACTGCAGGTGCAGGTAGTCGCGCTCCACGCCGCCCATCGCGCGCGTCACCATGCCGAGGTAGCGACCGATGCCGTGCACCTGGTGCACGACATGGCCGCCGACCGCGAGGTCCTCCCATCCTGCACCCGTGCCTCGCCGCGCCGTGCGCGCGGGTCGCCGCGAGCGTCGGCGCCCGGTGAGTTCGGGCTCGGCCACCACGGCGAGGCGCTCCGCGGCGAGCACGCAGCCGCGCGAGAGCGGCGCGACGACCACGCTGAGGCCCGGGTCCGCGGGGGAGGTGCCGTCCCGGTCGGGCCGGCGCGCGAGGAAGCCCTCCTCGCGCAACACTTCGGCGAAGCGCGCCGCCGACGCGTCGGTGTCGGCGGCGACGACGAGCCGACCCTCGTCGGCGAGCAGTCGGCGCACGCGCACGGCCACGGCCTCGGGGTCGTTGGTCGGCGCCCCCCAGGTGCCCGCCTCCACGCGCGCCATGTCGGGCCCGCCGGCCGCCGCGTGCATCGCCACGAGCGAGCGGGCCTGCACGCCCCCGAGCAGATCGTCCACCTCGGCGTGCAGGTGCGGAACGGCGCGGTCGGGGTCGCGGGACCAGGTGGAGGCGAGGGCCCGTGCGAGGTCGTCCTCCTCGGCGCGCAACTCGACACCGCGGTCGCGCACGCGTCGCGGCTCGCAGACCACCACGTGCAACGGGCCGTGCGCGGCCGCCACGTCGGTGACGAGCCGAGGCGCCCCGACGACCCACGGCATCCAGGACTCCATGCCGTCGAAGCTCTGGCCCTCGGCGAGGCGCTCCCACTGCTCGCGACCCCACGGCTCGGTGCCCACGAGTGCGCGGGCCGCCGCCCGCCCCTCCTCGTCGAGTCGCAACTCGCGGGCGGGAAACACGAGCGCCTCCGGGATCTCGCGCACGCTGCGCTGGTCGTCGGGGTCGAACTCGGCGAGCCGGTCCACCTCGTCCCCCCACAGGTCGATGCGAATGGGCGCGTGCGCAGTGGAGGGGTAGACGTCGACGATCGACCCGCGCCGCGCCCACTCGCCGCGGTGCTCCACCACGTCCTCGCGTCGGTAGCCGAAGTCCACCAGCCGCGCCCCGATCTGGTCGGGGTCGACCGTGGCGCCCGCCGCCACGCGGATCGGGTCGGCGTCCTCGGGCGTGCACTTCTGCAGCAGCGCCCGCACGCCCGCCACGACCACGCGCGGGCGATCGACGCGCAGGCGCCAGACGGCCTCGAGGCGCCGCCCCATCGTCTCGACGCTCGGGCTGACGCGCTCGAAGGGCAGCGTCTCCCATGCGGGCAGCAGCGCGACCTCCCGCTCCCCGAGGTACGCGGCCAGGTCGTCGCGCAGCGTCGCGGCGTCGGAGCCGCTCGCGGCCACCACGAGGAGCATCTCGCCGCCGAGGCGTTGGCTGAGGCCGGCGATGGCGAGGGGCCGCGCGTAGTCGGGCACCGCCACGGCCGCGTTGCGCGCGCCCACCGCCGCGCGGAGGGCACGGTGGTGCGCGAGGGCGTCGGCCACCGCTGCGAGCGGCGCGACCGCCCGAGCGGTCCCGGCTTCGGCGCTCACGGTCGCCCTATCGGGCGTTGACCGCGTGCATCGCGGCGTCGGCGCCGTCGCGCAGGATCGTCTCGACGGCGTCGGCCGCCACCTGGACCGCCACGTCCAACGCCGCCCGCGCCTCGCCGCCGGGTCGCGCCAACACGTGCTCGCCACCGCGCTCCTTGCTCGGGGGCTTGCCGATGCCGATGCGCACCCGCACGAAGTCGCGCGAGCGCAGGTGTCGCTCGATGGACTCGAGGCCGTAGTGGCCGGCCAGTCCGCCTCCGACCTTCACCCGCACCGTGCCGGGCGGGAGGTCCAGCTCGTCGTGCACGACCACGATGCGCGCCGCGTCCTGGACGCCGTACGCACGGGCGAGCGGCCCGACGGCGTCCCCCGACTCGTTCATGAAAGTGGTGGGCACTGCGAGCAGCACGCGCCGCCCGTGGGGTCCCGCGTGCGCCTCGAGCGCGCGGTGACGGCCCGCCTTGAGCGCGCAGTCCCAGCGGCGAGCGAGCACGGTGACGGCGTCCGCGCCCACGTTGTGGCGGGTGCCGGCGTAGCGCTCCCCGGGGTTGCCGAGGCCGACGACGAGGGCGTCGAAGGGCGTGCCCCGACGCTCCGGCCGCCCGTGGCGGCCGAACAGCGCCATGGGGGACTACTCGGCGGGCTTCGCGTCCGCCGCGGGAGCGGCGCCCTCGGCGGGCGTCGCGGCGGCCTCGCCCTCGGCGGGCGTGGCGGCGGCCGCCGGCGCGACGACCTCCTCGATCTTGGTGGTCAGCACGGTGATGACCACCAAGTCGGGGTCGCCCACGGCCACGACGCCCTCGGGCAGCGGCAACTCCCCGAGGCGCACCACGTCGTCCATGCCCATCTCCGAGACGTCCACGACGATCTCGTTGGGGATGTTGGTCGCCGTCGCGCGCAGGTTGACGGTGTTGACGACGGGGTCCACGATGCCGCCCTCGGCCACCACGGCCTTGGCCACGCCCTTCAGGTGCAGCGGCACGGGCACGGTGATGACCTCGGTGAGCGAAATCTGCATGAAGTCCACGTGGCGCACGACGCGGTGCACCGGGTCGCGCTGGATCTCCTTGACGATCGCGGGATAGGTGGCGTCGCCGACGCGCAACTCGAGGATCGTGTTCTGTCCGGCGGGGCCGGAGAGCGCGTCGCGCAGGTCGCGGCGCGCCACGGCGACCTTGACCGGCTCCATGCCATGGCCGTAGACGATGCCGGGGATCTGGTCGTTGGCGACGAGGCGACGGGAGGCGGCGCTCCCGCTGTCGCGGCCGAGCGTGGTGGTGAGCGCGGTGGGCATACGAAGACCGAAGTCTACGGGCTCAGGCCTGGTTTTCGCCCCCGAAGAGGTCGCTCACGCTCGTCTCTTCGAACACGGCGGCCAGCGCGTCGGCGATGATCCGGGCCACCGAGAGCACCTCGACTTTGTCGAAGCGCTTGTCCTCGCCGAGGGGCAGGGTGTTGGTGACGACCACGCGGTCGATCTTGGAGTTCTTGAGCCGGTCCACGGCGGGCCCCGACAGCACGGCGTGGGTGGCCATCGCCCAGACCTCCTTGGCCCCGCGGGCCAGCAGCAACTCGGCGGCGGTCACCATCGTGCCGGCGGTGTCGATCATGTCGTCGGCCAGGATGCACTGGCGGCCCTCCACGTCGCCGATGACCTCCTTGGCCACCGCCACGTTGGCGAGCCCCTTCGGTCGGCGCTTGTTGATGAAGGCGACGTCGGCGTTCATGTCGGCGAGGTGCTGCGCGAAGCGCTCCGCGACCTTCACGCGGCCGGCGTCGGGTGAGACGATCACGAGGCCCTCGGTGGCGTGGTCGCGCACGTAGCGCTCCAGCACGGGCATCGCGGTGAGGTGGTCCACCGGCCCCTCGAAGAAACCCTGGATCTGGCCCGAGTGCAGGTCGATGGACACCATCCGCTTCGAGCCGGCCGCGCGGAACAAGTCGGCGAGCAGGCGCGCCGTGATCGGCTCGCGGCCCCCGGCCTTGCGGTCCTGGCGCGCGTAGCCGTAGAACGGGCAGACCGCGGTGATCCGCTTCGCCGAGGCGCGGTACGCGGCATCGATCATGATGAGTTGCTCCATGATCGAGTCGTTGATGCTGCGGCCGTCCACGCCGCAGTGCGTCTGCATGATGAACACGTCGCCGCCGCGGATCGACTCACCGAAGCGCGGCCGCAGCTCCCCGTTGGCGAACTCGGTGACGCTCGCGGTGCCGAGGCGCACGCCCAGGTGTTGGGCCACCTCCTCGGCGAGCGCGGGGTGGGTGCGACCCGAGTAGATCGCCATCCGCTTGGTGGTGACCTTGTCGATCGACGAGTTCAAATGCCCCGACCCCCCGTTGCGCGCCCATCATAGAACGCGCCCGTGACCGCCCCGTCAGCGAGGTGGTCGCCGGCGACGAGGTGCGCGTACGGACCCACCACCGCACCCGCGCCGATGGTCGCGCCCCGCGCGACGGTCTGCTCCACGCGCGCGCCGTCGCCCACGGTCGCATCCACGAGGCGCGTGTCGGGCCCGATCTCGCAGCCGTCCCCGATGGTCGTTGTGCCCTGGAGGATGGTGCCCGGCAGCAGGGTGACGTCCCTGCCGATCCGGACCGTCACGTCGATGAAGGTCTGCCGCGGGTCGAACATCGTGACCCCCTCGAGCAGCCACTGTCGGTTGGTGCGGGCGCGCAACTCGCGCTCGGCGAGGGCCAGTTGCCAGCGGTCGTTGACCCCGGTCACCTCCGCCGCCGGCGCCGTGTGCGACCCCACGCGGTGGCCCATGCCGGCCAGCACCCCGACGACGTCGGTGAGGTAGTACTCGCGCTGCGAGTTGCGATTCTCGATGCGCCGCAACGCGGGACCCAGCAGGTCGCGGCGGAAGGCGTAGATGCTCGTGTTGACCTCGCCGATCCCGCGCTGCTCGGGCGTGGCGTCGCGCTCCTCCACGACCCCGACGACGCGGTCCTCCCGTCCGCGCAGCACCCGGCCGTAGCCGAACGGGTCGTCCACGAGGGCCGTGAGCAGCGTGGCGGCGTTGCCCGACTTCTCGTGCTCCTCGGCGAGCATCGCCACGGTCGCGGGACGCAGCAACGGCGTGTCGGCCGGCATCACGATCACGGTGCTCGCGTCGTCCAGCTCGGGCCCGGCATGGGCCTCCAGCCCCTCGAGGCCCGCCCGCGCGGCGTCTCCGGTGCCCAGTTGGGCCTCCTGTCGGGCGAAGGCGACGCGCGCCCACTGCGGGGCGCGCGTCGAGACCTCGGCCCGTACCTCGCGCGCCGCGTGCCCGGTCACGACCACCGTCACGGTGGGCGCCACGTCGCGCAGCGCGCCGATCACGTGCAGCACCATCGGCAGGCCGCACATCGCGTGCAGCGGCTTGGGGCGCGCGGAGCGCATGCGCGTGCCCTCGCCCGCCGCCAGGACCACCGCGTACACCGCCACGCCCGTCGTCATACCAGATCGCGATACCAGATGGCGGGTGGGCTGGTGCGTCGGGTGTGCACGTGCCCGTCTTGGCGTCGCATGCGCCCAGTTCCGGGGAGAGGATTCGAACCCCTATATACGGGACCAAAACCCGTCGTCCTGCCATTGAACGACCCCGGAGTGGCGACGACATCCTACGGCGGGGCCGTGCGCACACGCGTGTGCGGCGTGCACTAGCGTCGCGGACACATGGGATCCCTCGTCAAGCGTCGCCGCAAGCGGATGCGCAAGAAGAAGCACAAGAAGATGCTTCGCCGCACCCGCGCCCTGCGCAACAAGTAGCCGCCGCTCCCCACCGCGCGGGACCGCGTCCGGTGCGCGGACCTCAGGCCTCCGGTCGCGCCGTGCGCGTGACGACCACCGTCGCGTCGGGGATCGTGCGCGCCGCCGCGCCGTGGTCGCCCTCCAGCCACCAGGTCGCGCCGCTGCCCGCGAGCGTGGGCGTCACGCCGCACGCGCGGCGGATCGCCTCGCGCCACGCCGCGAGGCGCGGCTCGACCACGCACGCCGCGACCTCGAGGTCGTTCGGCCCGTCACCCGCGTGGCCCCCGTCGCCGCCGTTGGGTCGCGCCCCGGGGGTGTCGCGCGCGAGCGCATCCCACGCCGCATAGACCGCGGGCGTCGGCACGCAGAAGGGCGGCACCACCAAGGTCACGACGAGATCCAGGTGCGCGAGCGGGGTCAGTGTCTCGCCGATCCCCCGCACGCGAGCCCGCCCGCCCGCGAGGCAGAACGGCACGTCCGCGCCGATGGTCGCGGCCCCCGCGAGGTCCGACCAGCCGGCCCAGCGCAGCACCGCGGCGGCGTCGGCGCTGCCGCCGCCGAGGCCCCCGCCCGCGGGGATGTGCTTCTCGAGGTGCACGTCGGCGCGTCGGCCGCACAGCGCGAGGGCCCGGGTCACGAGGTTGTCCCCGCCGCCGAGCCCGCCCGCGTGGGGGCCGCCCACCGTGATGCGCGGCGTGCGGTCCTCGTCGTGGGGTGAGATCCGCAGCGAGTCGGCGAGCGCGAGCGTCACCATCTCGGCGTCGATGAGGTGGTAGCCGTCCGGGCGCACGCCCGTCACGCGCAGGCTCCGCGTGAGCTTGGCGCGGGCGGCGACGACGATCGGCCCGCTCACGGGGCTCCAGTGTGGCGGCTCGCCCGCTCGAGGCGGGCCCACTCGTCGAGCCCGAGGGTTTCGGCGCGGGCCGTGGGTGCGACGCCCGCGGCGTCGAAGGCCGCCGCGTCCACCAGTCCGTCGAGCGCCCGGCGCAGCATCTTGCGACGGTGGGCGAAGCCCGCCCGCACGAGCGCCATGAGCCGCGGCGCATCGGCGTCCACCGGCGGATGCTCGCGGCGCAGGATCTCGACGAGCACCGAGTCCACGCGCGGCTCGGGCAGGAACACCGTCCGCGGCACGTCGCCCGTGAGCCGCGCCTCGGCCCACCAGGCGACCTTGACGCTCACCGCGCCGTATGCCTCGTCGCCCGGCACCGCCACGAGGCGCTCGCCCACCTCGCGCTGGACCATCACGAGCATGCGCGCGATGCCGGGAACCGAGTCCAACAGGTCGGCCACGAGCGGCGTGGCGACGTTGTACGGCAGGTTGGCGACGAGCACGGCGTGGGCGCCGGGCGGCGCGACGCGCGACCAGTCCAGCGTCATCGCATCGGCGTGCAGGATCTCCACGCCGGGCATCCCGGCGAGCACCTCGCGCAGGGCGCGCACCAGGCCGTCGTCCACCTCGATGGCGCTCACGTGCGCCCCCGTCTCGGCGAGCGCGAGCGTGAGCGCGCCGAGGCCCGCGCCCACCTCGACCACGCGGTCGCCGGGGCCGACGCCCGCGAGGCGCGCGATGCGCCGCACCGTGTTGGGGTCCACCACGAAGTTCTGGCCCCGCGCGCGGCGCGGCGCGAGACCGTGCCGTGCGAGGAGCGCCGTGGCCTCCGCGCGTCCGAGCGTCACGGCCGACGCGACCCGCTCACCAGTTGGCGACGATGGGGATCGGCACCTCGGAGAGGTCGGAGAGCGCCTCGTACACCTTGGTGTGCAGCAGCATCGTCGCGTTGGCGGGCATCGTCTCGCCGAGCACGTTGACGCAGTTGGTGGTGCGGCCGTTGTTCAAGTTGGTGAGCGAGAGCGTCTGGCCGTACGGCGCCGCGGGAACCCAGCAGACGTTCGGCGGGCCGCCCTTGAAGCTGCTGAACGACGCGCTGCCCTGCACGCCCGACTCGAGCGACGGGTAGGCGACCTGCGCCGAGCCGTCCTGCACGACGGGTGCGGGCCCGCCGAGGATCACGGGCGCGGGCACCTCCGCGTCGCTCGGGTCGCCCGCCGTGGTCGTGCTCGCAGCGCCCGGCGCGTCGTCGGGGGTGGCGTCGCCCCGCGACAGCAGCACCACGGGCAACGCGAGGATCGTCACGACGAGCAGCACCGCGATGCGCCGGCGTTCGTGGACGCTCAGCATGCGCCGCCGCCCATGGCGATCCCGGGAAACACCTGCTCGGCGTTGCGCGCCGTGGCCTCGGCCACGTGCGCCGCGCTCGTGGCGCGCAACTCGGCGAGCGTCTCGCCGACTCGGGTGACGAGCGCCGGATGGTTGGGCCGCCCGCGGTGCGGCACGGGGGCGAGGTACGGCGCGTCGGTCTCGACGAGCAGGCGATCCTCGGGGCAGGTGCGGGCGGCTGCGCGCACCTCGTCGGCGTTCTTGAAGGTGAGGATTCCCGAAAACGACAGCCACGCCCCGCGCTCGAGGCAGCGCCGGGCCTCCGTGGGGCCGCCCGTGAAGCAATGGAACACGGTGCGCGGCGGCGTGCCCTGCTCGTCGAGCACCGCGAAGGTGTCGTCCCAGGCGTCGCGGGAGTGCACCACGAGCGGCAGCCGGTGCTCGTGGGCCCAGGCGATCTGGCGCGCGAAGGCCTCGCGCTGCACCTCGCGGTCGGACAGGTCGTAGTGGTAGTCCAGTCCGCACTCGCCGACGGCCACCACCCGCGGGGCGCCGAGCAGGCCCGGGATCCAGTCCCAGCCGTCCTTCGCGTCGTGGGGGTGCAGGCCCACGGTCGCCCACACGTCCGGCTCCCGCGCGGCGAGCGCGAGCGCGGCGTGCGAGGTGTCGAGCGCGGTGCCGATCGTAATCATCCGCCCCACGCCGGCGGCGCGCGCCGCCGCGAGCGCCTCGTCACAGCCCCCCGCGATCCCTTCATCCGTGAGGTGGCAGTGGGTGTCCACCCAGGGTCGCGTCGGGTCGTTCACGGGCGCTTGCGAGGAAACAGCGGCTCGCCCTTGGTCACCGCGAGGCCGCCCGGGTAGCCGCCCCACGCGGTGTCGCGCCCGATGCGGCGCTGGTCCACCCGTCCGTCCAGCCCGAGGCGCCGCCAGATCTCCTGGCTGGCGTTGGGCAGGGCGGGCGACGCGAGCAGCGTGACGATGCGCAGGGCCTCGAGTGCGTCGCCCATCACGCGCGACACCGCGTCGCCCTCGGGCATCTTCCAGGGCTCGTGCGACTCGAGGTGGGCATTGGTCGCGCGGATGAGTGCCCAGGTGGCCTCGAGGGCCCGCGCGGGCTGCGGCTCGGCCCACGCCCCGGTGGCCTCGCGCACGGCCTGCTCGGCCGCGGCCGCGAGCGGCGAGTCGGCGGACGGCGCCGGTCCGCGACCGCCGCACTTCGTGTCCACGACGGTGGCGACGCGGGCCGCGAGGTTGCCGAGGTTGTTGGCGAGGTCCGCGTTGTAGCGCGCGAGCAAGCCGTCGAACGAGAAGTCGCCGTCGTTGCCGTACGCGGTGTCGGCCAGCAGGTAGTAGCGGAAGCCGTCGACACCCACGTCGTCCACGAGGTCCAGCGGGTCCACCACGTTGCCCGTGGTCTTGGACATCTTCTCGCCGCCCGTGAGCAGGAATCCCCCGACCGCCCAGGAGCGCGGCGGTTCGAGCCCCGCCGACATCAGCATCGCGGGCCAGTAGACGCAGTGGAACCGGATGATGTCCTTGCCGATGAAGTGACAGTCCACCGGCCAGCGCTCGGCGAAGCCCGCGGGGTCGGACCCGAGCCCGTGGGCGGAGGCGTAGTTGGTGAGCGCGTCGAACCAGACGTAGGTCACCTGCGACGCGTCCCACGGCAGGGGGATGCCCCAGGTGAGCGAGCGTCGGCTGATCGAGAAGTCCTGCAGGCCCTGACGGATGAAGCCCAACACCTCGTTCAGGCGGTGACGCGGGGAGATGCAGTCGGGGTGCGCGCCGTACCAGGCCAGCAACCGGTCCTCGAAGCGCGAGAGTCGAAAGAACCAGTTCTCCTCCTCCACGTACTCCGCGGGCGTGCCGTGGATCGGGCAGTTGCCCGCCACGAGGTCCGACTCGAGGTAGTAGGCCTCGCACGCCACGCAGTAGTGGCCGCGGTAGGTGTCGGCCTCGATGTCGCCCGCGGCGTGGCAGGCCTCCAGCAGGGCTCGCACGCCCGCGGCGTGCCGCGGCTCGGTGGTGCGGATGAAGTCGTCGACGTGCACCGAGAGCCGCTCCCACGCCGCGCGGTAGAGCGGCGCCACGCCGTCCACGAACTGGCGCGGCGAGACGCCCCCGGCCTCGGCCGCACGCTGGATCTTGAGGCCATGCTCGTCCGTGCCGGTGAGCAGGTGCACGTCCTCGCCGAGCAGCCGGTGCCAGCGGCATACCGCGTCGGCGACCACCGTGGTGTAGGCGTGGCCGAGGTGCGGTCGCGCGTTGACGTAGTAGATGGGCGTCGTCGCGCGCCATGCACGCGGGGGAGTCGTCACCGCGCAAATCCTACGCGCGTACGCTGGCACGGGTGCCGCACGAATTCGACGACGCGATCGCGCACCGCGACCTTGGTGGCGGTCGCTACGCGGCGCGCGTGCACGACGGCTGGGACATCCGTGGCAACGCCAACGGCGGCTACCTCGCCGCGCTCGTGGGCCACGCGATGCGCGCGGCGTCGGGACGCCGCGATCCGGTCGCGATCGCGCTCACCTTCCTCGCGCCGGCCGGGCCGGGCGAGGTGGAGATCCTCACGACCGTCGTGAAGCGTGGCCGCACCTATGCGACCGTGGCGGCCGAGATGCACGGCGGCGGACGCGAGATCCTGCGCGCGCTCGGCACCTTCGGCGAGGCCCCCGAGTCGCCCGAGTCCGCGTGGCTGTCGGCCGTGCCGCCGCAGCTCGAGGACTTCGAGGTCAGCCCGCGGCGCGCGCCGGGCTCGGAGGGCTTCCCGATGCCGCTCATGGAGCGGGTGGTCGTGCGCATCCACCCCGAGGACGTGGGCTTCGTGAAGCGCGAGCCGACGGGCACGGCCCTCGTGCGCGGCTGGTTTGCGTTCCGTGACGGCCGCGAGGTGGACACCATGTCGCTGTTGCTCGCGTGCGACGTGTTTCCCCCGACGGTCTTCAACCTGCCGGGAGCGAGCGGCTGGGTGCCGACGATCCAGCTCACCACCTACGTGCGCGGCGTGCCCGCGCCGGGCCCGCTGCGGTGCACCTTCCGCTCGCACGCCGTGCAGGGCGGCACCTTCGAGGAGGACGGCGAGGTGTGGGACTCCCGCGGCGTGCTCGTCGCCCAGTCGCGTCAGTTGGCGCTCTCGCCCAACCGCAGCGCGAGTTCGTAGACCCGTCGGCGCGGCGCCGCGAGGCGCACCGCCACGCGGGAGGCCGCGTCCTTGCGGCTCGCGCCACCGCGCAGTTCGGCGCGCAACGCGTCCACCAGTTCGGCGTCGGTGGGGGGCTCGGGCGGGCGAGCGGGCTCGAGCACGAGCACGTGCTCGCCGCGGGGCGGATACGCCGCGGCGTGCCGCGCCGCGTCCTGCAGCGTGCCGCGCCAGATCTCCTCGTGCCGTTTGGTGAGCTCGCGCGCCACGGCCACGCGCCGCAGCGGGCCGCATGCCGCCGCGAGGTCGGCGAGCGTGCGCTCGACGCGCGGGGGCGCCTCGTACACCACCACGGTGCGCCGCTCGGCGGAGATCTCGGCGAGGCGCTCGGCGCGTTCGGCACCGCTGCGCGGGAGGAACCCCTCGAAGACGAATCGTCGCGTCGGCAGGCCGCTCACCACGAGCGCCATCACGGCCGCCGCGGGCCCGGGTACGGCACTCACCCTCGCTCCCGCGGCCACGGCAGCCGCCACGAGTCGCTCGCCCGGGTCGCTGAGGCCCGGCGTGCCGGCGTCCGTGACGAGCGCGACGTCGCCGCCCGAAGCCAGCAGTCCCAGCACCTCGGCGCACGCCTCGGTCTCGGTGTGCTCGTTGACCACGATGAGCCGGGCCGCGCGCACGCCCGCGTGTGCGAGCAGACGGCCCGAGTGGCGGGTGTCCTCGCAGCACACCGCGGTCGCGCCGGCCAGCACCTCCACCGCGCGCGGCGAAAGGTCGCCGAGGTTGCCGATCGGGGTCGCCACGAGCACGAGCGTGCCGCTCGCGGCTCCCACACCGGTCGTGCGTGCGCCGCCCGCGCCGCGCGGCGTCACCCGCGCACCTCCACGCGCATGCCCGGGCGCAGGTCCCAGCGCGCGAACGAGCCGGCGGCGGCCTCCACCACGCGCCGTGCGCGCGGCACGGGCAGCGCCACGCGCCACGGTGCGAGCCGCTGCACCTTGAGCACGGTGCCGTCGGCGGCGAGGTAGGCCACGTCCAGCGTGCAGCGCAACCCGAGGGAGTGCACCCACCGGCAGGGCTCGATCACGAGCGGCACGGGCACCTCGCGGGCACCCACCAGCCCGCGTCGGCGGGCCGCGCGGGTCTGCGTGACGCTCGCGCTGGCCAGCACCCGCGCATCGCTCACGAGCCAGGCGTCGCGGAGCGGTGCGCGGACCATGGCGGGCCTAGACGTTGAAACGTATCTCGAGCACGTCGCCGTCGGCGACGAGGTAGTCCTTGCCCTCCACGCGCACCTTGCCGTGCTCGCGGGCCGTGGTCCACGACCCGATCGTCAACAGATCCTCGCAGCCGATCACGTCGGCGCGGATGAAGCCCCGCTGCAGGTCGCTGTGGATGCGCCCCGCGCACTCGGGCGCCGTGGAGCCGGCGCGGAAGGTCCACGCCCGCGACTCCTTGTCGCCGGTGGTGAAGAAGGTGCGCAGGCCGAGCAGGTGGTAGGCCGAGCGCACGAGTCGCGGGAGCGCGCCCTCGCCGAGCCCGAGCGCCTCGAGCATCTCCGCACGGTCGGCGGGTGCGAGTTGCGCGGCCTCGGCCTCGAGTTGCACGCTCATGCCGAGCACCTCCACCTCGTGCTCGCTCGCCGAGCCCGGGGGTGCGAGCTCGCCCTGCACGCGCGCCACCTGCGCCGGGATGCCCGCGAGGTCGTCCTCGGCCACGTTTACCACCGCGAGCACGCGGCGCGTCGTGAGCAGGAAGTGCGGCGCGAGCGCCGCCCGGTCGTCACCCGAGAGGCCCGCGCGGTACAGCGGTCGGCCCGCCGCGAGGTGCGCCCGCGACCGCTCCAGCGCGGCGGCCTCGTCGGCGACGCTCGCATCGCCCTTGCCGAGGCGCGCGGCCTTTCGCACGCGGGAGAGCCGAGCCTCCACGGTCTCGAGGTCGGCGAGCGCGAGCTCCAGTTCCACGACGCGCAGGTGCTCCAGCGGATCGTGGGGCCCGGGCACGTCGTCGTCGGCGAAGGCGCGCAGCACGAAGACGATGGCGTCCACCTCGCGGATGTTGGCGAGGAACTTGTTGCCGAGACCCTCGCCCGTGCTCGCGCCCTCCACGAGGCCCCCGATGTCCACCACCTCGACGGCGGCGGGCACCACCTTGGCGCTCTCGGACATTGCCGCGAGGGCGTCGAGGCGCGGGTCGGGCACGCGGGCCACGCCGATGTTGGGGTCCTTGGTGGCAAACGGGTAGGGGGCCGCCAGCGCGCGCGACCCGGTGAGCGCGTTGTAGAGCGACGACTTCCCCGCGTTCGGCAGTCCCACGAATCCGAACCGTTCCATTGGACGCCCCGACGCTATCCATGCGCCTTCCCGCGACGAATCGGCCGCTGCGCAGAGGAATCGGGTCGGGTGATTGTTACTATCCAGATAGGAGAAATCCCCCACCCCGGAGTGCCATGACGACCTTCGACCTCGACCTCTCCAAGTACTCGCTCGGCTGGAGCGACGAGGTGGAGTACGCCTTCACCCCCGAGAAGGGCCTCAACCAGGGCGTCGTGGAGCAGATCTCCTGGTGGAAGGGCGAGCCCGAGTGGATGCGGCGCATGCGCCTCGCGTCGCTGCGCACCTTCGAGCGCAAGCCGATGGCCCCCTGGTTCGCGGTCAACATGCCGGAGCTGGACTTCCAGGACATCTACTACTACCTGCGTCCCGCCACCGAGCAGGTGAGCGAGTGGGACCAGCTGCCCGAGCAGATGAAGCAGACCTACGAGAAGCTCGGCATCCCCGAGGCCGAGCGCAAGTACCTCGCCGGCGTGACCGCGCAGTACGAGAGTGAGGTCGTCTTCCACCGCAACCGGGAGGACCTGGAGCGCCGGGGGATCCTGTTCTGCGACATGGACACCGCGCTGCGCGAGTACCCGGAGCTCGTGAAGCGCTACTTCGGCACGGTGATCCCGCCGGGGGACAACAAGTTCGCCGCGCTCAACACGAGCGTCTGGTCGGGCGGCTCGTTCATCTACGTGCCGCCGGGCGTGGAGTGCGAGATGCCGTTGCAGGCGTACTTCCGCATCAACAGCGAGAACGCCGGGCAGTTCGAGCGCACGCTCATCATCGCCGACGAGGGCTCCAAGGTGCACTACATCGAGGGCTGCTCGGCCCCCGTGTACACGAACGACTCGCTGCACTCCGCCGTCGTGGAGATCGTGGTCAAGCCGAGCGCCCACGTCACCTACACCACCATCCAAAACTGGTCGCCCAACGTGTACAACCTCGTCACCAAGCGCGCCCGCGTGGAGGCCGAGGGCCACATGGAGTGGATCGACGGCAACATCGGCTCCAAGCTCACGATGAAGTACCCGAGCGTCTACCTCGTCGGGCCCAAGGCCACGGGCGAGGTGCTATCGGTCGCGTACGCCGGAGCGGGCCAGCACCAAGACGCGGGCGCCAAGATGGTGCACGCCGCGCCCGAGACCTCGAGCAAGATCGTCTCCAAGTCCATCAGCAAGGACGGTGGCATCACCACCTACCGCGGGCTGGTGCGCGTGGAGGAGGACGCCCACGGATGCCGCAGCCACGTGCAGTGCGACGCGCTCATCCTGGACGAGGAGAGCGAGAGCCGCACGCTGCCCTACATGGAGGTCGGCGAGCAGGACGCCCGGATCGCCCACGAGGCCACCGTCTCCAAGATCGCCGACGAGCAGCTCTTCTACCTGCGCAGCCGCGGCCTGTCGGCCGAGCAGGCGATGGGCATGATCGTCAACGGCTTCATCGAGCCCGTGACCCGGACCCTGCCGATGGAGTACGCGGTGGAGTGGAGTCGCCTCATCGAGCTGCAGATGGAGGGCTCGGTCGGCTGACGGGCATGCGCACGGACTGCCGCCACTTCGAGAGCCGCACCTACGCCACGGGCGACGCGGTGCGCTCGTGCAAGCTCGGGCTCGCGCCCGAGGCACCGTGGCGCTGCCCCGAGTCCTGCGGCTCCTTCGCGCCGCGCGGCGTGGACGTCGGGTGGGCCCACGGCACGGTGGCTGCGCCGGCCGCGCCGGCGCCGACGGGGCTGGAGGACGGCACCGCGGCCGCGCTGCTCGGTGAGGTGCGCGACATCCTCGACGCGGCTGCGCCCAACGTGATGAGCGAGCTCGACGAGGAGCGACGCGGCAAGGGTCGACGCCGCGCGAAGCGCCGCAAGAAGCGGCGCGGGTCGTGAGCGCCGCGACGGGGGCGGGCGGGACGGCCGCGG
>Ga0233424_10001095_pt1 | contig 26526 bp, 18 predicted proteins | sample Watercolumn_Towu_FD_181011 | JGI IMG/M metagenome (GOLD analysis project Ga0233424, IMG submission 181011) | Freshwater microbial communities from Lake Towuti, South Sulawesi, Indonesia - Watercolumn_Towuti2014_125_MG | ecosystem: Environmental > Aquatic > Freshwater > Lake | place: Indonesia... | reverse complement strand
CGCTGCACGATGGCGCCGGTGATGCCCCGGTTCACGTACAGGTTGCCGGCCTCGACGCGGTCCAGCCAGGTCGCGACCTCGGCGGAGTCCAGCGAGTGCAGCCCCGCGGTGAGGCCGTAGTCGACGGCGTTCTGCAGCCGGATGGCCTCGTCGAGGTCCTTCGCGTGCATGATGCCGAGCACGGGTCCGAAGAACTCGGTCAGGTGGAAGTACGAGCCCTCGCGCACGCCGGCCTTCACCCCCGGCGTCCACTGCTTCCCCTCGTCGTCGAGCTTCCGGGGCTCCACGAGCCAGCGCTCGCCCTTGTCGAGCGTGGTGAGCGCGGTGAGGAGCTTGCCGTTCGCGGGCTCGATGATCGGCCCCATCTGCGTGGCGGGGTCGTCGGGAAGCCCGACGCGCATCGAGGTGACCGCGTCCACGAGCTGCCGCTCGAAGCGCTTCGAGTCGGCCACCGACCCGACGAGGATCGCCAGCGACGCGGCCGAGCACTTCTGCCCGGCGTGGCCGAACGCGCTGCGGGCGACGTCGGCGGCCGCGAGGTCGAGGTCGGCCGACGGCGTCACGATGATGGCGTTCTTGCCGCTGGTCTCGGCCAGCAGCGGCAGGTCGGCCCGGAAGGAGCGGAACAGCTGCGCGGTCTCGTAGGCCCCGGTGAGGATGACCCGGTCGACCTGGGGACTCGCGACCAGGCGGGTGCCGAGGTCGCGGGAGGCGAGGTCGACGAGAGCGAGCAGATCGCGCGGGACACCTGCGGCCCACAGCGCCTCGACCATCACGGCGCCGCACCGCTGGGTGAGCTTCGCGGGCTTGATGATCACGCCGGATCCGGAGGCGAGGCCGGCGAGGACTCCGCCGGCGGGGATCGCCACGGGGAAGTTCCACGGCGGCGTGACCACGGTCACCTTCGACGGCACGAACTCGGCGCCGGGGATGGCCTCGAGGTCCTTCGCCCGCTCGGCGTAGTAGTGCGCGAAGTCGATCGCCTCGCTGACCTCGGGATCGGCTTCCGCGATGGTCTTGCCGGCCTCGTGCGCCATGATCTCCAGCAGCGCGCCGCGGCGGGCGGCGAGCTCGTCGCCCGCGCGGTGCAGGACGGCGGCGCGCTCGGCGGCGGGGAGCGCCGCCCATCTCTCGGCGGCGGACGTGGCGGCGGCGAACACGGCGTCCAGCTCGGCGTCGGTCTCGATGCGGGCGGCCGCGATCGCGTCCCGGCCGAGCGTCGACGACGCCGAGCGCTGCAGGATCTCCCGGCCCCAGGCACGGTTCGCGGCGAGCGCCGGATCGGTGTCGGGCTCGTTCGCGAAGCCGTCCGTGGTGCCGTCAGGGCGCGGGGCCGTGCGGTCCTGCGTGCGGTTCGGGGCGGGAACCGACGGGTCGGCGACGAGCGCGGCGAGAGAGCGCTCGAAGCGCTCCCGCTCGCGGGCGAGCAGAGTCGGGTTCGACGCCAGCTCGAACACGGCGGACATGAAGTTCTCGGGGCTCGCGTTCTCCTCGAGGCGCCGCACGAGGTACGCGATCGCGACATCGAACTCCGCCGGGTTCACGACCGGCGTGTAGAGCAGGAGGCGGCCGACGTCCTTGCGGACGGCCTCGGCCTGCCCGGTCGCCATGCCGAGCAGCATCTCGTACTCCACGGCCTCGGTCACACCGCGGGCCTTCGCGAGCAGCCAGGTGTAGGCGATGTCGAAGAGGTTGTGACCGGCGACGCCGATGCGCACGGCGTCGAGCCGCTCGGGCGTCATCGCCCAGTCGAGCACGCGCTTGTAGTTCGTGTCGGAGTCCTGCTTGGTGCCGTAGGTCGCGAGCGGCCAGCCGTGCACCTTCGCGTCGACCTCCTCCATCGCGAGGTTCGCGCCCTTGACCACGCGCACCTTGATCGGCGCTCCGCCCTTGGCGCGGCGTGCGGCGGCCCACTCCTGGAGACGCTGCATGGCGCCGAGCGCATCGGGCAGGTAGGCCTGCAGCACGATGCCGGCCTCGAGGTCTTCCAGGCCGGGCTGGTCGAGGATGCTCGTGAAGGCCGCGATCGTCAGGTCGAGATCGCGGTACTCCTCCATGTCGAGGTTGATGAACTTCTGGGTCCCGGTGCGGGCGCCCTTCGCCTCGGCCTTCGCCGCGAGCCGGTACAGCGGGGTGAGCTTCTCTACGACGTCGGCGACGGCCTCGTCGAACGACCACATGGAGAGCTGGCTGACGACGCTCGAGACCTTGATCGAGACGTAGTCGACGTCCGGACGGGCGAGGAAGTCGTACGTGCCCTGCAGTCGGCGGCCCGCCTCGCGCTCGCCGAGCACGGCCTCGCCGAGGAGGTTCAGGTTCAGACGGTTGCCGGTCTTGCGGAGCTTGGCGATCGCGGGGCCGAGCTTGGACGGCGTGGCGTCGAGCACGAGGTGGCCCACCATGGCCCGCAGCACGCGCCGCGAGATCGGGACGACGACGTTCGGGAGCTTCGGCGCCCAGAACCCGCCGGCCTTGATGGCGGCACGGAGGTAGCCGGGCAGCAGCGTGGGCGTGATGTCGGACAGCTCGGCGAGCTTGCGGCCGGCGACCCGCAGATCCTCCGGACGCATGACGCCGTCGACGAAGCCGACCGTGAAGGCGAGGCCGTTCGGATCCTTGAGCACTTCGGACAGGCGCTGGGCGGCCGGCTCGACCGGGTGGGTCTCGCTCTCGGCGAGCCAGCGCTGCACGAGCGCGGCGACCTCTTCGGTGCGGGGGGTGGTGTCGTCGATGACGGTCATGAAGCGGGGTACCTTCCTCGGCCTCGCACACCCGGGTGTCGTGTGCGGCTGGATCATTGTCCAGCCGGTCGGTAGGCTCCGTCTATCAACCGATTCGAGTGGATTCTGTTCACTCTTCCCGAACGATCGGAACCGCCGTGCTCGACGTCCATCGCCTGCGTCTGCTCGTGGAGCTGTCGCGTCGCGGGACCCTCTCCGCCGTGGCGGATGCGCTGTCGTACAGCAAGGCCTCCGTGTCGCAGCAGCTCGCCGCGCTGGAGCGTGATGTCGGGGTGCCGCTGCTGCGTCGGGTCGGTCGCGGCGTGCAGTTCACGCCGCAGGGGAACGTCCTGGTGGCCGAGGCCATCGGCATCCTCGATCAGCTCGAGCACGCCCAGGTCGCCGTCGCCGAATCGCTCACCGAGGTGACCGGCACCGTGCGCCTCGCGGTGTTCCAGTCCACCGCGCACTCCCTGCTGCCCCGCGCCCTCGCAGCCCTCGGCGCGCGCCACCCCGCCCTGCGCGTCGAGGTGACCGAGCGGGATCCGGAGTCCGGGCTGGTGGGCGTCTCGAGCCGCGACTACGACCTCATCCTCGCGGAGCAGTATCCGGGCCATACGCGTCCCATCCACGCCGACCTCGACCGCGTGGTGCTCGCCCACGACGCCATCGCCCTCGCCCGGCGTCCGGGAGCGTCGGAATCCGCCGATCCCGTCGCTGCCCTGTGGGCGACCCGCGCCGAGCCGTGGGTGCTCGAACCCGCCGGGACCGCCTCCCGCGCGTGGGCCGAGCAGCTCTGCCGCACCGCCGGGTTCGAGCCCGACGTGCGCTTCGAGCTGGCCGACCTCACCGCGCACGTCCGGCTCATCCACGCGGGACTCGCGGTCGGGCTGCTCCCCGAGCTCGTGTGGGCCGGCGACACCCCGACTGTCGACCTCGCCCCGCTCCCGCAGGAGCCGCGCCGGGAGATCTTCTCCTCCGCGCGCCGGGTCTCCGCGGACGCCCCGTCGATCCGCGCCGTCCGCGCCGCGCTCGCCGACGCCGCCTCCCGCAACCTCCTGGACTGACGCGAACCGACTTCCGGGAATATGCATGCACATGCATCGGTTCATCCCCCGTGTACCCGGACGACGGCGTCCGATCCCCTCCGTCCGAAAGGCACTTCCGTGAGCACTCCCGTCATCGACCGCACCGCCCCGACCGAGCACCCCGTCCTCGACGTCCTCGCCGGCCGCTGGAGCCCCCGCGCGTACGACGCGCAGCACCCGATCGACGAGGCCAAGCTCGCCACCGCCCTCGAGGCCGCCCGCTGGAGCCCCTCCGCCAACAACATCCAGCCCTGGCGCTTCATCGTCGCCCGCCGCGGCACCGCGCTGCACGCCCAGATCGTCGACGCGCTCATGGGCTTCAACCAGGCCTGGGCCGGCAACGCGGCCGTCCTCGTCGTCGCGATCGCCGAGACCGCGACCGCCGACGGCACGCCGATCAGCCACGCGTTCTACGACCTCGGCCAGGCCGTGGCGCACTTCTCCGTGCAGGCCCACCACGACGGCCTCGTCGTGCACCAGATGAGCGGCTTCGACCCCGAGGTCGTCCGCGAGTTCGCCGACCTCGAGCCCCGCTTCACCCCCGCCACCGTCATCGCCGTCGGCGAGTTCGGCGACATCGAGGCTCTGCCGGAGGTGCTGCAGGAGCGCGAGGTCGCCCCGCGGGTGCGCCGTCCGATCGCGGAGACGGTCGTCCTCAGCGCCTGAGCATCGACACACGAAAGGCCCGGTATGCGTGATGCATACCGGGCCTTTTCGCCGTGTGCCGATGCCGCTCAGTCGTCGAGCAGCTCGGCCTCGATCACGTCGTCCTCGTCCTCGGGCTCCGGCTCCGGCGTCGTCGCGGTGAGCACGAGGCCCGTGCCGTCGGCCGCCACGTCCACCCGGACGGTGTCGCCGTCGTGCACGCCACCCGAGAGGAGGGCGGTCGCCAGCTTGTTCTGCACCTCGGTCTGGATGAGGCGACGCAGCGGGCGGGCGCCGAACACCGGGTCGTACCCGCGCTCGGCCAGCCACGACCGCGCCCCGGGAGTGACCGCGAGCGTGAGGCGACGGTCGCGCAGCCGGTCGTGCAGCTGGTCGACCGACAGCTCCACGATCTGCGCGAGGTCGTCTTCGGTGAGCGCCTGGAACATCACGATGTCGTCGAGACGGTTGAGGAACTCCGGCCGGAACGCCTGGCGCACGAGGGCCATCACCTGCTCCCGCTTCTCCTCCACGGAGAGCACGGGGTCGATGAGGATCGGCGAGCCCAGGTTGGAGGTCAGGATGAGGATCACGTTCGAGAAGTCGACCGTGCGCCCCTGCCCGTCCGTCAGCCGTCCGTCGTCGAGCACCTGCAGCAGCACGTCGAACACCTCGGGGTGCGCCTTCTCGACCTCGTCGAGCAGGATCACGCTGTACGGACGACGGCGCACGGCCTCGGTCAGCTGACCGCCCTGCTCGTAGCCGACGTACCCGGGAGGGGCGCCGACGAGCCGGGAGACCGAGTGCTTCTCGCCGTACTCCGACATGTCGATGCGCACCATGGCGTGCTCGTCGTCGAAGAGGAACTGCGCGAGCGCCTTGGCCAGCTCGGTCTTCCCGACGCCGGTCGGGCCGAGGAACAGGAACGAGCCGGTGGGGCGACCGGGATCGCTGATGCCCGCGCGCGAGCGGCGCACCGCGTCGGACACGGCCTTGACGGCGTCCTTCTGGCCGATGAGGCGCTTGCCGAGCTCGTTCTCCAGGTGCAGGAGCTTCTCGCTCTCCCCCTGCAGCAGCCGCCCGACGGGAATGCCGGTCCAGGCCGCGATCACGGCCGCGATGTCCTCCTCGGTGACCTGCTCGTTCACCATGCGCGGTTCGCTCGAGGCGGTGGCCTCGGCCTGCTCGGCTTCGGCGATGTCGCGCTCCAGGCGCTTGATCGTCTCGTACTCGAGCTTCGACGCCTTCGTGTAGTCGGCGTTGCGCATGGCGAGGTCGCGCTGGGTGATCGCGTCGTCGAGCTGCTTCTTCAGCTCTCCGACCCGGTTCAGGCCCTGCCGCTCCCGCGCCCAGCGGGCCTCGAGTCCGGCCAGCTCCTTCTCGAGTTCGACGAGGTGCTCGCGGAGGGTGCCGAGACGCTCCTTGGACGCGGCGTCCTTCTCCCGCTTGAGCGCGAGCTCCTCCAGCTTCAGCCGGTCGACCTGACGCTTGAGCTGGTCGATCTCGACGGGAGAGGAGTCGATCTCCATCTTCAGACGAGACATCGACTCGTCGATCAGGTCGATGGCCTTGTCCGGCAGCTGCCGCGCGGGCAGGTAGCGGTTGGAGAGGGAGGCCGCGGCCACGAGCGCGCTGTCGGAGATGGTCACCCCGTGGTGCGCCTCATAACGCCCCTTGAGCCCGCGGAGGATCGCGATCGTGTCCTCGACCGTCGGCTCGCCCACGTACACCTGCTGGAAGCGTCGCTCGAGGGCGGCGTCCTTCTCGATGAACTCGCGGTACTCGTTGAGCGTGGTGGCGCCGATGAGCCGCAGCTCGCCGCGGGCCAGCATCGGCTTGAGCATGTTCGAGGCCGCGACCGAGCCCTCGCCGCCGCCCGCGCCCATGAGCACGTGCAGCTCGTCGATGAACGTGATGACCTGGCCGTCCGACTCGGTGATCTCCTTGAGCACCTGCTTCAGGCGCTCCTCGAACTGGCCGCGGTACATCGCACCCGCGACGAGCGCGGAGATGTCGAGCGAGACGAGCTCCTTGTCCTTGAGGGACTCGGCGACGTCGCCCGCGACGATGCGCTGCGCGAGGCCTTCGACCACCGCGGTCTTGCCGACGCCGGGCTCACCGATCAGCACCGGGTTGTTCTTGGTGCGGCGGGTGAGCACCTGGCTGACGCGCCGGATCTCACTGTCCCGTCCGATGACGGGGTCGAGCTTGCCCTCGCGGGCACGGTCGGTCAGGTTGATGCCGAACTGCTCGAGGGCGGACTGCTGTTCCTGGTTCGGGGATCCGGTCTGCGGGGTGGTCATGCGCTCCTCCTGGAGATGCTCCTTCTGAAAGTTGAGTTTGGTTGACTCAAGTTTAGCATTCGGTGGTGCGCGGCTCCACCACCTCTCACCTCTCGCGGGCGACCTCGTCCCAGACGGCCGCCGCCACCTCGCGCTTGGTCCCGGCCGCGGTCCGCGCCAGGGCCCCTCCGCGACCGAGGATGTGCACGGCGTTCTCGCCACGCTCAAAACCCTGCTCCCAGCCGACCTCGTTCACCACCAGCAGGTCGACCCCCTTGCGCTCCTGCTTGCCGCGGGCACGGGCGAGCAGCTCGGCCTCGTCCTCCGGGGTCTCCGCCGCGAACGCGACGATGAGCTGCCCTTCCCGCCGGATGTCGACGAGCGCGGCGACGATGTCCTCGTTCTCGACGAGTTCGATCGTGCCGACGCCGCCACGGTCCTTGGTGAGCTTGCGGGCGGAGACCTCGACCGGACGGTAGTCGGCCACCGCCGCCGCCATCAACACGACGTCGGCCGTCGCCGCCTCCTCCTTCGTCGCCGCGGACAGCTCGGCGGCTGTGCCGACCCGCACGATCCGGATGTGCGGGTGGCGGGCCTCCGCGAGCACATCCCCGGAGACGTTCGCCGCGACGAGCACCACCTCCGCGCCGCGCGCCGCCGCCTCCGCCGCGAGCGCGACCCCCTGGCGGCCGCTGCTCCGGTTGCCGAGGAAGCGCACCGGATCGATGGGCTCCCGCGTGCCGCCCGCCGAGACGACGACCCGCACGCCTGCGAGGTCGCCCGGGGCCAGCAGCGCCTGGACAGCGGCGAGGATCTCCTCGGGCTCGACCATGCGACCGGGGCCGCTGTCGCCGCCGGCCAGTTCGCCGTCGGCGGGGCCGACCACGTGCACGCCGCGGTCCCGGAGCGTGGCCATGTTCGCCTGCGTGGCGGGGTTCCGCCACATCTCCGCGTGCATCGCGGGGGCGACGAGCACGGGCGCCTCGGTCGCGAGCAGCGTCGTGCCGAGGAGGTCGTCGGCGAGGCCCGCGGCCATCTTCGCGAGGGAGTTCGCCGTCGCCGGGGCGATCACGACGAGGTCCGCCCCCTGCCCCAGCGCGACGTGCCGCACGCGGGCGACATCCTCGTGCACGCTCGTCGTCACCGGGTGCCGGCTCAGCGCCTCCCAGGTCGGCAGGCCCACGAAGCGCAGCGCATCCTCCGTGGGCACGACGGTCACGTCGTGACCGGCCTTGGTGAGCAGGCGCACGAGGTGCACCGTTTTGTACGCGGCGATGCCGCCCGTGACTCCCACGACGATGTTCACGCCTCGATTCTGCCCCAGGGTCCGGACGCCCGGGCCGTCGCGTGCGGATCCGTCCCCGCCCGTCCCGGCCGACCTAGACTCGGAGGCGTGTGCACGGTGGTGATCGATGTCGAGGCCGCGGGTTCCGCGCGGCTGCTGGCCGTCCGCGACGAGGACCCGGCCCGGGAGTGGGATGCTCTCGGCCCGTGGTGGCCCGAGGAGTACCCGGGAGTGATCGGCATCCGCGACCGCCGCGCCGGTGGGGCCTGGCTCGCCGTGAACCCCGCCGAACGACGCCTCGCCGTGCTCCTCAACCGCGCCGACGTGCAGGACCTCTCCGCGACCGCGGCCGTCTCCCGCGGGACCCTTCCGCTCGCCGCGGTCACCGGTCGCTCTCCGCAGGGAGCCCCGCCGATGCACGGCTTCAATCTGCTCGAAGTCGGTCCGGAGGGCGCGCGAGTGCTCTCGTGGGACGGTGCCGAGTTGCGGGAGACCCCGATCGAGCCCGGGACCCACATGATCGCCCACGACGACCTCGACGACGAGGGGACCCCGCGCATCGCCGCGTGGCTCCCGGAGTTCCGGGCGCTCGGGCCCGCCGCGGCGAGCGCCGACTGGGCGACCGAGTGGACCGCGCTCCTCGGAGCCTCCGCGGACCTGCCCCCGGAAGACGACCGCGCCATCATCCGCGACAACCGCCCGCACGGGTACCCGACACAGTCCCTCCTCTACGCGGTCGCCACGATCACGCCCGCCGGGGTCGACGTCCGCGACGTCACCCTCCCCTCCCCCGCCCACTGGCTCTGACCCCCTCTTTCCCTCTCCCCTCTCCACCTCTCCACCCCTCGCGCCGCGGGATCAAAACCGCGCCCCCGCCCTCCGCCCGCGGCCCCTTTCTGATCCCGCCCGGCCCGCCGCTTCCCGCGCAGGATCGAAAACGCACCCGGCCGTCCATCCCGCGGGGCCTTCCTGATCCCGCACCGATGCGGGCGATCGACTCTCGGCTCGACGAGCACCCTGCGGACGTGCCGTGCGATGCCCGCCGGCGCGGGCTGGACCAGAATGCCGCGGCCTGTCGCGGGACCGTTCGGCCTGATGCGGGACGGTCAACGCTCCGGATCCGGCTCGGTGCCGCGCGTTTTTGATCCCGCACGACAGCGGGGGACGGTCGCGAGGCCGACGGGCAGAAGCGGGACGGAAAACGCCCCGGACGCGGGGCATTCACGCGCGTTTTCGATCCCGCACGACTGCGGGGGCGGGTAGGGGGACCGTGGCGGGACGGAAAGTGGCCCGGATGCGTGGAAACGGGGCACGAAATTGATCCCGCACCGCCGAAGGAATGAGCGGGCGGGACGGGGCGGAAGGGGCGGGGTCAGGCGGCGGGGAGGGCGGCGGGGAGGGCGTCGGCGCAGGAGAAGCGGGCGCGGTAGGCGGTGGGAGTCACGCCCAGCACGCGGGCGAAGTTCTGCCGGAGGACGGCCGCGGAACCGAAGCCGCAGTCCGTCGCGATGTGTTCGAGCGGAAGATCGGTGCGCTCGAGGAGGCGCTGGGCCTGGATGATCCGCTGCCGGCCGAGCCACGCCGCAGGGGTCGCCCCGTACTCGGCCTTGAAGCGGCGCGCGAAGGTCCGCGGCGACATGAGTGCCCGTGCTGCGAGCTGGTCGACCGTCAGGTCTTCGCGGAGGTTCTCCACCGCCCAGTCGGCCACCACGGCGAGCGAATCCGTGGGCGCGACCGGGATGGGGCGATCGATGAACTGCGCCTGACCCCCGTCCCGTTGCGGCGGCACGACCATCCGACGCGCGATCCGGTTGGTGATCTCCGCCCCGAGCTCCTGTCGCAGCAGGTGCAGGCAGGCGTCGATGCCCGCGGCGGTGCCCGCGCTGGTGATGATGCGGCCGTCCTGGACGAAGAGCACGTCCGGGTCGATGTCGACGGCGGGGTACATGTCGGCCATTGTGTGCGCGTACATCCAGTGCGTCGTCGCCCGCCGCCCGTCCAGCACTCCGGCCGCGGCGAGGATGAACGACCCGCTGCACACGCTCATGACCCAGGCGCCGCGCGCCACGGCCTCGCGGGCCAGGTCGACGAGGAGCGGGTCGATGTCGCCCCAGACCTCGCGCGGCACCGGGCAGAACACGACGAGGTCGGCCTCCGCGGCGAAGGACAGATCGTGTTCCACGTTGATGGAGAAGCCGATCTTGGAGCGCACGACCCCGGGCCGCGGGGCGACGATGCGGAAGTCGAAGTTCGGCACCCCGTCGGCCGATCGGTCGAGGCCGAACGCCTCGCAGGCGACCCCGAACTCGAACGGCGCGAAGCCGTCCTGCACCACGCACGCAACGGTCTTCATCACAGCTCCCGGAATGGCAGTTTTCCTACGCACAGTGCCCGATCCGCCACTCGTGGCAGCATAACACCGAGCGTAGCTTTTCTGCCATGGTACTCCCCATCCTCCTCCTCGCCCTCGTCATCTGGGCGGTCGTCGCCACCTTCGTCGAACTGCGGCGCGACGGCTACCGCCCGACCCCCACCGACTGGAGCCGCGTCGCCGGTCAGGACGCCCTGTCGCAGGCCGACCCCGGCCACGTCTACCGCTGACCTGCCGACAATCCGCGAGGAGGGCTACGCTCGGGTCATGAGCGACCCCCAGCAGCCCGGACAGCCCTCGCGCGACGGCGCCGTCGACCCGGCCGCGACCCCGACCCCTCCGTCGCTCCCGGCGGAGCCGCAGTACCCCGGCGCGCAGGCCCCCGCACCGGGAGCGCCGTACGCCCCCGGCCTCGGCGGGGGTCATGTCTTCCCCACCGCCACCCCGCAGGCCTCCCCCACCGCGATACCGCAGCCGTCACCGACCGCACCGGGATTCGTCCCCGGATCCGCCGGCATCCCGCCCTATGGCGCACCGGCCCCGAGCACATCCGGCAACGGCCTCGGGCGCGCCGCCTTCATCGTCGCGCTGGTGACCCTCGCGATCGACGTGTTCCTGATCCTCGCGCGGCCGTTCGTCTACATGTCGGACCGGACCTACAGCCTGATCGGCCTGATCGAGGGGGCGTCGGGCATCCTCACCTTCCTCGGCTACGGGGCTGCGCTCGTGCTCGGCCTCATCGCGGCGCGACGCCCGGGTCCGCGGCTGCTCGCCGGGATCGCCATCGGCATCTCGGGCGCCGGTCTGCTGACGATCGTGCTGAGCTGGCTCTCGTCGACCTTCTACGGGTTCCTGTGACCGCTCAGGATCGCGGGAGCACCCGCTCGTAGACCTCGATCATGGCGGCCGTCCGCGACGACTGCCGGAAGGCGTCCGCCACGGCGGGCACCGGCCGCGGCGCGGTCCCGTCCGCGATGTCCGCGGCCGCCTGCCGCAGCGTCGCGGCGAGGGCCTCGATCCGTTGCGCCTCGACGGCTCGTCCGCGAGCGTGCGGATCCGTCGTCGGCACCGCCCAGAGCCCGCCCTGGAGTTCCGCGGCGATGTCGGGATCGCACACGACGGAGGGCGTGCCGAGGGTGGCCGCCTCGAACGGCGTCATGCCCTGGGTCTCGAACCCGATGGACGTCTGCACGAGCGCATCGGCGGCGGCGATCCGCTCCAGCGTCTGCGCATAGGAGAGTCGGCCGGCGAACCGTACGTCCGCACGTCCCGCGACGATGCGTTCGGCAGCGGTGCGCTGTCCGCCGCCGCCGATCACTTCGAGGTCTGCGTCGATGCCCGCGTCGACCCAGGCCTGGAGGAACGGGAGCAGGCGCTTCTCCGGACTCATCCGCCCGAGCCAGACGAAGCGCGCGCGCCCCGGCGTCCGTTCGGCGGGGGACGCTGCGAGGGTCTGCGCACGGACGTCATCGTCGATGCCGTTCCACACGACGTCGACCGTCCGCGCCACGCCGTTCTGCTCCAGGCGTCGCGCGAAGTGCCCTGACGGGGCCGTGACGGCGGCGGCGCTCGCCGCGAGACCGCGGAGGTACGACCACCCGTCGCTGCCGCCGACCGGCATGCCGATACCGCGGAGGGCGGCGCGGCGCCAGAGGTTGAGCACGGCGAGCACGGGCCGGTGCAGCGGGGTGACTGCGGCGAGCCCCACATCGACGCGGTTGTGCATCGTGTGCACGACCGGAATCCCGTGCCGGGCGGCGAAGCGGTGGCCGATGAAGGCGCCCCAGAAGTCGGCCTGCACGTGGACGAGGTCGACGGGCGGGCGGTGCGCCATGGCCCGGTCGAGAGTCCGATCGGTCGCCCGCCCCGGCCAGGTCATCGCGTACTCCCGGTCGAGGGTGATCGGCAGCGACGGAAGGTCGACGTTCCCCTCGGATGGCGCGGCGTCGTCGCGCCGTGCGTGCATGCGGGGCGCGACGACCGTCACGGTGTGCCCGGCTCGCTCCAGGAACGTCCGCTGCAGCCGCATCGACACCTGCGCCCCGCCGAGGGAGTCGAGGTGCTGATCGGCGAAGAAGACGACGTGCATCCGCGTCACTCGGGCAGCGGCTCGTCGCGGTACAGCGCCTCGAAGGTGTCGAGCGTGCGGTTGATGTCGTGGATGGCCACACCGTCGAGGGACGCCTTCTGCATCCGCTCGTACTCGCCGGGGGAGGCGGTCAGCACGGCGGTGAGCTTCGCGGCGAGGTCGTCGACGTCTCCCGGCGTGAAGAGGTGGCCGTTCTCGCCGTCGTGCACGAGGTGCGGCAGGGCGACGGCGTCCGCGGCGACGATCGGCAACGCCGATGCCATCGCCTCCATCGTCGCGATGGACTGTAGCTCGGCGATCGACGCGATGACGAAGAGGCTCGCACGGGACAACAGCGCCCGCAGCTCCTCGTCGGTGGTCCGGCCGTGGAAGGTGACCCGGTCCGACAGCCCGAGCTGTGCCGTCAGGTGCTCGAGCTGCTTGCGCTGGTCTCCGCCGCCGACGATGTCGAACGTCGTGTGCAGCGCCGGGTCGAGCTTGGTCATCGCCTTGAGGATGACCTCGACCTGCTTCTCCGCCGTCAGCCGGCCCACGAACACGAGCCGGTTCTCCTCGCGCGGGGCGATGACCGGGGTGTACTGGGAGCGGTCGATGCCGCAGCTCACCGGGATGACGCCGCGCACCTCGACCGTCTTCTCCAGGAAGTCGGCGGCCCGACGCGTCGGCGTGGTGATCGCCCGCGTCAGGTCGAAGGTGCGCTTCGCGTCGGCCCAGGCGAACTTGAGCACCATGTCGTCGACGAACTTCGGCATTGTCGTGTGGTCGAGGATGTTCTCGGCCATGACGTGGTTCGTCGCGATGACCGGGATGCCGCGCTGCTTCGCGATGCGGGCGAGTCCGCGACCGATCACGATGTGGGACTGGATGTGCACGACGTCGGGCTGCACGGCGTCGAGCACCTTCCGGGCGTAGTGCTTGGAGCGCCACGGCCACACGAAGCGCAGCCAGTCGTGCGGGGCCCAGCGCACGGAGGGCAGGCGGTGGAGCGTCATCGGCTCCCCCTCGATGACCTCGGTGCGGGGCGCGGTGCGACGGTAAGCCTGGTTGGGGGCGACGACGTGCACCTCGTGCCCGCGCTGCACGAGCCCGGCGGCGAGACGCTCGGCGAAGCGGGCGGCGCCGTTGATGTCGGGCGCGAACGTGTCGCAGCCGAGGAGGATCTTCAGCGGACGGGGCTGTACGGCGGTGGCGTCGCGCGACGCATCGATCGGATCGTCGGAGGAGGTCACAGAGATGCCTAACGGGGTGGCGGCCAAGGAGAAGCCCTGGTCGGGCGGTGGCAACTCTACCCGAGGGCCCTGTCCCCGACGCCGAGCCATACCGGCATCCTTCAGCCTCGGCCGATACCGTGAAGCCATGCGACTGCACGCCGACGCCGACCCCCAGCTGTGGATCCCCGTGACGGACTCGCTCGGGTGGAGGGGACGCCGGCATCGCAAGGCCGCGATCCGGATGCTGCTCGGCCAGGTGAACGCCGCGGTCGGCGCGACGGAGCGCCCCGGTTCGCGGTTCGGAGCCTGGGCGATGAGCCAGGCCGCGCCGATGCTCATGAAGAAGGCCGACGGCCGGGTGCTCGCGTGGACGTGGAAGGCGGAGCCGGACCTCGTCGTGGCGATGGCGACGGTGCAGGCGCTGACCCCCGACATCCGGATCGCCCGCGCGTCGATGCCGATGGAGTACGACGACACGACCTCCTTCCCGACCCGGCTCGGCGTCGGCGAGAAACTCGTGGTCCCGACCCCGCCCTCGCCTTCGGCGCCGCCCTTCGCGACCTACACATGGGACACCGGTACGCACCTGGTGACCCTGACCGCCGTCTGCAGCGACCGGGAACGCTTCGGCACGCTCATCGGCGCGCTGGACGAGCTGGCCCGCAGCCTCCGCATCGCCGACGACCTCACCGGCGGCGAGTCGCCCGACGTCCTCCGCCTCCCGCCCGCCTGACAGCGGATGCGGATGCCGATGAACACTGTCGCGCGGTCCCCGCGCATCGTCGACGGCTCACGATCGGTCCACCCGAACGGCCGCTTCCCGTCTGCGGCGCTCGGGCTCGTCGGCATCCTTCCTCTGCTGCCCCTGCTGCTGGCGATCATTGATACCCGTCCAGGCTTCCGCCTCATCCTGATCGCACTCGCTCTCTACGCCGCGATGCTCGCGGTCGCGCTCTGGGTCTGGGTGCGGTCCTTGCGCGAACGCCTGATCCGAATCGAGGCAAGCGGCCCGCTGCGATTCACGCCGTCCACGGGCGTCCGCATCTCCTCGTGGCTCGTTCCCGTGACGGGCCTGCTTCCCGCAGCGGCGGCCTTCCTCGTTCACGCCCTGGGCCTTCCGACGATGGGCGGTCGGCTTCTCGAATGGGGCCCGTACGTGCTCGCCGTCGTCTCGCTCGTCGGCCTCGGTCGGGAAGTCCTCGCGCAAGGCCACCCGCTGGGTCTCGTACTCGACGAGAGGGGCCTGCACGGAGTCCGCAGATCCGCCCGGGTCGAAGCCTCCTGGGAGGAGATCGGCACCACCACGCCTGTCGGCCCACACGGGCCGAAGCTGGCGATCTCGATCGCCGGACGCGCCCCCGTGATCCTCGATGCGCATCACCTGGGGTCTGACCCGGCAGCAGTGGCCTCCGTCGTCTCCTTCTTCCGCGACGCCCCCGATCAGCGACCTGCGCTGGTCGACGGCGTCGCGGCGATGCGCACCGTCGAGGACGCGCACCGATCCCGCCCGGCGGGATGAGAAACGCGCCTCCCGTAGGGCGGGGAGGCGCGTTTCTGGTCCGGCGCGGAGCGCCCGGCGCGAGGAGGCCGGGGGCTCAGCGGACGATGCGGAGCGTGCGGACCTCGAAGGGGCGGAGGTGGAGCCCGCCGCCGAGGCGGGGCGCCTCGATCTCGTCCTCGATCAGGCTCACCTCGCGCACCTCGCGGTGCTCGAAGCCGACCGACAGCTCGCCGACCGCCCGGCGCCCGAGCGCCTCGTACACCCGCACGATGACGTCGCCGAAACCGTCGTCGGCGAGCTTCACGGCGGAGACGACGATCCCCTCGCCCGACACCTCCACCAGCGGCTCGACCTCGCGCGCCCCGCGGATCACCGTGGGCGTGCTGTTGAGGCGGATGCCCTCGGCCGTGGCGATCGCGGCGTCGGCGCCGATCACGAGGCCGACCTCGATCTCGTGGAGCCCGTGATCCGTGTCCGGGTCGGGGAAGCGCGGCGCCCGCAGCAGGGAGAGCCGCACGGTCGTGGTGACGCCGTCCTCGCCGACCTCGCGCGTCGTGTCGTACCCGTAGATCGAGTCGTTCACGAGAGCCGCACCGAAGTCCTGCTCCCGCACCAGCACGTAGCGGTGCATCGAGGTCTCGAACTTCGCCGCCTCCCAGCTCGTGTTCGTGTGGGTGACGCGCGCCTGGTAGCCGAACTGCGTCTCGGCTTCGGTGTGCGACGCCTGGATGTCGAGCGGGAAGGCGAGCTTGAGCAGCTTCTCGGTCTCGTGCCAGTCGATGTCGTTGCGCAGCAGCACGGTGCGCGACTGCGGCGCGAGAAGGATCGTCTGCGTGATGGTCGACTCCGAGAACGGACGCACGACGACGATCTGCGCGACACCGTCCACGAGCGACGCTTCGATCGACGAGACCGCCGTGAGGTCGTCGACGCTGTTGCGGTAGTAGCGGTCGATGTCCCACGCGTCCCACATGTTCGGGAAGTCCTGGTGCAGCTGGAACAGGTTCGCGGCCTTGCCTGCGGCGACCGTCTCCCGCCCCGTGGCCTTGTCGACGGCGGAGACGATCAGGCCCTCGCCCGAGACGAGCACGGACACGAGATCGTTCTCGATCCGCCATCCCGGGTGGGTCGCTGAGCCTGCCGAAGCGTCCTCGACGAGCGAGACCGGCCCTTCGACGGGCTCCGGGACCCACGAGGCGCCGAGTGCGCGCCCCCGACCGACCGACGTCGGCTCGAACAGCAGCTCGCGGTCGCCCTCCCCGGCGAGCGACCGGCGCGCGGCGTCAGCGATGTCGCGCGCATCCGAGAGCACGTCGGACAGCACGGCGACGGCCTCGCGGTGCACCCACGCGATCGAGGTTCCGGGCAGGATGTCGTGGAACTCATGCAGCAGCACGGCCTGCCAGAGCCGGTCGAGCTCGGCCTGCGGGTACGCGGCGCCGGTGCGCACGGCGTCGGTCGCGGCCCACAGCTCGGCCTCCACGAGCGCGTGCTCGGCCCACCGGTGCAGCGCCTTCGTGGCGTGCTGGCTCGTGAGCGTGCCGCGGTGCAGCTCGAGGTAGAGCTCGCCGACCCACACGGCCGGGTTCGGCAGCTCGGCCTTGGCGGCGTCGAAGAACACGTCCGGGTGCTCCCACACCACCTGCGCGCTGCCCTCGAGGTCGCGCAGCCGCTCGGCCTTGCCCGTCATCTCGCGCGTCGTGCCGCCGCCGCCGTCACCCCAGCCGACCGGGGCGATCGACCGCGAGCTGCGGCGGTTCTCCTTGAACTGCCGCGAGGCCTTCGCGACCTCCATGCCGCTCAGCTGCGAGTTGTAGGTGTCCATGGACGGGAAGTGCGTGAACACCTGCGAGCCGTCGATGCCCTCCCAGAGGAAGGAGTGGTGCGGGAAGACGTTCTGCTGGTTCCACGAGATCTTCTGCGTGAAGAACCACTCGAACCCGGCACGGCGCATCAGCTGCGGAAGGGCCGGCGAGTAGCCGAAGCTGTCCGGCAGCCATACGCCCTTCGAACGGATGCCGAACTCGCGCTCGAAGAAGCGCTGCCCGTGCGAGAACTGCCGCACGAGCGACTCCCCCGTCGGCATGACGGTGTCGGACTCCACCCACATGCCGCCCAGCGGCAGGAAGCGTCCGGCGGCGACCGCGGCCTTGACCCGCTCCCACACCTCGGGACGGTGCTCCTTGATCCAGGCGTACTGCTGCGCGCTCGACATGCCGTACTGGAACTCGGGCTGCTCCTCGATGAGCGTGGTCATGGACGAGGTGGTGCGCGCGACCTTGCGGATCGTCTCGCGCACCGGCCACAGCCAGGCGGAGTCGATGTGCGCGTGGCCGACGGCCGAGATCCGGTGCGCACTCGCTTCGGCCGGAGCCGCGAGGACATCCGCGAGCCGGGCCCGCGCGTCACCGGCGGTCTCCACGATGTGCTGCAGGTCGAGCACGTCGAGCGCGTCGTCCAGCGCCTGCAGGATGCGCATGCGGCGCGGCGACGTGGCGGGGAGCTCCGCCTGCAGCTCGAACAGCACCTCGAGGTCGAGGGACAGATCGAACACCTCGGGCTCGAACACCGCGAGGTCGAGGCGCCGCAGCCGGTACAGCGGCTCCTTCGAGGAGGTGAGGATGTCGCCCTCCTGCGTCGGCAGGAAGGGGTGGTAGTCGAGGAGGACGGGGTTGGACGCGCCCTCCAGGTAGAGCTCGACGGCCTCGTCACCCGCGGCGGTCTCGGCGATCGGGACCCACTGGTTGCGCGGGTTGATGCTCTTGATCGGCGTGCCGTCCGGCCGGTAGGCGAGGGCCTCGCACTGGAACCCCGTCATGTTCACGTCGAAGCCCAGATCGATCAGCGCCTCGACCCGGCGGCCTGCCCATTCCGCGGGCACCCGACCGGTGAGCTTGAACCACGTCGTCCCCCACGCCGGGCCCCACAGCTCGCCGACCGCGGCGGGGGTGAACGAGAGCGCCAGGCCCTCCGCCGGGGCGATGGGCTCTCCGGAGAGCTGGTGCGCCTCGACCGTGAGGGGGATCGCGGCCGAGTGGATCGCCGGGCGGATGCGCTCTTCGAGGACCCGCTTGACGCGGCCGACGGTGAGCGAGGTGTCGTCATGCATGGTGGGGTTCTCCGGGCTCGACGGTGAGGGACTGGGTTCGATGCGTGTCGTTACTAAAACGATCTAGCACGGGAGTCTACGGCACGTTCTCCGCTGCTTTCGAGAGGCTAAACCGATCAAGTAGGGTGATGCCTATGACCCCGGGGAAACGCGTGACCATCGCGGATATCGCGCGCATGGCCGGCGTCTCCCCCGGCGCCGTATCGTTCGCCCTCAACGGTCGTCCCGGCGTGAGCGAGGAGACGCGGCAGCGCATCCTCTCGATCATCGAGGAGCACCACTGGCAGCCGAGTTCCGCCGCGCGCGCCCTCGTCGGCGCCCGGGCCAACGCGGTCGGGTTCGCCCTCGCCCGCCCGGCGCGCTCCCTCGGCTCCGAGGCCTTCTTCACCGACCTCATCGCCGGCATCGAGTCCCGGCTCTCCGAGAGCAAGGTCGGTCTGCAACTCCGCCTCGTCGCCGACATCGACGAGGAGATGGAGGTGCATCGGCAGTGGCGGTCATCGAATCAGGTCGACGGCATCATCCTCATCGACCCGCGCGACGACGACCCGCGCGGCGCGCGCATCACGGCCCTGGACGCCCGCGCCGTCATGATCGGCTCGAAGCCCTCCCCGGACGGCGCGGTGCCCAGCGTGTGGATCGGCGACGACGCCGTCGCGGACACCCTGTTCTCCTACCTCGCCGCCCTCGGTCACGCGCGCATCGCCTACGTCGCCGGTCCGGCCGAACTGGAGCACACCCGTCTGCGCGCCGAGGTGCTGGAGCGGATGGCGGCGGACGGCGTCTCCGGTGAGGTCATCACGACCGACTTCTCCCCCGCCCGCGCCTCCGCCGTGACGCGCGCGCTGCTCTCCGGCCGGCAGCGCCCGACCGCGATCGTGTACGACAACGACGTGATGGCCGTCGCCGGCCTCCGGGTCGCCCAGGAGATGGGCCGGGCGGTTCCCCGCGACGTCTCCCTCGCGTCGTTCGACGACTCGGTCATCGCGGGTCTCATCAACCCGTCGATCACCGCGATGACCCGCGACACGTTCGAGCTCGGCGAGCAGGCCGCCACGCTTCTGCTGCAGCAGATCGAAGCCGGCACCACGCTGCCGAGCGTCCAGGGCCCGACCCCGGTGCTCACCGCTCGCGAGAGCACGGCGCCACCACCCCGCTGAGACCCCGCCTCCCCGCCCACACCCCGGGCTCTCGACGCACGCACCCCGGGGTGTCGACGACAACCCGGGGTCTCGGTGTCAGACGACGGTGTTGACGGAGGCGTAGCGTGTCACGTCGGACGCGGACGGGGCGGGGTGGATGAGACGGTGGATGCCGCGTGCCTCCAGCGCCGCGGGATCCTGTGCGGTGCGGGAGGTCACCAGAGCGGGATCCTCGCCCGCGGCGCAGGCATCGACCCAGGCCTGGAAGACCGCGCCGCCGGGGCTCAGGGCCGCCCGGCTCACCGGCACCTCCTGCTCGTCGACGTCCACCACGATCGCCGTCGGACGAGCCGGAGCCGCGGTGCGGGTGCGCAGCTCAGGGATGAGCTCCGCGAACCGGCGGCCGAGGGGCTTCGCCGCCCCCTCCTGGTCGATCAGCCCGAGGGAGTACTCCAGCTCCGGGAAGTCGGCGAGCTCCCGGCTCACGTCATGCGAACACCACCAGGTCACACCCCAGAGGTTCTCGGTGCGGAGAGCCGAGCGCACGGTGGCCTCGAGGAACCCGGGCATCTCGCTCTCGTCGAGACAGTTCGAGGGGGCACCCACCTCCTGCAACCAGATGGGCCGGGCGGGATCCGTCGCGAACGCGCGGGACAGCTCGATGAGGTACTCCGCGTGGCGGTCGGCGGCGATCGAGCGACCTCCGTAGCGCTGCGCCGTGCCGTTGAAGATCCAGGAGTGGATGGTCGTCATCGCGCCGAGCCGGGAGGCATGCGCCGGCGTGAACCCGTGATCGTCCATGTACCAGACCGCGTCGTACTCGCTGTGCACGTGCGGCAGCCCGGGAGCTCCCCGGTCCGCGGCGGCGAGCAGGGCCTCGATCCACCCGCCGGCCTCATCCGTCGTGACCGGCCACGGCGAGGGATGGGTGTGCGCCGAGAACTGGTTCGTCTCGTTGCCGAGCGTGAGCCCGAGGAAGTTCGGGGCGTCCCGCAGGGCACCGGCGAGCCGCTCCACGAGCTGCGCCTGGCCGTCCAGGGCGCTCGGATCGGTGAACATGTTCCGGTCGTGCCAGGTGTACAGCCAGGACGGGACGAAGTCGAAGCTCGACAGATGCCCCTGGATGACATCGACGCTCGCGTCCAGGCCGAACTCGGCGGCGATGTCGACCATAGTGCGCACGTCGTCGATCGCCTTCGCCCGGATGAGGGTGCGGTTGGGCTGCAGGACGGTCCAGAGCGGGAACACGCGCACGTGGTCGAGGCCGAGTGCGGCGAGGGCCGCGAAGTCGCGACGCACGTCGTCCGGGGTGAAGTCGAGCCAGGAGTGCATCCAGTCCGTCGACGGCGTGTAGTTCGCCCCGAAGCGGAGAGGGGCGTCGAGAGCGCCGCGCTGCGTCATGTGTGCACCTTTCGTACCGCGCCCTCCTGCGAGGACATGTCGCATCACTATAACGCTTGAGCATCGCCGTCGATAGGGCACACCTTGACACCGGCCGGATCGGATGGTTTCATCTGCTAAAGCGCTGTAGTCCCTTCGTCGGACCACGCCGAATCGCCCGCCTCGAGGAAGAAGCACGATGAAAGTTCCCGCACGCATTGTCGCTCTGGCAACCTTCACGATCGGCGCCCTGGCGCTCGTGAGCTGCACCGGAGGGGGCGCCGCCTCCGACGACGCCGGCCCCATCGACACCTCCGGCGAGCTCAGCGGAACCATCCAGTTCCAGACCTGGTCGCTGAAGAACGAGAAGTTCACGCCGTACTTCGAAGACCTCATCGCCGCCTTCGAGGAAGAGCACCCGGACGTGACCGTCGAGTGGCTCGACCAGCCCGGCGACGGCTACCAGGAGAAGATCCTGAGCCAGGCGAACGCCGACACGCTGCCCGACGTGCTCAACCTGCCGCCGGACATCGCCTACCCCCTCGTCGCGGCGGGGAAGCTCGTCGATCTGGACACCGCGGATCCGGACCTGAAGGCGGCGTATAACGCCGGGGCCTGGGACGCGTACAGCCAGTACCCCGGCGTCGAGGGCACCTACGGCCTGCCCTGGTACCTCTCCAGTGACGCGTCCTGGTGGAACCTCGCCCAGCTCGCCCCGTACGGCGTCACCGAGGAGAACCTCCCGACGACGGTCGACGAGCTGCTCACACTCGCGAAGGACGTCGCCACGGAGTCCGGCGGCAAGGTCCAGCTCCTCTCCTCGATCCCGGCGCTCGACACCTTCACCGCCGCCGGCATGGAGGTCATCAACGAGGAGGGCGAGTTCGACTTCAACACCGACGAGGCCGCCGCGATCATCGAGCAGTACGCCGACGCCTACGCGGCGGGCGCGATGCCCGCGGAGGCACTGACCGGTGACTACGGCGGGAACGCGGAGGCGTACATCCAGGAGAAGGTCGCCTTCACGACCGGCGGCACCGGCTTCACGACCGATCTGCAGAAGGACGCCCCGGCACTGCTGGAGAACACCGTCGCCACCCCGCGCCTCGGTGTCGCCCCGCTCTACGTGCAGGGCCTCAACGTCTCCGCCGACTCCGACAACAAGGAAGCGGCCCTCGCGTTCGCCGAGTTCGCGACGAACGAGGAGAACCAGGTCGCGTTCTCCTCCCTCGCGGTCGGCACCGCCCCGGGCACGGCCGACGGCGGCGACCAGGTCGTCGAGAACATCGCCTCCTCGGTCACGGACGAGAAGCAGCTCGCCGCGATCGACACCGTGTTCGGCGCGATGAAGGACGCCAAGGCGCTGCCGTTCCAGTGGACCTCGGACATGGCCACCTACATGACCCAGCAGATCGCTCTCGCCGTGAACGGCGAGGCCGACGCCAAGACGCAGCTCGACAAGATCGTCGAGTACGCCAACGCGAACCGCGTGGACCAGTGAGCATGCGCGCGGACACCGGCACCCGGAAGCGGAGGTCGACGATGAGATCCCACAAGTGGTTCACCCCGTGGCTGCTCCTCGCCCCGGCCGTGATCTGGGTGCTGGTGTTCGCGCTCTGGCCGTTCCTGAACACCGTCGTCCTCAGCTTCACGGACGCCCGCCCCCTGCGGACCCCGGAGTTCGTCGGCGGCGCGAACTACGAGCGCATGTTCGGCGACGAGATGTTCTGGAACGCGCTGACCACCTGCCTCATCTACGTGGTCGTGTGCGTGCCGCTGCTCACGATCCTCCCGCTGCTCCTCGCCCTCCTCGTACAGAAGAAGCTCCCCGGCATCTCGTTCTTCCGCACCACGTTCTATTTCCCCGTCATCGCCTCGGTCGTCGTCGTCGCCCTCATCTGGACCTGGCTGTTCGACAGCCGGGGCATCATCAACCAGACACTGGAGTTCCTCGGCCTCATCGATCAGCCGATGGCCTTCCTCGTCGACCGCTGGCTGCTGCTCGGCTGCGCGATCCTGCTCACGGTGTGGAAAGGACTCGGGTACTACATGGTGGTGTACCTCGCCGCCCTGGGGAACGTGGGCAAGGAGCTGCACGAGGCCGCGATGCTCGACGGTGCGAGCTCCTTCCGCCGCTTCCTCTCCGTCACGATCCCGTCCGTGCGCGGGGCGATGCTCCTCATCGCGGTGCTGATCGCCGTGTCCGCCATGCGCGTGTTCGCCGAGCTCGACGTGCTCTCCAAGAGCACGGGCGGCCCCGGCGGCTACGACATGTCGCTCGTGATGCTCATCCGCCAGGTGGGCTCGGGCCTGAACGGCAACATCGGCTACGCATCCGCGATCAGCGTGGCGCTGTTCCTCCTCACGCTCGTGCCGCTCGCGGCGATCGCGTTCATGAACCGCGAGAAGAAGGCGAAGGTCTCCGCATGACGACTCTGACGACGCCCCCGGTGGAGAGCACTCCGCCCGTGGAGGAGGCACCGCGGCCCGGCCGCGAACGCATCTTCCGCCGCCGCGGCTCCGGAGACTTCAGCAAGCCCACGCTCGGCGGACTCATCGGCCGGTACGCGCTGCTGCTGTTCGTCCTCTTCCTCGTCATCGGCCCCTTCGTCTGGCAGCTCTCCACGTCGTTCAAGGGACCGCAGGAGAACATCTACTCCTTCCCACCCGAGCTCATCCCCCGCGATCCGACGCTGCAGAACTACACGAGGGTCGCCGACATCGTCCCCGTCTACCTCTACGCCTGGCACTCGCTGCTCGTCTCGCTCGGCACCGTGCTCAGCAACGTGATCCTGGCCACGTTCGCCGGCTACGCCCTGGGCTGCATGCGCTTCCGCGGGAAGTGGATCGTCATGGGCATCCTGCTGTCCACGCTGCTGTTCCCCGGCGAGGTCACGGTCACCAGCAACTTCCTCACCATCCGTGCGCTCGGGCTCGCCGATACCCTGTGGGGCGTGTTCCTCCCGGGAGCGATCAGCGCCATGAACGTGCTGCTCGTCGCCACCGCGTGCCGCATGATCCCGAAGGACGTGCTCGACGCGGCCACCGTCGACGGTGCGACCACGTGGCAGCGCATCCGGCACATCGTGTGGCCGAACATCCGCGGCATGGTCTCGGTGGTGGCGATCTTCGCCTTCATCGGCGCGTGGGACGACTACCTCTGGCCGCTCATCGTGCTGTCCGACCCGGCCAAGTACACCCTGACCGTGGGCATGGCCTACCTCAACAGCAGCTTCTCGGTCGATCCGCGACTCATCGCGGCCGGCACCATGATCGCGCTCGTTCCGATCGTCATCATGTTCTCGTTCACGCAGCGCTTCTTCTTCAAGGGCGTGCAGGAGGGTGCGCTGAAGGGGTGAGCGCGCCGCTGCTCCGCCCGGACTCCGGTCCCGCGGATCCTCCGTCGTCGCGCGCGAACGCCGGAGTGCTCCCCGGCCCGGTCTTCGCGTACACGTTCGACCCCTCCCGCGGGGCGCAGCGGATCGACGTCCCCGGCCTCGACGGCATCGTCCGCACCCCGGACACCGTGCTGCACTGGGCGTTCTACGCCGACGGCCCTGCGGCGACCCTCGCGCCGTGGGCCGGGCTCGCGGTCGCCGTCGACGTGCGGACCCCCGACGGCAGCCGGCTGAGCGACATCGCCGCCGTCCGCGACCGCTACGACTTCCCGCTCACGGCCGAGGGGCAGTTCGCCGCCCGGTGGAGCATGCCCGAGCAGTGGAACGCCGACAGCGTCGCCCTCGCGCCCCTCGCCGTCGGGACGGGCACGGTCGAGCTCGTCCTCGGCACGGCCGAGCTGGCGAGCACGCCGGATGTGCCCGCAGAGGTCAGCGGCTTCGTCCAGGTCCGCATCGAGGAGCGCCCTGGCCCCGGCGATCTCCCGCCCGTCGAGCGGGTCGACACCCGGCGCGGCTCCCACTCCGGCCCCCGCTTCTCCCGCGGGAACACGATCCCGGCGGTCGCCGTGCCGCACGGCTTCACCTTCGTCACGCCCGCGACCGACGCGGCGGACCCGCGCTGGCCCTATCGTCCGTTCGTGCACGACGATCCGCAGGGACGGCGTCTCGAAGCCTTGCAGTTCTCGCACCAGCCCAGCCCGTGGATCGGCGATCGCGCGGTGCTCCAGCTCATGCCGTTCCTGGGGACGCCGACGTCGGACAGGGCGGCCCGGCGTCGCTGGATCGTCCCCGAGAGCGAGCGCGCCCGCCCGCACGAGTACGCCGCGGACCTCGGCGACGGGCTGCAGGTCGAGATGACCGCGACCTCGCACGCCGCGGCGTTCCGCGTGCGGTGCGAGGACCCGCACGCCGCCGTGGGGTTCGTGATCGACCAGCTCACGGACGACGGCCGACTCACCTTCACCGACGCCGGCTTCGAGGGCTGGATCCCCGAGGGGCCTGAGGACTGGGGGAATGCGCCGCGCTGCTACTTCGCCGGGACCGTGCACAGCGCGTCGGACGTCGCGAAGGGCGCCCTGGACGACGACGGGCGTGCCCGGGTCGCGGGCTTCGTCCGCGCCGGGGGCGCCGTCGAGGTGCGGGTCGGGGTCTCGTTCCTCTCCGTCGCGCAGGCTCGGCACAGCCTCGCCCTCGAGGCCCCTCCCGCCGCCCCCTTCGAAGAGCTCCGCGCCCGCGCGGCCACCGCGTGGAACCGCCTGCTCGGGCGCGTGACGATCCCCCCGCTCCCCGAGGCCGAACGCCCGTTCCGCGGCCTGGCCGACGAGGAGCAGCGCGCCCGGATCGCCGCCGCACTCCACCGGATGCACCTGTATCCGAACACGGCGGCGGAGAACGCGGGCACCGCGGACGCGCCGGAGTGGCGCTTCGCCGACGTGTTCGCCGCGCGGACCGCCTTCGGCGAGTCGGCAACGGGGGCGCCGGTCGTGGAGGGCGAGCTCGTCGTCAACAACGGCTACTGGGACACGTACCGCACCGAGTGGCCCGCGCTCGCACTCCTCGACCCCGCGCTGGCCGGGCGCCTGCTGGACGGGCAGCTCGCCCAGTATCGCCGCGGCGGCTGGATGGCCCGCTGGAGCGCCCCCGGGTACGTCGACAGCATGGTCGGCACCTCGAGCGACCAGATCTTCGCCGACGCGGAACGCTGGGACGTGCCCTTCGACCGGGAGGCGGCGTTCGAGAGCGGGTGGCGCCACGCGTGCGAGCCGGGACCCGATCCGCGACGGGGTCGCAAGGGCATCGGCCGCGGGCGCTTCCTCGGCTTCATCCCGTCCGACGTGCCGGAGGGGATGAGCTGGAGCATCGAGAACGCCGTGAGCGACGCCGCCCTCGGCCGGTTCGCCGCCCGACTCGCGGCATCAGCGGCGGCGGACCAGGCCGCGCGCTATCGGGCCTTCGCGCGGTACTTCGCGAATCGCTCCCGCGCGGCGCGCGTGCTCTTCGACCCGGCGTCCAAATTCTTCCGCGGTCGCGCGGCGGACGGGTGGTTCGCGCCGGATTTCGATCCTCGGGTCTGGGGTGGCGACAACGTCGAGACGAACGCCTGGGGCATGTCGGTCGGCATGGTGCACGACGGGCCGGGACTCGCGGCGCTGCACGGCGGGCGGACCGGACTCGGCCGGCACCTCGACGCCCTCTTCGCGGAGCCGGAGACCGCCGACGAGCGCTTCGGCGGTGCGTACGGCACGGTCATCCACGAGCAGCGCGAAGCCCGCGCCCAGCGGTCGGGCATGTGCGCCCTGTCGAA
>Ga0233424_10001094_pt1 | contig 26530 bp, 20 predicted proteins | sample Watercolumn_Towu_FD_181011 | JGI IMG/M metagenome (GOLD analysis project Ga0233424, IMG submission 181011) | Freshwater microbial communities from Lake Towuti, South Sulawesi, Indonesia - Watercolumn_Towuti2014_125_MG | ecosystem: Environmental > Aquatic > Freshwater > Lake | place: Indonesia... | reverse complement strand
CACGAGACTCACTAGCGCGCGGGAGGCGCGTCGGAGACGCGCGCGATGTGGTAGGGCTCGCGCGCGAGCCCGAGGCAGAACGCGCCGACGAACGGCGCCAGCTTCGCCGCCGCCTCCCTGAGCCCCTCGTTCGCCTCGCGGAGCCGCACGGCGGCGGCTTCCGCGGCGGCACGCACCTTCCCTTCGTCGACCGTCACCAGCCGCCCGCGGTCGAGCACGACGCGCCCGTCGATCATCACGGTATCCACCGCGGCGCCGGCTTCACTGAACACGAGCTGCAGCAGCGCGTCGTTGAGCGGGACGAAGTCCGGGCGCGTGAGATCGAGCAGCACGAGGTCCGCGCGATAGCCGGGCGCGATCCGGCCGATCAGGTCGCCCATGCCGAGGACGTTCGCGCTCCCCTCGGTCGCCAGCCGGAACGCTTCCTCCGCGCTGATCCAGCGCCGGTAGTCGAGCGACGCCGCCCGCGAGAGGTAGCTCGCCCACCGCATCGACTCGAACATGTTCTGCGTGTCGGACGAGCTCGGCGAGTCGGTGCCGATGCCGACGCGCACGCCGCCGTCGAGCATCGCGCGCACGGCGGCGATGCCCGACCCGAGACGGATGTTGCTCGGCGGGTTGTGGGCGACGGCGGCGCCCGCGCCGCCCATCCGCTTGATGTCCTCGTCGTCGAGCCACACCCCGTGGGCCGCCGTGAACCACGGCCCGAGCACGCCGAGCTTCGCGAGATGCCCGGTCAGCGTCGTGCCGTACTTCTTCGGCCCGATCACCGCCTGCCCGCGCGACTCGCCGACGTGCATCTGGATGCCGACCTCGAACTCGCGCGCGAGGTCGCGGCACGCGACGAGGAACTCGTCGCTGCAGTGCATCGGGATCGTGGGCCCGAGCGCCGGACGCACGCGCGCGCGATCGAATGGCCAGCCCTGGAGGATCTCGCGGCACGTCGCGAGGCTCGTCTCGTACGGCGTGGCCCGCATCGCCTCGACGGTCGCGCGCGCGGGCGGCGGGATCGCGTCGAGCAGCCCGGGCAGCGCCTGGTAGAAGGTCCGGTCGGCCATCATGGGCGCCACGACCGCGCGGATGCCGACGTCGGAGTACGCGCGCGCGACAGCGTGCACGCCGTCGATGCTCGGCGCGGGGAACTCGACGAACATGTCGTAGCAGGCCGTGCAGCCCTTGCGCACCATCTCGATCGCCGAGAGCTGCGCCGAGAGGTACTTGTCCTCGAGCGTGCGGTTGCCGTTCAGCACGCCCGCCTGGTTCAGCAGGAGCTCGAGCGGCACGCGGTCGCCCGCGAGCCCGCGGACGAGCGCCCCGTGCGCGTGCGTGTGCGCGTTGATCAATCCGGGGATCACGAGGCGGTCGCGCGCGTCGATCGTCGCGGCCCCCGCCGGCGCGGCCAGACCCGGCGCACCGATCGCGCGGATCACGCCCTCGTCGATCAGGATGTCGGCCGGGTCCGCGCGGTGCGTGCCCGGGTCGAGCAGGCGGCCGCCGCGGATGATGGTCGCGCTCATCGTGGCGCCTCCAGGATGCGCTTCAGCGTCTCCAGGTCCCGCTGGACCTGGCTCGCGTCTTCGTAGAACTGACCGTCCGACATGCCGGGGCGCTGGAACACCGTGAACAGGACTTCCGCGCCGTCGCCGTTCGGCACGACGCGCATGGGATTGACGATCTTCTCCCCCGACGCGAGCGTCACCGCGTGGTCCAGCACGCCCCACTGGTTCCACGTGACGAAGCGCAACCGCACCGGGCCGTCCGGCGTCTCGATGATCCACTCCGCGCCGTCGCGCCGCGCGGAGCGGCAGAACGCGTTGGCCCATGCCGGGAAGTGCGACGGATCCACGATGTAGTCGTAGACCTCGTGCGGCGGCCGCGCGATCGACACGCTGAGCGTCTTCGACGGGATGATCACCGGCGGCAGGCCTTATAGTCGGCGTGATGTTCGAGCTTCACCGGACGCTATTGTCCGACACCGCGCGCACGAATGCCTATCGCCAGGCGATCCGCCGGCTCGTCCGCGCGGGCGACGTGGTGCTCGACGTCGGCGCCGGCACGGGGATTCTCGCCTTCTTCGCCTGCGAGGCCGGCGCCCGGCGCGTCTACGCCGTCGAGGACGATCCCACCGTCGCGGCCGCGGCGGCGCTCCTCGCGAAGCGCGTGCCCGGCGGCGATCGCGTCGCGGTGATCCGCGCGCACTCGACGAAGGCCACGCTGCCCGAGCCCGCTGACGTGCTCGTCACCGAGACGCTCGGGCCGTTCGGTCTCGACGAAGGCATCCTCCGCTCGGTGATCGACGCGCGACGGCGCCTGCTGCGCTCGGGCGGTGTCATCATTCCGGCACGGCTGGCGCTCTCGATCGCGCCCGTGGAGGCGCCGGACGTCTTCGCGACGGCCGTCGGCTGGTGGACCGAGCCGCACTACGGCCTCGATCTCTCGCTGGTGAAGTCCTTCGCCGCGAACACGCCGGCGTTCGCGAGGTTCGCGGAGACCGCGTTGCTCTCGGACCCTGCGGTCGTCGCCGACGTCGACTTCCAGACCGTCGAGCGGCCGGCGCTGAGCGCCCACGTGTCGTTCGCGTGCCGGCGCGACGGCGTCGTGCACGGCTTCGCCGGCTGGTTCGCGGCGACGCTCGCTCCGGGCCTCGTGCTCTCGAACGCGACACCGGGCGCGACGCACTGGCGGCACGTCTTCCTGCCGATCGAGGAGCCGGCCGTCGTGCGCGCGGGCACGCGCATCGGCGTCACGCTGGAGCTCGACGAGCGGAACGGATGGCGCTGGCACGGACGGATCGAGGCGTCGCCGGCGGTCGCGTTCGACCAGTCGACGTGGTTCGGCGCACCGGTCCCGCCGCCATGACGGCGGATCAGAAGCCGAGCGCTTTCACCTGCTCGCGGAACTTCGCGACGTTCCGCAGCTTGATCTCCTCGTAGCCGCGGATCACGTCCGGGAGCGCGGCGAGCTTCACCGCGCGCGCGTAGCTGTCGGCGGAAAGACCGGCCAGCGCCTTCTCGACCAGCGCGCGGTACTCGCCGATGAGCGCGCGCTCCACGCGGCGCACCTCGGCGCGGCCGAAGACGTCGAGCGCGCCGCCTCGCAGCCCGCGCATCGCGTAGAGCATGCGGAACGCGCCGTCGAACCACTTCCCGAGCTTGATCTTCTTCTTCATCCCCATCGCCCGGAGCAGCGGCGGATGGAGGTTGTACTGCACCTGCACGCCGCCCGGGAACTCGGCGGCCAGCGCCGCGGCCACGTCGTTGCGCAGGTGCAGGCGCGCGACCTCGTACTCGTCCTTGTACGCCATCAGCTTGAACAGGTGGCGCGCGACGCCTTCCGACAGGCGCGTCTCGCCCGGCGCGGCCCGGCGCTCGGCGTCCACCACGCGCTTCACGAAGTCGACGTACTGGCTTGCGTACGACGCGTCCTGATACGCGATCAGCTCGGGCACGCGGATCTCGAGCAGCCGGCGCAGCTCGCCGCTGGCACCCACGCGGTCGACGAGCGCGCGCGCCTCGCTCGTCAGCGCGGGCGCGACCTCCACCTCGCCCACCCGGTGCTTCTTGAGCGTCGACGCCCACTGCGGATCGGCGACGACCAGGCGGCCGGCGCGGAACGCGTGGGTGTTCATCGCAACCGACACGCCGTTGAGGGCGATCGCTTCCTCGATCGCCTTCGCGCTGACGGGAATCGCGCCCGCCTGGTACGCGGCGCCGAGCACGATCATGTTCGACGCCATGTGGTCGTCGAACAGCGTCTCGGCGAGACCGAGCGCGTCCAGGTAGACGTTCTCGTCCTTGCGCGTGAAGCGGTTGATCGACGCGAGCAGGCTGCTCGACTCGGGGAACTGCACCTCGGTCGACGTCACCATCGCGCCCGTCGGCACCTGGCTCGTCGAGACGATCGCGATCGTGCGCTCCGGGCTCGCGTGGTCGAGGTTTACCGGCGAGGTCGCGACCAGGATGTCGTAGCCGATGTAGCAGTCGGCGCCGCCGGCTCCGATCTTGTTCGACGTCTCGCGCCCGGCGTCACCGAGCTTCAGGTGCGACACGACCGGACCGCCCTTCTGGCTGAGGCCGGTCTGATCGAGACCGAGCACGTGCGTGCCGTCGAGCAGCGCCGCGGTGCCGAGGATCTGATTCACCGTCACCACGCCGGTGCCGCCGATGCCCATCATGTAGACGCGCGCCTCGCGCGGGACCTTGAGCGCCGGCTCGGGGAGCGGGCGATCCACTTTGTAGACGCGCTTCTCCTTTTTCTTCGGCATCCCGAGCGGGACCACCGTCAGGAACGACGGGCAGTCGCCGTTCAGGCACGAGTAGTCCTTGTTGCACGACGACTGGTGGATCTGCGTCTTGCGCCCGAACTCCGTCTCGACCGGATGCACGCTGAGGCAGTTCGACTTCACGCCGCAGTCGCCGCAGCCCTCGCACACCGCCTCGTTGATGAACACGCGGAGGTTCGGATCCTCGAGCTTGCCGCGCTTGCGCAGGCGGCGCTTCTCGGCGGCGCAGCGCTGGTCGTAGACCAGCGCGGTGACGCCCTTGATCTCGCGCAGGATCCGCTGCGCCTCGTCGAGGCGGTCGCGCTCCCAGACCTCGAGGCCCGGCGCCCAGCGCGTGTCCTTCGGGTACTTCTCGGGATCGTCGGCGAGCACGAAGATCTTCTTCACACCTTCGGACTCGAGCCAGCGCGTCAGCTCCGGCACCGGCATCGCGCCGGCGGCGGCCTGCCCACCCGTCATCGCGACCGCGGAGTTGTAGAGGATCTTGAACGTGACGTTCGTGCGCGCGGCGATGGCCTGGCGGATCGCGAGCGATCCCGAGTGGAAGAACGTGCCGTCGCCGAGGTTCTGGAAGAGGTGCGGGGTCTCGGTGAACGGCGCGATGCCGACCCACTGGACGCCCTCGCCGCCCATGTGCGTGAGCCCGAACGTGCGGCGATCCATCATCAGCGCCATGCCGTGACAGCCGATGCCGGCGGACGCGATCGAGCCTTCGGGCAACAGGGTGGACCGATTGTGCGGGCAACCCGAGCAGAAGTACGGCGCGCGCGCGAGCGTGAGCGGCGCCGGACGCTCGCGCATCGCCTCGAGCAACGCGACGCGCGAGGTGATCGACGGCAGCGACAGCTTGCGCTCGAGGCGCTTCGCGATGATCTGCGCGATCTTGTCCGCGTCGAGCTCGGCGTCCGGCGGGACCAGCAGCTGGCCTTCGAGGTCGCGCTTGCCGGTGATCTGCGGGCGCTGCGCCTGGTTGTAGAGCACGTCGCGGATGAACAGCTCGCAGAACGCGCGCTTCTCCTCGACCACCAGCAGCTCTTCGAGCCCCTGCGCGAACTCGCGCACGATCGTGGGCTCCATCGGGAACAGCATCCCGATCTTCAGGAGCCGGATGCCGTGGTGCCGCAGCGCCGCGTCGTCGAGCCCGAGCTCGCTCAGCGCCTCGCGCACGTCGTAGTAGGTCTTGCCCGGCGCCGCGATGCCGAGCCACGCGTTCGGCGTCGGCACCGTGATGCGGTTCAGCTTGTTCGCCACGGCGAACGCCTTCGCCGCTTCCCAGCGCCCGAGATGGATCTCGCGCTCGGTCTCCAGCACGCCGGGCGGCAGGAGCGTCGGGTTCTGGCGCTGTAGCCACGGCCGGCCGTCGAGCGTGAAGCCCGGATCGGCGATGACGATGCGATCGGGCGAGACGTCGGCGGTGCCGATCTCGTCGGCGACGTTCGTGACGATCTTGAAGCCGACCCAGAGCCCGCAGTAGCGCGACAGCTCGAAGCCGAAACGGCCGAGGTCGAGGATCTCCTGCGTGTTGCCCGGGAACAGGACCGGCATGAACGCGTCGTAGAGCGCGACCTCGGAGTGCGACGGCAGCGTGGAGGACTTCGCGAGCGGATCGTCGCCCGCGAGCGCGAGCACGCCGCCCGTGCGGCTGACGCCCGCGAAGTTCGCGTGCTTGAAGATGTCGCCGGTGCGGTCGACACCGGGGCCCTTGCCGTACCACATGCCGAGGACGCCGTCGTACTTCGGCCTCGGGAACAGCGCGGCGAGCTGCGAGCCGTAGACCGCGGTGGCGCCGAGGTCTTCGTTGACGCCCGAGACGAACACGACGTGATGCTCGCGGAGAAGCTCGGGATTGCGCTCGAGCGTCAGATCGAGCCCGCCGAGCGGCGAGCCGCGATAGCCCGAGATCAGCGTGGCCGTGCTCAGGCCGCGCCGCTTGTCGGCACGATGCTGATCCAGCGGCAGCCGCACCAGCGCCTGGATCCCCGAGAGGAAGATCTGGCCCTCTTCCTGCCGATACTTCGCGTCGAGGGAGAAATTCTCCTTGAGCGTCATGTCGTTATATTACCCGCAAAGCCCGCGCCCGCCCGGTGGCACTTACGCGGCTCAGCGCGACGCGAGCGCGCCGGCGTCGCTGCGCCAGAGCCCGCGGCCGGCGTCGCGCGCGTCGCGCTGCAGCTTCACGAACAGCGCCTGGTGCCTGACGTTCGGTGGGATCGTCATCACCTGCGCGTAGCCGCGGCGCACGAGCTCCGCGTTGACCATCACGTCGCCGGTCCAGACGTAGGCGAGCAGGCGGCCGTAGCGGTCGCGCGACTGCACGTCGGTCTCGAGGCGTACGGTCTTGCCTTCGACGAGCGTGCGGTTGACCGCCATCGCCTCGCGGCCGCCGGGCTCCTCGCCCTTCTTCGGGTGATGGACCTCCGGCGTGTTCACGCCGATGTAGCGCACCTTCTCGACCCGGTCGCCGATCCGCACGTGGATGGTGTCCCCGTCGACGACGCGCACGACCGGCCCCTCGAGCGTGCCGGCGGACGCGAGCGAGACGGCGAGCAGGACGGCGAGGAGCGCGGCGAGGACGACGCTGCGGGGCGCGCGTGGCACGCCCATACACTGTCATGCGACGGCTGACAATGTCGAGAAATGGATACCCCGGATTACCTGAGCGCGCGCGCCGCGAGCGCGCACACGCGCAACGGGTGTGCGACCCGCGCGGCGCTCACCTGCCACGCCGAACGCGCGCCGTAGTGGAAGCGAAGCCACGCCGCCGGCGGAAACAGCGTCGTCGCCGTGACCCGCGCCACCCACCGCGCGCGATCCATCAGCAGCGTTTCCGCGACGTAGCGCGCGGCCATCCCGGGACGGCCTTCGAGGCTCGGCGGCCGCTCGGTGTCGACGAACCGGCTCACCAGCGGCCTGACATCGGCGGCGAGCGCCGACGGCACGGGTGTGCCGAGCGCGCGCGCGGCCACGCGGAGCACGTACGTGACGACACCGCGAATCCGCCACGCCGTCGCTCGCGCGAGCAGCGCGTCCCAGTCGAGGGCTCCGCCCGCGCGGCGGATCGCGCGGTCGACGTCGACGAAGTTCAGCAGGCGTCCGAACTCCGAGCCGAGCACGAGATGCAGCGCCAGGTGGAGCACCTGGTCTTCGGGCGAGAGCGCGAAGCCGCCACTCGGCAGCCGGTGCGCGCGCCGCCAGAGGCCTTCGTGATCGACACGCAGGACTCCGGCGACGCGTGGATAGCCGGCGGCGTCGCGGTGCAGGTCGAGCACGGCACCGCCGCGCTTGAGGTGCGCGTAGCCGCGATACGCGTTCGCGGCCGCGTCGCCGTCGGCCTCCGTCCATCCCGCGCTCACGAGCGCCGCGTGCGCGGCGGCGAACTCCGCCGCCGGGACGAGCACGTCGATGTCCGCCATCGGCCTGAGCCCGGGATCGTCGTACATGCCGTCGAGCAGCGCGATGCCCTTGAGCGCGAGCGCGCGCAACCCCGCGCGCTCCAGCGTGGCGGCGACATCCCGCCACGCGGCCGTCAGCACGGTGTTGCGTCCCCAGGTGCGCTCGTACCCTGCCCGCAAACGCGCGCGCACGGCGTCCGGCACATCGAGCGCGGCGACACGCGCGTACACCAGCGGAGCGACGCCCTCGGTCTCGGCCAGCGCGACGAGCCGATCCCACGCGAGCGCGTGCGGCAGCGGCGGGGCGTCGGCACGCACGAGCGCGAGCAGCGCGTCGGCATCGCGAAGCGCTCGTGGCGCGGTACGGATCAGCCAGACACCCTCGGGGTGACGCTCGGCGTTCAGTCCCGCAGCGGCGATTTCCTCCTCGATCTCTTCCGGCGTCTGAAACCCGTGGAGATAGCAGGACGTCCGGTAGTCGCTGATCATGCTCAGGTGGTAGAGCAGCCGATCGCCCCGCGCGGCGGCGCCACGCACGCCCAGACCGCGGAGTGACGCGCGGATGCCGTCGATCACCAGACGGCGCGGACCGCGATCGCGATACCAGCCGGCGCACAGCACGATCAGTCCGCCCGTCGCGCACAGGCTCGCGAGCGCCCGCAGGTACGCGATGCGGCGCGCGCGGCCCGGGATCTGCTCGTAGACCGGCAACACCGACAGCACGGCGTCGAACGCGGCGCCACCGCGGTTGGCGAGCTCCTCCGCCGTCGTGGCCTCGAACCTCACCGTGAGCCCCGCGTCCGCCGCGAGCCGGCGCGCCTCGGCGATCGATGCCGGAACGAAATCGATCCCGGTCACGTCGAAGCGGCCGGCGAGCGCGAGCGTGACCCGCCCGGCGCCGCAGCCGACCACGAGCACGCGCGAGCCCGGCGCGGCGTGACGGTCGAAGAGATCCTTTTCCCACGGCTCCAGCCCGTCCGCCGCTTCACGCACCAGGCGCTACACCTCGCACGGCGCGGCCCACTTCGCCTGCACGCCGGCGATCAGCGCGGCCTCGGACGGGAGCACGAGCGGAAACGCCGCGCGGGGGATCGGCGCGAACGCGCGCAGCCCGAGCGCGCGTGCGCGCGTGAACGCGCGCGCGAAGCGCGGGCTGGCGGCGAGCATCGGGCCGACGACGCGCCAGCGAAGCGCGTCGAGCCGGACCCGCGCGCCCGGACGCTCGATCGCCTCGACGCGCGCCGCGCGCGCGCCGTCGCGCGGCGGGGTGCGCGTGAACTCGAACGTGCCGTCCGCGTGCGCCCGCAGGACGATCGTGCCGCGAGGACAGTCCTCGGGGGCGGCGGGACGAAGGTGGAGGAGATCGAGCTCTTCGATCGGCGGCGGCAAGCCCCCGTAATCCGACTTCAGCGCGAACGGCTGGTCGCGGGCGAGCAGCGCCTCAAACAGCGCCGGCGTGAGCGGCGCGCCGGCCTCGACGACGAACAGGGCCGCGCCGGTGAGATGCATCGCGCCGCCCGCCGCGCGCTCAGGAGTTCACGTTGGTCTGCGCCTTCGAGCCGTCGATCCGCGTGCGGAGGGTATTCCGGGTCGTGCTGCTGCACGTCCCGGTCGTCGCGCGGCAACACGAGCCGCTGAGGGCCTCCGCGCCGAAGAGGTCGTATCCGGTGAGAACCGGCGTCACGTACGGCCGCCTGGGAGCGTCCGGCGTGGTCGTCATCGCGCAGCCTCCGCCTTGGTGATGATGTGGTAGAGACGTTCCTTCGCCGCCGCGATCGTGCGCGCCCGGCGATGACAGGCCTTCCAGTCGCCGTCGGGCCCGCGCTCGAGCAGGTTGTCGCCGTGACAGCGCGTGCAGTAGCCGACCAGCTCGCAGGAGCTGCACTCGGTCAGATCCGAATAGTGCTGGACCGCGAGCAGGTCACGAATCGCGGGCGGCGGCCCTTCCCAGATGTCGCGGAACGACTTCTGCCGCAGGTTGCCCATCGGCACCCGGAAGGCGATGCACGGGAACACGTTGCCGTAGGGATCGACGCAGCCGCCGTTGACCGCGGGCCCGCACGTCGTGCGCTGGTTCGCGACCTCCCGCGGGGTGCCGTTGAACACGTCGGCCTCCGCGTACTTCTTCAGCGCCTCGTGCTGGTATACCTCGACCAGCTCGTCCTCGGTGAGCTGGAACTTCGACGGACCGTGGATGTCGCCGTCGATGCGCGGACTCACGTCGCAGGTGAAGGTGTGGCTGAACACGTCCAGCTCGCGGGCGAGCGCGCGGACGCCGTCGAGGTGCGCCGCGTTGGGCTTCATGACGACGGTCTTCAGGTAGACGCGCACGCCCTCCGCCTTGAGGCGATGGACCGCGGCCATCATCCGCGTGAAGGAGCCCGGCACGCGCGTGATCGCGTCGTGCGCGGCGGGATCGGCGGAGAAGATCGACAGCTCGACGGTCAGCGGGTCGAGCGCGGCGAGCCGCTTCGCGCGCGCCTCGGTGAGGCCAATGCCGTTCGTGTACACGCGGTACGTGAAGTTGCGCCTGCGCGCGTGCTCGACGATGTCGAAGAAGTCGCGCCGCACGAGCACCTCGCCGCCGGAGAACGTGAGGTAGAGCGAGCCCATGTCGGCGAGCTCGTCGAGCAGCCGCACGTGCTCCTCGTACGTGAGCTCGCGCTTCGCCGCCTCCGCCTCCTTGCCGTGCTCGACGACGCAGTAGCAGTGGACGCACTGCTCGTTGCACCGGTACGTGAGCTCGACGTGCATGTTCAGCGGCGTGCGGCGCTGCTCGGCCTTCACGGCCATCAGCTCCATGAGCGAGGCCTCGCCGAATCCGCCGTTCTGGGAACAACCCTCGAAGGGCATCGCTCAGCCTCCCGTCTCCGGCGACGGCCGGGTCGCGATGTCGACCAGGCTCGCGGCCGTGAGGTCCTCGATGAAGCGCTCGGCGTCACGCCGGATGACGTCCGCGTCCGCGTCGAACTCGCGCGCCAGCACGTGCACGATCTCGTCCACGGAGCGCCCGCCGTCGCACAGCTCCCATATGCGCGCGGCCACGCTGTTGAGCGGATAGAGCCTACCACCGCCCACGTCGACGACGAGCGCCTCGGTGTCGAGCGCGCGCCACGGGACGTGGCGCCGCTTCGGGTACCGGTCAGGCGACGGCATCGACGTAGCTCCAGAGCGCGTCGCGCGCGGCAAACTCGAGCTCGAAGCACGGCACCGCCGCCGTGAGCGCCGCGAGGCTCCCGAGCAGCGCGCTCGCGACGGCAGGCGCGCGCTTCGGCACGAACGTCTGCATGAACGCGCGCTGGGCCGCTTCCCGGCGCGCGAGCGGGCGATGCGCGAACCGCGTGCTCTTGCGCAGGAAGAACAGCGACGCGAGCGGGGCCTCGGTGTTCGTCTGCGCGGCGACCGGCCCCGCCTCGCCGAAGAACGGGGTCGCGCACGCGCGATACCCGTCGCCGGAAGGGCACAACGCGATGGTCTCGTCGCTCAGCACGGGACGCGCGCCGGCGAGCCCCGCGATCGTCGTCTTGCCGCTCTCCGAAGGCCCGCAGAAGACGCGCGCGACGCCGTGGTCCACGACGGCCGATGCGTGGAGCATCACGCCGCCCGTCCGCAGCAGCATCAGCGAGCAGAGCACGCGGAACGGGGCGGGGCTGAGCACCGTCGGCAGCGGCGGCGCGACGAGCCGAACGCGGCCGGCGCCGAGGTCGCCGTCGAGGCGATAGCCGCCCGCGCGGTAGACGAACCGCTCGTCCGTCATCGTGAGCGTCGGCGCCATACCATCGTCGTCGTCCGCCGCCGCGTCGCCGATCGCGACGGTGACGTGGAGGTCTGCCGCGCGATCCGAAAGGAAGGCGCCGTAGCGCTCGACGGCCCACGCCCACGCGCCTGCCTCGAGCCCGTCGATCTCGAACACGGTCCCGGAGACCTCGATGCGCACCGGCGCATCGCGGCGCCATCCCGCGGCGCCGGCGTTCCGCTCGAAAGCGTCAGCGCGCGGCACGCGCGCCTCTCATCGCGGCAGCGTCCGTGGTCAGCACGACACTCATCGCGAGGCGCGTCACGATGTCGACCACGCGCTCCGCAGTCGGCGGCGAGTGGTCGATCATGACGGCGTTCTCGAGCAGCGCGGCAGCAACGGCCGCGTGGCCGCCGTGCGCGCTGCCGGTGTCCGAGACGTCGACACCGCGCACGAGGCGCCGGGGCGCGCGCGCCGGAGAAGTCCCCGCGTGGAACGGTGTCAGCTCCGCCGCCACGCCATCCGGCGTCGCGATCAGCGCGACCACGCCATCGTCCGGATCACCCGGCGCGAGCACGACACCGTCGTCGACGTCGCGCATGCGCGCGCGCAGGAGACACGCGCCGCGCGCGGGAAGGAGCGCGGCGTATAGCGCGCGCATCACGCCACCCACGCCGAAGCCGCTCGCGATGCGGACCTCCGCGCGCCGGGGACTCGCCTCGATCGCGTAGTAGCTCGCGGTGATGAGCCCGCCTCCGGGTGTCGCCGTGTATGCGGGGTGATCGATGAGCCGGTCGGGTCCGGTCCACGGCAAGCCGCGTGCCCAGTACCCGTCGTCGTACTCGACGTGGATGGCAAGGTCGTGAGCGCGAGAAGAAGCGAACGCGGGATGGAGCTCGGTGATCCAGAGGATCGGCTTCGGCCACGCGCACCCGACGCGCGCGACGAGCCCCGCGACCTCGAAGCCGACGTGCCCGAGGTCGGCGGAAGGCGTCACGCCGCCCGAAGCAGGTCGAGCCAGCCGCGCGCGAGAGCGGTCAGCGCCCGCGCGCGCTCGCGGGGGCTGGTGAGCGAGCGGCGCCGGCCATCGATTTCGATCGCGATCACGCGACCGATCAAGGACGACACGGGAACTCCGCCGGCGGCCGTGCGCAGCGCGTCGCCCTTCGTGACGAGGGATGCTCCGCGGCGGCGCAGCACGCGATGGCAGATGAGGTGGCCCGCTTCGGTGTAGAGCACGATGTCGCCGGCGCGGATGCGGCGCGGCGCGCCCGTCTCGACGAGGACCTCGGCGCCGTCGTCGATCGTCCCGCGCATGCTGTGTCCTCGGACGGTCACCCGGAACAGGAGCGGCGGGAGGGTCATGCTCTGAGGGATTTTACAACACGGCGCGCCCGCCGGGCGCGAGACGCCCGGCGGGTGTTCGGAACCTAGTGCCTACCGCTCTACCAGTGCCTGCCGCCCCACCGGTCGTGCCGCTCATGGCCCCGGTCGTCCCGGTCGTACCGGCGCCGGTCGTCGGAATCGTCCCACGTGTCGTCGTCGTCGTCGAAGTCCTGGTCGCGGTCGTGCTTCTTCGGCGGGACGACGTAGATCGAGTCGACGCCGACGACGTCCGCCTGCGCCTTGGTCTTCGCCTTGAGTGTCCCGGTCGTGTCGCCCACGGCGAATCCGGTCTTCGACACGCGGAAGGTGCAGACGAGGTCGTAGATCTTGTCCTTCTTGCTGACCTTCCGGCCCTTCTTGTCGCACTTGACCAGGCTCTGCTCGTCGCCGGTCTTGCCGAAGGTCACGGTGGTCTGGTCGATGCGATCCACGGCGTTGAACGTGCTGTCCGAGAGGATCGCGACCTGGACGTAGCGGGTCTTCAGGTTGATGTTGTTCTTCTTCGCCTTCGGCTTGATGTCGATCAAGGCGTCGATCGTGGCCTTGATCTGCGCGCCCAGCGAGGTGCCGCTGCCGTCGGCGGCCGGGGCGCCGGCCACGGTGACGTTGCCGTCGACGTCGACCGAGATCTTCATCGCGGGCGGCGCCGCGGGATCGATCACGCCCAGCGCGATCTGGTTATCGGTGGTCACCGTCGGCGCGGCGGTCGGCGTCGCCGGCGGCGGGATGGCGAGCACGTACGCCATGGTCCCGTTGTCCACCGGTGCGGCCGGAAGCACGTTCGTGTCGGTGGCATTCGTCATACCCGAGACGAACACGGTGCCGCCGGGCGACACGGCGATGCCCGTGGGCGACGTGTCACCCGTCACACCGCCGAGCGGGCTCGAGAACGCCATGTTCGTGTCGGTCGCCGTCGTCGTCCCGGCGGGCAGCGTGAGCTTGAGGACGTACGCGGCGGCCGTCGGCAGCGCCGGCGCGTCGGCGACCTGGTTCTGCGCGACGATCTGCGCCGCGGGATCGACGATGAGCTGCGTCGGATTGTTGGGATCCGGCGTCGCCACCGGATTCTTCGACGGGAAGTTGCCCGACAGCGTCTGGCCGGCGACGTAGATGTTGCCCGCCTGGTCAATCGCGATGCCGGCCGAGGTATCGGCGTCGCTGCCTCCGACGTAGTACGTGCCGTTCGCCAGCGGCGGGACGGGACCCACGACGGTCGCGGCGGGGTTGGCGAACTTGGCGATGATGCCGTTGGAGACGTCGGTGCAGTTCGCCGTCGCGTCGCCCGGCACGTTGGTCTTCTTCACGCGCATGCCGAAGGGCTGAGTGCTGGCGCCCTCGGTCGCGCTCATCTTGAAGTCGACCTTGAGGCCGAAGCACTGGCTGAAGCCTTCGGTCACGGCCGCGAGCGGCAGCGACATCGAGGGCTCGACCGCGGCGAACCGCTCGCCGCTCGGCAAACTGGCGCCGAGGAGCTCCTCGGAGTACGCGTTCGCGGTGACGATGATCTCGTTCTGCGCGCTGATGACGATGCCGACGCCTTCGTCGATCCCGCTCCCGCCCTGCAGCGTGAGGAAGTTGACCACGCTCCCGGTGGCGCTGAGCTTGGCCAGCATCACGTCCGCGATGCCGCCGCCCGCCGCCGTCGTATCCACGAGGTTCGCGTACTGGGTCGGGAACACCGGCACCGCGGGACCACCGGAACACGCCGCGGGCTGCGAGGCGATGGTCTGCGACTGACTGCTGCCGGTGACGTACGAGAACCCGGCGCTGTCGACCGTGATCGACAACACCATGTCGAGGAGGTTACCGCCGATGTAGGTGCCGAACACGAACGCGCCGGCCGCCGTGAGCTTGAGGACGAAGCCGTCGCCGGCTGCCGCGTAGAAGTTGTTGCTGCTCTCGACGTAGTAGATGTAGCAGCTGTCGTCGCCGAGGTTCCGCTGGAACGGCGGGTTCGTCGGCGTGCTCGTCGGGAAGGCCACGGAGCCGCCCGTCGGCGGCGTCACGACGAAGTTCGGCGAGTTCGTGCTGCCTCCGATGAACACGTTGGCCGCCGTCGCGTCGAGCGCGACCGTCGTCGCGAGCGACGCCGAGCAGTCGCCCGCCGCCGCGTTCCCGGTCTCGCGGCCGCCGAGGATGGCGACCCAGAGCGGCGCCCCGACCACGCCCTGCGCGTCAGGCGCGGGCAGCTTCGCCACGAAGGCGTCCGTCGCGGTATCGCTCACGAACGGCAGCGAGCACAGGTTGGTGTTCGTGTTCGTCGCGGCCGGGCTCGCCGTGGTGCCCACCATGTAGGTGATGCCGTTGCTGTCGCCCACCGCGGCCTCGGCGACACCGCTCACACCGTTGCCGAGATCGAGCACCTGAGGATCGATGACGAGCGCGAGCTTGCGATCGTACGCGCCCAGCTCGAAGCCGACTTCGCCGTTCTTCGCCACGACGTAGCGGCCCGGGACCGCGCGGCGCTCGCCGGCGAGTTCCTGATAGATGTCGGGCTGCCGGTGATGGATCGTCCGGCCGTTGACGGTCAGCCGCAGATCACCGTTCGCCGCGAGCGTCGGCGTGTCGGCGCCGCGGAACGCGATGCGGATCTGCCGCGGATCGGCACCCGGCGCGACGACGAAGTCGTACTCCGTACGCTTGCCCTTGCCGTAGTGGACGACGTCGATGCCGGGATACACGTTGCGCTGGCGAATGCTCGCGAACGTCGGCACGTTGGTGTGCCACTGCCGCGGGTCCTGACCGACGTAGTAGTGCACGACCGTCCGCAGCTGGTGCTCCGCCACCGGCGCCGACGGCAGCCTGCCGACGAGCTCCATGCGGACGTCGCCGTCCTTCTTCGCACGGCGCAGGCCCTTCATCTTCGCGATGACCTGCTCGGTGCGCGACGCCTGCCCCATGAAGGCCTGGCGCGAGGCGGTCTTCGGCACGCGCGTGTCCGCGCTACGCAGCTGATACACGGCACCTTCGCTCGTGAACACGAGACGGTCGGTGCCGAGGCGCGCGAAGAACGTGATGTCCGACGGAACCTGGCCGACGTTCGGCTCGAACTGAAGCGGAGCGTTCTCGAGCGAGGGACGGGCGAGCGACCGCATGCCCCCGAGCGCCGGGACCGGCTCCGGCGGCGTCGCCTTCGGCGACGAGGCGTCGTGATCCGGCGTCCGGGCCGCGACCGCCGGATTGGCGCTCGCTACGGGAGCAATCGGGGTGACGAGGATGCCCGACGCCATGACGGCGACGAGGCTCATCGCGATCGTGCGTCTCACTGCGTTCCGCATTCTCAAACTCTCATTCTCAAGTTTTGGAACCGTACAATTCGCTGCAAGGTCTTTTTGTTGATCCTGCGAACACCGGAACCATTCGCATTTTCTAGACCAATCGGTCCGAAGGGCGGGGGCCTTGGGGGGCTGGATCAGGCGCCAAGAGCGGCGCCGTCAGCCCGGGGATCGGAGGCACCCGTAAGTTCAGTCCCCATCGCCAAAACCTGGGCGTGTCCCATGAGGTCGCTCCACCCTTCCACAACGGCGACCTCGTGGCCGCGCGCGGCAAGGGCGTCCGCGACCGGGCGACCGAACCTGTCCTCTAGACGAAGTGCCCGGGAGGTATCGCCCCAGGTGCGGCCAAAAAGCCACCGTGGAGCCTCGACCGCGGCCTGAATCCCGTAGCCCCGGTCTACCAATCGGGTGACGAGGGCGGCCTGGGTCTGCGGCTGCCCCTCTCCCCCCATGGTCCCGTAGACGAACCGGGGCCGGTCGCCGACCAGGTACATGGAAGGGATCAGCGTGTGCGCGGTCCGCTTTCCCGGCGCCAGGCAGTTCGGATGCGAAGGATCGAGCGAGAAGAACGCGCCGCGGTTCTGAAGGATGATCCCCGTTCCGTCGGCGACGACGCCCGAGCCGTACTCGTGATAGAGGCTCTGGATCACGCACACCGCGTGGCCCTGATCATCCGCGGTGACGAGCGCGATCGTGTCGCCGCTCGCGCTCCCGCCTGCGCTCGAGCGCGTCTTCGCGGGATCGATCATTCGCGCGCGCTCCGCCAGGTACGCGCGGTCGAGACAGCGCGCGACCGGCACGTCCGCGAACGCCGGATCCGCGAGGTAGCGGTCCCGGTCTTCGAACGCGAGCCTGGTGGCCTCGACGGCGAGGTGGACGTACGCGTCTTCCGCGAGGCTCGCGACGTCGAAGCGCTCGAGGATGCCGAGGATCGCGAGCGCGGCGAATCCCTGCGTGGGCGGCGGAAAGCTCACCGCGACGCCGTCGCGATACGGCATCCGCACCGGCTCGACCCAGTCCGCGCGGTGGCGCACGAAGTCGTCGAGCCGGAGCGGGCTTCCCGCGGCGGCCGCGGCGTCGGCGACGCGCCGCCCGAGCGCGCCGCCGTAGAGCGCGCTCGCGCCGTCCGCGGCCAGTGCGCCGAGCGACGCGGCGAGGTCGCGCTGCACGAGCCGGCCGCTCTCGAGATGGCGCGGGTGATAGACCGGCCACAGCGTGGCACGCACTTCTGGCAACGCCGTGTCGTCGAAGAGCGCCGGCGCGGCGGCCGCGACGCGCCGCTGCCCCGCTGACAGCGCGACGCCGTCGCGCGCGTGCGCGGTCGCGGGCGCCAGCAAGCGTGGCCAGCCCATCCTCGAGCCGAGCCGCTCGACGCTGTAGCGATGGATCTCCCACCAGCCCGAGACGGTTCCGGGCACCGTGATGGCCGACGCGCCACCGCGCGTCGGAAGCTGATCGCCGAAGCGGGCGCGATAGCGCGCGAGCTCGGCCGCGCCCGCGGCACGTCCCGCGGCGTTGAGCGCGCGCACGGCGCCGCGGCGTCCGTCGAAGATCAGCCAGAAGCTGTCGCCGCCGATGCCGTTCATGTGCGGATAGACGACCGCGATGTCGGCGACGCCGGCCACCGCAGCGTCGAGCGCGTTGCCGCCCTCCCGGAGCACGTCGCGCGCGGACTCCGCGGCGAGCGCGTGCGGCGCCGCCGCGACGCCGCGCGAGGACCGCGCTTCTTGCCAGCGGGTCGCCGTCTTCATGTCGCCGGCAACTCTCGCACGAACAGCGTGAACGCCGAGCGCCGCGAGGCCGCGAGCGCCTCGCGGATCTGCGCCTCGCCCTGCCCCGCGCCTTGCTCGAGCAGCATCTCGAAGAACGCGGTGTAGAACGCGTCGGGCTCGACGACGACGCTCAGCCGCAAGCGCAACCCCGCGCGCGGGACCACGGCGCGGTAGTCGAGCCGCGCGCGGCGCCCCGGCATGAGCCGCGTGTCGCGGATCTCGCGCGAGAGATCGAGCGCGACCTCGCGCGCGATCACGCGCTCGCGCCGGCTGCCCGGCACGACCGCGCCGGCATCGTCGACCAGCTCGCCGCGCAGGACCACGCGCGGGGTGACGTACGTGGGAAACGCGTGACCGACACGCGTGCTCTCCACGGTGAGCGTCGCCGAGAACGTCTGCCCGGGACGCACCGGCGTCTCGCCGCCCGCGACCGAGATCGTGAGCCCGCTCCGCACCATCCCGGCATCGTGGATCCCGCGCCAGAGATGACGGCGATCCGGCATGTGACAGTCCTGGCACTGCACGCCTTCACGCGCGAAGCGGCTCGCCTTCCACTCGACGTACGTGTTCTCGAGCAGCTTGCCGTTCAGCGCGAAGCCGTCCTTCGTGAACTGGTGACAGCCGCGGCAGAAGCCCGAGTCGAGGAACGCGGGCGTGCGCGTGACACCGTTGTGCGCGAGCGTGTCGCGCGGCGCCGGGGGCGCGAGCGCGCCGTCGCGACGCGGCGGTCCGAACCGCTCGTGCGCGCGCACGTGACACCCGGCGCAGACGAGGCCGCGGCTCTGCAGCGCGCCGTCGAACGCCGCGTGCCCGGGGCGCTGCTCCGCGAGCGGCGCGTGACAGCCGAGACATCCGCGCGCGTCGTCCGGCGCGCTCTTCATCATCTCGACGAGCTGCCCCGCAACGCCCGGGCCCATCGACTGCGCGTGCAGGCTCGTCCGCCAGTCGGCGAGCTGCAGCGGATGACAGGTGCCGCACGCCTCCGGCGCCAGCGACGCTTCGACCGCGGTGTAGCGCGCGGGCGGCGCGCCTTGCGGCGCGAGCGGCGCGCGCCAGTGCCGGGTGAGAAAGTCTTCCACGCGGACGGCGGAGTCGGCGCGCGCGATGGACGCGAGCCCGAGCAAGAGAATCGTCAGCACGACGGCGCGTTGCACGCGCCTAGCTTACCCGCAAGCCGCTGACACCCCCGTGTGCACCGGTGGCATAAGATCCGCGTCGCGGGTACAGTGCGAGCCATGAACCCGCACCGCTTGCCGCGCACGGTCGTTCCATCCCGCTACGACATCCGTCTCGAGCCCGACCTGACGACGTCTACGTTCACCGGACACGAGACCGTGCGCGTGACCGTCGTCGAGCCCGTCACCGACATCCGGCTCAACGCCGTCGAGCTGACGATCACGTCCGTCCTGATCGAGAACGCGCGCGGCGAATCGCAGCGCGGGACCGCGCAGGCCGAGCCGGCCGACGAGCGCTATCGCCTGTCCTTCCCCGCGCCGGTGGCGCCGGGCGAGTGGCGGCTGCGGCTCGAGTTCACCGGAACGTTGAACGACAAGCTGCGCGGCTTCTACCGCAGCACGTACAAGGATCCGTCGGGCGTGCCGCGCGTGCTGGCCGCCACGCAGTTCGAAGCGACGGACGCGCGCCGCGCGTTTCCGTGCTGGGACGAGCCGGACTTCAAGGCCGTCTTCGCCTCCACGCTGGTGATCGATCCCGCGCTCACCGCGGTCTCCAACACCGCGATCGTGTCCGAGCGCGCCGAGCACGGCAAGAAGGTCGTCACCTTCGCCGACACCATCAAGATGTCGACGTATCTCGTCGCATACATCGTCGGCGAGCTCGAGGCGACGGACGCGGCGACCGTCGGCACGACCCCGCTGCGCGTGTGGTGCGTGCCGGGCAAGAAGCGGCTCGCGGGCTTCGGCCGCGAGATCGGCGCCGCCTCGCTGCAGTTCTTCGAGGACTACTACGGGATCCCGTATCCCGGCGACAAGCTCGACCTGCTCGCGATCCCGGACTTCGCGGCGGGCGCGATGGAGAACCTCGGCGCGATCACGTTCCGCGAGACCGCGCTGCTCGTCGACGAGGCGCAGGCGACGCACGCGGAGCAGGAGCGCGTCGCCGACGTGGTGGCGCACGAGAACGCGCACATGTGGTTCGGCGACCTCGTGACGATGCGCTGGTGGGAAGGCATCTGGCTCAACGAGGCGTTCGCCACGTTCATGGAGATGCTGGCGGTCGACGCGTGGAAGCCGCAATGGCGCCGGTGGACCTCGTTCGGCGTCTCGCGCGCGTCCGCGTTCGTCGTGGACGGCCTGCAGTCCACGCGGCCGATCGAGTTCCCCGTCGGCGCGCCGCGGGAGGCCGACGCGATGTTCGACATCCTGACCTACGAGAAGGGCGCGTCGGTCCTCCGGATGCTCGAGCAGTACCTCGGACCTGAGGTCTTCCGCGACGGCGTGCGCAACTATCTCCAGACGCATCGCTTCGACAACGCGGACACCGGCGATCTGTGGGCGGCGCTGGGCCGCGCATCGCGCGAGCCGATCCCCGCCGTCATGGACGCGTGGATCTTCACGCAGGGCTATCCGCTCGTGAGCCTGCGGCGCGAGGGCGACGAACTGATCGTCTCGCAGCAGCGCTTCACCTACATTCCGTCGACGAGCGACCAGCGGTGGAAGATTCCGCTCCAGCTCCGCATCGAGGCCGGGGGCGCCAAGGAGACGCGCCGGCTGCTGCTCGAGGACGCGGAGCAGCGGATCAAGCTGCCCGGTGGATTCACCGCCGCGCTCGCGAACGCGGGCGGCCACGGCTTTTACCGCGTGCGATACGCCTCCGACCTGCGCGACGCGCTGCTCGCGCGTCTCGACACGCTCGAGCCGATCGAGCGCTTCAACCTCGTCAACGACATGTGGGCGGCGGCGACGGCCGGGCTCGTGCCGGTCACCGACTATCTCGACCTCACCGCGCGGTTCCGCGGCGAGTACGATCGCAACGTGTGGTCGACGATGCTCGGCGCGTTCGCGAGCCTCAATCGCATCATCACTCCCGCCGAGCGTCCGGGCCTCGAAGCGCTCGTCCGCGACCGGCTCACGCCCGCGGTCACCGAGCTTCGATGGGCGCCGCGCGCCGGCGAGGACGAGCTGACGCGGCAGCTCCGGGGCGATCTGATCCGCGCGCTGGGCATCCTCGGCAACGACCCGGGCGTGCAGGCGATGGCGGCCGAGCTGTACGCGGAGCACGAGACGAAACGGACCGAGGTCGACGCCAACGTCCTGCCCGCGCTCATCGCGATCCAGGCGTACACGGGCAACGAGTCACGCTATCGCGAGTTCCTCGAGCGCTTCCGCCGGGCGGGCACGCCGCAGGAGGAGCAGCGCTACCTCTACGCGCTCGCCGGCTTCCGTCAGCCCGCGCTCGTCGACGAGACGCTCACACGCACGATCAACGGCGAGATCCGCACGCAGGACGCGCCGTTCGTGAACCGCTCGCTCCTGATGACCGTGCACGCCCGCGAGCGCGCGTGGGCGTTCGTGAAGCGCGAGTGGGACACGATGGACCGGCTGTACCCGAAGCACGGCACGCGCCGCATGGCGGAAGGCGTCACCGGCCTCGTCGCGCCGGCGCTCGAGCGCGACGTGAACGAGTTCTTCGCGAGCCGGAAGATCGATCTCGGCGGCAAGACGCTGTCGCAGTACCTCGAGCAGCTGCGGATCGCGGTCGCGCTCGGCGAGCGCGAGGGCGCCGCGCTCGCCGCGTACCTCCGGACCTAAGTCAGCCGGCCGCGGAAGAGCGCGGCGCCGCCCGGCGGCGGCCTGGGGTCAGGCGGCCCAGGCCGCCGCCGGGCGGCGCCGCGCTCTTCCGCCGCGGGCTAATCCAGCAGCTTCGAGACGGGCCCGGCGAGGCCGTCGGCGACCAGCGCGTTGCCGCGCCGCGTGAGATGCATCCCGTCGAACGCGAGCGCGCGATCGCGCAGGTCGACGGCGCTTCCGAGGTCAAGATACGCGACGCGCGGCTCGCTCGGATACCGCGCCCGCAGCATCGCGGCGAGGTGCCGCTGTTGCGCGACGTGCGTGTCCGACACGTACGGCTGCGTCACCACGAGCACGCGCGCGCCGCGCGCCAGCGCTTCGTCGATCCCCGCCCGCATCCCTTCGCAGTAGTGACGGAACGGCTCCGCGCAGACGTCGCCGGGCGCGATCGGCAGCTCGCGCGTCACGGCGTCACGCGACAGCGGCCCGAGCACGTTCTCGAGCGAGCGCGTCACTTCCGCGGCCGCCTTGAAGGCGGCGGCGGTTGCGCGATCGCCGCGATCCGGACGAAAGACCGGGTCCTCGCGGCCGTAGCGCTCGCCGAGATCGCCGCCGTAGCGGATCGCACGCGCCTTCTCCGAGAGCACGAGCGGCAGGAACGGCAGATAGCCCGTCAGCCGGAACACCGGCGAGTCATGACGGAACGCGCGGACGTTCGGCCGCCGCAGGTCGTTGTAGCCCTCGTAGAGCAGCGCGAGGTCGTAGCCGAGATACGCGTAGTCGGCGAGCGTTTGACGGAAGGACCAGGCCCCATCCTTGACGTAGCCGAGATTGACGACGGTGACCGGCGTCGCTCGCCGCGCGCGCAGGCGCTCCTCGAGCTGCGCGGGGATGCTGTCCGCCGGCGGGACACCGTAGCCGAACGCGGTGCTGCCGCCGACCACGACGACGCGCCGTTCGTCCGCGCGCTTCGCGCCGACGATCGCGCCGCGGTAGCCCCAGCGATTGAGCCCGACGCTGTCCGCGTAGTGGCGGCGCAGCAGCACGTCGGTCGTGCCGAGCAGCGCGACGGTGACCGCGAGCGCGAGGATCACCGCCGCGGCCGCGAACGCGATGCGCTTGCCGCGTGAAAGGCCCTTCATCGGGGGGCGATTGTAGGCCACGCGCCCCCTCGCCGCCCGATGGCGCATTTAGGCGCGGTCTGTCCAGTGTGGTAGGTTTTCCGCCATGAAGTTCAGGTCGGTGAGCCTGCTCCTGGCCGCGGCGCTCCTGACCCCGGTCTCCGCCTCGGCGCTGTCGGTGCAGGAGGCCATCCTTCGCGCGAAGCCCGGCGTCGCGCTCATCACCGCGCGCATCGACGCCGAGGTGACGCTGAATTGCGGGGCCGGGCCCGTCACCATCCAGCCCGCGCCTTTCGTCGAGACGGGAACGGGATGGTTCATCGACGGCCGCGGCTGGCTCCTCACCAACGCTCACGTCGTCGATCCCGCCTACCGCATGCCCGCCTGGGTCACGCACGAGATCAAGAAGATGGCGATCGAGCAGGGCTGCGTCGAGCCCGCGCTGCGACAGAAGGGCTTCATGCGGGGACAGAGCCCCGGCCTCGAGGAACAGATCCGGCGCGACGCGACCGATCGCGGGCTCGCGACCGCGCAGGTGAACGCCTCGCCCCAGGTGACCGTGCAGCTCTCGAACGGCGTCAAGCTGCCCGCGGAGGTGAAGAAGTTCTCGGCGCCTCTGCTGATCGACACGATGGGCCAGCCGATGGCGGACTCCGGCCGCGACCTGGCGCTGCTGCGCGTTCCGAACGGCACCTATCCGGCGCTCACCATCGCGACGCGCGCGGCGAAGATCGGCGACCCGGTGCACATCCTCGGCTTCCCCGGCGTCGTGCTCTCGCACGAGCTCCTCAACAAGTCGGCGTCGATCGAGGCGTCGGTCACGAACGGCGCGGTGTCCGGCATCAAGGTGGACGCGATCGGCCAGGACCTCGTGCAGACGGACGCGCCGGCCGCTCACGGCAACTCCGGCGGGCCCGCGGTCGGCGACGATTCCAACGTCCTCGGCGTGCTCACGTTCGTCTCGCTCTCCGCCAGCGGCGCCGTCGTCCAGGGCTTCAACTTCCTGATCCCGGCGAAGGACGTCCTGAAGTTCCTCCAGGGCACCGAGGTGACGAGTCCCGGCCAGAGCACGTTCAACCCGCCGTGGTACGACGGCCTCGCCGCGCTGACCGGGGAACGGTACAAGCTCGCGCTCGCGAAGCTGAACGAAGCCAACAAGATCCAGCCGAAGCTGCCGGACGTGATGCGCCAGCTCAAGGAAGCGGACGACAAGGTGAAGAACCCGCCGCCGCGCCCGTTCCCGTGGGCGCTGGTCGCGCTCGGCGTGACGCTCGTCAGCGCGGGCGGCTACGGCAGCATGTGGGCGCGCACGTGGTGGAAGAACCGCTTCCGCGTGGCGCCGGCGCAGGTGATCTCGTTCATCGAGCGCGAGATGAACCCCGTGCTGCTCGACGTGCGCACGAACAGCGACTACGACACGAGCCCGCTCAAGCTGCCGAGCTCGGTGCGCGTCGATCCCGACCTGATCCTGAAGAACGACTCGGTCGAGATCCCCGCGAAGCCGAAGCAGCTCGTGATCGTCTACGACACCTCGCCCAGCGAGATCGTGAGCGAGCAGGTCATCCAGGTCCTGCGCAAGCGCGGCTTCGACGCGCGCATCCTCAAGGGCGGCCTCGGCGGATGGACGAACGCGCGGCTGCCGGTCGAGGCGAAGTCGTCGATGCCGTCGATCGGTCTCGAGATCTACAAGAGCCTCACGCTCGGCGACGTCGAGCGCCGCAAGTTCGAGCCCAACGAGGTCATCGCGCGCGAGGGCGACGACGCGAAGGGCGAGGCGTACGTCATCCACTCCGGCACCGTCGAGGTCCGGCGCAAGTTCAACGGCGTCGAGCGCACGCTCGCGAAGCTCAGCGAAGGACAGCTCATCGGCGAGTGGGCCCTCTTCCGGAGCGCGCCGCGCTCCGCCGACATGGTCGCGACGAGCCCGACCGAGCTGCTCGTGCTCAAGCACGAGCGGCTCGACTGGCTGATCCGCAACCGGCCGCAGCTCACGATGGAAGTGCTGAAGAGCCTGGCCGAGGCGGCCGTGACGAAGGACGAGACCCGCGGCGGCTCCAGCTAGATGATGCCCTTCTCGCGCAGGCGCGCCAGCTCCGCGGTCGAGAGGCCGAGCCGGCTGCCGTAGACCTCCTCGTTGTCCTGCCCGGGCGCCGCCGGGCCCGCGCTCTTCACGTCGCCCGGCGTCTCCGTGAGCCGCGGGATCACGCCCGGCATCGCGATCGCGCCGAGCAGTGGGACCCCGATCGACAGGATGTTCTCGCGCGCGCGCACCTGCGCGTCTTCGAACAGATCGCGCACGCTCATGACGAGCGACGACGGCACTTCCTCGGCGGCGAGCGCGGCGAGCGCCGCCTCGGCATCGCGCGCGCCCACCCACTCGGCGACCACCGCGTCGACCGCGTCGCGATTCGCGAGGCGCGCGGCGGTCGTCGCCATCCGCGCGTCGCCGGCGAGCTCCGGGCGGCCGAAGGCGCGCAGCAGGCGCGCGAACATCCGGTCGTTCGTGCAGGCGATCGCGATGAAACGGCCGTCCCGCGCGCGATAGTGGTTGTGCGGCACCGCGCTCTCCGTGCCGGAGCCGATGCGCTCGCGCACGTGCCCGGTCCCGCCGTACACGGCGATCGCGTCGTCGAGGATGCGGAGCACCGGCTCGTAGAGCCCGACGTCGACGACCTGCCCCTGCCCCGTGCGCTCCGCGTGACGGAGCGCGACCAGCGCGCCGACCGCGGCGAAGATCCCGGCGAGATAGTCGGGCACCGTCGGAGTTCCGGGCGTGACCGGCGGGCGGTCGGGATATCCGGAAAGGTACGAGAGCCCGCCGACGGCGCCGGCGATGCGGCCGAAGCCCGGCCGATCGCGGTGCGGCCCCGTCTGGCCGTAGGCCGACACGCGGACCATCACGAGCGAGGGGCGGAGCTTCGCCAGCGCGTCCCAGCCGAGGTTCCAGCGCTCGAGCGTTCCCGGGCGGAAGTTCTCGGTGACGACGTGCGCGCCCGCGACGAGGCGCCGCATCAGCGCCTGCCCCTCGGGCTCGCGCAGGTTGCACGTGATCGACTTCTTGTTGCGCGCTTCGACGAGCCACCAGTACGAGGGCGCCTTGACGCTCGCGTCAGCCGCCTGTGCCGTCGCCGCGCGGCCGAGCCGTCGCAGGTCGTCGCCGACGCCGGGCTGCTCGACCTTGATCACCTCGGCGCCGAACTCCCCGAGGAGCGTCGCGCACACGGGCGCCGCGAGAAACGTGGCGAGGTCGAGCACGGTGACGCCGGCGAGCGCGGCACGTTCGGTCATGGCCACACTTTAGAATGCTGCGGCATGAGCGCGCGCGTCCGCATCGCCGTCAAGCGTCTCGATCCCTCGGTACCGCTTCCGCGCTATGCGCGCGAAGGCGACGCCGGCCTCGACCTGCACGCCGCCGCGCGCGTGGCGATCGCGCCGGGCGCGCGCGCGATTGTCCCGACCGGCATTGCGATCGCGATCCCCGCCGGCTTCGCGGGTTTCGTTCTTCCGAGATCGGGTCTCGCGCTCCGCCACGGCCTGACAGTCCTGAACGCTCCGGGATTGATCGATGCCGGCTATCGCGGCGAGATCCAGGTCCTGTTGATCAATCACGACCCGACGACACCGGCGACGCTCGAGCGCGGCGAGCGAATCGCCCAATTGGTGATCCAGCCGGTGACGACGGCGCAGCTCGTCGAGGTGGACGAGCTCCCGAGTAGCGAGCGCGGCACAGGCGGCTTCGGCAGCACGGGCACCTGACGCGGGCGGGGGCGGAGAGGGCGCGGGGGCGGGGCGGACGGGGCGCGAGCGTGCCCCAGGG
>Ga0233424_10001093_pt1 | contig 26549 bp, 23 predicted proteins | sample Watercolumn_Towu_FD_181011 | JGI IMG/M metagenome (GOLD analysis project Ga0233424, IMG submission 181011) | Freshwater microbial communities from Lake Towuti, South Sulawesi, Indonesia - Watercolumn_Towuti2014_125_MG | ecosystem: Environmental > Aquatic > Freshwater > Lake | place: Indonesia... | reverse complement strand
TGGATCGCCCGCTCGAGGGCGAATTGTTCGTGCAGCCCGACCTCGCGCGGGCGATCCAGTTCATGGCCGACGAGGAGCGCGCGGCGGCACGACATGGGCGCACGGCGGGACTCGCGGCGGCGCGCGACGCGTTCTATCGCGGCGATCTCGCGCGGGCGATCGTCCGTTGTCACCGCGAGCACGACGGCTGGCTCACCGCCGACGACCTCGCGAGCTATCGCTCGGAGATCGCGGTACCGACACGTCTCACGTTCCGCGACACCGAGGTGCTGACCTGCGGGCCGTGGTGCCAGGGCCCCGTGCTGCTGCAGATGCTCGCCCTGCTCGACGGCGTCGATCTGAAAGCGCTCGGTCACAACACGACGGCATACGCGCACGTCGTGACCGAGGCGATGAAGCTCGCGTTCGCCGACCGCGATCACTACTACGGCGATCCGCGTTTCGTGCGTGTCCCGATGGAGACACTGCTCTCGCCCGCGTACAACGTCGAGCGCCGCCGGATGATCCGCGACGATCGCGCGTGGCCGGAGATGCCGGCGCCGGGTCGCGTCGCCGGCTTCGATCAGCGTCACGCGGCCGCCGATCGGTCCGCAGCCGCGCTGGCCGCCGCGAGCCGCGTGATGCCGGCCGACACGTCGTACGTCTGCGTCGTCGACGCGCAGGGCAACGTGATGTCGGCGACGCCGAGCGATTCGTCGTGGGACGGCCCCGTGATCCCCGGTCTCGGCTTCGTGCCGTCGACGCGCGGCTCGCAATCGTGGGCCGTGCCCGGCCACCCGTCGTGCGTCGCGCCGGGCAAGCGGCCGCGGCTCACGCCGAATCCCGCGCTCGCGCGACGAGGGACGCAGTGGTTCATGCCGTTCGGAGCGCCCGGCGGCGATCTTCAGGCGCAGGCGATGCTGCAGGTCTTCCTGAACCACACGGTCTTCGGCATGAGCGCGCAGGAAGCCGTCGAGGCGCCGCGCTTCGTCTCGCATTCCTTCCCCGGCAGCTTCGAGCCGCATCCGTATTTCCCCGGCCGGCTCGACGTGGAGGCCGGCGTCGGCCGCGCGACGGGCGACGCGCTCGCGAAGCTCGGTCACAAGGTCGAGTGGCTGCCGGACCTCTCGATCGGCACGGCCGGCGTGTGCACGATCGTCGCGGACCACGAGAGCGGCATTCTCTCCGGCGGCGCCGACCCCCGCCGCGCCGCCCGCGCGATGGGCTGGTGATGCCGCGACCGCAAGCGGGACAGGTGCAGACGGTGCTCGGCCCCATCGGGGTCGACCAGATGGGCGTGACGCTGCCGCACGAGCACCTGCTGATCGACTTCAAGGTGATGTTCGCGGAGCCGCCCGCCGCGAGCGACAAGGGCCGCGCGTACGAGCCGGTGAGCCTCGCGAATCTCGGCTGGGTCAGGCAGAACTTCAACGCGAGCCTCGACAACCTGCGGCTCACCGACGAGCGCGTGGCCGCGGACGAGATCTCGCTGTTCAAGCACGCGGGCGGCAGCACCGTCGTCGATCCGACGCCGAAGACGCTCGCGCGCGATCCGCTCGCGCTCGCGCGCATCGCGCGCGCGACCGGACTGAACGTCGTGATGGGCGCCGGCTACTACGTCCACGCCTCCCACCCGCCCGACATGGACCGGCGCAGCGTCGACGAGCTCACGCGCGAGCTGATCGCGGACGTCACCATCGGCGTCGGCGACACGGGCGTGCGCGCGGGGCTGCTCGGCGAGATCGGCACCACGTATCCGTGGACCGACAACGAGAAGAAGGTCCTGCGCGCGGCGATCGCGGCGCAACGTGAGACCGGCGCCCCCCTGATGATCCACCCCGGGCGGCATCCGGCGATGCCGATGGAGCTCGCGGAGTTCGTGCGGCAGGAAGGCGGCGACCTGCGGCGCACGATCATGTGTCACATCTGCCGGACGATCGCCGACATCAAGGCGGTGATCGACCTCGCGCAGACCGGCATCTGGCTCGAGTACGACCTGTTCGGGCTCGAGAACTCGTACTACCCGTACAACCCGTCCTTCGACATGCCGAACGACGGCGGGCGCATGGCGCACGTGCTCGCGCTGATCGCGGCGGGGCACCAGGATCAGATCCTGCTCTCGCACGACATCGCGTACAAGACGTCGCTCGTCACCTATGGTGGCTACGGCTACCACCATCTCCTGGTGAACGTGGTGCCGCGGCTGCGCGCCAAGGGCGTCGACGACGCGGGGCTCCGCCGCCTGCTCGTCGAGAACCCGGCGCGCGCGGTCGCGTTCGTTTGATTGACATGGGGGATTGCGAGGCGCACCTCCCAAGCCCCCCGGGCTCCGGGCCCGGACTCGATCCGGGCCCTCCGCAGGCGCCCGATCACGTCGCCAGCAACCGCGCCCTGTGGGACGCGTGGAGCCCGAAGTGGGTCGCGATGGGCCGGCACGCGTGGGCGAGCGACGATCCCGACTGGGGAATCTGGAGCGTCCCGGAGCGTGACGTCCGGGCGCTGCCGCCCGTCGACGGCCGCGACGTCGTCGAGCTCGGCTGCGGCACCGCCTACTGGTCGGCCTGGCTCGCCCGGCGCGGCGCGCGCGTCGTCGGGCTCGACAACTCGTCGAAGCAGCTCGCGACCGCGCGCACGCTCCAGCAGGAGCACACGCTCGTGTTCCCGCTGGTGCACGCCGACGCCGAGCACGCGCCGTTCCGCGATCAGAGCTTCGATCTCGCGATCTCCGAGTACGGCGCGGCGATCTGGTGCGATCCGTATCGCTGGATTCCGGAAGCGGCGCGGCTGCTCCGCCCGGGTGGCGAGCTGGTGTTCCTGCGCAACAGCATCCTGTTCTCGCTGTGCGCGCCGGACGCCGAGGAGCCCGCGGGCGATCGGCTGCTCCGCGATTACTTCGGTCTTCACCGGCTGGAGTGGACGGACGACGGCGCCGTGAACTTCTCGCTCGGCGTCGGGCCGATCATCCGTCTCTTCCGTGAGAACGGCTTCGAGATCCTCGACTGCATCGAGCTGCAGGCGCCGTCCGGCACGCCGGTGGCCGTCGGAGGAAATCTGGCGCGTGCGCCAGGCGCGGCGCTAAGTTCTGTCGGGGAGGCCCCCATGAGTTACGCCATCGTGAAGTTCCCCGAGCCGCGCGAGGTGTTCATCGACGACCAGGCGCAGGGCAGCAATCTGTCCGCCACCGGACGTCCGCGGATCCTGTTCGTGAACGCGGGGATCCACACCTTCCGCCTCGGCGGCAACGATAGCGATCCCGCGAGCCAGCAGGTCGACGTCGCGGAGTGCCCGATCCTCGATCCGTTCGTCGGCGAGTTCAAGAAGTGCTGAGGCGCGCTCAGCACGTCTCGACGCGCCGCGTGCTGGCCCTGACGCTGCTCGTCGCGCTGGCCGGCTGCGCGGGGCCCCTGAACCCGCGGCTCGCCACGTACAGCGCCGAGGGCTATCGCTACGCCAACGTCCGCACCGATCCCCGGCAGGAGGAGCTGTTCGTCGTCCTCGCCTTCTCGGGCGGCGGCACGCGCGCGGCCGCGTTCTCCTACGGGGTGCTCGAAGGCCTGCGCGGCGTCACCTACCAGTCCGGCACGCGGTCGATGCTGGACGAGGTCGACGTCATCTCGTCGGTCTCGGGCGGCAGCTTCACCGCGGCGCACTACGCGCTGTTCGGCGTCGAAGGCTTCCCGCGCTTCGAGCGGAACTTCCTCTATCGCAACATCCAGGGCGCGCTGGTGCTGCGCGCGCTCGCGCCGTGGAACTGGGTGCGCCTGCTGCGCGACGACTACAGCCGGATCGAGCTCGCGGCCGAGCTCTACGACGAGACGGTGTTCGACGGCGCGACGTTCCGGCGCCTGCTGGAGCAGTCGCGCGGCCGCCGGCCCTACCTGCTGCTCAACGCGACCGACATGACGTCGACCGCGCGCTTCGAGTTCACACAGGACCAGTTCGACCTGCTGTGCTCCGACCTCTCCGACGTGCCCGTCGCGCGCGGGGTCGCGGCGTCGTCGGCGTTTCCGGTCCTGCTGAGCCCGCTGACACTGCAGAACCACGGCGGCGCGGCGCCGTGCAACGTCTATCAGCCCCCGTTGTGGCTCGCCAACGCGCTCAAGTCGGCCGACCAGCCGCGGCGCGCGACGCTGGCGCAGACTCTGCTCTCGTATCGGGACGACGTGCGGAGCCGGCCGTTCGTCCACCTCCTCGACGGCGGCCTCGCCGACAACATCGGCCTGCGCGGGCCGTACGTCGCGCTCAGCGGCCAGGACAGCGCGTGGAGCGTCTACTCGAAGATCAACGACGGCAAGATCAAGCGCGTGCTCGTCATCGCCGTCAACGCCAAGACGTCGAAGGACCCCGGGTGGGACGCCCGCCAGAGCGCGCCCGGCGTGATCGACGTGCTGAGCGTGGCCGCGAACGGGCCGATGGGCAACTACTCGTTCGAGAGCGTGCAGCTCGTCGACGAGCACTTCAAGAAGCTCACCGGCGACCTCGCGAACTACCGCGCGTGCGAGAAGATCGGCAAGGACCAGTGCGGCCCGAATTTCAGGATGCCGTTCGACCCGCCGAGCGAGGCGAACGTGCAGTTCTTTCCGGTGGAGCTCTCCTTCGACAAGCTCGCGGGCAAGGCGCACGACGAGCTACGGCGCTGTCTCGAGGGGCTCGCGACGTCGTTCGCGCTGCCGGACGCGCAGGTGACGCTGCTCCGGCAGGTCGCGCGCCACCTGCTGGTCAACGCGAAGCCGTTTCGCGACGCGATGACGAGCATCGACAGGAACTGGACGTCCGCGCCCGCGCCGATCGATCCGGCCGTCGTCAAGGAGGCGTGCGGGCGCTGATCCCGCCCGCCCCGCGGCCAGCAAGCTGCGGCACGACGCGGCGTGGCGCGAGCCGACGGCGGCCTGGGGTCAAGCGGGGAATGGAGGACACGAGGCCGCATAGCGGCCTCGCAGTGCGACCTTTGAGCCGCGATCCCAGGCCGCCGTCGGGTCGCGCCGCGCCGCGTCGTGCCGCCGGGCTAGGCGCGGACGCGGAGCGACTTCGGGTCGTACGGCGGCGTGAGCTGGGCGCGGGCGCGATGCCGGTCGCACGCGATCTCGACCTCCCACCGCCCGCTCTCGACGTACGCGCCGGTCACGCCGTCCGCGTGCTCGACGTAGCCCAGACCGATCGCGCGCCCGACCGTGTGCCCGTACGCGCCGGACGTGATGCGGCCGACGAGCGCGCCGTCCCGCAGGATCGGCTCGTCGTGATACACGAGCGGCTCCGGGCTCTCCAGCGTGAAGACGACCAGCCGGCGTGTCAGCGGCTTCTCGCGCTGCGCGAGCAGCGCGTCGCGTCCGAGGAACGGCACGCGCTTGTCGAAGCGCACCGCGAACGCGAGCCCGGCCTGGAGCGGCGTGTCCTCGCTGCCGAGGTCGTGACCCCACGAGCGATACGCCTTCTCGATGCGCAGCGAATCCATCGCGTGGTACCCGGCGTGACGGAGGCCGAGATCGTCACCGGCCGCGACGAGCGCGTCGTAGACGCCGGGCGCCAGCTCCGCCGGCACGTAGAGCTCCCACCCGAGCTCGCCGACGTACGTGACGCGTGAGGCGCGCACGCGCGCGGCGCCGAGCCAGATCTCGCGCGACGTCAGGAACGGAAACGCGCCGTTCGAGAGATCCTCGGTCGTGAGCCGCGCGAGCAGCGCGCGCGACCGCGGGCCCATCACGCCCAGCACCGCCGACCCCGACGTCACGTCGGTGAGCACGACGCGCGCGTCGCCCAGATGGCGGCGGATCCAGTCGGTGTCGTGCGTGGAGACCGACGCGCCGGTGACGATGAAGTAGGCGTCGCGCGCGAGCCGCGTGACGGTGAGATCGCACTCGATCCCGCCGTGCGCGTTCAGCATCTGGGTGTAGACGATTCGACCCACCGGCACGTCGACGTCGTTCGCACACAGGTTCTGCAGCACCGCGACGGCGTCGGGCCCTTCGAGGCGCAGCTTGGTGAACGACGACTGGTCGAAGAGCCCGACCGCCTCGCGGACCGCGCGATGCTCCTCCGCCGAGCGCTCGAACCAGTTCTGCCGTCCCCAGCTGTAGCGATATTCAGACACCATTCCCGGCGCCGCGAACCAGTTCGCGCGCTCCCAGCCCATCACCGCGCCGAAGCACGCCCCGCGCGCCGCCAGCCGGTCGTGCAGCCCGCTCTTTCTGACGTCGCGCGAGGTCGACGGCTGCTGGAAGGGCCAGTGCATCGCGTAGAGCCGGCCGACCATCTCGACGGTGCGGTCGTGCAGATAGCGCGGGTTCGTCTGGAACGGCGCGACCCGGCGGATGTCGATGTCCCACAGGTCCATCGGCGCCTCGCCGCCGACGATCCACTCGGCGAGCGCCTTGCCGGCGCCCGCCCCCGACGCGATGCCGACCGAGTTGAAGCCGGCGGCGACAAAGAAGTTGCGGCACTCCGGCGCTTCGCCCAGCAGGTAACGGCCGTCGGGCGTGAAGCTCTCGGGGCCGTTGACGTGACGGCGCACGGGCGCCGTTTCCATCGACGGAATACGATGAATCGCCTGCTCCATCATGACCTGGAAGTGATCCCAGTCTTCGGGCAGCAGCGAGAACGCGAAGCTCTCCGGAATCCCCTGCATGCCCCACGGCTTTGCGACGGGCTCGAACCCGCCCATCAGGAGCCCGCCGACTTCCTCGCGCACGTAGATGAACCCGTCGAGATCGCGCAGGATCGGCAGGTCCGGCGTCACGCCGGCCATCGGCTCGGTGACGATGTAGAAGTGCTCGGAGGCGTGCAGCGGCACCGCGACGCCGGCGAGCGCGCCGAGATCGCGCGCCCACATCCCCGCGCAGTTCACGACGACCTCGCACGCGATGTCGCCGGCGGTCGTGCGGACGCCGGCGACCGCGCCGTTCCGCAGCGTGATGCCCGTCACCGCGGTGTTCTCGAGGATCGTCGCGCCCCCCATGCGCGCGCCCTTCGCGAGCGCCAGCGTGGTGTCGATCGGATTCGTGCGCCCGTCACGCGGCACCCACAGCGCGCCGACGAGGTCGTCGGTGCGGATCAGCGGCCAGCGCCGGCCCGCCTCCTTCGCCGTGATGACCTCGACCTCGACGCCGAAGCAGCGCGCCGTCGACGCCTGGCGCTTCAGCTCGTGCATCCGCTCGGCGTGGCGCGCGAGCGTCACCGCGCCGGGGCGGCGGAAGCCCGTCGCCTGCCCCGTCTCCGCTTCCAGCGTCTCGTAGAGGTCGGCGCCGTACTTCGCGAGCCGCGTGAGGTTGTTGGTGGCGCGGAGCTGGCCGACGAGCCCCGCGGCGTGCCACGTGGTGCCGCACGAGATGTCGCGCCGCTCGAGGAGGACGACATCGCGCCAGCCCAGCTTCGTCAGGTGATACGCGACGCTGCAGCCGGCGATGCCGCCGCCGACCACGACGGCGCGCGCGTGCGAGGGCGCGGGCCGGGGCACGTGCGACGGAACCGTCACCGCAGCGCGGGCGCGATCTCGCGGGCGAGGAGCTCGAGACTCTGCATCGTCTGCCGCAGCGGGATCTTGCCCCCGGGATTCGGCTCGACGATCACGCCGTCGAGGTGGAGCTGCTCGCGGAGCTCGCTCAGGCGCCGCACGAGGCTCTGCGGGCTGCCGACGACCACGCGCTCCGCGAGGATGTGCTCGAGCGTCAGCGTCGCGAGCTCGTCGGCCTGCGCCATCCGCTGCTCGGTCGTCACGGTGCCGCTGCCCGTCCCCGCGCGCGCGAGCTGCGACTGGCGGCGGAAGTAGAAGACGATGCTCTCGCGCGATTCCTCGATCGCCTGCGCGTCCGTCGCCGCCGCGTACAGTGGTATCCGAAGGTAGACGCTGCCGTAGCCGCGATGCCCGGCGGCGCGCCGCGTCTCCTGGTACGACTCGACCTGACCGCGCAGCACAGTAATATCGGTGCCGCGGAGGCCGACGAAGATGTGCAGGCCGAGCTCCGCCGCGCGGGTGAACGAGTTCGGATTCAGGGCGGCGATGCGCACCGGCGGATGCGGCTGCTGGAGCGGGCGCGGCCCGATGCAGGCGTTGTCGACCTGGTAGTACGTGCCGTGGAAGCTGAACGGCTTGCCCTTCCACGCCTCCCGCATCACCTCGAGCCCTTCCATGAGGCGGCCCTGGCTCTCCTCGTACGGCACGCCGAGCGCGTCGTACGAGCGGGCCGAGCCGCTGCGCCCGATGCCGAACTCGAAGCGGCCGTGGCTCAGGTGATCGAGCGTCGCGACGTCTTCCGCGATGTTGAGCGGATGGCGCAGCGGGGTGACGTGCACGGCGGTGCCGATGCACATCCGCCGCGTGCGGCTCGCGATCGCGGCCGCGACGGTGAGCGGCGAGCAGAGGATCGACCGCGTCGGCAGGAAGTGGATCTCGCCGAGCCAGACGCCGTCGAGCCCGCCCGCCTCGGCGGCATCGACGGTCTGCATGGGCTCCTGGAAGAAGTCGGTGTCGGTGGCACCCTCGCGCAGCTCTTCGAGGAAGAGGCCGACGTGCCGCATCACATCGCCAGGAAGCCGCCGTCCACCACCAGCTCGGTGCCGGTGATGTACGAGGCTTCGTCGGAGGCGAGGAAGAGCACGGCGTTCGCGACCTCTTCCACCTTGCCTTCGCGCCGCATCGGGACGGTCTGGAGCACCTTCGCGCGCCATTCGGGATTCGCGGAGCCGACCGACGTGCGCATCGGCGGCATGAAGCCGGGGTGCACCGAGTTCACGCGGATGTTGTCGCGCGCCCACTGCACCGCGGCCGTCTTCGTCATGATCCGCACGGCGCCCTTCGACGCGTTGTACGCCATGTGGACGCCGAGCTGGCCCGCGAAGCCGGAGATCGAGGAGATGTTCACGATCGCGCCGCCGCCCGCGCGCTTCAGCGCCGGGTAGGCGTACTTCATCCCGAGGAACACGCCCTTGCCGTTGATGTCCATCACGCGGTCCCACGCCTCGCTGCTGGTGAGATCCGACGTGTAGGTACCGCTGATGCCGGCGTTGTTGACGAGGATGTCGACCTTGCCGAACTCCCGCTCGGTCGCGGCGACGAGCGCCTCCCAGTCGCCTTCCTTCGTGACGTCGAGCCTCCGGAACCGCGCGGCGTCGCCGATGCTCTTCGCGACGGCCTCGCCCTCGTTGTCGAGGATGTCGGCGACCATCACCTTCGCCCCTTCGCGCGCGAAGATCGTCGCCTCGCTGCGCCCCATGCCGCTCGCCCCGCCCGTCACGATCGCGACCTTGCCTTGCAGCCTCATGTCTACCTCCCACGGCGCGGGCACCCGGGCTTCGCCACGCCCGCGCCGGTGCCTCGCTACGCTCGACCACACGCGAGGCCACATCTTACGGCAGACTGGGGCCCGGAGGACGCCGTCATGACGACGCGGATCGGTGTGCTGGTGCCGGCCGGAAACCCCACCGTCGAGCCCGAGCTGTACCGGATGGCGCCGCCCTCGGTGACGCTGCATTTCGCGCGGCTGGACCCCGGCGAAGGCACGCCCGGCTCGCTCGCCGGACTGGAGCACCGCCTGCTCATCTACGCGGACGCCGTGCCGGCGGCGCTTCCGTCGCTCGCGGCTGTGCGTCCGTCGGTCGTCGTGCTCGCCCACACGTCGGTGAGCTACGCGCTGGGCTACGCGCACGAGCCGGCGCTGGTCGACCGGATGACGAAGCTCGCGGGCTGTCCGGGCATCACCGCCTCGCGCTCGGTCCTCGCGGCGTTCGCGCATCTCGGTGTCAGACGTATCGCTTTGGCGACACCGTACTCGGAGGCCGTCGAGAAGCTGGGCGCGAGGTACTGGAGGGACGCGGGCCTCGACGTGGTCGCGCACAAGCGGCTCGACGGCGTGACGAACATTTACGACGAGACCGAAGCGCGCGCGTACGAGCTCGGCCGCTCGATCGACATGCGCGGCGCCGACGCGTTGCTGATCAGCGGCACCGGTCTCCCGACGGCGGGGATCATTCAGCGCCTGGAGGACGATCTCGGCAAGCCGGTGATCACGGGCCAGACGGCCGCGCTCTGGCACGCGCTCCGCGTGGCGGGTGTCGACTCGCGCGTGGCGGGCTACGGGCGTCTGCTCAGCGGCCGCCGGTGACCGGGAGCGTGTGGCCGGTGATGTAGCTCGCCTCGTCGGACGCGAGGAACAAAACCGCGTTCGCGACCTCGACCGGGAGGCCGAGGCGGCCGAGCGGCGTCATCTTCGACGGGCTGTACTCGACCGTGCGGTCGAGCTCTTTGAGGCTCTCACCCGTGCGCTCCGTGTCGATCGGGCCCGGCGCGACCGCGTTCACGTTGATCCCGTACTGGGCGAGCTCCAGCGCGACGTCGCGGATGAAGCCGTGGACGCCGGCTTTCGCCGTGGAGTACGCGGAGCCGCCCGCGTAGTACGCGGTCCACGGCGTCCCCTCGCGCGCGCCGGACGAGATGCAGACGATCTTGCCGTAGCGCTGCTCGATCATGTGCGGGACCGCGGCGCGCGTGCAGAGGAACGTCGAGCGCAGGTTCCACCGGATCGTGTGGTCCCACTGCTCCTCGCTCATCTCGTGGACCTTCGCGTTGCGCGCGCCGCCGACCACGTTCACGAGGATGTCGACGCGTCCGAAGCGCTCGACGGCGGTCTCGATCAGGCGCTTCGCCGCCGGCGGCTCCGTGACGTCGCCGACCACGCCGACGACCGTCGTGCCCGTCTTTTCAAGCTCCGTGACGAGGCGCTGCACCAGCGACGCGTCGATGTCGCCGCCGACCACGCGCGCGCCTTCCGCCGCCAGCCGATCCGCGACCGCGCGCCCGATGCCTTGCCCCGCGCCTGTCACCACCGCCACGCGGCCTTCCACCCGTCCCGGCACGGCTACGCCTCCAACCCGATCGCGCGTGCGACGTCTTCGAGGTGCGCGGTGGCGTCGCCGAAGTCCATGCTCGCCGCGAGAATCCGCTTGTGGATCATGTGCAGCGGATGCTCGGCGCAGTAGCTGATCGCGCCGAAGATCTGGTGCGCGCGCCGCGCGACGTTCAGACACGCGTCGCCCGCGTACGCCTTTGCCATCGCGACGTCGGCCCGCGCGTCCTCGCCGCCGGCCTCCCGCCATGCCGCCACGTGCAACAGCCCGCGCGCGCAGTCGACGTCGCGCACGAGATCGGCGCACGCGTGCTGGATCGCCTGGTGGCCGCCGATCGGCCGGCCGCCCTGCACGCGGGTCTTCGCGTGCTCGACGGTCATCTCGAGAATGCGTTGAGCGCCGCCGACCATCTCGGCCGTCCGCGCCAGAGCGCCGGCGCGCACCGCGGCGGCCACAGCGCCGTCACCGACCGCAAGCGGCTCGTCGTCGCGGACGTCGACGTCGTCGAACGCCACTTCGAAGACCGGATCGCCGCCCATCGTGTCGAGCGGTGCCCGCGTAACACCACGTCGGTCGGCCGGAACGATCACAACGGTGTCGGCGAGCACGACGATCACGTCGGCGGCGATGTCGGCGTGATTGACGAACAGCGCGCGTCCGTTGAGGCGGCCGCCGGAGACGTTGAGCGCACCAGGCGCTGACGCCGCGTGCGCGCGCCGAGCGCCGGCGTCGCCAAGCGCGACGGTCGTGATGCGATCGCCGCTCGCCAGCGCCGGCAGCATGCGCTCCCGTTGCGCCGGGTTCGCGGCAAGCGCCAGCGACGTCGCCGCGACCGCGCTCGCGACGTACGGGCCCGGCACGGCCGCATAGCCGAGCTCTTCGACGAGCAGGATCACGTCCTGCAGCGTGCCGTCGCTGCCGCCGTGCTCGCCCGGGATCAGAAGCCCCGGCCAGCCGAGCTCCGCCATCCCGCGCCAGAGCTTGACCACGTCGAGACCGGCGCGACGATCCGGCTCGATCGGACAGTGGCGGCGCAGATACTCGCGCGCGGTCGAGATCAGCAGCTGCTGCGGCGGCGACGGCCTGAAGTCCATCAGCGCGCCGCCGGCAGTCCGAGGCCACGCGTCGCGACCGTCGTCCGCAACACTTCCGCGGTGCCGCCCGCGATCGTGTGGCCGAGGCTGGTCAGGTACGAATGCGAGATCTCGCCGCCGAGCTTCGCCTCGCGCGAGCCCTCGCGCAGCAAGCCCCACGCGCCGAGCAGATCCATGCCGAGACGCGCGACCTTCTGGCCGGTCTCGTCGGCCATCACCTTCGCCACCGCGGTCTCGTACGTGATCGGCACGCCGTCGCGGATCTGGCACGCCGCGCGATAGAAGAGCCAGCGCAACGCGGAGAGCTCGGTCGCCATCGCGGCGATCCGGCGCCGCAGGCCCGCATCGCGCGCGAGCGGCATGCCGTCGACGCGCGTCGTGTTCGCGTACTCCACGAGGTGGCCGAGCACGCGCTCGAGCGCGGGTGCCTTGTAGAACCGTCCCCAGAACCGGTCGGAGTCGAGGCCGTTCAGCAGCGCGACGAAGCCTTCGCCTTCCGGGCCGAGCCGCCACCCCTCCGGCACGCGCACGTCGTCGATGAAGACTTCGTAGTGATACACCTCGCCGGTGAGGCTCGTGATCGGACGGATGTCCATGCCCGGCGTGCCGTTCGGCACGACGAACATGCTGAAGCCGCGGCTGCGCCGCGCCTCGCGGCTGGTGCGCGTGAACACGAGCCCGTGCGTCGCGATGCCGGCGTGACTCGACCAGATCTTGTGGCCGCGGAGGACGTAGTGATCGCCGTCGCGCCGTGCCTCGGTCTTCAGCGCGAGGAGGTCGGAGCCCGCGTCCGGCTCGCTGTAGCCCTGCCAGAAGCTCGCCTCGCCGCGCGCGATCGCAGGCAGCACGTCGCGGCGAAGCGTCTCGCTGCCGTACTCGATGATCGCGTCCGCCGTCTGCCAGATGCCGGGCAGCGGGCCGAACGGCGCGCCGGCGCGCGCGAGCTCTTCGAGCAGCACGAGCTTGAAGAACATCGGGCGCTCGCCGCCGCCGAACGCGCGGGGCCAGCACATGCGGATCCAGCCGCGATCGGCGAGCGCCAGGATGTACGCCTTCGAGTTCGCGCCGGAGCCGTAGCCGGCGTCCATGCCGTCGACCGGAAACGCCGACGGCGGATGCTCACGCAGGAATTGCCGCACCTCCGCCGCGAACGCCTGCTCGTCGGCGGAGAACGCGAAATCCATCGGCGCTTACCGCCGGACTTCCACCTTCCCGTCCTTGATCACGGTCTTGATGCGCGCGGGATCCAGGAGCACCTTGATGTCCCGCAGCGGATCGCCGTCGACCACGACGAGATCGGCGCGCTTGCCCTTCACCAGCGTGCCGAGCTCGTGCTCGGCGCCGAGGCATTCCGCGGCCAGGCCCGTCGCGGCCTGGATCGCCTGCATCGGCGTCAACCCCGCGTCGACGAGACAGCGCAGCTCGCCCGCGTTCGCCGGATGGCCGTGACCGCCGGCGTCGGTGCCCGCGACCACCTTCACGCCCTTCGCCGTCGCGCGGCGGATGCTCTCGAGATGGTGCTCGCGAAGATCGCGCGAGCGCTCCTTCACCCACGGACGGTCGGATTCGCTGTGGTACTCGTACACGAGCAGCGTCGGCACGAAGAAGACGTTCTTCTCGGCCATCATCGGGATGAAGTCGGGGTCCTCGTCGAGATAGCAGCCGTGCTCGATCGAGTCGACGCCGGCCTCGAGCGCGATGCGCAGCCCCGCGCCGCCGAGCGCGTGACACATCACCTTGCGGCCCAGCGCGTGCGCTTCGTCACACAGCGCCTTCATCTCGTCGGCGTCGAACGCCTGATCCCTCGGCCCGTGGCCGGCGCGCGAGCTGGCGCCGCCGGTCGTCGCGCACTTGATGACGTCGGCGCCCGCGCGGACCATCGTGCGCACCACGCGTCTGACTTCGTCGACACCGTTGCAGACGCCGGCCGGCAGCGCGGGGTCGTGCGGGATGATGCACTCGTGGCCCGACGGGCTCACGCGATCGCCGATGCCGCCGATGGGCGAGATGATCGCGACCGCGGTGTAGAGGCGCGGCCCCTTGATCAGCCCTTCTTCGACCGCCGCGCGGAAGCCCGCGTCGAGGCCGCCGGCGTCGCGAATGGCCGTGTAGCCCATCGCGAGCGTCTGCTCGATCACCCGCGCCGTGCGCAGCGCCCGCGTGCTCGAGCGCTCCGCGAGCCCCCAGCGTCCGGCGAGGTCGTACCCGTGCAGCGCCATGTGGTCGTGGCAGTCGATCAGCCCGGGGATCACCGTCATGCCCGAGGCGTCGATGACCTCGTCACGCGCGCTCGCCGCCGCGCCCGGGGTGATGGATTCGATACGCCCGTTCTGGAGCGTGATCGAGACGTCGCGCACGGGCGCGGCGCCGGTGCCGTCGATGAGCGTGCCTGCGCGAACGATCGTCATGGGGAACTCCTCCGGGCGCGAGTATAGCGCCCCGTCAGTAGCCCTTCGCGCGGTCGACCAGGTTCAGGAGCGGCGCGCCCGCGAGGAAGCGGCGTAGATTCTCCGCGAAGAGATCGGTGCACCGCTCGTCGTAGGTGGGAAGGAACCCCGAGACGTGCGGCGAAAGAATCAGGTGCGGCACGTCGAGCGCGTAGAGCGGATGGCCGGCGGGCGGCGGCTCCTCGCCGAAGACGTCGATCGCCGCGCCGGCGATGCGGCCGTCGGTCAGCGCGCGCGCGAGCGCCGCTTCGTCCACGCTGCCGCCGCGCCCCACGTTGATGAAGTAGGCGCTCGGCTTCATCGCGGCGAGCGCGCGCGCGTCGATCATCCGCTCGGTCTCGCGCGTGAGCGGCGCCGCCAGCACGACGGCGTCCGAGCGCCTCAGCATGTCGTGGAGCTCGTCGGGCGCGTACCACGTGTCGGGGAGCCGGCCCTCCGGATCGCCCGTGCCGGGCGCCGCATAGCCGGTGTCGGCGCGCTGCGACGGATCGCGCTTGCACGCGAGCACGGTCATCGCGAACGCGCTCTTCGCCATGCGCGCGAGCTCGCGGCCGATGCTGCCGTAGCCGATGATGCCGAGCGTCGCGCCGCGCACTTCGCTCGGCAGGAACAGCGGCCAGCGCTCCTGATCCGGCGGCCAGCCGCCCTTCGCGCGCCACTCGACCATCCGCGGCACGCGATGCGCGAGCGCCAGCAGCGCGGTGAGCGCGTACTACGCGACGGTGTGCGCGTGCACGCCGCTCGTCGTCGTCAGCGCCACGCGCGCGGCCGCGAAGACCGGATGATCGGTGAGCGTGTTCACGCCCGCCATGTGGAGCTGGACCCACGCGAGCTTCGGCGCGCGCGCGAGATCGGCGGGCGGCGTGTTGCCGTAGAGGACGTCGACGTCGCTGTAGTCGGCCTGCGCGCCGTCGGCGCGGCGCACGCCCAGCCGGGGCGAGACGGCGCGCATCCGGTCGAGCAGCGCGCCGCCGAACGGCATGGTGACGAGCACGTTCACGTGCGTGGCGGCCATGGCGGCCTATCCTACAGCGGGGTGCTGCTAGAATCGCCAGGTGAATACTCCGAGGCTCGAGCTCGTCACGAAGGTTCCCGAGCGCGCGATGGTCGTCTTCGCGCATCCCGACGACGCGGAGATCGGCTCCGGCGGCGTCATCGCGACGTGGATCGCCGCCGGCTGCGAGGTCACGTACGTGCTGTGCACGAACGGAGACGCCGGCACCGCGGACCGCACGCTCACCCCGGAGCAGCTCGCGGACAAGCGTGCCGCCGAGCAGCGCGCGGCCGCCGACTTCATGGGCGTGAAGCACGTGGTGATGCTCGGCTACCCCGACGGCGAGCTCGAGCCGACGCGGCAGTTCCTCGGCGACGTGGTGCGCGCGATCCGCACGTACCGCCCGCACACGGTGTTCGCGCACGACCCGTTCCGGGTGCAGGGCTTCCAGCACCGCGACCACCGCGCGGTCGGCATCACGACGCAGGACGCCGTCTATCCGTACGCGCGCGATCACCTGCACTTCCCGGAGCAGATCACGCGCGAGGGCCTGGAGCCGCACAAGGTGCGCGAGCTCTGGTTCTGGGGCTGCGATACGCCCGACGTGCTCGTCGACGTCACCGACGGCGTGGATCAGCAGATCGCCGCACTGATCCGCCACGAGAGCCAGGTGCCCGGCTTCAACGTGCCGCGCGGCGAGACGATCGGCCATCGCGTGAAGGCCCGCGCGCGCGAGCTCGCCGAGGACCACGGGTTCACGTACGGCGCCGCGTTCCGCCGCCTCCTCGCGCGGTGCTGAGATCCGCGCGCGAGCTGACGTCGTCGGGAGCCTGCTCCGGCCCTCGAAGCCAGTCGGCGAAGCTCAGACGCGTCGCGGAGGTCGCCCGAAGCATCTGGCCGTGATGCAATGAGGGGCGGCCGCGCGGCCGCCGTGGTATTCTGCAAGCGTCTGGTTCGGGTCACTGGCCGTTGTGGTCGCGTTCCCCCATCAGTCCACGCTTTGGCGTCCCCTCCGCTGTTCCCCAGGGCGCGTGGTTCACGAGCGGAGTAGGAGTTTCTTCATGAGTCAGAAGCTTTTCATCGGTGGTCTTCCGTTCAGCACGTCCAATGAGGAGCTGCGCCAGCTCTTCTCCCAGGTCGAGGGCGTCGACAACGTCACGGTCGTGACCGATCGCGAGACGGGACAGTCGCGCGGCTTCGGGTTCGCCGAGATGGCGTCGTCCGAGGCGGCCGACAAGGCGATCAGAAAGTTCAACGGCTATGCGCTCGGCGGGCGCACGCTGAAGGTCGAGATCTCGAAGCCTTCGGCCCCGCGCGGCGGCGGTTTCCGCAGCGGCGGCGGCAATCGCTCCGGCGGCAACCGCTGGTAATCGGTCGGCCGTAGCCCAGCGAGGAGGCGCAGACACGCGCGGAGTGCGACCGCGCGTGTCTGCGCCGTGATCCAACCCCCGCTCGGCGCTGACGTCTACGCGAGGCTGTAGAGCCTCGCGCAGTTGTCCCAGAGAATCTTGCGCTTGGAGTCGTCGCTCACGCCGTCGAGCGCGACGAACTCGTGGATGGCGACGGGGAACAGCCCGTCGGAGTGCGGATAGTCGGTGGAGACGACGATGCGATCGTCGCCGATCGCTTCGATGACCTGGCGCAGGGGCTTCTCGTCGGCGTCGGTCGCGACCCAGCACTGCCGCGTGAAGTACTCGCTCGGCATCATCGAGATCTTGACCTCGGAGCCCGGACCGAACTTCTCCCACGCCTCGTCGAGCCGCCAGAGCCACCATGGCAGCCAGCCCGCGGTGCCCTCGAGGAACGCGCAGCGCAGCCGCGGATGCCGCTCGAGCACGCCGCCCGCCGCCATGCTGCCGAACGCCATCATCAGCTCGACGGGATTGCGGCCGGCCACCCCGATCACCCGGCCGTTCGGTGTATCGAGATAGCGGCGCGCGAGATCGTCCCTCAGCGACGACTGGCCCGTCGGATGGAAGCCGACCGGGACGCCGAGCTCCTCGACCGCGTCCCACAGCGGCTCCAGCGCCGGGTCGTGCACGTGCCGGCCGTTGATCGGGTTCGGGTTGCCGATCACCGCCACCGCGCCCAGCTCGCGCACCGCGCGGCGCGCTTCGGCGATCGCGCCGGGCACGTCGTGAAACGCCACCTGCGCGGCGAACTTCAGGCGCTTCGGCGCGAACTGGCAGAAGTCGTGGGTCCAGTTGTTGTGCGCGCGCGCGAGCGCGGACGCCACGGCGGGCTCGAGGTCGTCGTGCATGAGCACCTGGCGCCCGCGGGTGCCGTAGATCACCGCGACGTCGATGCCCTCGATGTCCATCGCCTGCACGTGCGACTCGGCGTCGTACCCGCGCGCGTGCGCGGCCTTGTAGTGCGGATGCCGCTCGAACGCGCGTTCCTGAAGGCTCCTGCCGACGACGGCGGTGTGCGCGCGCTTCGACATCTCGGCGATCTCGACGTTGCCGACCTTGATCACGGGCTGGTTCGGCGCGTTGGCGGTGCCGCGGATGAACTGCGGCGCGTACTTCTTGAACGGCTCGTCGAGATACTTCGGCCAGAGGTCGTCCGGCTCCATCGTGTGGAGGTCGCTGTCGAGCACGCGGAATCCCTGTTTCATGCGGTCCTCACTCGTCGCGGGTGATGTGAAGCGTGACACCGTGGGTGGTCGGCGCGGCCGCGAGCGCCGCACGCGCGCGCTCGACGTCCGCCGCCACCATCGTGAGCGCGGCCATGCCTTCGACGCCGCCGGCGTCGGCGGGCGGCACGAACTGCAGCGCAGTCCGTCCGACCGCGAGCATGACGTGCGCGGGACCGGCGGCGCCGGATTCCGGAAGCTCGAACAGGCGCTGGAACACGCCCGCCGTCGCGCGCGGATCCTTGGCGCCGATGATCGCGCGCCGAAAGCGCAGTCCAGAGGCACCGAGCGGGCGGGCGTCGGCGCCGAGCGGGCGGGCGTCGGCGCCGAGCGGGCGGGCGTCGGCGCCGAGCGGGCGGGCGTCGGCACCGAGCGGGCGGGCGTCGGCGCCGAGCGGGCGGGCGTCGGCGCAGAGCGGGCGGGCGTCGGCGCCGAGCGGGCGGGCGTCGGCGCCGAGCGGGCGGGCGTCGGCGCCGAGCGGGCGGGCGTCGGCACCGAGCGGGCGGGCGTCGGCGCCGAGCGGGCGGGCGTCGGCGCCGAGCGGGCGGGCGTGAGCCCGGGAGCCCGCGAGTTCAGTTGTCGCCAGCTCCACCAGGACGCCCGCGCACGCGCGCGGATGCACGAAGCCGATGCGCCCGGCCAGGCCGATGCGCGGCGTCGCGTCGATCAGCTCCGCCCCTTTCGCGTTCAGCGCGATCAGGTCGGCGCCGACGTCGGGCGTCTCGAAGCACACGTGATGGAGACCTTCGCCGCGGCGCTCGATGAACTTCGCCATCCCGCTCCCGGCGCCAAGTGGCTCGAGCAGCTCGACCTCGCTGTCGCCGGCGGCGAGCAGCGCCGCGCGCACGCCCTGCTCCGGCACCTCGGCCTCGTGGATCAGCGGCAGTCCGAGCGCGTCGCGGTAGAAGCGGTAGGCCTCCGCGAGGCTGCGGACGGCGATGCCGACGTGGTGAATGCCGCGGATCACGGGCGCCTTCTACCGGAAGACCGCGGACGCGCGCCGCGCCCGCGCGTCCCTGATCCGGATGTGGTGGTTCGACAGCAGCGTGCTCGGTAAGCGCCGCAACGGGAAGTACTCGAGCGCGAGCGTCTCGTCGCACGTGGTGAGCTCGCCGCCAAGCACCCGGCACTCGAAGCAGGTGGCGATGTAGTGCCACACGTTGCCGTCGGGATAGCGCACGACCTGCATCGCCGGATGCGAGTACACGCCGACGATGCGTTTCGGCCTCACGGTGAGGCCGGTCTCCTCGCGCACCTCGCGGACAACCGCCTCGGCGACGGTCTCGCCGGCTTCGACCGCGCCGCCCGGCAAGCCCCACTGGCCGCCGTCGGAGCGCTGTTGCAGCAGGAGCCGCCCGCGGCGATCGAAGATGATCGCGGACACGCTCGCGCGGATCCCGAGGATCTTCGAGTAGTCGGACTCGTGCCGGATCATGCGGGCGTGAAGAGCCGCGCGAAGTCCGCCGCGGGGAGCGGCCTCACTCCCGTGACGTGCGCGTTTTCCTCGACGTGATCCACGGACTTCATGCCGATGAGCGCGGTGCCGATGCCGGGCGTCGAGCGCACGAACTGCACCGCGCGCTGCGCGTCGGTGTCGAGCCCGGGCAGGAACTCTCCCACGACCGGCGGCAGGTTGCGCGTGAGCTGGCCCTGGTGGACGGACGCCGACGCCGTCACGTACACGCCGAGCCGGCGCGCCGCTTCGACCAGCGTGACGAGATCCGCCCCGACCCGCTGGGTGGCGCGCGTGAACGCCTCGGTCATCGCGAGGTTGTACGGAACCTGGATGACCTTGAAGTGGTGATTCGCGCCGCCCGCGTCGTGCGCGGCCGCGACGACTTCCTCGAGCGAGAGATAGCCGGGCGTGCCCGGATCCGTGCGATAGGCGTTCCACGTCGCGGTGCCGTAGCGCGCGATCCGCCCCTCGCTCACCGCCCGCTCGAGCCCCTCGAACGCCTGGCGTATCCGGTCCATGACGGCCGCGCGCCCGACGCTCTCGAGCTGCGATTCCGGGTTGTGCAGGTAATAGATGTCGAGGGTGGCGATCCCGAGGTTGCGGCGGCTCCTGTCGATCTGGTCATTGAGATACTTCGGCGTCATGCAGTGCATGCCGGCGACGTCGTCCGGGCGCACGATGCCCGGCTTCAGATACGTCTCCGTGAAGTAGACGCCGGGGTCGCGCGGCATCGCGCCGTCGAACGGGATGAAGCCGCCCTTCGTCGCGACCACGACCTCGTCGCGCGCCACCAGCCCGCGGCCGATGCTCTCTTCCAGCACGGCGCCGATCGCGCGCTCGCTGCGCTGGTAGCGGTAGTTGATCGCGGTGTCGATCACGTTGATGCCGCGCTCGAGCGCGCGCGTGATCGCGCGCTGATACTGCACGTCGGTCGCCGCGTCTTCCTTGCCGAGATAGGTGCCGATGCCGATCGACGAGGTGCGCGGCCCGCCGTCGAGACGCCGAAAGTGATCCGCGGGCAAGCGTCCGCCGATGCGCGACGCGTAGCGCTCCGTTCCGTCGAACGTCGCGACGCCCCGAATCATGCGGCCATTATGGGGCACGCTCATCCCTCCCGATAGACGAGCAGCACCAGACCGACGGCGGTGAAGCACAGCGTCCACGCCCAACCCGCGCGCGAGGATGCTTCCGGCCAGCGCAGCTCGAGCCAGCGGCCCCAGCCGGCGAACGCGCCGAAGAGCCCGAGCGGCGCGTGCGTGACCTCCGTCAGGAATTCCTGCTTGAGGTTGAACATCGCGTGCGAGTGCGTGAGCAGCAGGCCGCCGCCGACCGCGCAGAGCAGCGGGAACACGTATCCCCACGGCCGCGGCGCGAGCCGTCCGGTGCGCACCGACCACTCGAACACGGCGAACGCGATGACCAGCAGCACGAAGATCCGATGCTGGAGCACGTCGGGCAGCGTGAGGCTTTCCCAGAACCCCGTCGGTCCGAGCGGCCACGCGCGCGGATCGTTGCGGATGAACAGGAACGCGGCCAGCCCGAGGAATCCCAGCGGCCAGTGCCGCGCCCATCTGACGCCCAGCCGCTCGGCGATCGCGCCGATGCCCATCAGCAGCACGAAGAACCCGGCCCAGTGATGGTTGTACTCGGACCACGCGATCTCGATCGGCAGGCGCTGGTTCGGCACCGCCATCAGCGGCTCGGCGGTGCGGTTCAGCTCGTCGACGGGGGGGCTCACGAGGCGCGGCATCGCCGGCACGAAGCGTCCGGTCACTTCGGCGACGGTCGCGCGATCCTCGCGCACGTCGACCGCCGGCGGCAGCGAGGTCAGCGAGGCCGCCGCGAACAGCACGGTGATCGCGAGCCCGAGCTCGATCTCGACGTAGCGCCCGAGACGTCCGGTCGGGCCCGCCGCCGCGCGCGCCATCTGAAAGTTCGCCGACGCGAACGCGAGCGCGACGGCGAACAGGACGACCTTGCTGACGATCATCACGCCGTACGCGGTGCCGACGAACGCCGCGAGGTCGCCGACGTAGCCGATCGTCATCCCGGTGCCGGCGACGGTCAGCGTCGCGACGGAGATGAACGCCATCCGGGAGAATCGCTCGGTGACGAAGCTGGCGTCGTCACGCGCGATGCGCGAGGCGTAGAGCACCAGGTGCGCGAGGCCGCCCACCCACACCGCGGCGGCGATCTGGTGGAGCGCATCGAGCACGAGCAGGATCCCGCGGCTGTCCACGCGCGCGACCGCGTGACTGAGCGCGGCGGATGCCGCCACGAGCGCGACCGCGCCGCCGGCGAGCGTGCGCCACATCGCCGGGCCCGCGGGCCGGCGCGCGAGCGCCGACGCGACGATCGCGACACCGATGCCGAGGGCGGCGCGAAGCGTCGCCACGCGCGCGAACGCGGTTTCGAAATACCGCGCGACGGGCCAGCCGCCGTGGCTGTCGGCGAGCGCGCCGAGCGCCACGGTCATCAGCGCCACCTGCGTCGCCGCCACAGCCGCCGCGGCGAGCGCGACCACGCGCAGCGCGAGCACGGTCGCGCGATCCGGCTTGGCGTGCGGCTCCCCGCGGAGGACGAAGCGCGTCCACGCGACGCCGCCGAGCGCGAGGCTCGCGCACACGAGCGCCAGGCCCCTCAGGAGGACGTCGACGAATCCAGCCACTACTTCACCGTGAAGGTAAATCTGCCGGTCACGACGTGCCCGTCCGTCGAGAGCACCTGCCACTCCACGCGATAACGCCCCGGCGCGATCGACGGCACTCGCGCGGTGAGCCAGTCCGCCGCGCCGTCTTCAGCCACGGGGAGATCGCGCGTCACGCCTTGCGCGTCCACGAGCCGGATGCGCGAGAGGCGCTTCTCGATCCGGTTGTTGAAGCGCAGCTTGAGCTCGGCGGGCGACGCCTCCACCGTGCTGTTGGCGGCGGGCGCCGACTCGAGCAGGAGCGAGTGCGCGGCGAGCGGGACCGCGGCGAGCACGAGCGAGAGCCAGAGGACGAACGCGACGAGCCGGCGCATCAGCGCCAGTCGTCGAGGACGAGGTGCGTCGGGTCCTCGTAGTCCTCCTGCTTGCCACGCTGCATCCGCACCATCGTGAACTCGATGTGATAGCCGAGCCGCACGAGCGTCGCGTAGGCCGCGTGGTACTTCGTGTAGACCGGCAGGATCACGCGCGCGAGGCCGGCTCCCTGCGCCAGCTCCTCGATCGCGGCCACGAAGTGCTCCAGGTACTCCACCTTCTTGTGCTGCGGGTCGAGCGCGAGGAACTTCACGTAGAGCGCGCCCGCGGGCGCCTCGCTGACGCCGGGCGCGTGGTAGACGGCGAAGCCGAGCAGGTCCTTGCCGCGCTCGAGGACGAGCGTGTCGCCGAGCGCGAGCCCGTCGACGATCTCGATCTCCTTCGAGAGGTCGAGCCCGCGGCACACCGCGTTGGTGATGCGGTGCAGCCGCAGCAGCGTCGCCTTCTTCTTCGACTCCTCGAGGCTGGAATACTTGCGCACGGTCACGCCGGGCGGCTTGACCGGCCCCTTCGGCAACGGCGCGTTGAGCGACGGCCGGAGCGCGGGCGGCGTCCGCTCGAGCGGGCGCGTCATCACCGAGGTCAGCTCCTTCGGCCGGTAGCCGAAGCGGTGATAGAGCAGGAGGTGCTTCGGGCTCGTCGGATAGGTCACGGTGCCGTGCAGCGCGACCTTGTTCTCCTCGAAGAACTCCTCGACGGCCCGGATGAGCTGCTGGCCGATCGTCTGGTTCTGATAGTTCGTGAGCACGGCGACGGGGCCGAGCAGACCGACCGAGCCCCAGTTCACCGCGAGCGCGGTGCCGACGATCTTCGCGTTGTCCTCCTCGGCCACGAAGCAGCCCCACGGCTCCATGAGCCAGCGGTGGTGCACGTACTGCGCGCCGCCGAACGCCTGGCGCGGGCGCGTGCCGAGCTGCCGCTCGAGGAAGTCGGCGAACGTCTGCTCGATGACGTCGCGGATGCGGGAGAGATCGCCCTTCTTCACCCGTCGGATCTGGACCTTGGACGCTCGCCCTTGCGAGTCGAGCCCGGCCCGATCGACGGTCGCCCTCACTCGCGGACGCCCGCGAGGTCTTCCAGGAGCGTGATCACCCCGGAGTGGTCGAGACCGCCGCGTCCCTTGACGCGGAGGGCGTTGAAGAGCTCCTGCACGACGGCGGTCATCGGGATCGGCACGCCGAGCTCGCGCGCGGATTCGGCGATGAGCCCGAGGTCCTTGAAGTGCAGGTCGATCTTGAATCCGGGGTTGTAGGTGTTGTTCACGTAGTTCGGCTTCTTCTGGTCGAGACAGCGCGAGCCCGCGAGGCCGCCGCCGAGCGCGGTGAGCGTGAGCTCGCGGTCGAGCCCCGCCTTCTTCGCGAGCGTGAGCGCCTCGGCGAGCGCCGTGAGGTTGCCGGCCACGATGATCTGGTTCGCGAGCTTGGTGAAGCCGCCGAACCCGAGCGGGCCGAGCAGCGTGATGGTCTTGCCCATCGCCTGGAAGATCGGCAGGACGGCGTCGAACACCGCCTTGTCGCCGCCGACCATGATCGACAGCGCGGCGTTGATCGCGCCCTGCTCGCCGCCGGAGACCGGCGCGTCGAGCATCTTCACGCCCTTCTCGGCGAGCGCCTTGCCGAGCTTCTGCGACACGATCGGCGAGATCGTCGACATGTCGATGAAGATCAGCCCCGGTCTGGCGCCTTCGATGATCCCGTTCTTCCCGAGCGCGACGAGCTCCACGTCCGGGGAGTTCGGCAGCATCGTGATGAGGACGTCGCACTGCGCGGCGACATCGCGCGGCGACGCCGCGGTCTTGGCGCCGGCGGCGGCCACGTCGTCGACGGGCCCGCGGCTCCGGCTATGGACGATCAGCGGGTAGCCGGCCTTCAGGAGATTCTTGGCCATGGGGCGACCCATGATCCCTAACCCAATGAATCCAATAGTTTGTGCCATGGCCTCCCCGGGAATTGAGCGCGCTACAAGTAGCATGCCGAGCGGTGAGGGGTCAAGGACCCGCCACCAATGGCCTACATCGACGTTGGAGATGGGGGCCCCGCATCTAACGGACCCCCAAACCCCCTCTCGCGCAGCTCGCGGGTGCGGTCGGCGAGCAGCGCGTCGAGCCGCTCATGCCGGAGCTGGATCTCGTGCGCCATCCGCTGGAAAACACGGGCCAGATGACCGATCGCATCCTGTCGCGCGGCGACCGCGTCCAGCGTGGAGGGCTCGAAGACGTCCATCTCCATCGCGACGGCCGCTGCCGTGACGTCCGCGAGCGCGTTGAGGTAGGCCAATTCCTGGTCGCGGAGCCGCTTGCGGGAGAGCGCGCCGGCGACGCGCGCGTTCAGCAGCACGGCGTTGCAGGGCTTCTGCATACGCGCGCTGTCCCACCGCCATCAGCTCGGCGCGGAGCTCGTCCGGCAGCCAGATCTCCGGATCGTTGACGATGTCGCGTGACACGACCGGCCGGCGCTCCACGACGCACCGACCCGCCACGCTCGAGCCCACCGGCAACCGTTGCGACGCGGCGAGCGGCGTCAGCAGCGAGCCGGACATCGTGCGCATCTCGACCATGCCGGCCTCGACGTCGTGATGGAAGAGCCGCGACACGTCGGCGCGGAGCAGCGTGCGGACGCTGTCCACCACCATCTGGTACACGCGGTCGAGGATCGACACCCTCCGCCACCGCGCGCGCGAGCTCCGCGAGCGTCTCGGCGAGCTGGCGGCGATGCTCCGCGGCCTCGAGTAGCCCCTGCTTCTCGATTGCCATCCCGGCCTGGTGGGCGAACGAGGTCAGCAGGTTGACCTCGGACTCGGGGAAGTCGCGCGGCGCGAGGAACCCGACCGCGAGCACGCCGTACGTCGTGTCGCCGGTGACGATCGGCACCGCGAGCGCGCCGCGCGTGGCGCCCGAGCGCACCGCGTCGGTCGTCGCCGCGTCCCGGTACTCGAGCGGCTCCGCCGGCATGTCGCGCACCCACACCGGCACGCGCTCCGCGAACGCGCGGCCCGTGATCCCTTCACCCGGGCGGATGACGGCGCCGCGAATCGCCGGCGCGAGATTGACGTCGTGGACCGGCACGAGGCCGTCGCGCGCGTGGTCGTAGCGCAGCACCGCCGCGGAGGCGGAGCCGAGCAGCTCCACGCTGCTCGCGACGACCCGCTCGAGCACCGCGTGCATGTCGCGCGCGGTCGCGAGCGCGGCCGTCGCCTCGTAGAGCCGCGTGATCTCGCGCTCGCGCTGCTTGCGATCGGTGATGTCGAGGATCGAGCCGACGAGGCCGCCGAGGCTCGAGTCCGCGTTGAAGAACACCGCCTTGTAGAAGATGACGTCGTGGCGGCTGCCGTCGGCGTAGACGACGTTGGCCTCGTACGTCTGCGTGCTGCGCGACTCGAACAGCGCGAGATCGGCCTTGTGATACACCTCGGCGAGGTCGCGCGGCGAGAGGTCGAAGACCGACTTGCCGATGATCTCCTCGCGGCTCTTGCCGAGGTACGCGAGGAACGCGTCGTTGCACCCGCGGTAGACGCCCTGCGCGTCCTTGTAGAAGGTCGGGTTCGGGATCGAGTCGAGGACGGCCTGCAGCTTGTGCAGCTCCTCCGCCACGCGCGCCTCGGTCTCGTGCAGCGCGCGCTCGGCCTCGCGGCGGCGCGAGCGCATGCGCTCGATCGTCATCGCGATCGCGCACACGTAGAGGTTCGCGAGCCAGACGATCGCGACCTTGCCGGCCTCCGCGTGCCAGGCGAGCGGCCGGCCCTCGACGCCGATCATGTAGACGATCAGCCCCGCGTACATCGCGACCGACACGTGCGCGTAGACCAGCACGCGGCGGAAGCCCGACGGCGACTGGTCGATCGCGCGGATGATCATCAGGAAGACGAGCCAGCTGCGGTCGCCGCCCGTCCCGTAGATCGCGAACGCCCACAGCGCGAGATCGATCACCAGGAAGACGTCGTTGACGCGCGCCACGCGCGGGCTGCCGGCGACCGTCCGCAGGAACGCCGCCACGAGGCCGGCGTATCCGATCAGGATCCCGGCGACGAGCGCGGACCACCCCAGCGAAAGGTCGGGGAGGATGAAGCGGTTGTGGACGAGAACTATGG
>Ga0233424_10001089_pt1 | contig 26608 bp, 24 predicted proteins | sample Watercolumn_Towu_FD_181011 | JGI IMG/M metagenome (GOLD analysis project Ga0233424, IMG submission 181011) | Freshwater microbial communities from Lake Towuti, South Sulawesi, Indonesia - Watercolumn_Towuti2014_125_MG | ecosystem: Environmental > Aquatic > Freshwater > Lake | place: Indonesia... | reverse complement strand
CTGTCGCCGACGCCGCTCGCGTGCGTGCCGCCTTGTGGCAAGCGCTCGACCACGCTGCGCGCGGGGCAGGTTCGCACGTAGCCTGACGTCTGCTTCGCCCGGGTGGCGGAATGGTAGACGCGGGGGGCTTAAACCCCCCTGACGAGAAATCGTCGTGTGGGTTCGACTCCCGCCCCGGGCACCGCGACAGGGCGAGCGTCATCGAGCAAGGGCGCCGCGAGCCGCCGATGCCCCGACAGAATGAGGGCGTGACGCTGGGCATCGACGACCATCGCACGGCCCGCGACGTGCGCGCCGCACTCGACGCGCAGCGCGACGCGATGATCGCCGACGTGAAGCAGTTCGTCAACATCGAGTCGCCGTCGCTCGAAGCCGACTGTCTCGAGCGCAGCGCGCATTTTCTCGCCGACCTGATGACGCGCGTGCTCGGCAAGCCGCCGACGATCATCGCGAGTGCTCGCGGCCCGCACGTGCACTGGAAGGGCAGCGACGACACCAAGGTGCTCGTCGTCGGCCACCACGACACGGTGTTCCCGCGCGGCACCGTGGCCCGCCGGCCGTTCACGCGCGAGGGCAACATCGGGCGCGGGCCGGGCATCTTCGACATGAAGGCCGGCATCGTGCAGGCGGTCTACGGCGTCGCCGCGGTGAAGGAGTGGTGGCACACCGAGATTCTCATCACCGCCGACGAAGAAGTCGGCTCCTACGCGTCGCGCGCGTTGCTCGAAGAGCGCGCCAAGGCGGCCGGTGCGGTGCTCGTGCTTGAGCCGAGCGCCGACGGCGGCGCGCTCAAGACCGCGCGCAAGGGCACCGGCACGTTCACGGTGAGCATCGCGGGCCGCGCCGCGCACGCCGGGCTCGAGCCCGAGAAGGGCATCAACGCGCTGGTCGAACTCGCCGCGCAGGTGCCGCGCATCGCCGCACTCGCCAGGCCCGAGGTCGGCACCACCGTCACCCCGACCGTCGCCAAAGCCGGCACCGCGGACAACGTGGTGCCCGACGCGGCGACGATCGCCGTCGACGTGCGCTGCGTGCTTCCCGAGGAAAAGGAGCGTCTCGAGCGGGAGATGTCGCGGCTCGCCGCCACGCTGCCCGGCGCGACGCTCACGGTGTCGGGCGGGCTCAACCGTCCGCCGTTGCACGAAGAGATGACCAGAGAGTTGTTCTCCGTCGCCGAACGCGTCGCTCGCGACTACGGCATCGCAGGCTTGCGAGGTGTCGCGGTCGGCGGCGGCAGCGACGGCAACATCACGGCGGCGGCCGGCGTGCGCACGCTCGACGGTCTCGGCGCGGTCGGCGCCGGCGCGCACGCCGAGACCGAGCACGTGCGGCTCGACCTCATGCCCGAGCGCGCCGCTCTCGTCGCGGGTCTCGTGCAGGCGATCGTCAACGCCTGACGCGTTGCGACAGCGCGCGCTGCCACACGGCGCGCCGCGCCACTATTCCAGTTCGGTGAGCCCGCCTGGTCCGAGCGTGCCGGAGTTGCGGTACGCATCCAGTTTGCCGCGCGTGTCGTCGATGTCGAGGTTGCGCATCGTCAACTGCCCGATGCGGTCGAGCGGACCGAACGCGGCATCCTCGACGCGTTCCATGCTGAGGCGCTCGGGCGCGTAGGTGATGTTGTCGCCGGTCGTGTCGAGGATCGTGTAGTCGTCGCCGCGGCGCAACTGCAGCGTGACCTCGCCCGACACGAGCGTGCCGACCCAGCGCGCGAGCGACTCGCGCAGCATCAGTGACTGCGGGTCGAACCAGCGGCCTTCGTAGAGCAAGCGGCCGAGGCGCCGGCCCATCTGGTGGTAGTTCTCCAGCGTGTTCTCGTTGTGGATGGCGGTGACGAGGCGCTCGTAGGCGATGTGGAGCAGCGCGAGCCCGGGCGCTTCGTACACGCCGCGGCTCTTGGCCTCGATGATCCGGTTCTCGATCTGGTCGCTCATGCCGAGCCCGTGGCGGCCGCCGATTCTGTTCGCCTCGCGCACGAGTCCGGCGCGCGACGCGAATTCCCTGCCGTTGATCGCCACCGGCCAGCCCTCGTGGAAGCGCACGCGCACTTCCTCAGCGTCGATGCGCACGCTCGGGTCGTAGTGCGCCACGCCCATGATCGGCGCGACGATGTGCATCGAAGTAGACAACTCTTCGAGCGACTTCGCCTCGTGCGTGGCGCCCCAGATGTTGGCATCGGTGGAGTACGCCTTCTCGGCGCTGTCGCGGTACGGCAACTTGTGCTTGGCGAGGAATGCGCTCATCTCGGCGCGGCCGCCGAGTTCGCCGACGAACGCAGCGTCGAGCCACGGCTTGTAGATGCGCAGCGCCGGGTTGGCGAGCAGGCCGTACCGATAGAAGCGCTCGATGTCGTTGCCCTTGTACGTGCTGCCGTCGCCCCAGATGGCGACGTCGTCGTCGCGCATCGCGCGCACGAGCAGCGTGCCGGTGACGGCACGACCGAGCGGCGTGGTGTTGAAGTACGTCTTGCCGGCGGTGGAGATGTGGAACGCGCCGCACTGCAAGGCGACGAGGCCCTCGTGCACGAGTTGCTCGACGCAGTCGACGACACGAGACACCGACGCGCCGTATTCTCTGGCGCGCTTCGCGACGTCGTCGAGGTCGGGCTCGTCGGGCTGGCCGAGGTCGGCGGTGTACGCGCAGGGGATCGCACCCTTCGACTTCATCCACGCGACGGCGGCCGACGTGTCGAGGCCGCCCGAGAACGCGAGACCGACCCGCTCGCCGACAGGAAGCGACGTGAGCACGCGCGTCATGGTTCCGTCACCAGGTTCACGGTCGCGCCGCCAGCGACACGAGCGACACCAGGAGCGCGATGAAGGCGATGCCGTACTGCAGCACCGCGACGCCGGGCGAACCCTCGAGGTCGCCGGTGGCGATCGCGGCGAGCAGCGCCACGCACGCGAGGTGGATGACGACGGTGAACTTGCGCGGCCACTGCGTGACCACGAGCGCGACGACGGTGACCACGAACGGCGCAGCCCACACGAGCGGGAACTGCGGATTCGACTCGGGGCCGAGCCACCATGCCGACTTGCCGATGTTGCGGCTGGTGACCGCGACGGCAACTTGGCACAAGAGGATGCCGACCCAACTTGCGGTGGCGAGCGCACGCCACGGTCGAGCGGGCGTCGCGTTCATCGCCTCAAGAGTACCGAGCAGTCGACGAGATGACGGACGAGTCGCTCGCTCGTAGCCTGAAACGCGGTGGCTCACTTCCAGAAGTTGTCGGTCTTCTTCCCGATGTGGAACGAGGAGCAGTACATCAACCGCGCGCTCAACGCCGGGCACGACGTGGCGCGCGAACTGATGGCCTCGGGCGAGATCGCCGACTACGAACTGATCGTCGTCAACGACGCGTCGACCGACGCCACCCCGCGCCTCGCCGACGAGGCTGCCGCCGCCGACCGCCGCGTGCGGGTGGTGCACCATCCGACCAACCGCAAGCTGGGCGGTTCGATGAAGTCGGGGTTCGCCGCAGCGACCGGCGACGTGATCGTCTACACCGACGCCGACCTGCCCTTCGACATGCGCGAGTTGCACAAGGCGTTGCGGCTGCTGCGCCAGTACGAGGCCGACGTGGTGAGCGCCTACCGCTTCGACCGCACCGACGAAGGGTTCGTGCGCGTCGTGTACTCGTCGCTCTACAACTTCCTCGTGCGCGTGCTGTACGGCGTGCGGGTGCGCGACGTGAACTTCGCGTTCAAGGTGTGCCGCGCGTCGGTCTTCCGCGACATCACGCTGAAGAGTGAGGGCTCGTTCATCGACGCCGAGCTGATCGTGCGCGCCAAGAAACTCGGCCACCCGATCGTGCAGTTCGGCGTGGACTACTTCCCGCGCACGCGCGGCATCTCCACGTTGTCGCAGCCGTCGGTCATCGTGAAGATCTTGCGCGAGGCGTTCGCCCTGCGGCGCGAGTTGAACGCCATCGCACCACGCGGCACGAAGTAGGAACGAGCAAGAGGCGTGTCGTCACCACAAGGTCAATGGCGCGTGCTCGTGGTGTCGGGCGCGGTCGTCTTGGTCGCGATGGTCCTGCTCGCCGCCGTGCTCGAACGCCGCGCGCCGCGCGACTCGACGGCGAGCGCCACCACGCCACCAGCCACACGAGTCACCACCTCGCCGATGCTGCCGCCGATCACCCGCGAACTGAAAGAAGGTGTCGACGGCGAAGACGTGCGGATGCTGCAGTCGCGCCTCGCCGAACTGAAGTTCGCCCCCGGCCCGATCGACGGCGTGTTCGGGCGCGCCACGGTGCAGGCCGTGTGGGCGTTCGAAAAACTCGTGCTGAAGAAACCGCGCGCAAAGGCGACCGGTGTCGTCACCCCCGCGATGTGGGACTTGATGCGCGACGAGGTGCGAATCCTGCCGCGCCGCCAAGCCGACACCGCGCGCCACGCCGAGATCTACCTGCCCGAGCAGGTGGTCGTCACGTTTCTCGCTGGCACCCCGACGCTGGTGTCGCACATGTCGAGCGGCGACGGCAAGCCGTGGTGCGAGGAAGTCACGATCGACGCCGGCGAAGAAGGCAACGACAGCCCCGAGCAGGTGGCGCTCGGCGAACCGCTGAAGGTCGGCATCTGCGGCGAGTCGGTGACGCCGGCGGGCATCTTCACCTTCTACAAGCGCTCGTCGGGCACGCGCGAGACCAAACTCGGCACGCTGTACAACCCCGTGTACTTCAACCATGGCATCGCGGTGCACGGTGCCATCCTCGTGCCCCTCGAGCCCGCGTCGCACGGTTGCGTGCGCATCCCGATGTCGGTGGCGCAGGTGTTCCCCGCGCTCGTGCAGTTCCGCGACCGCGTGTACGTGTTCGACGGCATCAAAGAGCCTGAGGAGTACGGCTCGCCGCTGCCGCCGGCCGACAAGCCCGACCCGGCGTACACGACGGTGTTGACAACCGTGCCGACCACGGTGCCAGAGACGACGGTGCCTGGGACGACGGTGCCCGAGACGACAGCGCCGACCACCTCGAAGCCCGCCACCACGACGGTGCCGACCACCGTCGCACCCTCCACCACGACGGTGCCGACGACCGTCGCACCCTCCACCACGACGGCACCGTGAGCGTGCCCGCACGCATGGCACGCTGAAGTGATGGCGAAGATCCCCTACGACGAGTTCTCGTTCTTTGCCGAGAACGTGGCTGAATACTCGCTCGGGGTGTCGGCGAAACCACTCGTCACGCGCATCTCGCACGTGCTCGAAGACGGTCGTCATGTGAGCGCGTTGAAGTGGGGAAGCGCCGCCGCGAAGATCGTGTTCGTGCACGGCAGCGCGCAGAACGCCCACACCTGGGACACCGTGTGTCTCGCCTTGGGCGAGCCGATCCTCGCCGTCGACCTGCCGGGGCACGGGCATTCGGCGTGGCGCGACGACGGCGACTACACGCCGCGCTCGCTCGCGTTCGACATCGCCCCGATCATCGAACAGCACGCGCCGCAGGCCGCGCTCGTCTGCGGCATGTCACTCGGCGGTCTCACCACGCTCGCGCTCGCCTACCAGCGCCCCGACCTCGTGCCACGACTGATGATGGTCGACATCACGCCGGGCGTCACGCCGGAGAAGGCGAAGGCGATCACCGACTTCGTCAACGGTCCGCAGGTGTTCGCCAGTTTCGACGACCTGCTCGCGCGCACCAAGGAGCACAATCCGACGCGCAGCGAGTCGTCGTTGCGTCGCGGCATCCTGCACAATGCGCGCCAGCTCGACGACCTCAGTTGGGTGTGGCGCTACGACCGGCGCAGCCATCCGCGGCGCGAGCCCGGCACGCAGGTGGCGGCGGGAATGTGGGAGATGATCGAGCGCTTGCCCTGCCCGCTCACGCTCGTGCGCGGCGGTGTTTCGCCGGTGGTCGACGACGCCGACGAGGCCGAGCTGCGACGACGTCGCCCGGATGCGACGGTGCACGTGGTCGACGGCGCCGGGCACAGCGTGCAGGGCGACCGTCCGCGCGAACTCGCGGCGTTGGTGCGCGGCGAGCTGTGAGCGCCCCGACTCGGCGAACACGACACGACTGTCGTAGCGTCTCGAGCGTGAAGCGACGACTCGGGCGCCCGTGCCAGCGTGACGCCGCCGACACTCGACAGCGCATCCTGAACGAAGCGCGCCGGGCGTTCACCACCCGCGGTTACGACAACACCACCAACCGTGAGATTGCTGCGGGCGCCGGCATCACTGCTGCGGCGATTTACCACTATTTCCCGTCGAAGACCGACTTGTTCGTCGCCGTCTTCGAAGACGTGCAGGCGCGCGTGTACGACGCGTTCGACGCCGCAGTGGCCGGCGAGAGCACGTTTCTGGCGCAATTCGACGCGGTGCTCGACACGATGCTCGAGCTCGGCGATCACGACCCGCTGCTCGCATCCTTCGTGGTGGGCGTGGTCACCGAAGCGAGCCACCACCCCGACTTGCGCGAGGCGCTCGGGCGACTGCGGCCGCGCCACGAGGAGTTCCTCACCGGGCTGTGCACGAACGCCCAGCGGCGCGGCGAGCTGCCCGAATCGCTGCGCGTCCGCAACGCGGTCGATGCGATGTCGGGTGTGATCGGCGGGTTGGCGCGGCTGTCGGTGACGGTGCACGACCGCAAGCGGATGCACGCGGTGGCAGGGATGTACAAGGCGATGGCGCGCAGCGTGATGTCGCGCGCCGCTACGCCGGCCTGACGCGTTCGCTACGTCGGCCTGACGCGTTCGCTGCGGCGCAGCGTGTCGACGAATGAACAGACGAGCCCGACCCACACCAAGACGAATCCGACAAACCGCGCCGTCTCCAGCGGTTCGCCGTATGCGAGCCAACCGAGCAAGAAGTTGATCACGGGCACCAGGTACTGCATCGGGCCGATGATCGTGAGCGGAAGTCGCAGTGCAGAATGCGCGAACAACAGCAGCGGCACCGCCGTGGCAAGACCAGTCAGCATCACCAGAGCTACGTCGCTACCCGACGCACCCTGAAACATCGCGTTGGACCGCAAGATTCCCCACGCGACGATCGCGACGGCGGGCAATGCGAGCACGCTGGTCTCGGCGGTCAGGCTCTCTAGCGGGTGCAGCGACACCTGTTTCTTCAGCAGTCCGTACACGGCCCACGATGCGGCGATCGACAGCGCCAAGATCGGCGGTTTGCCGTAGGCGAGGGTGAGCACGAGCACCGCGGCGAAGGCGAACACCAGGCCGACTTTCTGCAATTGTCGCAACTGTTCGCGCAAGATGACCACGCCAATGAGCGTCGTGAGGAGCGGGGCGATGAAGTACCCGAGCGCCGTTTCGATCACGTGCTCGTTCACTACCGCCCACACATAGAGCGTCCAGTTGACGAGCAACAGCACCGCCGCGACTGTGACTCGTGCGAGCATCCGCGGGTCGCGCAGTGCGCCTCCGACTGCACGCAAACGTCGTTGTGCCGCGACGAGCGCCAAGAGCAACACCAGCGCGGTCATCACGCGCCAGCCAATCAGGTCGATCGCGTCGAATTGGTCGAGCAACTTCCAATACGCAGTCAGGACGCCCCACAGCAAGTAGGCGCCGAGCCCGCTCGCGATGCCGGCACGAGTCTCGTCACGCGTTTCGGTGCGCAGATGGTCGCTCATGCCGAACTTCGACACTAACTACGAAGGTAGGATGAATTCAGTAATGAGCGGCGCTCGCAGCGTGCCTCCCCGTCTCGCGTCGCTCGCGCAATCGTTCCTAGCCGTTTCGTTGCGCGAGTTGTTCGCTTCCGATTCGCGGCGTGCCGCCGAATTGTCGCGCATGCTGCACTTGGGCGACTGCGACCTGCTGGCCGATTTCTCGAAGCAGCGCATCACGGCCGCGGTGGTCGACGAATTGATCACGGCCGCCAACGACTCGGGCGTGTTCGCCTTGCGCGACCGCATGATTGCTGGCGACGCGATCAACTCAACCGAAGGCCGCGCGGTCACTCACGTCGCGATGCGCGCGGCGAGCGACACCACCGCACCCGCAACGTTGCGCGCCGCCGCACAAGATTCGTTGCGCCAGATGCGCAAAGCCGTCGACGCGACTCCGTCGAGCATCACCCGCGTGGTGAACATCGGCATCGGTGGCAGCGACCTTGGGCCAGCTCTCGTGTGCGATGCGCTCGCCGCCGCGCGACCGCCGGTGCGCGAGGTGCGATTTGCATCAAACATCGACCCGCTCGACCTCGACCGCGCAATCGCCGGGCTCGATCCGCAGCGCACGCTCTTTGTCGTGTGCTCGAAGTCGTTCGGAACGCAGGAGACCCTCGCCAACGCGCGCCGCGCCGCCGCGTGGCTGGCTGCCGGTCGCGTCACCGACCCGCGCGCGCAGATGATCGCCGTGACCGCCCAACCCGAGCGCGTGTCGGCGAGCGGCCTGCCCGTCGGGCAGGTGCTGCCGATGCCCGAGAGCGTGGGCGGCCGCTACTCAGTGTCGTCGGCTACGGCAGTCGCAGTGGCGTTCGGCTTCGGCACGAACGCGCTCGACGAAGTGCGCGACGGCATGCGACTGGTCGACGAGCACTTCGCCACCGCCGCGCCGCGCGACAACGTGCCGCTCCTGCTCGGGCTCGTGTGGTGGTGGAACGCCACGGTGCTCGGCGCCGGCAGCGTGGCAGTGGTGCCGTATTCGCGCGCGCTCGGGCTCTTGCCGGCCTACCTGCAGCAGTTGGTCATGGAGAGCAACGGCAAGTCGGTCGGGGCCGACGGGCTGCCGGTGGCGACTTCGTCGCCGGTCGTGTGGGGCGGTGTTGGAACCAACGCGCAGCACGCGTTCTTCCAGATGCTGCACCAGGGCACCGCACCGGTGCCGTGCGACTTCGTCGGCCACAGCGCACCGCTCGGCTCTTCGGGCGCCGACCACGACGTGCTCGTGGCAAACATGATTGCCCAGTCGCAGGCGCTTGCCTTCGGGGTCACCGAGGCCGAGGTGGGCGGCGACGCCGCGTTGCGCGCGCATCGCGCGACACCCGGCAATCGCCCGAGCACCACACTGCTGTTCTCGCGACTCACGCCGCGCGCCGTCGGGGCGCTCATCGCCGTGTACGAACACGCCACGTTCGTGCAGGGCGCGATGTGGGGCGTGAACAGCTTCGACCAGTGGGGCGTGGAGTTGGGCAAGAAACTGGCGGCGCAAGTCGAGCGCGCCATCGCCGGCGAACAAAGCGGAGGCATCGATGCCTCAACGCGCGGCCTGATTGAACACCATCGCCGGTGGCGAGAAAGTCGCTGACTACACTCAGAAACCCCGTGCCCAAGAAAATCGACGCCGCCGAACGGATGCTCAACCTGCTCGCGCTCCTCTCGATGCGCACGCAGGCGATGACGCTCAAGCAGATCCGCGCCGAGTTGGTCGGGCAGTACTCCGACGACGATCAGGCGGCGCGCGCCCAGTTCGAGCGGGACAAGAAAGCGCTGCGCGAGCTTGGTATCCCGCTGCAGACCAAGGTGGAGGGTGGCGACCAGGCCGGCGAGATGGCGTACCGCATCGAGCGCAAGGAGTACGAACTCTCCGACGCCAACTTCACCGCCGAAGAACTCGAAGCGCTGCAGGTGGCCGCCGCCACCGTGCGCCTCGGCGCGCAGGAGAGCGAGACCGCGCTGTGGAAACTGGGCGCCGAGCGCGTCGACCCGAGCATCGGCCCGCAGGTCACGATCGGCTTCGGCGACCCGCACCTCGGCACGATCCTCGACGCCATCGCCGACCGCGCGCCGCTCACGTTCGTCTACAAGGGAGAGACGCGGTCGGTCGACACCTACGGCATGCTGGCGCGCAAGGGCTTCTGGTACGTCGTCGGATTCGACCACCTGCGCAATGCGCAGCGCGTGTTCCGCGTCGACCGCATCGAGGGAGACGTGAAGGCGGGCAGGAAGAACTCGTACAAGATGCCCGACGGCATGGACGTCGTGAAGGCCGTGCCGAACGACCGCCAGATGATGGCGCAGGGCGACTACGAGCACCCCACTGCGCGGGTGCGCGTGGACGCCTCGCTCGTGCCGGGCGTGGTGCGCAACTTCGGTCGCGGCGCGATCGTGCGCGAGGAGGCCGACGGCTCGGCGGTGTTCGAGGTGCCGTGCAGCAACAGTTACGCGTTCCGCCTGTGGCTGTTCGCGATGCAAGACAAGGCGGTCGTCGTGGACCCGCCGCAGGTGCGCGAGATGGTGGTGGCGTGGCTCGACGAGCTCGCGGCGGGGCAGTGATGGCCAAGAAGCGCGGCGCCAAGACGACCACGAAGAAGGGCGCGCCGAAACCGGCTGCGCGCGCGAAGAAGGGCGCCCCGAAAGCGGCTGCGCGCGCGAAGAAGGGCGCCCCGAAAGCGGCTGGCCGCGCCAAGAAGGGCCCGCGCAGCGCGTCCGAGCGCGTCGCGACGCTGCTCATCTTGTTGCCGTGGCTGCAGAAGCGCAAGCGCGTGAAGTTGTCGGTGGTGGCCAAGCAGTTCCGCATGCGCGAAGAGGACCTGATCGCCGACATCCAGATGGCGGCGATGTGCGGTGTGCCGCCGTACACCGCCGACGAACTGATCGACGTGTTCATCGACGACGGAATGGTGATCGCCGAGATCCCGAAGTTCTTCTCGCGCCCGCTGCGCCTGACGTCGGCCGAGATGTACGCGATCATCGCGATGGTGCGCGCCGCACAGTCGATGCCGGGCGCCCCGTCGCGCAGCGTCATGGCGCGCGCCGTCGCCAAGCTGGCGCGCATCGCGCCCGACGTGAGCGACGCACCCGTGCGGATCGACCTGCCCGACGAGCCGCTCTTGCGAGAGCTGCAGGCCGCGCAGAACGAGTCGCTCGAGCTGCGCATCACCTACTTCAACCCGGCGCGCTCGGAGTCAGAGCAGCGCACCGTGCGAGTGGGCAAGATCTACGGCGAGTACGGCCACTGGTACGTGCTCGCCGACGACGACAAGTCGGGTGCCATGCGCAACTTCCGCGTCGACCGCATCCAGGCCGTCCAGCGCACCGGCAAGAAGTACGACCGTGCCGCCGCAGCGAGCCGTGCCAACGAGCAGAGCAACGAGTGGTTCGGCCCGAATCTGGAGTCGGTCACGCTGCGCGTGCGCGGTGACGCGACGTGGATCTCGGAGGCGTACCCGAACGTGTCGCGCACGAAGAACCGCGACGGGTCGATCGACGTCGTGCTGCGCATCACCGGCGAGCACTGGCTGGCGCGGTTGTTGTTGCGCGGCGGGCGCAACGTGCAGGTGCTGGAGCCGAAGAAGTACGCCGGACTGACGGCGGCGACCGCGGCGAAGGTGCGCGCGAAGTACGACTAGACGCGTCAGCCGAAGAACGCCGCGAGATGCTGGCTGTCGGCGATGCCGTGCGCGGCGAGCAGGGACGGCAGCACGGCAGCGGTGAGTTGGGCGTCGGCGAGCGCGTCGTGCGGACGGTCGGTGGACTTGCCGAGCCGCGCGGCGACGTCGCGCAACTTGTGCGACATCGTGCGGCCCGGGTCGAGTTTGCGGGAGAGACTGAGCGTGCACAGCGGCCCGGTGACGCGCAGCGGCACTCCGAGCCGCGTGGAGTCGGCGCGCAGGAACCCGAGGTCGAACTTGACGTTGTGCGCGGTGAACACGCAGCCGCCGATCAGCACGTTGAGCATCTCGAGTGCCTCGCGGGGCTTCATGCCGCGGCGCAGTTGCCGTCGCGTGATGCCGTGCACGTGGTACGCGCCGACGTGCCCGAACCCCCAGCCGAGGCGTTTCAGGTACGTGACGAACTCGTGCTCGACCGTGCCGTCGCCGCGCACGACCACCACGCCGATCTGCAGCACGCGGTCGTCGTCGGGGGAGAGCCCGGTGGTCTCGGTGTCGACGACGGCGAAGCGCACATCGCCGATGGCCGCGTTGGTCGACGGGTTGCTCGGCGCGCCGGTCGTCGTCACTCTGACTGGCCGGTCTCGCGGAGGATCGCGGCGCCGAGCCGCGCGGCGGTGAGCGGCCCGAGGATGCGCGACAGGTGCTCCATGTCGCGGGGCTTCTCGCGCACGATTCGCGCGACGAGCGGGTCGCTCAGCACCGCCTCGGGCAGCGTGAAATTGGCGCGGGCGATCACGTCGCGCACGACGCGCAGCCGGCGCTTCAGGTCGCGGTCGGCGGCGACGCGCGGGTCGAGGGGCACCGACAACTTCGGCGGTTCGGCGGGCGCTGCCTGCATCTCGCTCTGGCTGCGCCGCTCGACGCCGTCGGGCAGGTCGGCGAAGAACTCGCTCGGCGTCGTGGTTCGCCGGTGGCGTTTGCGCACGTGCACGATGACCAGCCGGTCGGCGGCGCGCGTGCACGCGACGTAGGCCAGCCGTGCCTCCTCGCGCAGTTGGGCGTCGGTCTTGGCCGAGGAGTGCGGCAACAGCCCGCGTTCGGCCCCGATGATGAAGACGGTCTGGAACTCGCGGCCTTTCGCCGCGTGGAAGGTGAGCAGCTCGACACCGTGGCGGTCGGGCGTGCTCTGGCTGGCGCGCAGGTACGCGGCGGCGCCGCGGCCGTCGACCTGGCCTTGCGTGCTGCTGCGCAGGTACGCCTGCACTTGTTCGGCGACGATGCGTTCGTCTTCGTCGGTGGATTCGACGATCACGTCGGCGGCCCACACGGTGAGGTCGTGCCGATTGCGGCACTCGGCGACCTCGTCGACGGCGTTGGATCGCACGGCGCTCGCGCGGCGCGACGCCACGGGCACCCCCGCCGTGCGCAGCCATTCGGCGATCGGCGTGAGCACCGCGTGCGTGCGGGCGAGCACCGCGAACGACGGCTCGACGCCGACTTGCATGTGCCGTTCGGCGGCGTGGCGCACGAGCATCGCCTCGTCGATCTCGTCGTCGACCTCGACGTACTGCACGGGCAGCCCGCTCGAGCGCCGCGATCGCACGTCCGGATCCGAACCGTCGTGCGCGGCGACCCGCGCGGCGACCGCGAGCACTTGCGGCGTGCAGCGGTAATTGTTGGGCAGGGCGAGCAGCGTGGCTTGCGGCAGCACGTCAGGCAGCCGGCGGAAGAGCGCCGGGTCGGCACCGTTCCAGCCGTAGATGGCCTGCAGCGGGTCGCCGACCACGAACACGTCGCTGCTGTCGCCCCGCAGCGCCGCGAAGAACGCGTACTGCAGCGGGTTCATGTCTTGCGCTTCGTCGACGAAGAGATGCCTGAACCTGAACCGCGTCGCTGCGGCGAAGTCGGAGCGTTCGGTGATGGCCCGCGTCGCGAGCGAGATGAGGTCGTCGAGGTCGACCAGCCCGCGCTTGCGCTTCAGTTGTTCGTACGCCGCGTACGCGGCGGCGACGCGCGTCGGCTCGACCGGCACGGCCCGGTTGGCGCGCTGCGCTTCGCGCGCGTAGTGCTCGGGGCTGACCACGCGGGCGTGCGCCCAGTCGATCTCGGCGAGCACCGCGGCCGAGTGGCGGCCGAGCGAGTTCTCGCCGAGCGCCTGGTCGAGCAGCGACACGCGGTTGCCGACCACGTTGGGCATCGTGTTCGACGTGTCGCTGGCGCGCCGGCGCAGCAGCGTGAGCGCGACGGAGTGGAACGTGCCGATGGTGGGTTGGTCGGTGTCGCCGCTGCGGTCGTGTCGCGCAACCCCGAGCGCGCGCAACCGCCGCCGCATCTCCGACGCGGCCTCGCGCGTGAAGGTGATGGCGAGCACGCGCGCCGGGTCGACGCTGCCTTGCGCGATGCGCCACGCGATGCGGTGCGTGAGCACGCGGGTCTTGCCCGAGCCCGCACCGGCGTGCACGATGGTGGCGGTTGGCGCGCAGGTCACCGCGCGGAGTTGGTCGTCGTCGAGATGTTCGAGCAGCGACTCGGCGTCCACGGCTGGCAGGCTACGACGACGGTGTCGCGAGCGAAGCGCCGTCGGCGGCTCGCACGCGGATGGCGGGCAGTGCACCGCCGGCGTCGGGCGAGAGTTCGCCGTCGGCGAGCGACACTTCGTCGTCGGCGAGCACCACGACGCAGCCGCCGAATCCTCCGCCTGTCATTCGCGCGCCGTGCACGCCGGGCACGCGCGAGTAGTGCTCGACTGCGGCGTCCATCTGCGCAGTCGACGTCTCGAAGTCGCGCGCGAGGCTGCGGTGGCTCTCGTGCATCAATCGTCCTGCGTCGCGGGCGTCGCCGGATTTGAGCGCGGCAGCGAACTCGCGCACGCGGTCGTTCTCGCTCACCACGTGTCGCGCCCGCGCGCGCACGAGCGGGTCGGCGATACGGGCGACGGTGTCGGGGTCGGCCAAGCGCAGCGGGCCGATCTCGCGTTCGGCGGCGGCGCACTGCGCGACGCGCGCGGGGTATTCGCTGCCGTCGAGCGTGCGCGACGACACTTCGACCACCCACACCGCCAACGCCTCGGGGATGCGCACGGGCGAGATGTCCAGCGTGTGGCAGTCGATGAGCAGCGCGTGGTCGCGCACGCCGGCGACGGAGGTGAGCTGATCCATGATTCCGCACGGCACGCTCGTCGCGAGATGCTCGGCGCGCCGGCACACGGAGGCGACGGTCGACGCATCGGCGTCGATGCCGTACGCGAGCGCCGCCGCCACCTCGAGCGCCGCACTCGACGAGAGCCCGCCGCCGATCGGCACGGTGGTCGACACGCTGCCGCGCAAGCCGTGCACGGGCAACTTGCGTTCCGCCATCGCGGCCGCGACGCCCGCCACGTATCGTCCCCACGCCGGTCGCACCCCGGCGGCATCGGCGACCGGCAGGGCAAACCGCACTTCGCCTCCGTCCGCGCCGTCGAATTCGCGGCTGGTGAGCGCGACGTCGTCGCTGCGCTCGAACACGATGGTCGTCTCGCGGTCGATCGCCATGGGGAAGACGAGTCCGCCGGTGTAGTCGGTGTGGTCGCCGATGAGGTTCACGCGCCCCGGCGCGCGTGCGACGTACGACACGGCGAAACGCTACCGTTGAGCCATGCCGCGCGCCGTCGCCAACAAGTGGGAAACACTGCCGATCGAACTCGAATACGACACGTTCGGCGACAAGAAGAATCCGGCGCTCGTTCTGATCATGGGTTTCAGCGCGCAGATGGTGGCGTGGGACGAAGGCTTCGCACAGATGCTCGCCGACCGCGGATTTTTCGTGGTGCGGTTCGACAACCGCGACGTCGGGCTTTCCACCAAGCTCGACGGCGTCAAGGTCGACGCGAACGCGGTGGTGTCGGCGGCGCTGCTCGAGCAGCCGCTGCCGCCGGTGCCGTACTCGCTGAGCGACATGGCGCAAGACGTGGTCGGCCTGCTCGATCACCTCAACATCGACACGGCGCACATTCTCGGCGCGTCGATGGGCGGCATGATCGCGCAGGTGTTCGCCATCGAGCACCCGCAGCGCACCGCGTCGCTCATCTCGATGATGTCGATGTCCGGCGAACCCGAGACCATGCAGTCGACGCCCGAGGCGATGGCCGCGCTCATGTCGATTCCGCCGTCGGATCGCGCGGGGTTCATCGAGCACTCGCTGGTGTACCAGGCGTTCAAGTCGAAGAAGCACCGCAGTGACGCACTTTCGCGCGCGGATGCCGCGCGCGACTACGACCGCTCGTACTATCCCGAGGGCTCGCCGCGCCAGATGGCGGCGATCTACGCCAGCGGCCGGCGCACCGAGGCGCTCGCCGCGCTGCGCGTGCCGACGCTCGTCTTGCACGGTGCCGACGACACGCTGATCTCGCCCAACGCCGCCAAGCGCACCGCGGAGATCATCCCCGGCGCGCAACTCGTGATTGTCGACGACATGGGCCACGACGTGCCCGAGCCGCTGTGGCCGCAGATCGTCGACGTCATCGCGCGTTTCGCCCTGAAGAAGTAGGCGGCGTGGCCGGTCCGCTGAGCGGCGTGCGCATCATCGAAATCGCCGGCATCGGCCCCGGGCCGTTCGCGGCGATGATGCTCGCCGACATGGGGGCAGAGGTAGTACGCGTCGAGCGCACGCAGGCGGTGCGCGAGGGTGCGACCGGCGCTCACTGGGACGTGATGCTGCGCGGCCGACGCAACGTGGCGCTCGACTTGAAGCAGCCGGACGGTGTCGCGACGCTGCTCTCGCTCGTCGAGCGCGCCGACGCGCTCATCGAAGGTTTCCGTCCCGGCGTGATGGAGCGCCTCGGCGTCGGCCCAGCGCCGTGCCTTGCGCGCAACCCGAAACTCGTGTTCGGGCGCATGACCGGCTGGGGTCAAGACGGCCCCTACGCCGACGCCGCCGGCCACGACATCAACTACATCGCGCTCGCCGGCGCACTCGCGCATTTCGGCCGTGCGGGCGAGCCGCCGACGCCGCCGCTCAACATGGTCGGCGACTTCGGCGGCGGGGGAATGCTGCTCGCCTACGGAGTCGCGTGCGCGCTGCTCGAGGCGCAGCGCAGCGGAAAGGGCCAAGTGGTGGATGCCGCGATGGTCGACGGCTCGGCGGTGCTGATGAGCATGTTCTGGGCGTTCAAGCACATCGGCATGTTCGACGAGAACGCGCGCGGCACCAACCTGCTCGACACTGGTGCGCACTTCTACGACGTGTTCGAGTGCGCCGACGGCGAGTGGGTGTCGGTCGGTTCGATCGAGCCGCAGTTCTACGCGCTGCTCTTGCAGAAGACCGGCCTCGCGGGCGACGCAGAGCTTGCCGGGCAGATGGATCGTGCGAAGTGGCCGCAGCTGAAACAGAAACTCGCGGCGGTGTTCCGCGGGAAGACCCGCGCGCAGTGGAACGAGATCATGGAGGGCAGCGACGTGTGCTACGCGCCGGTCCTGCGCATGAGCGAGGCCGCGCAGCACCCGCACAACGTCGCACGCGGCACGTTCGTCGACGTCGCCGGCGTCACGCAGCCCGCGCCCGCGCCGAGATACTCCCGCACCTCGACCGCCACCCCGACGCCCCCGGCGCACGCCGGTGCGCACACCCGCGCGGTGCTCGCCGACTGGGGCATCGATGCCGCGCGCATCGAGCAACTCGTCGCCAGCGGCGCGGCGAAACAGGCCTGAGAAGACACGGGGGGCACAGGCGGGCATGAGCGTGCGCACGGCGACGATCGTCTTTCTGCACGCGCACCCCGACGACGAGTGCCTGGTGAGCGGCGGCACCATCGCCAAGTACGCAGCCGAAGGCCACCGCGTGGTGCTGGTGACCGCCACCGACGGCCGCCACGGCGAACGACCCGCCGACATCGACTCGCCCGAAGCGTTGCTGGCGCGGCGCCGGAAGGAACTCGCGGCAGCGGTCGGCATCCTGCGCATCGCGCGCCACGAGTGGCTCGGCTACGAGGACAGCGGCATGACCGGCTGGCCGCAGAACCAGCACGCCGCTGCGTTCATCCGCAGCGACGTCGACGAAGCCGCGCACAGGTTCGCCGCGATCGTGCGCGAGGAGCAGCGCAACGCATCGCGGGTCGTCATCGTCGGGTACGACTGGCACGGCAACTACGGCCACCCCGACCACGTGCACGTGCACAAGGTGGCGCGCCGCGCCGCCGCGCTGTGCGGCATCGACGAGTTGTTCGAGGTCACGCTCAACCGCGACTTCTTCGCCGCGCAGTTCGAGTGGTCGAAGGCCAACGGCGGCGACAACGACTTCGATCCGCGCGAACCGGCCGACGACGGCAACCCGATGGGCGAACCGGAGTCGGCGATCACCCACCACATCGACGTGTCGGCGCACGTCGGAACGAAACGTCGTGCGATCGCCGCGCACGCGAGCCAGGTGAGCGACACCGGCTTTGCCGTCGAGTTGTCGGACGACTCGTTTCTGCGCGCGTTCGGCACCGAATGGTTCGTGAAGGTCGGGGCGCCGTCGCCGTCGAGGCACGCATCGCTGCTGGAGTGATGGTGCACGGCATCCTGCGGTCGGTGGCGTGATGGCGCGTCTCTATCTCGTGCGCCACGGGCGCGCCGCGGCAGGCTGGGACGTCGCGCTCGACCCGTCGCTCGACGAGCTCGGTCGCGAGCAGGCCGTGGCCGCCGTGTCGAAGCTCGCGGTGCGACTGCAGGACGAGAAGACGAGTTTCTTCGACGTCGACGTGGTGACGAGCCCGCTGGCGCGCTGCCGCGAGACCGCCGCCGAGTTCGAGCGCGCGACCGGCGCGGTCGCGCGCGTCGAGCCGCGCATCGCCGAGATTCCCTCGCCGAGCGGCGTGGCGATGGGCGACCGCGTCGCGTGGCTGCGCCGCGCGATGCAGGGAACCTGGAGCGAGTTGATCGAGCGCGACGGCGACGACTACGCGCAGTTTCGCGACGCGCTGCTCGGCTGGGCGCGCGGCTGCCAGCGCGACACGGTGGCGTTCTCGCACTTCGTCGCGATCAACGCGCTCATCGGCGCGGCGACGCACGACGACCGGCTGGTGATTCGCGCGCTCGACAACGCGTCGGTCACGACGATCGAAGTGGCGCCCGACTCGTCGTTGCACCTGCGCGAGGGCGGACGCGAAGCCGACACGCTGATTCGCTGACGAGCGACACCTCCGACACGCTCGTTCGGTAGATTCGTGGGGCGATGCTCGCCTCGACGTTGTCAAACCTGCACAACGGTTTCGCATGGGTGATGATCATCGGCAACGCGATGGCCGGCCTGTGGGCGCTCGGCGCGCACAAGGCGCCGTCGCTGCGTTCGCGGGCACTGTGGTGGTTCACGGCACTCGTGCAGTTCACCGTGTTCGTGCAGGCGGCGATGGGCGTGGTGATGGTCAGCGCGCAGGGTCTCATGTTCCAGCAGTTCCACGCCTTCTACGGGTTCGTCGCGATCATCGCCGTAGCGATCATCTACTCCTATCGCGCGCAGTTGAAGTCGCGCGTCTACTTGTTGTACGGCTTCGGCGGGCTCTTCATCATGGGACTCGGCATCCGCGCGATGCTGGTCGGCCAGGGTTAGGCGCGCCCGCGCGACCGTCGGGCCGCGCGCCCGCTGCCGCGTCGTCTCGCTACTTCGCGAGTTCGCGCTCGAGCGCAGTGAGCGACTCGTGCAGCGCGCTCGGCAGGTGGTCGCCGAACTTCGCGTAGTGCTCCTTGATCTGCGGCACCGCCGCGGCCCAGCCGTCGGCGTCGAACCGCAGGATTTCTTCGAGGTCGGCGCGCGGCACGTCGAGCCCCGCCGTGTCGAGCGCGCTCGTGCTCGGCACGAGGCCGACGGGCGTCCTCACCGCGCTCGACTTGCCGTCGACACGCTCGAACACCCACTTCAACACGCGCGAGTTCTCACCGAACCCGGGCCACAAGAACCGGCCGTTCTCGCCGCGGCGGAACCAGTTGACGAAGAAAATCTTCGGCAGGTTGCGCGCGTCGGTCTTGCGTTGCACCCCGAGCCAGTGCGCGAAGTAGTCGCCCATGTTGTAGCCGCAGAACGGCAGCATCGCCATCGGGTCGAAGCGCAACTTGCCGACGTCGCCGCCCGCCGCCGCGGTGGTCTCGCTCGCCATGATCGAACCGAGGAACACGCCGTGCTCCCAGTCGAACGACTCGGTCACGAGCGGCACGGTGGTGCGCCGGCGACCGCCGAAGAGGATCGCCGAGATCGGCACGCCTTTCGGGTCTTGCCACTCGGGTGCGATCGCCGGGCACTGCGACGCCGGCGCGGTGAAGCGCGCGTTGGGGTGCGCGGCGGGCGTGGTCGCCTCGGGGGTCCACGCATCGTTGCGCCAGTCGGTGGCGCGCGCCGGCGCGTGGTCGGTCATGCCTTCCCACCACACGTCACCCTCGGGTGTGAAGGCCGTGTTGGTGAACAGACAGTTGGCGTGCAGCGTATGAATCGCGTTCGGGTTGGTCTTGGCGCTCGTGTTCGGTGCGACGCCGAAGAATCCGGCCTCGGGGTTGATGGCGTAGAGGCGGCCGTCGGGGCCGAACTTCATCCAACAAATGTCGTCGCCGACGGTCTCCACCTTCCAGCCGGGGATCGTGGGCACGACCATCGCGAGATTCGTCTTGCCGCACGCCGACGGGAACGCCCCGGCCACGTACTTCGACTCACCTGCCGGGTTGGTGACCTTCATGATCAGCATGTGCTCGGCGAGCCAGCCGTCGTCGCGCGCCATCACCGACGCGATGCGCAGCGCGAAGCACTTCTTGCCCAAGAGTGCGTTGCCGCCGTAGCCCGAGCCGTACGACCAGATCTCGCGCGTCTCGGGGAAGTGCACGATGTACTTGTTGGCGGGGTTGCACGGCCACGGCACGTCCATCTGTCCGGCCGCGAGCGGCGCCCCGACGGAGTGCACGCACGGCACGAAGTCGCCGTCGCCGAGCACGTCGAGCGCGCCCTGTCCCATGCGGGTCATGATGCGCATGCTGACGGCGACGTAGGGCGAGTCGGTGAGCTGCACGCCGATGTGCGCGATGTCCGAGCCGAGCGGGCCCATGCTGAACGGCACCACGTACATCGTGCGCCCCCGCATCGCGCCGGTGTAGAGCGCGCTGAGTTCGCGGCGCATGTCGGCGGGCGCGCGCCAGTTGTTGGTGGGGCCGGCGTCGCTCTCGCGTTCGGAACAGATGAACGTGCGGTCTTCCACGCGTGCCACGTCGCCCGGGTCGCTGTGCGCCCAGTACGAGTTGGGGCGCCGTGCGTCGTTCAGCTTGGTGAACGTGCCCGACTTGACGAGCGCGGCGCACAGCGCGTCGTACTCGGCCTGCGATCCGTCGCACCAATGGACGGCGTCGGGCTGCAGGACCTTCGCCCAGTCGTCGACCCACGCGGCGAGGCGGGCGCTCGAGGTGCGTGACGGCATGGCGACTGCTGGCCTGGTGTCCCGGCGGGTCAGTGACCCGGTGTGCCCATGTCCCGTTCGGAGCCGATACGAAGTCTCGAGGCGCGTCCGGCGGCGTCGAGCGTGAAGTTGACGCGCTGACCTTGGCGCAGCATGCGGAAGATGGAGCCGTCGAGAGCATCGCGCGAGATTTCGTACTCGGCGAGATCGGTGTCGCGCACGATGATTCCGTCGTTCGTGCGCGGGTCGAAAGTCTTCACGACGCCTTGCATGACAGGTGAAGGTATCACAGGTAGCCTGCGGGCGTGCCCGTGCTGGAGCAGTTGGGTCCGGATGCCTTGCGTCACACGCTGGTGACATTTCGCGACACGATGAAACGGCACCAAGCCGACATCAACAAGCTGAACGTGTACCCCGTGCCCGACGGCGACACCGGCACCAACATGGCGCGCACGCTCGACGCGGTGGTGGCCGAGCTCGACAAGCGACCAGGCGGCCTCGAGCCCACGTGCGACGCGATCAGCCACGGTTCGCTCATGGGCGCGCGCGGCAACAGCGGCGTGATCTTGAGCCAGATCCTGCGCGGGCTCACGTCGACGCTCAAGTCGGCGCGCGACATCGGCGCGCCGAAAGTCGCCGAGGCGCTGAAGGCGGCGTCGGTCGCCGCGTACGCGTCGGTGCTGAAGCCGATCGAGGGCACCATTCTCACCGTGGTGCGCGAGACCGCCGATGCCGCGACTCGGGCGGCGAGCGACGGCGCGACGCTCGCCGCGATGTTGCGCGTGGCGCGCGCGGCGGGCCGCGAGTCGCTGGCCAAGACTCCCGAGATGCTCCCGGTCTTGAAAGACGCCGGCGTCGTCGACGCGGGCGGTGCGGGATTCCTCTTGTTCCTCGACGCTGCGTTGCACGTGGTCGACGGCGAGCCGCTGCCCGAGCCCGACGACATCGCGGGTCCGAACACCGAGCAGCTGATCGCGGTCGCACGGCGCGGTGCCGGCGACGGCACGGTGGACGTGAGCGAGCTGCGCTACGAGGTGATGTTCCTCCTCGAGATCGACGACACGAAGTCGCGCGCTTTCATGCAGAAGTGGGGCGAGATCGGCGACTCGATCGTGGTCGTCGGCGGCGACGGGCTGTACAACTGCCACGTGCACACCAACGACATCGGCGCCGCGATCGAGGCACCGATCACACTCGGCGGACGCCCGCACCAGATTCGCGTGACCGACCTCTTCGAAGAAGTCGCCGAAGAGCACGAGAAGCGAGAGGCTGCGCTCGCCGCGCCGGCCGCCGGCAAGCAGAGCTTCAAGACGCACGCCGCGCTGCCCGAGGTCACCTGCGCGGTGGTCGCCGTGGCGAGCGGCGACGGCATCGCCGAGTTGTTCGGCAACCTCGGCGTGCACGGCGTGCTGACCGCCGGCCAGACGCAGAATCCGTCGACGCAAGAACTGCTCGACGCCGTGGAGCACATGAACGCCCGGCAGGTGGTGATCTTGCCGAACAACAAGAACATCATCCCGGTGGCCGAGCAAATCGACGGTCTCACCAAGAAAGAAGTGCGCGTGGTGCCCACGTGCTCGATGCCCGAGGCCCTCGCCGCTCTCGTCGCCTACGACCCCGAGGCATCGGCCGAGCACAACGGCAGCGCGATGGCCAAGGCCGCCGCAGCCGTCGTGACCGGCGAGGTGACCAGCGCGGTGCGCGACGCCAAGACCGACGCCGGCGAGGTGAAGGTGGGCGATCCGATCGGCTTGGTGCGAGGCGACGGCGTGGTGGCCGTCGCGCCGACCACGTTCGAGTGCGCCACTGCGTTGCTGAAGCACATCGTCACCGACGAACGCGAGTTGCTCACGATCATCGTCGGCAGCGACGCGAAAGCCTCAGTCACCGACGACATCGTGGCGTGGATGGGCGAGCATTTTCCGGGCGTCGCGTGCGAGGTGCACCGCGGCGGCCAACCGTTGTACCCGTATCTCTTCGGGGTGGAGTAACTTCGGCGCGGCATGGCCGACGCACCGCTCACGCTCGCCGATCTCGCGCAGATCGACATCGCCAACATGAAGGGCGTCGGCGACAGGCGCCGCGCCGCTCTCGTCGAGTTCGGCATCGCGAACGTGCTCGACCTGCTGACCACCTACCCGCGTCGCTACGTCGACCGCACCAACGAGGCGCACGTGGCCGACCTCGTCGAAGGCGTGGAGACGCTCGTGCTCGTGAAGGTGCGCAACGTTCGCCGCGTGCCGCTGCGCAACGGGCGCAGCATGGTGACCGCCGCGGTGTTCGACGACACCGGTTCGCTCGGGCTCACGTTCTTCAACCAGCCGTGGCGCGAGAAGCAGTTGAAGACCGACGCAGAAATCGCGGTGTTCGGCAAACCCGAGACGTTCCGCGGCAAGCTGCAGATGACCAACCCGGTGGTCGACGTGATCGGCGACAAGACGGGGCGCATCGTGCCGATCTATCCGCAGAGCGAGAAGTCGCGGCTCTCCACCTGGGAGATCGCTGGTTGGGTGCGCGCGGCACTCGAGCGCGCCGCGCCGCGCACCATCGGCGACCCGCTGCCCGAGGCGATCCGCGAGCGTTTCGCGATGCTCGGGCGCGACGCGGCGTTCAACACCATCCATTTTCCCGACAGCATCGTCGACAAAGAGCGCGCGCGCGAACGTCTCGCGTTCGACGAACTGCTGCGCGTGCAACTCGTGCTCGTCGAACGCAAGCGGCGCTTCGCGCGCGAGAACGTCGGCATCCGCCATGAGGTCGACGGCGAGATGCAGAAGCGGTTCATCGCCGCGCTGCCGTTCGCGCTCACCGGCGCGCAGAAGCGCGTGATCGCCGAGATCAACGCCGATCTCGCCACGCCGAGCCCGATGCACCGCCTGTTGCAAGGCGACGTGGGCAGCGGCAAGACGGTGGTGGCGGTGGCGGCGATGCTCGCTGCCGTGCAGGGCGGCCACCAGGGTGCGCTCATGGCGCCGACCGAGGTGCTCGCCGAGCAACACTTCGCCGGCATCCAGCGGTTGCTCGCCGACCTGAAGGTGCCCGACGACGGCAACCTCTTCGGCGAGCGGCAGTTGCGCGTGGAGTTGTTGACCGGCCGCCTGTCAGGGGAGAAGCGTCGCGAGGTGCTCGCCGATCTCGCCGCGGCCGGGGTGGACATCGTGGTCGGCACGCACGCGCTGATCCAAGAGGGTGTCGGGTTCGCGTCGCTCGGCGTCGTGGTGATCGACGAGCAGCATCGTTTCGGCGTGGAGCAGCGCGCCGCCCTGCGCGGCAAGGGCGAGCTCGCCGCCACCACGCCCGACGTGCTGGTGATGACCGCCACGCCGATTCCGCGCACGGCCGCGCTCACGCAATACGGCGACCTCGAGGTGAGCGTGCTCGACGAACTGCCGCCGGGTCGCACGCCGATCGAGACGATCTCCGTCGTCGCCCCGCTCGAAGTGGAGATGATGTGGACGCAGGTGCGCCGCGCGCTCGACGACGGCCAGCAGGCGTTCGTGGTGTGCCCGACCATCGAGGAGAGCGAGAAACTCGAGGTTGCGGCCGCCGAAGAAATTTACGAGTCGTTGCGCAAGGGAGAACTTGCCAAGCACAAAGTCGGCCTGCTGCACGGTCGCATGTCGTCGAAAGAAAAAGACGAGGTGATGGGCAAGTTTCGCGCCCGCAAGTACGACGTGCTCGTGTCGACCACGGTGATCGAAGTGGGCGTCGACGTGCCGAACGCGACCTGCATGGTGGTGCTCGACGCCGACCGTTTCGGCATCGCCCAGTTGCACCAGTTGCGCGGCCGCGTGGGTCGCGGCTCGATCGCATCGCGTTGCTGGTTGGTGCGCCAAGACGCGGCGGTGGGTGCCGAGCGCATCGACGCACTCGTGAAGTCGACTGACGGCTTCTATCTCGCCGAGGTTGACCTGCAGTTGCGCGGCGAGGGCACGCTCATGAGCACCGACCAGAAAGGTGCGAGCGACCTGAAGATCGCGTCGTTGCGGCGCGACAAGGACCTGATCGAACGCGCCCGCGCGGTGGCCTTCGAGATCGTGGATGCCGACCCCGCGCTCGCCGGGCATCGCGACCTGGCGCGCGAGGTGAACCTGCTGCTGGCTCGCGAAGAGAAAGAGTTTCTCACCAAAGACTGATCGCGGCGCCCACCTCGGCGCAGGTGTCGCGTCAGCACATGTGTTCTTTGAGGACGGCTCGCAAGAGCGGCATGTAGTGCTCGTCGCTGAGCGGTTCTCGCTTCAAATCGGAGTTGGTGAAGCCGTCGTAGAACGAATTCAGCATCCACGCGATGGTGCGTGACGGCACCGTCGACTTGTTGCCGCAACGAGCACGCACCCTTTCGATCAGCGACGTGGTCGCATCTTCGATTTCGGAGAGGACTTCATTGAGGCTGGTGCGCAGCGCAGGAATGCTTCTGGCGGCGGCCTTTGCTTCGAGACGCAGCCAACGACGTTCATACCGCCAGGGATCGTCGGGTTTGGGAATGAGCCGGAGAATCACTTCGAAGAGCTCGTCGTCGGCGGCGTTGCTGCCGATCGCTTCCATTCGAACCATCTCTTCCATGTATGTACGGGCCACCTCGCCGGCTACCACGGTGGCGATGAGCCCGTCGCGATTGCCAAAGTATCTGTAGATGAGCGGCACCGACACCCCGGCACCCTGCGCGACGTCAGCCACGCGCAGACCGAGCACGCCGCTGCGGCGCACTTCTTGCAGCGTGCTGCTCCAGATGCGCTGCTTGGTCTCAGTGACTTGCACGGAGTCTTTGGCAGTCTGTTGCGTCACGTGGTCTTGGCTCGGCTCAAGGTGCGTCGGCGTCTCATCGCTGCTAACTGCGACGATACAACCACGAGAAATCCGAGCATTACGGGCCACCACCAAGAGCGTGAATTGTCTGAACCTGTCGTAATGGCGATGCTTCGCGCGATCGGCTCCCCGCCTTCGGGTGTCACTTCGATTTCCAGCGCAGTCGAGTCAGCCTCGAGCGGCAGCACCAGGTCGGCTGGTGCGGCGGCATCAAACGGCTGCCAGTCCTGCCCTGCCACTCGCACTCGCACGGTGGCAGTCGACGGGTCGACTCCTGCTCCGAGAATTTCGCCGATCACCGCCAACACCGATTCTTTCGGCAGCACCGCCTCGGTCGCGCCCGGCTGCACCTTGATCGGCGCGACATCGTTCGCCGGAGGAGCCGTGATGTCAGTGGTGCTGCTCTCACTCACCGCAGCCGTAGTCGTGGCGGTCGGCAGTGATGTCGTGGTGACGACGGTGTCGTCGGTGGAGTTGTCGTTCGAGCCGAGCACGATTGCGGGTACCGCGACCGTCACCGTGCTCCCTTGGTCGCCGACCGCCCGAAGTTCGATGGTGTGCTCGCCCTCCTCGATGTCGTCAGGAATTCGTACTCGCCCGACGAAGTTTCCGCTGTCATCCTTGGGCACGCGCCCGAGCAAGCGAGGCGTCGAGAAGAGCCACACTTCCGCAAATCCGGCTACCCGGAAGCCCGTGCCGCGAACCTTCACGAAGTTTCCAACCTTCAGCACCAAGCGCCCTTGCATCGACAGCGAGGCTGCGACCTCGTTCGCGTCGACCGCCTGAATAACTGCACTGACTTTATTGTCGGTGGCAACGAATCCGGGCTCAGGACCGGTCGCGGGTCGCGCCGGAATGGTCGAGTCGCTCAGAGTCGCGAGCGTGGTCGGCGTGCCCGTATCGACCACCGGCGGTTCGTAAATCGGCGTCGTGGTGGAGGTCGTGATGGCGGCAGGTGTCGTCGTGGTCGGCGCCAACGTGGTGCCCACCTCGGGGACGGTGGTCGTGGTGGCTTGCACCGTGGTGGTGGTTGCGGGGGCGGTGGTCGTGGTGGCTTGCACCGTGGTGGTGGTTGCGGGGGCGGTGGTCGTGGTGGCGCGGGCGGTGGTCGTGGTGGCTTGCACCGCGGTGGTGGTCGTTGCGGCCGCGGCGTCTCCGGCGACCACGAGATTGAAGTTC